>OFEZ01000026.1_pt1 | contig 101965 bp, 87 predicted proteins | sample 1521241 | NCBI WGS metagenome assembly OFEZ01 (sample SAMEA3504099, study PRJEB24116) | mouse gut metagenome | biome: mouse gut; feature: mouse-associated habitat; material: faeces | place: Denmark | collected 2011
GGCAGCAACAACGGCTGCTGAGGAACCGTGGGCAGGGCCGTCATCACCATTTCATTAATCGTCTTCACCGCCATAATCGCCCGATTGCTTTCTTCATCACGGTTAAACACCGCGTCGGTCTCAATACTGAAAACCATCCCGCGCAGCTTTTCGGTTTTCAGAATATTTACCGCCGCATCCACGGTCTGCGCATCCTGACGTTTAGCCTCATCCAAAAAGCTTGCCAAACGCGCCGGTTCAAACATTTCACAGATAATTTCAGCCTTAATCCGCAACAGATCACGGATAAAACGCTGCATGTCATTCTGCCGATCCTGATTACGCAAAGTACCGAAGTTGGTTTTCTTAATCACCGCCGTCGCCGTATCGCTCTCATTGGAATTTCCGCGCATAATGTCACTCACGCCGGTAACGTCAAAAATGCTGGCAATTACTTCCTGCCGCCGCAACGCCAGTTGCTCCAGCGCCGTCACATACTGCTCAATCGGCGCAAAATCGACAATCCCGCGAATACCGCCCGATTCCCGTAGTTTCACAAAATCGCTGACCGCCACCAGCGTGACATCTTTGCTCAAAATATCCGCCAACTCGGGAAAGGCGTTGTCATAAGCACCGCTCACTTTTAACGCCTGCATTGTCAGCTTCATCCGCGAATTAATGCCGTTCAGTTCATTCAACATTTCCCGAATCATGCAATAATCCGGCACCGGAATAATGCTGTCGTTGGTGGCGGTAGCGTAAATCGGCTTCGGACACGGGAAAAAACCGTTGATATTCAACAAATTTTCTCCAACTTTCAAAAAGCGGTCCGACACTGCCTTGGATAGCCAGAAGATCTTGCCCGACAATTTGTCCCATACTTCATATATACAAATATCGCGACTGTCGTCCTCACCCTTCCATAAACTCTCGCCAAATTCGTCCGAGGCTTTTTCTCGGCTCATATAGATCTTTCTCGCCACCCAGGTCACGTCTTCCCATACGCCGACACGGTCAGTGTCAGTCAGAAAATACCGCGGATCCAAATAAACGGATTCCACGGTTTCCCCGCTTTTTACCGTAATCTCAGCTTCCGGATCAAGCGGATCTGCGGTTGTTTCAATCTTGGGCTTATACTGTTCCCAAATGATTCCGGCGCCGGAAATCAGAAAGTCGTTGCGTGCATACTTGATCACACTGTCAAAATCAAACTGTTCCAAAGTTTTTCTGTAAGGAAAACCTGACATTTTAATCTGATTTTCAACTGCCCTGTTTTTCTTTGTCTTTGCTTCCTCGGCCAGTAAATAATCCAAAATTTCTACAATGTTTTTATTATCACGAATAGCTTTTTCAAGATAATTATCAAGAATCAGGGAAGTGTTTTTCATATTTAATATTTCAAGGTTCTTCTTTATTCTTTCCTATACAATTTCACTCATAGTGTTATACCTCCCATCAGCTCATCATATTTTTTCAGGGAATGATCAGGTATACTTAAATCCATCAAATCAGGATTATTAAGCAGCGTGTTTTCAACACCAAAACCTGATTTAACAATCATAGATTTATAGTGTTCTTTGTTGACATTATAGGTGTTTTTGCTATAAGATAACTTATGTAAAGCTATTTGTTTACCCTCGAAGTATGCTGCTAACATATGGTCGAGGACAAGGACTGTCACATCCCTGCCAACGTATTCTGCTGGAACAGAATATTTATTGCCGGCATAGCTGATGAGGCAGTCTTTTTCAACGCTTCTTAAATTTATCTTATCAATAATGTATTCCCTTTTTAATGGCTGAAGATTTTCCACTGGCAGACTGTCAATAGGACGTTCATTTGTAGTGCCATGGACTTTGGCATTTATTTTATTACACCATGCATGTGCCTGACTGTTTAAATTTTCCAATGAGTTATAGGTAACTCCCACCATAAAGTTTTCCCTTACATATCTTACGGTTCGTTCAACGTTACCTTTTGTCTGACCTCTGTATGGGCGACACAATATAGGTTTATAACCGTAAAATCCGGCAAAATCTTCAAACTGTTTATTCAATTCACTTTCAGATTGTTTCATCATCCTTTTTACAACAACCTGCTTCATGTTGTCATACAGAATTTCCTCAGGATATCCCCCAAAATATCTGAATGCATTAATGTGACATTTAATAAGTGTTGTTGTACTCATGTCCGTGACAAACTCTATATATCTCATCCGGGAGTATCCAAGTGTCATAAGAAAGCAGTATAATTTCTTATATTCTCCATTCTCCAGCGCCTTGTAATTTTCAAAGAATCCCCAGTCAACCTGCCCCTGCAAACCAGGCATGGTTTCAAATCTCACTGTAGCCTTCTCATTTAAGTCCGCTTTTCTTGTTGCAACGTACTGCCGTACAATTGTATATTGACAGTCACATCCCTGTTCCATTAGTTTTTCATGAATACGTACTGCGCTGTACGGAGCTTTTTCCATCCACATATCCATTAAATGCTTGTATGGGTCAAGCTTTGAAGGTTTGGGCGCAATAAGCGTATATACTGGTTTGGTGTCTGATTGAGCATCTTTCTTAGCTGTTCTTGGATCAATGTGATGTTTTCTGGCTATTTCAGTATAACTAAGTCCTTTCTTCCGTTCATTTCTAATTTCCATCCATAAGTTTCCTTTCATCTTTATTTACTCCTATAATGTTTTTATAAGAGTGTATCATATTTTACAATACATCCAAAAAACTGCAAAATTTAAACGCCTTTTTCTTACATTTTAACACCGTCATTGACAATCGTTCTGAACCAAAAAAAGTCCACTACGCAGAGGAAATTGGACGGGGAGATTGAAAGTTCCAATATCTTCCTAAAAGCGCTCAGGCAGATAAAACAGTTTATACAGTCATATCTTCCTTTTGCTCCGCTGATTGAGGAATTTGCGAACCATGTGGAGCGTGGGGCGGATATCGAGGCAGGAAACAGCTTTCGTGGCTTGCTAACCGCACTTGGGGAGCTGCTCAATTCATTTAAGGAAATCATTATGGACGGACTGTGCTGGTTTCCCCGCCTTATGCGGTGGCAGACCTCAAAGGGCGAAGTTTCCCCTGTGTTTGAAGATAACAGGAATGAAGGCTATTACTACCGCCTAAAATCTTATATGGATATCCATACAAGGAAAGAATACCCAAAAGAACTGATACAGTCGGAAATCAAGCCGGAAAACCGTACAGGCACAATAGAGCAGTTGGCGCAGAATGTGGAGGCTGTCGAAAAGCAGGTGCAGCTCATGGGTGTAAAGATGAGCCGGAATCAGATATATTAAATCTGGCAAACGCAAGAGGGCATTTTCAGTTTTGAGAATGTCTTTTTTGCATAAAGAAAATCGGAAAGCTAAGTCATAGAAGGCAGAAATTTCACGCCCAAAATGGAGTAGTTCGCACCCCTGCAATTAGTAATAAGGTGCAAATGACGATATAATAAAAGAAACAGATTTGAATTTTATATTTTTTAGGTTATGAAAGGAAGTCGGGATTTTATGAGGATTGCAGTTTGTGATGATGACCGGGCAATCCGGGAAGAAATTTCCCGGCTGATACAAAAGCAGGTGTCGGAAGCGGATATTGCGGAGTATCAGTCGGGAGAAGAATTGATAAATGCGAAAGGAAACTTTGACATTTACTTCCTCGATATTGAAATGGGTAAAATGTCCGGCATGGATATAGCAAGGCGCATTAGGGAACGGGAAGAAAACAGCAGGCAAAGGAGCATTATTATTTTTGTGACGGGATATCGGGAATATATGGAAGCGGCATTTGATGTAAATGCGTTTCATTATCTGATAAAGCCTATTGATGTAGAAAAATTTTCAGAGGTGTTCAGCCGGGCATGGAAAGAAGCGTCTGTTTTTGAGGAACAAACAAAAAAACACATCTTAGTGAAAAGCTCTGGCATACAACAGAAACTATTGTTGAAAGATATTTACTATATAGAAAGCGGCAATAAGAAAGTCATTTTTCATACAACGAATGGGACACTGGAAGTTTACGGTAAAATGGAGGAATTGGAAAACGGGTTAGGGAATACTTTTTACCGCTGCCATAGGTGCTATCTTGTAAACATGGAAAAAATCTCTGCTTACAGTGCGGATAACATACAGGTCACAAACGGGGATAACCTGCTCCTTGCAAGGAAGAAATATTCTGATTTCATCAAAACATATATGCGGTATGTAAAAAACGGAGGGATTGTTAATGTTTGATATGTTACTTCCAGTATCTATTTATTTGGTTGATAGTATAGTAAGTGGGATTTATTCGCAGGGTTTCTTAAAAGAAAGGTACGGGAAAAAGGCAGTTTTGGCAGTATGGGGAGCAGCTTTTTTTCTTATTCAGATTGCAGTATATGAAATACTGGATAATAGATTTCCGATTAGTGAAGTTGTGGGGATAATCGTAAATGTCTGCGTCCTGCTGTTTATGCAATTTTTTCTCTTTGAGAAAGATATGCAAAAACAGGTTTTTGTTGCCTTTAGCTTCGTGGCAGGAAAAGAAATAGTAAAATATGTCGTTAGTGTGTTCAGTATTGTGTGCAATGGGTTTGGCAATGGGATTTTAAGCTATTTCATAAAAAAAGAAATAATAAATACATTAGAAAAAACGCATATATGGATAGGTATAGTTACATTCGTTGTCGTAATTCTATGTATGTTGCTTTATACTCTTTTGCTGTCTGTATATCTGCGTCTGATAAGTAAAAAGTTTGTAAAAAAAGATTATCTGTTACAAACACATGAAAATATTTTTCTTGTGCTGCCTTGCATTGCTGCATTATGTATTTCAGTTACAATAAAGATGATGATTATATCAGTTGAAAATGGAATGACTGTAATTATTTATGACACTGTTCCGTCAACAAAATTCTGGATACCCGTTATCTGCATATTGCTGCTTTCCTCTATTGTTGCAAGTGTCATATTGTTTCAGAAATTGGTACAGTACAATGAGGAAACCGGGAAACGTGCCATACTGGAAAATCAAGTGCGGCAAATGCAGAAAGAGATTGTGGAAATACAGGATATATATACTGATATGAGGGGACTTCGGCATGATATGAGAAGCCATATAGCCAATATTTCCTTACTTGTTAAAAATGTGGCGGGTTCTGTAAATGAAGAATTGGAAAGCTATATCGGAAAAATGGAGGAAACCGTCAGTAAATTAGATTTTACTTATCAGACAGGAAATCCGATCACGGATATTATTATCCACCAAAAAGGACAGGAAGCAGAGAAAAAACAGATACAATTTAAGGTTGATTTTGCTTATCCCCCAAATCTTTTGATAGATATTTATGATATTGCGGTTATTTTGAATAATGCATTGGAAAACGCCATTGAAGCGTGCCATAAGACAGCGGGCAATAAACTGATAAAGTTACATTCTTATGTGAAAGGCAGTTTGTTCTTTATAGAGGTTGAAAATGATTTTACAGAGAATATTGTCATAGAAAAAGAAAGCGGTTTGCCTGTCAGCAGTAAGGAAAGTGGAAAACTGCACGGGATTGGAATTTCCAATATCCAAAGGTGCGCAAAAAAGTATAAAGGCGATATTGATATTGAAATTTCTGATACAGACGGTAGAAAAAAATTCAGTCTTACGGTAATGATGAATGGAAAGCCTGCGGCGGCAATCTGATCCTACACTGGAAATTTCGCACCCAAAATGGAGCAGTTCACGCCAAACCTATGAAAAATTTATTTTGATTGGCGATAAACCATATAGAAACTATTTTCAATGACAGAGAAAGGAAAGGTGCTTTATATGGCAATGGAGATTACAAATAATTATAGCAGCTATGCGACAAGTAGCACGAATACCACAAAAAATGTAGGCAGTGCAAAAGATAGTAATGTGACAACAAGTACGGTGGAACTAAAAACCTCAACTGGCGGGACTAAAACAGAGCAGATTAAAACGGGATATAGCAATGTGAATGATTATTCCAAATATTTGCAGGGAAAGTACAGCTATATGAATACTGGAACAACCTCAATGCAGGGTGTTCCAACAACAGTATCGGTATCAAGCGCATTTTTGAAAAAATGTATGAATGACCCGGAAAAGGCTAAATATCTGGAAGAAAATCTTGCGGCATTGCCGGATTGCGCTTCTTATGCGGTATCCCATGCGCAGGGAACACTGACAAGTATTTCATATGAAATTGATGCTAATGGGAATATTACAGGTATCACGTCCGGAACAAATGACCCCGACGGAAAGATAGCTAGAGAAAATGCGGAAAGAAAGGCAAAAGAAAAGAAAGCTGCTGAGGAAAAAGCTGCCGAAAGGCGCAAGGAGAAAAAGGCAGAGGAAGAAAAAGCGGCTGAAAGACGGGCAGAGAAAAAAGCCGCCGAAGAAGCAAAGACAGAAACGGGCGAATATACCATAAGTGCTACGGGTACGGATATAAAATCTGTTACGGAGAAAGTTATAGCTGCTATGTCTGGTACATCTGCGCCGACAGGGGCAAGTTTTGATATAAAGGCGTAAGTATGGTTTTGCACTTATTTCGCAGAGGCACTTCAATAAGTGCTTCTGCGGATTGCCCGAACTTATCATAAGGAGGGAGCGGGCAGGAGGCAGCGTCAGTAAAAAAAGGACATTTCCCCAATCTCTCAAGAAATGTCCTTTAAACATATACAGCTATTCAAATTCCTTTATTTCAGATGCAAGCCTTATTCCGTCCTGCAAGCCCAATCTGTATGCGGCTGCGCCACAGTCGTTGGCGGCTGAAATCGCTGTATCAACGACACTGCTCTGTTCTTTGTCCAGCCCTGCCTTTTCCAGTCTGTCAAATGCTTTGTCCTGACGTTTCAATGTGGTTTGGTAAGTCTTGCTATTGCTGACAGCTTTATCTAAGGCTTTGACCGTCCTTATTTTAACGAATATGTCCAATAGATATTTTGATTTCATTCCTGTTTTTCTCATAAAACACTCCTTTTGCAAATACATTTTGTCAGGGTAAATCTTCCAATAAATCCAGCGGTTGCTCTGATTTTTCCAAAAGCAGATTTTCAATGCCTGTCTGTTCTGAAAAACAAATTTTCATGTCAAAAAGTTCTTTCTGTTTTTCTTTGGGCAGACATTTGAATATATCCTTATAATCCATATCTTCCATTGGCGTTCCTGATGCCAAATTAAGAAGCTGCGTATATAGCCACTCACGCCAAAGGTCATTAAACAAACTTCTGCTGTCTACAAAAATGTATGCGGTATCAAAACCAAACTGGATATTGTAATATTGCAATTTTACAAAACCGTATCTTCCTGCATTGAGTACCAATAAGTCCTCGCTTTCGTAAAGTTCTGCAAATACGTCTGCTACTTTTTGGCAGTTTATTGTTTCCTCGTCAGTAATATATGTTTGCTCTTTATTCATGCCCGTCTCCTTTAGGTGATTACTTGATGATATTCTGTTTCAAAGCATATATCTGTCTTAAAGAAACATATCCTGTTCTGCGAAAATTTCCGCTACCATAAGAACACCTAACCGAAAACCGCGCTGAAATTTTAGCTCTGCGTCGTAACAACTCTCGTCAAAAAGAGTGTCCACTAATTGCGTCAATATCGCTTTTTCTTCATCGTTTAGTCTTTCTGCTAACTTCTCTTGGAGTTCGCAGCCCCTGTCAGATACTTCCTTATGTTGGGGGCTTTTCCTTTCTGTTCCGCTGTCTACACGAAGCTGCTCGGTTAAAAACGCCTCTAAAATCTTTCCCATTCTGCTCATCTGTCCTTTCTGATTTGTCCACAAGCCGCTTGCAAGACAGAGCCGGACAGTGTATAATATTTGTGCGGCTCGCCTTGTGCGGGTGGCATATGGGGGAAGTGGTGTAAATACGTTTGCCAACGGCACCACTTCCTTCTTACTTTCTTGCATTGAGAGCCTTAATTCCGTCACGCAATCCCTGTGGACGTGATACGCCTGCCTGCTGACAGTATTTGTCTAACATTTGCAGTTCTTCTTCGGTCAGACGTACATCAACACGCATAGTCTTGGGATTGTCCGTCGTTGGTCGCCCTCTATGCTTTTCCGGCATACTTCCCTCCTTTCCTTGCCAACACAAACAGTATAATATATTACCGCCAATAATTCAAGAAATATTTTACCGCCAATAAATGCTTAACTGCTTGCTGTACGCCTTTAATTCATTTCTACAATCATACAGGAGGTAGTGCAAAAGATTTGTAAAAACAGATAAAAATAAAATGGAGGATATTTCCCCCATTTCAGTTAGATGTATATGTAGTTAAATGCGAAAGCAGTGAACAAAATTCTTCAGTATGCTTGGTCATAACTTTATAAATTCTGACAATTCCGAAAATGCAGAAATTATTTCTTCAAGCTGCTGTTTATTGCAGGCAGGAAGTTGCGACACTGTGGAAATTTCATATTTCTGCCATATCAAGGAAGTATTTTTCTTCGGAAGAATCTCAAATAGATACTTGTCCTCCCAATCTTCAAACATAACTCCATTTTTCTTTAGTGTGTAGTATGTTTTCATAGTCAGGGCATAATCACGCTGACAAATGACATATAAATCATGGGCTGTCTTGTGTTTAAAGTCGTCCATGCAAAATATATTGTTCTGAAAAAAGATAGTGTGCAGTGCTACAGGAAAATGGCAACTGTCAAATGCCTCCTTAATGGGAGCAAGAGAACCTATCTGAATGCCATACTTTTGGCATATGCTGTCGAGTTCCGGTATTGTACTCTTGCCTAAGTTGCGGAAATTCAGTATTTTCTCTCTTGGACGTTTGGATAACTGCGACAGGTACAATATGTTATTCTGTATCAAGGCATTTTGCAGACGTTTTGACATAGAAATATCATAAACGGATATTTCATTTTCCGGCGGATACAAGAATCCTAATGCGTTCAGTTCATTTGCTATAGCTGTTACGTTATAACCTTTGGAAAACTTTTCTGCCAGTGTCAGATAATTAAGTCCATCAAGGTCTGAAACTTTGGTAATATGTATATTTCGCAAAGCTAATTTAATTTCCGAAGAAAGGTTTAAGTCTTTAATATATGTTTCCATAGTTTACTCCCCGTATTCATTGAACTACATCGGTTATGGTATAGCACGTTTCTTACAAAATAAAGAAAAGCAGTTTAAATAGTGCTGATTAAAACGATAAAAGATTGATTTAATTGTATAAAGCAGTCCATGTTCTTATCCATATGTGTATTGACCAGTAATTTTTCCGCCGATGGTGACAATATAAACAATACTGCAAAGATTATCAATATCCTTTGCAGAAAATGAACCATTTGAGCAGAAAACGGACAATAAAACAGCTTTAACACACTTATAGATAAAACTATGCAGAAAGTTTGGAAAGGTACATGATAAGGAACTAATCTCAACTTAACATCATCAATTGGTAGCCCTTAGCGCATACAGTTAAAAAATGTCTGGAATGATTTAAGAGGGGGTTCCAATATGACGCAATTACCTTCTTGTGAGTTCAATATGTATACTGTCTGCGTAGAGTTGAAGTATGCTGATGACAGCATAATCTCTATCGACTGCACCACTGTGGAGGATGAAGCTGCCAAGAAAATGTGCCAGCGGTCAGAACTAGATTACTGATTTACAATGACCTGCTTGGCTATGCGGATCTGATCATCAATTGTGACGGGAGGAATATTTGAAAAATGTGACGGATTATTCGTCTTTGGACTAATTAGAAAGTGTTAGCGACATACTTTTTATTGCCGGTGCTGCACTTTTTATATTCTTCATTGGTTGCCCCTGCATATAATTACAGCTGTACATATCAAATACTTCTGCTATAATTGAAAAAAGGGGGCATATACAATGAGTGAACTTCTTGATTATGGACATTTTGATATTGTTTTAGCTGAATACTTGCAAGAAAGGCAGATCAGCAAAAACAAATTAGCCGAAGAAGCAAATTTACAACGGACACAGCTGAATGCATATTGCAAAAACGATATTAAGAGACCAGACCTCGATGTTTTAGCTCGTATTTGCTATGCGCTTCACTGTGATTTGACAGATATAATTCGCTATGTCCACCCGTCCCAAACGAACGGAGGAAATAATAATGGCTGATACAAAAGTGATCGTCATTCCAGATGGGAAAATCTGCGACTATATTGATAGCAAGTTTAGAAACGACACTCCCGAAGAGTACGTTCGTCAAACAATAGAAAAACGTCTTGTGAACGAACATAAATATCTCACGTCACAGATTAAAATTGAGTTCACTCTTCAGGTCGGCTCAAGAAAACCTCGGGCAGACATTGTAATCTGGGACAAAGATGCTCCTGAGCAAACACAGGGCACAATTAAGATTATTATTGAGTGCAAAAAGGAAACCGTTGATGCCAGAAATGCCAAGGATGGGATAGCACAGTTGCAGTCCTATATGTCTGTGTGCCCGAACTGCGAATGGGGGATGTGGACAAATAGCATTCAAAAGTTTGTCTTCCGTAAATATACAGATGAGGCTGGGAATATTTGCTTTATGGAATACAACGATATTCCTTCTGCGGATGGCAATTTGGATGAAGTAAACAGACCCAGCCGGAAAAATTTGCGTAATGCCTCTGATGATAATCTGCTGTTTGTGTTCAAAACCTGTCATAATCACATTTATGTGAATGATGGTATGCAGAAACAACCTGCATTTTTTGAGTTGCTAAAAGTCATTTTTTGCAAGATTGAGGACGAGCGAAATATCCCAAAGCCTCTGGAATTTTTCACAACGTCTGAAGAACGTTCAAACCCTGACGGGCAGTTGACAGTTCAGAAACGGATTTCCCAAATCTTTCAGCGTGTAAAGAAGCGTCATGGGAAGATTTTTGATGCAAATGATGAAATTAAGCTGACACCACGCAGCTTGGCATATATCGTCAGCGAATTGCAGCGTTATAGCCTACTTAGCACGAATATTGACATCAAGGGAAAAGCCTATGAAGAAATTGTAGGAGCAAATCTCCGCGGCGATAGGGGTGAGTTTTTTACGCCCCGAAATGTTATGAAGATGGTCGTGGAGATGATAAATCCACATATTGATGAGAAGGTTCTAGATAGCTCCTGCGGTACTGGCGGTTTCCTTGTACAGGCAATGACACACGTTATTGCCCAGCTTGAAGCGGAGTTTTCTGCCAGTATGGGAATTCCTAAAAAAGATTGGGACGGTGACACCGTAAAAGTATTTCAAGATCGGATTTCCGAGATGGCTTCGACCAGTTTCTTTGGTTTTGATATTAATCCTGATTTAGTCAAGGCAACCAAGATGAATATGGTCATGAACAATGATGGCAGTGGAAATATTCTGCAAACAAATTCCCTTCTGCCGCCACACGAATGGACGGATGAGTTCAAAACACGGCTCGCGGAGGCACTACATATCAAGAAGTCAGAGATTCGAAACTATGAAAGTATTGCGTTCTTTGATGTAATTGTAACAAATCCTCCATTCGGCAGCAAAATTCCTATCAAAGATAAAAATATCCTTGAACAATTTGAACTTGCCCATATTTGGGAAAATGACAAGAAAACTGGCACTTGGAGGATGACAGAACGCTTACAGTCATCTGTTCCGCCTGAAATTTTGTTTATTGAGAGATGCACACAATTTCTCGTTTCAGGTGGGCGCATGGGAATTGTTTTGCCGGATTCCATACTAGGTTCACCTGGGCTTGGATACATTCGCGAATGGCTGATTCAAAATCATAGAATTATTGCCAGTATTGATCTTCATGTAGATACTTTTCAGCCCCGCAATGGTACGCAGACATCAGTGCTGTTTTTGCAAAAGAAAACTGCGGAACAAAAGGCCAGAGAAGCGACAACTGGTCAAATGGCCGACTATAATATCTTCATGGCAATGGTCGAAAGAGTAGGGCATGATAAGAGAGGGAATCCCCTATTCAAGCGTGATGTGGAGGGTAACGAAATCCTTGCCCCAGACACGGATACCATCATGGTTCTCGGCGAGACTGGGGAGGGTGACCGTACCGTTTCCCATGAACGCAAGAGCAAAGTCCCTGATGATCAGACTACTGATGTACCGGCAATCTTTGATGGTTGGAAGCGAAGGGAGGGTATCGCATGGTAGCAGGTAATTTAGCTCGCAAAATGAATACTGCGCCTGAACCAGAAATCCACATTTCGGAAAGCCCTGTAAAGTGGTGCTCGGTTTCCCTCTCTGATATGGTTTCCCGTGGGAAGCGGCTGGAGGCCAGTGTATTTGATGTGGAGGCAAAACAGGCACGGGAAAGCGTTTACAAGGGGAAATATGGAACGGTTATCCTCTATGGTAATAGTGGTTTGATTGAAACAGCCTATTATCCTGGCTGGATGCAACGAAGCCGACTCAAGCGGATATGGTGCGATAAGCCATATGGAGAGGGATTTTATCTTCCCTCGCAAATGACCGATCTCTATCCAGTTCCAGAAAAACATATTTCTCGGTTGGCAGATTGCGATATGGACGAATTACGCCTAAAGGAAAACACATTATTGCTGACGCGCAGCGGTACAATAGGCAATATTTCATATGTGTCAAAAACCTTGGCCGGTTGTGTTTTTTCTGATGATGTAATTCGTGTTACCTTCAAAAAAGAATATGACTTGGGATATGTTTATACCTATCTCAAATCAAAAGTGGGCAGTTTAATCTTGCAGACAAATGGCTATGGTTCAGTAATTACCCATGTTGAACCAGATCACTTAGCAGAAATTCCAGTTCCCAATGCTCCTGTGAGGTTGCGGCAGCGTATCCATAATCTGATTGCACGTTCCTATGCTTTGCGAGACGAGTCCAATGAAATGATTGATAAGGCTACAAGCCTGATAATAGCAGAACTTCACCTGCCAGCTATACATGAATTTCAAAAGGTATCTGCCCCTGTGAGCATATTCAATGTAAAACTAAGCAATATGAATCTGCGGCTTGATGCTTCCTATCATGTTCCAGCGGTAGATGCGATTGTTGCCCACCTCAAAGAGAATGCTGCCGAAGTAACAACGGTAGGTGACAGTCGGATAAGCGAGGCGGTCATTTTACCAGGCAGATTTAAGCGTGTCTATGTGGAAGAAGGATATGGTCGAATTTTTATAGGCGGAAAACAGTTGGGAGAATTGGACCCATCAAATAAGAAGTATCTTTCCAATGTCCATCATGGTGACCGTATTGCACAACAACTCGAATTGAAAGAAAATATGACCCTTATAACTTGTAGTGGTACAATTGGAAGAGTGGCACTTGTTGGAAAACATTGGGATGGTTGGACAGCAAATCAGCATATAATCCGTGTTGTACCTGCCAATAAAGATATTGCTGGATACCTTTATATTTTTCTGGCATCTGACTATGGTCGCACATTGATTACCCGCTATACATATGGCTCTGTGGTCGATGAAATTGATGACGATCATGTTCGGCAAATTTCTATCCCGCTGTTGCGTAATCAGGAGGTACAGCAACAAATCAACTCTCTCGCATTAGAAGCGAACGCCAAGAGATATGAGGCCTACAAGCTGGAGCAAGAGGCTCTTTGCATTATGAATGAGGAGGTTATTTTTGCAAAATAAATTGCAGCGCTGTATTATCCAATGCGACCAAATTATGACAGCTCCACGAGCTTATGAAAGCAAGACCGTGGAGTTGTTTTTATTCGGTATCACAGGTATGCTACAACTTCAATTTTTCTGGAGCAACTGGATTGAGAATAGGAATCCTCCGTCCCAGTTTTCTGGCATACCTCACCGTCATCGCCGTCCCACCCCGCCATTCTCTGTTATTTGGACTGATAGAATTAAACATTCTTTTTTTACAAATAAAGAGAGAACAGGTTTATATTTTGACCAGCCCTCTGTATAAAGAAAGATATGTTACCACAATTCTAATGAATCTTCCGCATCTATCCACGTCTGCATACCACCCTCAAGATACAGCGTTGCATATTCAAGGGGATTATCTATTGCTAAAGCATTTAAGGCGCATTCAGAGCATGGTGTTGTTTTCAATCCTTCTTCCGCTTTTCCGCAGTTTATTCGTAAAACGTATCCGTCAAAAGTTGTTACATCAATACAGTTATGAAGCATATTATATGTTGCGTAAATAAATATCATATCTTATCAGCCCTTTCTTGTCAGTGTTTTGAAGAAATTTGTGAAAGCATTCTAATCAATTCTTCCTGCCCTGTTCATTTCATATTATAATTTGTTACAGGTTTTTCTTTCCCTTATTTTTGCCCTTATGAGGGTTCGTAACATGAGGGAAAAGGATATAACACAAGGGAAAGTATAAGGGCAAACTCACTTGTTATAAATTTAGCATTTTCAAGGGTTTGCGGACTTTTTGAAGATAAAATATAACAGTTATTAAATGCTATAAAAAGTGTCTTATCAGAATTCCGGATGCTTTAAAACATATTCCAGATGGCCATAGGTCTGCTGCAGAGGAATCACATCAATAAAATTTTCATGGGCGGCTTCCAACAGCTCTTGCAGCTCTGCGCCTGTGAGTCCGTGGGGATGGCGCAGCATTTTTAAATCCGTGAAGGGCAGTTTGTCCTCATATTCTATTAAAAGCCCATTTATTTTAAAGGAGGCCATGACCCGGATATACTCGATCAGATGCTGACAGGTAGGATGTATGGTTCTCAGATCATAATGGTCGATTCGCAGGGGGGTAAAAGCCCAGTCCCGGATCTGAAGCAGGGGAATTTCCCTGCCGTAAGATTCCAGAAGCTGCTTCATGGTTTGAATGCCGTAGAAAAGCCCGGCAGCAGTAGGGCTGTGCACCAGACAATATTGTTCGGTGACAGAAATCTCGTAATAATCATATTGCTCCCCGGAGGGGACTTCATGAAACCAATCGGAGGAAAGGGATTCCGGACGGCAAAAGGGGCCGCATCCGCAGAACAGGGCATAGGTTCCTTCCGAAGCGGCTTGGGAGGTGAGCCCGGCAAACAAAGCAGCCCCTCCTTTGACCAGACGGCTGTCATGCCCCGGCATACACAGAGTTGCCTCCTGCGGCAGAGTATAATGTTTATCCGGCTGAACTGTCAATTCTTGAGGTTCGGGAATCAGATTCATATATTCATCTCCTTTAAAACTTTTGCTTTTATTGTATCTGATTCTCTTTACTTCGTCTTATTCTATTTCACTTTTTCCTTGACCTATTCTCGTGGATTGCCATGAAAGGATTTGCGGTACTGCAGCGGGGTAAGACCTGTAAAGGCTTTAAAGGTGCGGTTGAAATGATTTACATTCTTAAACCCGGCGTCAAGGCAGATTTCCAACACAAAATTGTCTGTATTTTTTAAAAGTTCCATGGCCTTATGAAGACGTATCAGCGTCAAATGTTCAATGAAGGTTTTTCCGGTCATGGTTTTAAAGAGATAGCTGAAATAAGAAGGGGAAAGCAGCGCCACACGGGCCACCTGCTCTATGGTAAGGGCTTCCGTATAATGCTCGGCAATATATTTCAGAGATTCATCCAGCGCATCTTGATGTCTGGCGAAAACCTGCTGTTCCACTTCCTCAATGGATTGGTTGAACTTGCGGCCTAACAGCACCAGAAGAAGTAAAAGAAGCGCCTTGATGGACAGAATGAAGCTGTCCTCCCTCTGGTTGTATTCGGCTTCGATCTCCGAGAGAAGCGTTTCCGCGTTCACCTGGGATTTACCCGTGAGGTTCAGGCGGGGCCTTACTTCCCCTTCACTGACCAGGAAGGGTTCTATATATGCAAAATTGAAAAGAGATTTGTAATCCTCCATACTCATATTGTTGTCATGGGAATCCCCAAATAGAAATTCCGGTTCAAACTCCAGTTCAATAATTTCAAAAGCATTTTCCCCGTCCTTTATGAGTCTATGAGGAATATATGGGGGAATAATAAAAACATCCCCTTTTACAATGGGAAAAGTACTGGAGTTAATCTGATGGAATAGCTGTCCTTTCTTTACATAATTAATCTGGATCATTTCATGACGGTGCAGTTCGGTGGGATTATCCCTGTCACTGTAATGGCGTATGTACACAGGAAGCTGGCTTTTATTATCCTCCATGGTATACAGACGAATGTTCTTGTATTCTTCTCTGTCTGAGATAAACATATTCTGCCCTCCTTTTACAAAGCGGTGCTGTAATGGGATAGGACTTATACAATAACACAGATAAAAGGGAAAAACAAGAGGATAGTTTTGTAAAAGATAGCTAACGAAATCGTAAATAATATCAATTTTTTGAGAAAATATGTGGAGAAATGGAAAGATAAAAGATATTATAATAAATTCATAAAGGGAGAACTGCCGATGAAAAAACAAGAGGAAACGGAGTCCATAACTCTGATAAAAAATATTCCATATTGTGAAAGTATCCGGGGGGAGAACCCCGCATTGGATGCATGGCTTCCGGTAAAGCCGGGGAAAATATTGCCGGCCTGTCTGCTGCTGCACGGAGGAGGATGGACCACGGGGGACAAAGGGGACGAGCGGGAAAGGAACATGGCAAAAAAGCTGTGCAAAATGGGGTATGCGGCCTTTTCGGCCAATTACCATATGGCATTGTATGAGGAGGGGCCTTATCGGGGCAGAAGGCTGCAAAGTGCCTGGCCAAAATGCATTGAAGACTGTATGGAAGCCGTGTCTTTTATCAGAAGGAACGCAAATCAATTCTCCATAGATCCGGAAAAAATTGCCGTAATCGGAAGCTCCGCCGGAGGACATCTGGCACTCTGGCTTGCCACGGAAAAATCCTGCGGGATTTCCTGTGCCATTGCGCTTTACCCGGTGCCGGATATTCTGAAATGGGGAGGAGAGCTGTTGATGCCGGCACCTTTTGAAGAATCCCGGGAGGAATGGAGGAAAGCATCTCCGGCGCAGCGGCTGGAGCGCCGCCCCAGTCCGATTCTGTTGATCCACGGCGACCGGGATGAGACGGTGGATTTCAGGCTTTCTGTTGATTTTTATAATAAACTGCTGGAAAAGGAGTATGAGGCGGAAATGATCATTGTGGAGGGGGGACGGCATTCTTTCGATTTTTCGGCGCTGTCGGAGAAACAATTTCAAAGCACGGCCCGTTTTTTGGAGACACATTTTGGGAAGGAGTAAAGGAGCATGAAGAAAAAAGCTAAAATGAGTTTTGAGAGCAGGTTTCGACAGACCTGGAAGGACATAAAACGGGACAGGCTGCTGCTTCTGATGTTTTTACCGGGTTTGATTTATTTTTTTGTATTCCGCTATCTGCCAATGGGCGGGCTGATAATGGCCTTTCAGGATTTTGATATTTTCAGCGGCTTTTTGGATAGTCCTTTTGTGGGGCTGAAGCATTTCAGGACTTTGTTCAGCACCCCCCAATTTGCCCGGATTTTTATGAATACAATTCTGATCAGCCTGTATTCCATCCTCTTCAGTTTTCCGTTTCCCATTCTGTTTGCGCTGCTGCTGAATGAGATGAAATGGACAAAAATGAAGAAACTGACGCAGACCATCAGTTATCTGCCTCATTTCATATCCGTGGTGGTAGTGGCGGGAATGGTGGTGGATCTGCTGTCTCCGGGACATGGTGCGATTGCCCGGCTGATCAGTGTCATAACAGGGAAGGAAGCGCCTTACCTGTTGGCGAATCCTGCCTATTTCAGGACGGTATATATTGTAACGACTATCTGGCAGACAATGGGATGGAATGCCATCATCTTTATAGCGGCCTTGACGGGGGTGGACTATGAGCAGTACGAGGCGGCAACGATGGACGGGGCTTCAAGGCTTCAAAAGATGTGGTATATTACGCTGCCGGCGATCAAGCCCACCATTGTAATCATGCTGATTTTAAGCCTTGGCAAAATCATGGAAACGGGATTTGACTTGATCTTCCTTCTGCAAAACAGCCTGAATTTAAGCTCTTCGGAAGTGATTTCTACCTTTGTCTACAAGCGGGGTATTCTGGGAGAACATACGCTGCCGAATTACAGCTTTGCCACAGCGGCCAATCTGTTCCAATCCGTTATCAGTATGGTGCTGGTAGTGACATCCAATAAGCTGAGCAAAAAGCTGAGCGAAGTCAGTCTATGGTAAGGAGGAGTGGGGATGAGAAAGAAGAAAAAAACGGACGCCCTGGATCTTTTGATCCTGCTGATTATGCTGCTGGTAATTGCTGTGATGCTGTATCCTTTTCTGCTGATTGTAGCTTCTTCCCTGAGCGACCCGGTGCTGGTGATGCAGAATAAGGTGCATATTATACCCAAGGGCATTACCCTGCAGAATTACAAGATGATTTTCCAGAAGAGTGATATCTGGACCTCATATTTTAACACCATATTGTATACCGTAGTGGGGACTTTGATCGGGCTGGTTCTCACGGTGCTGACAGCATATCCTCTCTCCCGGAGCAAATTCACGGGAAAGAACAAATTTTCTATGCTCATCGCGTTTACCATGATATTTACGGGAGGAATTGTACCTAATTTTATGGTGGTGCGCACCCTGAACTGGATTGACACCATCTGGGCCGTGACGGTTCCCGGCTGCATGAGCGCATATTATCTCATCGTGACAAGAACATTTTTTGAGTCCATACCGTCCAGCTTGGAAGAATCTGCCAAAATAGACGGAGCAAATGATTTTCAGATACTGGGAAAGATTATCCTACCGCTGTCCGGGCCGATTGTGGCAACGCTGACATTGTTTTATGCAGTCACATATTGGAACAGCTTTTTCGGACCGCTGATTTACTTAAACAGTAAGTCCAAATACCCTTTGCAGATTATGCTGCGTTCCATGCTGATTGAGGGTAATATGGCAGATTTTGCAGGACAGGTGGACACCGGAAATCTGATGGTGGCTACCAGCATTAAGTACACTTGTATTGTAGTGACGTCTCTGCCGATTATCTGCGTATACCCTTTCCTGCAAAAGTATTTTGTAAAAGGCGTTATGGTGGGGGCAGTAAAAGGATGATAACAATAAAAAAGGAGGAGAGATTCATGAAAAAGAACAAAATCACGGCTGCGGTTATGGCGGTGGCAATGGCGGCGGTAATGCTGTCCGGATGCGGCGCGGAAACAGGGGATGTGAAACCGGAAAGCACTGCGCAGACGGCGGAAAATCCGTCAACGGAAACAGAAAACGATAATGCCGGTAATTCCACCATTGTGGACGGGCATACCAGAATGAACCAGGAGGTTACATTATCTTATCTCATTTACGAGCATACGGACTGGCCCGTGAAAGATGACACCCCGGTGAGAGACAAGATGTTTGAGGCCACAAATGTAAGGATTGAAAGCATTGTGGCTCCCGCCACTAATTTTGACGAGAAATTTAACGCCAACATCATGGCCAAAAAACTGCCGGATCTGATGATGGGAAATAACATCAACACCTTAAATGAATACGGCCAGAAAGGAGTGTTTCTTCCGCTGGAGGATTTGATTGCGGAGTATGCTCCCAACATCAATGCGAGACTGGATGAAAGAGCCAGAAAGATGGTTACTGCAAGCGACGGACATATTTATGCGCTGCCGCGCTTCGGCCAGGACCGTCTGAGGACGGCATGGCTGATCCGCAAAGACTGGCTGGATGATCTGGGACTGGAAGTGCCTGCCACCACAGAGGAGTGGATTGAAGTACTGCGGGCGTTTAAAGAGAAAGACCCGGGAAATGCGGGAGACCGTCTTGTGCCGTTGATGAACCGCTCCGGAAGCAGTGTATTTTTACTCTACAGCGCGCCTACCTTTGGTCTGCATCCTGAAAGTTATACCAAAATGGGCGACAGTTATGTGCTGAACGCGTATACGGAAGAATACAGAAACATGGTGGAATGGTATAGAACGCTGTATGAAGAAGGATTGTTCGACAAAGAATTTGTAACCACCAGCAGCAAACAGTGGGAAGAGGCCATTTCTGCAGGATATGTGGGTGCTTTTGTGGATTTTGCCAATCGTGCCGATACCTTTACCGCTGTTTTGAGGGAGCAGGATGAAGACGCGGAGTTTGTGGTGGCGCCGCCCCCGGTTGGCCCTACGGGCGTTCAGGGTGTTCCTTCCTACTCGGATATTTTGACTACCACCTGTGTTTCCATTTCCAAGGACTGTAAAGATGTGGAAGCGGCTCTGGCATGGCTTGACTATCTGTATTCCGAGGACGGGTCATGGCTGACTTCCGTAGGCATTGAAGGAGTTACTTATACAGGCGTGGATGAAAACGGCGCCCCCGTATGGACGGAGGAGATCGCGAACAATCCCAACAATATGTCCATCACATCCAAGTATGGCATTCAGCAGCAGATGTGTCCCAGAGTTTTGACAGAATATGAATTCCAGCTGATCCAGGGACCTCTTACGCTGGCGGGAAAGGAGCTGTGTGAGCCTTATTATGTGGATCCCTATTTCCCCGTTAAGTATACGGAGGAGGAAGCAGAACAGATGACCAATTACAATTCTGCGGTGACGCCTGTCATCAATCAGTATACGGACCAGTTTATCTCGGGAGCGCTGCCCATGAGCGAATGGGAGACCTTTCAAAAGGAGTTAAAGACCCTGGGAGCAGAGCAGATGGGCGAAATCTTTACTGCGGCCCAGAGCAGGATGGGGGAGTAAAAGGAGGAATCATCCATGCAGACCTATTATGACAGCTTATGTGTAAAGACTTATGACAGCAGAGAAGAAATGGGGGCTGCCGCGGCTAAGGACGCGGCGGCCTGCCTGAAAAAACTTCTGGAGGAAAAGGAGGAGGTGAGCTGCATGTTTGCGGCAGCTCCTTCCCAGAATGAGTTTCTGGAGGCGCTTCTGAAAGAACCGGGTATAAACTGGCAGAGAGTGCATGCCTTTCACATGGACGAATATTGCGGACTTACACAGGAAAGTGAAGGAACTTTCAGCCATTTTCTGTGCAGCGCCATATTTCACAAAAAGCCTTTCTGCTCCGTAAATCTGATCAACGGAGAAAAGGATTTTGAACAGGAATGTGTACGTTATGAGGCTCTTCTGCAAAAATATCCCGTGGACATCGTCTTTATGGGAATCGGAGAAAACGGACATATAGCGTTTAACGATCCTTCGGTGGCGGACTTTCAGGACAAGGCAGTGATTAAGAAAGTAGAACTCGATGAAAAATGCCGCAGGCAGCAGGTGAATGACGGATGCTTTCCCTCTCTGGAGCAGGTGCCTGCATACGCATTGACGGTAACGGTTCCCGGTCTGATGAAAGCAAAATATCATTTCTGCATTGTGCCGGGAAGCCGTAAGGCGGAGGCGGTGAGAGACACGCTTACAGGGCCTGTGGCAGAAAGCTGCCCCGCAAGTATTCTGCGCCTGCAGCCCAGGGCCTGTCTGTACTTGGACAGAGAATCCGCTTCCCTGCTTTAAGGCCGGCCGGTAAAGGAGGATGCTATGCTGTTTGGTACTTCAAAAAAGATAATAACGCCGTCTGCACCGTTACGGCTGGCGGGCTATGCCTCCCGGAAGGAATGTTTTCAGAAAGTGGAGGAGGATATCTATGTAAGAGTCCATGTACAGCGCACGGCGGAGGCACAGCTTGTCTTCATATATGGGGATTTGCTCTGGTGGAATACGCAGTTTACGGATATTGCCCGGGTGAGACTGAAAAAGGAACTTGGACTTGACTGGGACAGCCTGTTCTTTGTGGCTTCCCACAATCATTCCGGGCCGGGAACCGGAAACAGCTTTATTCCCCAGCTGGAGCAGGCAGAAGAGGGTTATAGGGATTCTTTGCTTGAAAAGATTGTGGAGGCGGTAAAGGAAGCCCTGGAGGATCTGGACGAGGTGACGGTATGGCGTTTTGACGGGAACTCGGAGCTAAATGTTTTTCGTAGGATGAAGTTGGGGAACCGGATTGAGATGCGTCCCAATTTTCAGACGCCCAGCGATACACATCTGACGATTCTGGGATTCTTAAACGCGGACGGAGATATGAAAGGGCTTGTGGTCCATTATCCCTGCCATGCCAATCTTTCCGGACAGAATGTCCTGCATCCGGACTATCCCGGGATTGCTCTCGGTTTTTTGGATCAGGCATATCCGGGATCTGTGTCCATGTTCTGGCAGGGCTGCACGGGGGATCTGAGACCCAGAAATGTATTGGGTAATCATTTCGCGGAAGGGGATTATGAAAAGGCAAAACTTTTTGCCGCGGATTTTGCCGAGGACTGCAAAAGGACGCTTTCCCAATCCGGAAGAAAGATTTCCGAAAAATTGTCCGTACATTCCCGGGAACTTCTGCTTCCGCTGGAGAACCGTAAAACCGATGAGGAACTGAGAGAATGCCTGACTTCCCATGATGAAATTCAGAGAAACTGGGCCGGGAAGGTATTGGAGAAGGGGAATCCGGCATTTGAAAAGCTGAGAATGAAACATGTGAAATACGGAGAGGAACTGGAGGTTTATTTCTTCGGGGCGGAAATGTCACAGGAATATGCCCTCTGGGCAAGGCAGCAGAATCCCGCGGCAGTCTGCACGGCCTATACGGACGGCATGACAGGCTATATCTGTACCGCCCGGCAGATTTCCGAAGGAGGTTATGAACCGAAAGATTCCGCAAGATACTTTGCTCTGGGAGGCACTTTCCCCCCGGAGGTTGAGGAGCTGATTAAGGACAAGATGAAGGCTTAAAAGGTAAGGTGATTGAAATGACAGAAGGAAATGTGATGGATATGTATTACCAGGAGGTTCTGGGAATCATCCGGGAAATCCATGAGGAGGAAAAGGATCATATTCTTGCGGCGGCAAGAGCCATTGCCGAACAGGTTAAAAAGGACAGGCTTGTCTATATCTGGGGGCCAGGAGGACATTCCAATCTGGCTGCAATGGAAATCTTTTTCCGCGCCGGCGGCCTGATGCATGTCAGCGCCATATTGAATCAGGACACCATGCTGTCTAACGGCGCATTGAAATCCATGCAGGTGGAGCGTCTGCCCGGATATGGCAGAATTGTGGTGAACGATTATGGCATCGGGAAGGAGGATTTGCTGATCGTGGTCAACGCATACGGGATCAATTCGGCCACCATAGACGCAGCTTTGCAGGCAAAGGAAAACGGTGCTTCCGTAATCGGCGTCAGTTCGTTTACACATGCGCAGAATTGCCCCTTAGATCATCCGGCAAGACATCCGTCGAAAATGAATCTGCATGAAATTGTGGATTATCCGGTAGACTGCAAGGTGAAGGTGGGAGACGCCACCATTACCCTGCCCGGATTCGAACAGAAAATCGGAGCCCTGAGCACTTACGCAAACGCATATGTTTTAAATTGCATTGTGGTAGAAGCCATAAACAGACTGGTGGAAGAAGGGGTGAATCCTCCTGTATGGCGAAGCGGCAATGCACCGGGAGGAGACGACTGGAATAACAGGTTTTTAGGACGTTTCCGAGACAATGTGAGATGTCTGTAAAAAAGGGAGAGGAAGAAATGGAGAGGTATTTATTCCAAAATGCTGAAATTATTTTTCCCACAGGAATCAGGCCGGGGCAGGTATTGACGGAAAACGGAAAAATCAAGCAGATTTTCGAGAAAAACCAACCGGTGGCCCCGGCCCCTGGTGTCAGAGTGGTGGACGCGCGGGGAATGTATCTCTCGCCGGGCTTTATCGACATTCATACCCATGGAGGAGGCGGAGCGGATTTTATGGACGGGGATCCGGAAAGCATCCGCACCGCCTGCAAAATGCATATGGCCCATGGAACCACGGCCATAGTTCCCACCACCATGACAAGTACAAAAGAGTCATTGCTGAATTGCCTGGAGTTGTTTGAAAAGGTGGAAGCACGGGAAGAGGAACTGCCGGAAATTCTGGGGCTGCATTTGGAAGGGCCTTATTTTTCCTATGGACAGCGGGGGGCACAGAGCCCGGAAAACTTACGAAACCCGGAGCCTGAAGAATATGTAGAGGCATGTAAAAAATCTTCAAAAATCTGCCGTTGGTCCTTTGCGGTAGAACTTGAAGGGGCGGAGGATTTTCTGCAGTTTCTCCGGGAAAAGGGGATTGTGGCATCCCTGGCCCATTCCGATGCCGACTGTGAGCAGGTAAAGCGGGCATGTGACCAGGGATTGAAAGCGATGACACATTTCTATTCCGGTATGAGCGGCGTTACCAGAAAGAATGCTTACCGGGCTGCGGGAGCCATTGAGGCCGGATATCTTCTGGATCAACTGTTTGTGGAGGTAATCGCCGACGGATGTCACCTGCCGGGAGATTTGCTGCAGTTGATTTATAAGATAAAAGGGGCTCACAGAATCTGTCTGGTCACTGACTCCATGCGCGGCGCGGGAATGCCGGAGGGCGAATATATTTTGGGGGGAAGAGAAGGAGGAATTGCGACCATTGTGGAAGAAGGAGTGGCCAAGCTGCCGGACCGCAGCGCCTTTGCGGGAAGTGTCGCTACCATGGACCGCCTTGTACGTACCATGCATGAACTGACAACGGCCCCTCTTCATGAAGTCATCCATATGGCCTCCCTGACGCCGGCCATGCTCATGGGGATCGACGGGAAAAAAGGTTCCGTAAGTCCCGGAAAAGACGCGGATTTGCTGCTGCTGAACGAAAAACTGGAAGTGAATCTTGTGATGGTGAGGGGAAGGATTATGTCTTTTCCTGAGTGAATATTTTTGTATAACCGCAGACATTCCTGCCTTTCTTTATGAAGGGCAGGATTTTTGTCTGCTGCCGTGCAAAAAGGGCATTGTGTGAGAAGCCAGGGGAGAGAGGGGATGGTATGATGGGTACATCAAATATAAGGAGGTGCGGCTATGCACGCATGGGAAGCAGTCGATCAGTCATTAAATTTTATTGAGGAACATCTGAAGGAGGATATCGCTACGGAATATCTGGCAGATTCGGTGGGCTTGTCTCCGTTTTATTTTCAGCGTCTATTCAGGAGACTGGTGAAAAAACCGATACAGGAATATGTAAAACTCCGCCGTCTGGCAAGGGCCGTCGAAGCATTGAAGGATTCCGAACAGCGAATCCTGGATATTGCCCTGGAGTATGGATTTTCCGGCCATGGAAATTTTACGCGGGCTTTTAAGGAAACCTATGGGATTACACCCGAAGAATACAGAAAAGAACTGCAGATGCTCAATACATTTGAGAGACCGAAAATTTCCATGAATTACATTTTAATAGAAGAAGGAGTTCCTCTGATCGTGGGGGGCATGGTTTTGGAGATCTGCAGAAAGACCCTGGAGCGGCCGGAGCACTATCTGGGATTTGAAACGGAAGTAAAGATTGCCCGGCAGGCGCCGGTGGGTGAAAGTATCGGTGTGGATGTCCCCGGCCAGCTTTGGTGTAGATACCACCGGGAGAAACATTTCGCCGCCCCATATCTTAAAGGGGGCATGGAAATGGGAATGTCACATTCCGCAGATCCCGGACAGGGGACATTCTTATATTTTGCCGGAGGACTTGCCAAAAACGTTCCGGATATCAAAACGGCTTTGGATAAGTCGGCAGCAGGTTTTATCGAGAGGGAGCTTCCTGCAGGAGAATATATTGTCTGCAGAATTGAGGCGGAAAACTTTGAAGATTTGGTGACAACCGCGCTGGACCAGGCTCATAAGTATCTTTTTGAGACCTGGCTCCCCCATCATGACCTGGCCACAGAACCCTTTTCGGCAGAAAAGTATGATCGGGATATGAAAGATATGGACTGTATGGAAATCTGGGTCAGGAGGATTTAAAAAAATTATTTTTCCTGTCACAGGGAGGAAGAAATACTGTCTAATTCAATATACGGAGAAAATTCTGCCAGGGAGTGCCGCAGAATTGGTTGCCGGGGCAGGAGCGTTCTCCATGGGCTCTCTGTATAAAACCATTCGCGCTTCAGAAAAGAGGAACCATGAATTCATTCACAAAGGAAGAACTGTTGGATCTGATTACAAAGGCCACCGCAGGAGACAAGCCGTCTCTGGAGGCGGTGCTGCTCAGTGTGCAGGATCTGGTATTTAACCTGTCCCTTCGCATGTTGGGAACCTTCCCGGATGCGGAAGATGCGTCCCAGGACATTCTTCTGAAGGTTATGACGCATCTGTCATCTTTTAGGGGGGAGAGTTCCTTTTCCACCTGGGTATTCCGCATCGCAGTGAACCATCTGAAGGACTACAAAAAGCATATGTTTGCCCAGTTCCCCTTAAATTTTGAGTTCTATGGGGAAGATATCAAAAATGCCAGGACAGAGGACGTACCGGATCTGACGCAGAATGTGGAGAAGGCGGTTCTTGCGGAAGAATTGAAGCTGTCCTGTACCAATGTGATGCTGCAGTGCCTGGACCCCGACAGCAGATGCATTTTCATTCTGGGGACCATGTTTCGGCTGGACAGCCGGATGGCCGGGGAGATCCTGGGAATCACGCCGGAGGCCTACCGCCAGCGTCTGTCAAGAGTGCGTAATAAGATGGCTGCTTTTCTGACGGAATACTGCGGCGAATACGGGAAAGGAAAATGTCACTGCGCGGACAGAGTGAACTATGCGATCCAGAGTCATCGGATCCAGCCCGCACAACTCTACTTTCAGACCGCAGTGCCGGCCCGGGTGATGCTTGATGTGAAAGAGGCCATGGAGGAGATTGACGCTCTGTCTCAGGAGTTTTCTTTCTGCAAGACGTATCAGTCCCCGGAAAATCTGAAAAAATTTATAGAAGATTTTTTACACGGAACTTCTTTTTCTGTTGTTGGGAATAGTTAATGCACGCATCGGAAACCGATGAACATACCAGAAAGGAACAGATATGAATACCCGGATTATTTTGGACTATCTGAAAAATTTAAGTGAAAATAACAATCGGGAATGGTATCATGCCCACAAGGCAGAATACAAAGAGGCAAATGCCCGGTTTGAGGCATTGGTGCAGGAGTTGATTCTGCAGATCGGAAAATTTGACAGCAGCATCCTGCCCAGGGAAGCAAAAGAATTAACCTTTAAGCTGGTGAGGGATACCCGCTTCAGCAATGACAAGTCTCCCTATAATCCGGCCTTCCGGGCGCATATCGGCCCCCGGGGGAAGCTGCCGGTGCCCGTCGGATATTATCTGGTGATCAAACCCGGGGGACAGTCTTTTCTTGGAGGAGGGCTGTTTGCGGATATGTTTAAAGAGGCCACCTCCATGGTTCGGGACTATATTGCGTCAAACGGCGGGGAATGGGAGAAGATCCTTCATGACCCGGATTTTCAGAAGGCGTTTACCCTGCGGGGAACGGCTTTGAAAAATGTGCCTGCCGGTTATGACAGAGAGCATCCCCAGGCAGAGTATTTGAAGTATAAAAGCTGGTATCTGGAATATCCGCTCGGGGATGATATGGTTGCCGATGAAGAAAGGTTTCTGGAAGAGGCGGTAAGGCTGTTCCGGCTTATGAAGCCCTTCCATGATTTCCTGAACCGGGCACTGGAAGGCTTTCAGATGCCCGCAAGATAAGGGCAATCTATCGCTGCAGTGCCGCAGTATAAATCTCGCATACGGGAAACGTGATTTTCACCAGTCCGATGGCGACGAATTCGCCGCTGATTTTTTGGAATTCCTTCAATATTAAGTCGCTTGCCCGGTAAAATACGCTGTCCTCATCCTCCCTGGTGAGCGCCAGCGTGCAGTGCGGCGCCCAGTGATCCGGGCAGTACCATTCCCAGCCCCTGGCGTCAAAATCTTCCAGGGATTTATGTAGTTCTTCCTGCATCCGGTACATACTTTTATTCATAACCGGGGATGCAAAAATGGTTTTTGTGTCGTTGAACATGCCGACGGAACCAATATAGGCGGGCGCCACCTTATGGCTTTTGGCAAAATCCTTTAAACGCTGGATACATTTTTCCTCATCCACGTCATTAAAGCAGGCCAGGGTAAGGTGGGGCCTTGTTTTCCATTCCAGGAATTTTGTGCTTAATTTTTCATCGGCCACTCTTTGGGCCAGAGCGGAGAGTTTCTGCTCCGTAGCCGGGTCAAAATATAATTCTATTGCATATTGCATGTTATTTCTCCTTCCTTATTTAAGCTATATTGGTTTTGTTCAATTACTTTTTTGCCCAGCAATGTGATTGACTGTTTCGGACATTTGTTGATACAGCGGTAACACATTGTGCATTTATCGCCTGAAACCGCAATTCCGTTTCTGACGGCAATATTACGCATGGGACATAGCTTTTCGCATAAACCACAGCCAATACATTTTTGGGAATCTATTTTCAGTTTATCCGTATATTTTTTTGTTTTTTCCCAAAAGTACAGCCTTTGTCCGAATAGACCTGCTAAATGAGATACAATTCCCAATCCCTCCTGGGGGGCTTTTCCCTTTTTTAGTTTGCTCACGGATTTATATATTTTTTCCTCTGCTTAACAAACGAGCCAATATTCCTGCACCGTCCCCACTGAAAAGTGCCATTGTTGCAATAATAAAGATGGTTTTGTTTTTCCATATATACGAATGATCAACGATGAAATCCTGCAGTATTTTCGGAATATTGCTGAATTGTACAGGATAGCCCAGGACAATTTCGTTGTGCATAGATATTTTCTGCACTGCATCCGCCGATTCAATAGAAAATGTCTCTCCCGCCGGATAATATGCCTGCATAAATGTTTCAACGCAATATCTGGTATTACCGGTTCCGCTAAAATAAATCCCGATCATTTGGCTTTCACCTCATTTTTCTCTTCCAGGTTCTTTATGCGCTTTTTCAGGGCGCACAGTTCGGCATCCTCCGGATGGACATTACCGTGAAAACCATATGGAAAAATAATATATTCTATATCCTCACACAGAAGATAATTCTTGAATAATGAATAAATGTTTTGGGATACAGCGTATTTTGCAGCATCCGTAAAAGGGAAAGGGTTAATTGCACGACACCAATCGGCATCTACATAAGCACATTTTTCATATTATCCAAATCTCCATATCATTTATCTAAAAGGAATTGATATTTGTAAGGTTTTCAGCATATTATATTATTTAGCAGGCTGTCCAGTTCATGAAAATTATTTACAATATTACCAGTATAATTCTCATTATCCCGGTTGAACAAAACCGTTTTGATTCCTGCTTCCTGTGCCGCGTTTAGGTTCTGTACGCTGTTATCAACAAAGACACAATCCTGCGGATCGCATTGCAGATGCTTGATTGTATAGGCGAAAATCCGGTTTTCAGGCTTACGCATATGAATTTCTCCGCTGATAATACTTTCTTTAAAGTATTTTTTTAGTCCATGTAATTCAAATAAATATTTACTCCATTCCTTCACATCATTTGAAAGCAGGACAAAATTGTACTGCCTGTAATTGCGTTCGGCAAACCACAAAAACTCCTGATCTAATGTCAAAAAATTAGTCAGATAATCTCGCATTGTTTCCGCTGGATTCGGATATCCCAATAGGGAAAGAAATTCATCAGAACATAATTCTCCGTTTCCCGCTTTTGTAAATAAAAATTCCTCACGGAATGCTTTTGTAAGTCTCTCATGTTCATTTCTGTTAAAATGCTCAAATGTGTATGGGATAAAATATCCTTTACTTTCCTTTATGATTACACCATACATATCAAGCAGAAGTGTTCGCTTTTTTTCCATAAGAAATCATTTTTCCTTTCACAAACCTGTATCCGGCAGTGAGGTTTGCTTCTCACATTTTTTCCCTGATCAGGCTTTGCACTGTTCAGAGGGAAGGTATAGCACAAGGGAAACTTACTTAAAAATCATCAAATTACAATCGGAATTTACCGCTTGCTTCAGAAATTCATTATATAGCACATCACTCAGATTATCAAGGGAAACAAGGGAAGCAGCAATGAGCAAACAGGGGGAAGCCGGAATGGGCACAAATGGCGAAATGCGAAAAGGGGTTTACACCGGGCGGGCAGAGAAGTATACTGATGAAAAAACAGGGCCGCCTGTGGAATTCGGGGCGGATTGAAATTGACAAAGGAGGAAGAGATTCCGTGAAAAAGCATTTGATATATTCAGGAAAGTTGTTGTGGGTGGCTCTGGCTTTGCTGGGCCTGTCCACAGTGGGAGGCTGTGGGAACAGGAATCAGATCCCTTCAGAGACGGATATTTTATGGGGGGAAGGAGCCGCCGGGGCGGAGAATGCGGCGGGGGAAAGTCCTGCTGGGGCAGAGAATGTGGCGTGGGAAAGTCTTGCCGGGGCGGAGAATGGGACAGGGGAAGGCTTTAACGGGGCAGATTTCCCGGCGGAAGAGGCTGCCGCTGAGGCGGAGGATGGGTACGCGGAAGCGGAGTATATAGCGGCGCTATACCGCGACCTTTATGACCGGGTGATGGAGGCTGACACTCTGGGAAGCCTGGAAAGCCTGCAGGCCATTGTGGGCAGGCTGGGAGAAAATGGATATGCGGCGGTGGACAGTGAAAATCAGGTGGATATGACGGGGGCGGAACGGGCTGAGGCTTTCTGCAAAGCAGTGGAGGCCGGGGAGAGCGGGGAACTGACCGTTGTTGTGGTGGCCTCCGGGGGAGGATTTCGGAAGTACGATTTCCGAACAGAGGACGGCAAAGTAGATATTGTCAGAGGCTACTACCAGTATGGCCCGGAGGGACGTCTGGAAGAGAGAAGCATTGTGGGCTATACCGCCAGCTTCTGGGAATATACGGAGGATGGGTATCTGCTGTTTTCCGGGAGTTATTATTCGGAGGAGGGCTATATTCTTACACTGAACGACACGCCGGAATCCGCAGCGCTGCGGGTGCGTCCCCTGGACGCGAAATGCAGGGCGTTAAACCGGCAGTATATTATGCCGGTGGGATATGGCAGAAACAATTTGTTCCTCACGGATTGGAGCGGGGAAGATTTGGGAAGCCTGGATTTTTACGATCTGTTTGACAGACTTTACCCGGTCTGTTATGGCAGGGCCGTTCCCTACGGCGGACCGGGCGGCTCGGACCGGGAGGCATCCCGGCGTGTTCCGGAGCAGGAGTTCGAGGAAGTAATCATGGGCTTTATTCCTGTGAGGACAGAGACATTGCGGGCAAGAACGGTGTATTTCCCGGAGGAGCACAGCTACGGATACCGGCCCAGAGGGTTTGAGGAGGCGGAGTACCCGGAAATCCCTTACCCGGAAGTGGTGGACTATACGGAGCGGGAAGACGGTACCATCCTGCTGACAGTGCAGGCGGTGTACCCGTATGAGAATACCTCCAGGGCATTTTCCCATGAAGTGGTGGTCCGTCCGGGGGAGGGAGGCAGCTTTACCTATGTGTCCAATAAAATGCTTACGCCGGCGGAGGACTGTGACCTGTGGTGGCATACCGATCGCCTGACCCGGGAGGAGTGGGAGGAGAAGGAGCGAGAGGAGAATGACGCAGAGGGCGGCTCAGGCATGGATGCGGATAGAGAATCCACGATAGGGGGTGGCCCATCAGGCAGTGAAAAGGCCCGGGAGGAAATGCAGGGCGGTTCGTTCACGGAGAAGGAAAAGCGGGAATTGGAACGCCAGGCACTGGAGGCAATGGAGACGGTGGAGGACGCGTACCGGATTGGGGAGGAGGGGGACTCTTCCAAAGACATTACGGAAAAGGAAGGGTTTTCCCGGGAGCGGTGCAGGGAAATTACTATATTGCTGGGCCGGGCGGGATATGTGAGCGTCTCCCACGAGGCGGATATGGAAAATTACGAAAAAGTGGAGGATTTTTACGCTGCCTACCTGGAAGACAGGGCGGCGGCGGTGACGGTGTATAATGTCAATCCGGACGGCGGTCTGGGAGCCACCACCTTTATGTACCGGTCAGGAATGCTGCAGGCTTATTATGTGGAAACCGGATGGAGCCGGGAAGGGAGAGCAGAGATCAGGACCGCCTATGCCAACCTGGTGAAAGAGATCCGGCTGACAGAAAAAGGATATTTTATCTATGCCTGTGAAAATGTGCCCGCTCATGCCAATCCCTGCCAGTACTGGCGCATAAAGCCCCTCTCGGAAAAATGCAGGGAGCTGACTGGGAAGTATGTGTTCGGACTGCGCTATGAGGACTATCCCCTCCTTACTACCGATTGGGACGAAAGCAATGTGGAGGAGATTCTGGAACCCTGTATGTTCGGGGATATATACCACATTGTTACAGGGGAACCTCTGGAATTGACAGACGGCAGAATACCGGCGGATCTGTTCGAAGAAGTGATGACGACCTGCTTGCCTGTCACAATAGAGCAGCTGCGGATAAAATGCGGATACGACCCGGACACCCGCAGTTATCCCTATGAGATGATCTATCCCAGTCTGTGCGCACCCTTTGGGGAGGTGGTGGACTATCAGGACAATGAGGATGGGACCATCCGTCTTTTTGTGGACGGGGTTTGGCCCGACTATTTTACAGACAGCGCTTTCCGTACCTGCATTGTGGTACAAGCCTTTTCGGACGGTACATTTCGGTATCTTTCCAATCGGCAGAGTTGAAGAGTATTTTGCTGTTTCTGCTTTGTATGATGCGTAAATCGGCACATTCTTCTAAAAATGTAAGGGAATATTTGTGGAATTAATGAAAAATAGCAGAAAGAAATTGACAAACGACCTCACAGCGGATAGAATCTAATTTAGAAGAATAAAGATAGCAGAAAAGAAAATTCAGGTTTTCACCGGCTGCTCAAAGGAGGCATGGAATGGATACGGTTAGTAAGCGGTTAAAGGATACCATAAGGAACGCGATGCAGGAGGACAGGACATACAGCAATGAGTCAATTCGTCAGCTGATCTATGGCAAGACGGGAATGAAGTACGGGACGGATTATAAAGAGACACATTTTGCCGGCTGCCTGAACGCGCTTAAGAAAAGCGGGGAGATTATTCAGGTACAGAGAGGGGAATATAAAAAGGGAAGAGCCAGGGCGCAGGAGGGACCGCAGCAACAGGACTTTTCCGAATCTGCATCCAGGGATGTATCGATGGACCAGGTAAAAGAAGATATTCTGCTGTCTGTCCAACAGGAACTGACATACCTGAGATCTGTCGCGCAGAATATCGTCCTTTCTTTCGATGCTCCCAGGGAGGATATTCAATATATGCTGAAGCTGAAAGAACTGGTCAGGGCTCTGGAAGATTTCCAGCAGCAGATAGACGCATAGGGAGGGAATAAGGTATGCGGCAGCCCTACTATTATTTTTTGAATCGTAACAAAAATGGCGACGGTTTTCTGGAATTGCTCAACGGCGAGATTTTTGTGGACAAAACAGGTCTGATCGAGATAATCAACAGCAAGATTTCAACCAAGGAAAAGTGGATCTGTGTGAGCAGACCCCGGCGCTTTGGCAAAACCATGGCTCTGGAAATGCTGGCGGCCTATTATACCAGGGGCATTCACACCGAAAATCTGTTTCAGGGATTGAAAGCCATGGAGGGAAGGACTTTCTACAAGCATTTAAATGCCCACAATGTGATATATGTCAACTTTAACGATTATTTTGGAAAGGATCAGTCCGCAAGCCAGGGGATCGCCGCTTTTTCCGCTCACATGATTAAAGATTTGAACCATGCATTTCCCGATATACTGGGAGATGCGGAGGATCTGGCCTTATGTTTGGACATGATCTGCCAGGTGACAGGGGAAAAATTTATATTTCTGGCAGATGAATGGGATTGCATTTTCAGAATAAGAAGAGGAAAAAAGGAAGAACAAGAAGAATATCTGGAATTTCTCAGAACTCTTTTTAAAGATAAAACATATCTGGAACTGGTTTATATGACAGGAATCCTGCCAGTGAAGAAATATAACACCGGCTCTGCGCTGAATATGTTCCGAGAATTTACCATGTTGGAACCCAAGCGGCTCTCCCCCTATTTTGGATTTACAGAGAGCGAAGTTGAGGAATTGTGCAGAAAGCAGAATAAACTCACTATGGGAGAACTGAAAGAATGGTATGATGGATATGCCATGGGGGAGTGGGAGCATATCTATAACCCAAGATCTGTGGTGGAGGCATTGAACGAAGGGAAATGCTGTGATTATTGGAACAAGACAGGGGGCTATTCGGAACTGGAGGAGTATATCACTCGGGATTTTGACGGGTTGGGAGAGGCAGTTACCCGGATGCTTGCGGGGGAGGAAGCCGAGGTCAATGTACTTGGTTTTTCCAATGACCTGGACAGCTTTCAAAATAAGGACGAGGTGATAACGGCTCTGGTTCATCTGGGATATCTGGCTTATTCGGCGGGCAGGGTCCGAATTCCCAACAGGGAGATAGCAGAGGAATTTGCCAATTCCGTTAAAAAGGTATTTACACGCAAAGTTTGTTGCAGAAATGTTATTTGTCAAGTATAATGTACATTACAAATGATAAGAAGCTATAGATGGGGACTTTAAATTATGAAAAAACCGTTATATATTCTCTTCAGGCATCTTGCGCCGCTGATTGAGCAGGCAGGAGAAAGTATTTTTGTGAGCCTTTTATTGATCAGACAGTTGGCGCAGAAACGCGGATCATCTGTACATGGAGCCCCATCATCTGATTCCCATGGCAAAGACAGAGCATTTCGGCGTGAGCCTGGACCGGGAGCAGAATATATTTCCCTCTGCAGCAACTGCCATAATCAGATCCACTATGGCACCAGGGAGGATGTGCGGCGTATTATCTCCCTGCTGTTCAAAAAAAGGCAGCGGGAAATTGGTTCCATATTGGGGAGAGATATCACCTTGGAGGAGATTTATCAAATTTATCATGTATTGTGAGAGACATAGAGGGGACTCGCTATGAAGCGTTTATTCCATATCCTTCCGGCAGATTTTTTCAAGCCTCTGACAAGTAAATACAGGCAGGAATACGCAGACTGTATACTGCGGCTTTTTAATGCTTTTAAGCCGGAGATCTCCTACGGTGTGAACCGGGAGATTGTGGTAAAAGAATTGGCGGATTATTTCGAGGCCGACGATGTGGAGATGAGCTTTGACGGCGAGACCTTTGTGTCCGATGCCAGGGAGAAGGCCAACGGGGTTATCGCCATGCTGAAAAAATGCGGCTGGATCGAGTATGAGCAGGAGACGAATCATCAGATCAACGTGGTGCTGCGGGAGTACGCGATTCCCATGATCGAGGGCATGAACCGGGTCATCCGGGAGGAGGAGGCGGAGTATCAGGGGATTATCTCCCAGATCCATGCCAGCCTGCAGAACGAGGAATTGTACGGCAAACCCTATGAACTGATCATCCGGGGCGTGCAGGAGAACACGGAGCGGCTGCTGTCGGAACTGAAGAAATTGAATGCCAGTATCAAGCGGCATATGGACGCACAGACCAATGATATGGATGCCGCAGAAATTCTGAATCATTTCTTTGATTATCATAAAAATATCGGTTCCAAGGCGTATCTGCGCATGAAAACCAGCGAAAATATCTCCTATTTTCGAACGGCCATCATAGAGCGGATTCAGTGGATCATGGAGTCTGCCGATATCATGGACCGGGCGGTGGCCGGTTATATGGAAGTGGAAGAGACGGAGGATGCCGATCTGGCCTATGATCAGGTGATAGCCATGCTTATGGATATCAAATCTTCTTTTTACCGTCTGGACGATATTATCGAGGAGATTGACCGCAAACATGCCAGATATATGCGGGGAGCGGTGATGCGGGCCAGATTCCTGCTGGCCACAGGCAGTAATCTGGAGGGAAAGCTTTCCCGGATTCTGGATCTGTATGTAAAGCGAATCAATGGGGAGGAGGAGCGCGCGGAGGAGGATTACCGGGAATTGTTTTCTCTGTATCCCCAGAATTACCTGTCCCCGGAGTCCCTGCAGACCATACCCGTCACCAAAAAGCTGGGAACCATCAACGGTTTTTCCCAAGGCCCGGGTATGAGCGAGGAGGAGCGTCTGCTGTACAAGGAGGCGCTCAGGGCCAGGAACCGCAGCCGTTTTTCCCGGAAAAACATCAACGATTATGTGGCCGGTCTTCTGGGAGAACGGGACCTGCTGCCGGTAACGGAGGTGCCTGTGGAATGCGCCAGAGATCTGATCCGCATTATCTATATAAGCATTTATGCGGGAAACCGTTCCAATAATTACACCATCCAGAGGAGCGGGGAACGGGTGGAGATAAAGGGGTATTCCCTGCCTTATTTTGATATCGTAAAGGTATGAGAGAGGAAAAGGCAAATGTTTGAGGAAATCATGGAGTCTACGGCTCAGAAAGAAAAGTTCCGCACAGCCGCCAACAAGCTGCTGAACCAATGCTTTCTGCTGCGCAGGCGGGAGGACACCAAAAAGGAGTATGTTTATGTCCGGCAGAACCGGGAACTGTTTGTCCCCTTTTTTGACCTGCTGGGATATGAGCTTCGGATCAACGAGGACCAGGGAGTGATCGGCATTGTGAACCAGTTCGGCACGGGGCGTCTGGCCCTGGGCAAATACGAGAGTATCTTCCTGTTGATCCTGCGCATCCTGTATGTGGAAAAGCGCAAGGAACTGGGCGCTTTTTCCGAGGAAGCAACCGTGCTGATGGAGGAGATTCGGGAGAAATACGCCATGCTCAGGATCAAGGCCAAGCCCATGCTGGACAAGGGGATGGAGCGGCAGATGATCAGCCTGCTGCGCAGATACAATCTGATCCAGAGCCTGGACGGCGATGTGAGCCGGCCGGAAGCCCGGATCGTTGTCTACCCCTCCATCCTTATGGCGGTGGCAGTGGAGGATATCAACGATTACTATGCCATGACGGAACAGAAACTGCAGGAGTATGCCGGAGGAAACGGGAATGGAGAACCAGAAGAAGATTCTGACCAGAGTACAGTTGATTAACTGGCACTATTTTGAAAATGAGCGGGTATCCTTTCACGGCTCTACCTTAGTCAGCGGAGAAAACACCGCAGGAAAATCTACTATATTAGATGCCATACAGCTGGTGCTCACCACCAACACCCGGCGGTTCAACGTGGCCGCCAATGAGAGGGGCAACAGGAGCCTGAAAGGCTATGTCCGCTGTAAGGTGGGGAATGTGGGGGAGACATATCTGCGGAAAAACGCGGTACCGGCCAATGTGGCTCTGGAATTCTATGAAGAGAAGGGAGACCGCTATTTTGTCCTGGGTGTACATATGCTTTCCCCGGATGAGGAGAGCCAGGTGACCACACGCTGGTATGTGGAGGAGTGCAGGCTGGAGGATCTGTCTTTCCGGGTGGAGGGCCGGGCGGCGCTGGCGGAGGAGTTCCGGGTAAAGGGCAGAAAGTTGTCTTATATCGAGCAGAAAAATGCTGCCAGAGACCGTTTCAAACGCCGCCTGGGGAACCTGGACGACAAATTCTTTGATATAATTCCCAAATCCCTGGCATTTAAGCCCATGGATAATGTAAAAGAATTCATCAACAAATTCGTGCTGTCGGAACAGCGGGTGGATGTGGTTTCCCTGCGGGAGAATATAGAGACGCTCAGCGAACTGGAGGGGATTCTGGAGCGCTCCAGGAGGCAGCAGGGCGCTTTGGAGGAAATTCTGGGCAAATACGGGGAGATCGAGGAAAAGGAAAGGGGCATCCTGGTCAACGATTTGCTGCTTAAAATTGCGGGCCGGGACGCCGCCGGGCTGGAGGTGGAGAATCTGGAGAAGGACATCCGGGTAAAACGCCAGTCCGTGGAATCCAACCGGGAACTCACGGAGGAACTGGGCAAACGGCTGCGGGCTCTGGAGGAGCAGATTCTGGCGATTCATGTGGACAGGCAGTCTAATCAGTCCAGCCGTCTGTTGGAAAAGGCCCAGAGCCGGATCGGGGAATTGGAAAACGATATACGGGAAAAGCAGGAAGAAGAGAAGAGGCTGAAAGAACAACTGAGACATCTGCTGACCTATCTGCGGGATCTGGCAAAGCTGGATTACAGGCCGGTGAGCCGCCCGGAGGCGGAACTGCTGGGAAAGGCGGCAGAACAGCCGGAAGGGGCGCCCCCGCAGGAAGAGAAAGCCCGCATCGTAGAGAAGCTGGAGGCTTTCGCGGGGAAAGAGCAGAAAGAGATTGAGGAAAACTGGGCGGTGCTGACCGCGGAGATGAAACAGATTTCCCAGGAGATTACGGATTGCCAGGAACTTCTTAAAAAACTGGAGAAGCGCCTGCTTCCCTACCCGGAGTATGCCGTCAGGCTGAAAGGGCTGGTGGAAAAGGAATTTTCCCGCAGGGGCATTCGCTCCAATGTATATTTTCTCTCCGAACTGCTGGAGATCACGGACCCTGTCTGGAGCAATGCAGTGGAGGGTTATCTGCATACCCAGAAATTCTACCTGGTGGTGGAACCGGAGCACTATGAGGCGGCGCTGGAAGTCTATGCCCGACACCTTAAAAATATCCATACCGCAGGTATTATCAACAGCCGCAGGCTTCCCGGGGAACAGGAGGTGAACCGGGATTCCCTGGCCTATGTGGTAAAGAGCGAGAACCGCTATGCGAAAGCCTATGCCAATTATATTCTGAGCCGTGTGACCCGGTGCACGGACATCCATGACCTGGAAAAGCATTCCATTGCCATCACGCCGGACTGCATGCTTTACCAGGGGTATGTGGTGCGGCATTTAAACCCCAGAGACTATGAGAATCCCTTTATAGGTCAGTATGCCTACCGGGTACAGATTCAGAACGTAAAAAAGGACATTGAGGAAAAGACTTTGCGGCGAAGTGTTCTGCGGGAGAAGAGCAATCTGTACGGCGATGTGCGGGAGAGCGCCCGTAAGGTGAATCTGGAACTGCTGCATTTATATATGTACGCGCCGGACCGGTTGGAGGAATACAGGAGACAGATGGCCCAGGCCAGGGCGGAACTCAAAGAGGCGGAGCGCGATCCCACTTTGATAGAACTGAACATGAAACTGGAGGAGAAGGAGAAGCAGCGGGATACTTTGGCAGAGGAAAGGGAGCGGCTGATCAAAGAGTCCATACGGTTGGACAATCTGATAGAGATGAGCCAGGAGAAGATGGCTGAGAAGCGGAAACTTCATGAGTCCCTGCGGGAAGAATTGGAGAGGCTGGCGGATGCGGAGGGCATGGCTTACGGGGACGCCTGGGAGAAATATCTTCAGAACCGAAAATCCAAGAGTGCCCGGGAAATATCCCAAAACTTTGTGGCTTCCGGCGCCAAACTGATGAAAGATAAGGAGGAACTGGTGAACGGCAAGGGCGGCCTGCTGGCGCTGCAGACCCGGTTCAACCAGGCCTTTGCGCTGGACTTTTTAACGGGCCAGGGAGCCGTCTCGGAATACAGGGAGGCTTTGCAGAAGCTCCGGGGTGTGGAGATCGTGCGCTATGAGGAAAAGCTGAAGTCTGCCAGAGAGGATTGCGAGCAGATTTTCCGAAGCGACTTTCTGTCCAAGATGAAGGAGAATATAGAGAGCGCTAAAAATGAGTTCCGCAGCCTGAACAGGGCGCTGGACAGCATTTACTACGGGGATGACAGTTACCGCTTTAAGATCAGCTTTGACAAGCGCAAGGAAGGACTCTACCATATGATCACCTCAGAGAACAACCAGGAGGGTATGAATCTGTGGAGCAACGAATTTGAGGCGGAATACCGGGAGGAGATGGCGGACCTGTTCGCCAAGCTGATGACCAGGGACGACAATGGTGAGAAGATCGTGGAGGAATATACGGATTACCGTTCCTACCTGGACTATGATATTGAAATTCACAAAAAGGACGGTTCCGTGCAGCGGTTCTCCGATATCTATGGAGAAAAGAGCGGCAGCGAGACCCAGGTGCCCTATTATGTGGCCATCGCCGCCTCTTTTTACCAGCTTTACCGCTATGGCAACAGCGTGAGGCTCATGCTGCTGGACGAGGCTTTTGACAAAATGGATGACGAGAGGATACAGTCTATGATGGACTTTTTCAATGGACTGGATCTGCAGGTGATTCTGGCAACCCCTCCGGCCAAGATTGAAGTCATCGGCGAGAAAGTGGGAACCATCCTCACGGCCATCCGGGTGGGGCAGAACAGCATTGTGGAGGAATATGACCTGTGACGGACAAAATGCAGAGCAAGGTGCTGGAGCATCTGCTGGACTCCTATGAAAAGAGCAAGACCTTCCAGGGGGAAAACCTGGTCAACCAGAACTTCTCGGTGAACATCGGGAAACTTTTTCCCAGATATCAGGACGATGCGGAGTATGACTATTTCTGCCAGGTCAATCAGTCCATGGAAGAACTGGGAAGCGCATCATTGGTGACGCTGGAGTACCAGGGTCGGGGGATTTTGAAAAAAGTCCGGCTGAACCTGGAGAAGCTGGAGGACTGCTACAGGCTCCTGGGGAGAATGCCCCGCCGACAGGAGCAGCAGGAACTGACGGCATTGTGGGAGGATTTGCTGTATTGGGAGGAGGGGGCCGGGCCGGAACGGATTTTGCCTTTGCTTCGGTATATAGAAGCACAGCGTGTCAGGGTCAGGAAAAATCAGAATGTGGAGTATTATGGCCATGATCTGGTGGAGTACCGGGATCTGCTTACGGCGGCCAGGGCAGTTCTGGAGAACCGGGAGGAAGTATTTGTCCGCAATTTTTCCATACAACTGTTCCACGATTCCAAAAGGCTGGAGCTGTTGGCGCCCAGGCTGGAAGCCCTGCTGTACCAGTATGGGGAGTTCCAGGAGAGAGGAAATGTGTTGGAGGAATGCGGTGTGGTCCATACCCCCACCTATGTGATGATGAAGGGCAATGGGGTGCTGAGGCTGGGAGATTGCGGCCAGGGCAGACGCCCGGGAGGGCGGGAGCCGGAACCTGCCCAGAAGATTGATCTGTCCAGGCTGAAGGGAGATCTGGCATTGTCAACAGAGTCTCTTCGAAGTATCACGGAACTGACGGTATGGGGCGGGCGCGTGGTCACGGTGGAGAATCTTACCAGCTTCCACGACTATCCTGCCGGGGAAGACTTCGTGGTCTATCTGGGGGGCTTTCACAATAAGGTGAAGCGGGATTTTCTGGCGGAGCTGTATCGGCAGAATCCCACGAAAGAATACCGGCATTTCGGAGACCTGGACGCCGGGGGTTTTTATATACTGGAGCATTTGAAGCGGAAGACGGGGATTGGCTTCCGCTCCCTGTATATGGACGTGGCCACACTGCGCCGGTATGAAAAGGACCAGAGGCCCCTCACCGAGAATGACAGGAAGCGCCTGCAGCAGCTTTGGCAGATGCTGCAGGACCAGAAAGAACGGGGAGAGTGCCTGGAGGACTATGGGGAAGTGATAGCCTATATGCTGGACAGGGGATGTAAGCTGGAGCAGGAGGCGGTGAGACTGGGCGGCTTGGAACGGGAGGAAGATTTGTGAATCGGAGGAGTTGTGGGCTGGAAGCGCTGTGAATTGGAAGTGCTGTGAAGGAAGGCGCTGAGAATTGAGGAGCTGTGGGTTGAAAGCACCGTGACAAGGGCAGAACCAGAAAACCGGTCTGAAACGCTCTCCATGAACCGCAAGTGCCGCAGGAGGAGATATGCTCCATCCTGCGGCATTTTTTTCGTTTTATATTACTTTATCCAGTCTTTTGTATACTCCACAATTTGTTCCAGATATTCAAAGTGCAGATAATGGCTGCCATCCAGTCGGATGAGTTCTCCCCTGCCGTTTGCAGGAAGCACATCCCAGTGCAGTTGTTCCCAGGAGGACATGAGTTCGCAGTTGCTGCTGGCCACGAACAGCAGGACATCGGCCTGGTCGGGGAATCTCATGCCCCTTGTGTTTTCCACATTGGCATCCAGATGTTTTAACTCGTTCATGACGGTGCCGTTGTAGGCATTGTCCACGGACAGAATCCGATAAGTCTCCAATTCCTTTTCCGTATAGGGATAGGAGGGATCCGCATAGATGGCGCTGCGGTGATCACCTATGGAGGTAAGCCTGGCAAGCCCCACTCCGTTCATGGCTTTCGTCAGGTAAGCGGATAGCCCGTTGAGGGCCGTCATGCTTATGGGAAGAGGCTGCTCATCATTCATGCCGGGTACAGAGGGGTCTATGCCCACAAAGCCCCTGACCTCTTCCGGGTACTGGTTGGCCCAATAGAGAGAATACAGTCCCCCGATGGAATGCCCCATCAGGTAATACTCCTCATATCCCAGCGTCTCCACACAGGTATGTAGTTCCTGTACAATATTGTCAATGGTGCGGTCCTGGTCCGTCTGATCAGACAGCCCATAGCCGAAGGGCTCTATTGTTACCACGCAGTAGTCCTGAGAAAGGGCAACGGCCAGGGGCTCCAACTCCAGCACGGGGGAGGCACAGCCGTATCCCGACAGCAGTATAATCACCGGATTGGCCTGATCTCCCTTTATGTCCACCCGCATGCTCTTACCGTCCACCGTTACCGCCTGGCCGTAGGCGTCCTGCAGTTTGGGCCTGGCCAAAAGCCTGCACACGGCATTGACGATTATTCCGAGAAGGATGACCGCTGCCAGCAGGATCAATAGCCACTTTAGTACTTTTCTGATCTTTCGCCACATGTTAAATTCCTCCTTTAAGTATTTGATGGTATATGTCTAACTTGTGCCGCTATGTTATTGCGGCCTGCCGCAATGGGTATATTATAGAGCGTGGGGATTGGACTTGCAAGGGCATTTTATGTAGTCCATATTCTGAAATGGAATGGGTGGGGGATTTGAGATAGGTACAAGGTTTGGATTTGGGGTTAATAGGTTTAGCAGGAGGCGGAACAGTGGAGATTAAAGTAAGCTATATATTCTTTTGTAAATTAGGGTACATTATAGATTGTAAAAGCAATAATAAAGGTATTTTTTTTACCCGCTGAATTGCTTATGGTGGACTAAAAAAGGCGTTGCAAAAATGTAATGTGTACAGTATAATTGTGTAAAATATATGCATTGTCATAATGGGAAGGATATTTAACAATATACTTTTTGCTCAAAGAGGAAAAGGAATGTGATTGAAAAAATAATGGAAGCATACGAAGTCACGCTACCTACCAGGAGGAAAAATAGTTGGAATTAACTGGTGAACAGAAGGAATTTATAACATGTGCACTTGCAGGAAATAATATTCTAGTAGATGCCTGTGTGGGCAGTGGAAAAACTACTGCAATACAAAATCTGTGTATGGAATTTCCGAGAGATAAAAAGATATTGTACCTTACTTATAATAAGCTATTGAAGATAGATGCAAAAGAGAAAATAAAAGGGAAAAATGTGAATGTTACCAACTATCATGGGTTTGCGTTTGTATGCTTAAAACGAGCAGGTATTAATGCCGGAATATCTGACCTAATTCAGAAATTTAATAATCTGACACCACCAATAGGCAGATATGATTTGCTGGTGCTTGATGAGTACCAGGATATAGATCAGGAAATTGCTGATATGCTTATGTATATAAAACAGAAAAACGTAAATATGCAAATAGTGGCTGTTGGAGATATGAGGCAAAAAATATATGATAAGACAACATTGGATATAGAGGAGTTTATTGAGAGTTTTATCGGAAAACATACGGATTTAGAGTTTACGAAATGCTTTAGACTATGTAATTCGTTGGCTGAAAAACTGGGACGTATCTGGGAAAAGAAAATAGTTGGTGTGAATGAAGCGTGCACAGTTATAGAGATGCCTAAAAAGGATATTATCAGATATTTGGCTGAGCAAAATCCAGCAGATATACTTTGTCTGGGATCAAGAAATGGCTTAATGTCATCTACACTAAATGTATTAGAGGAAAAATACACAGAGAAATATAATAAAACCACCGTTTACGCCAGTATTTCTGATAATGACAGATCTGGCGTGACAGAGCCAACAAAGGAAACGGCAATTTTTACAACCTATGATAGCAGCAAGGGATTGGAGCGCAGAATATGTGTAGTGTTTGATTTTACGGAGAGTTATTGGGCCATACGAAGGGATATGCCGCAACAAAAATACGAAATATTACGAAATATTTTTTGCGTTGCTGCCAGTCGGGGTAAAGAAAAAATTATTTTTGTCCGCAGTGACGAGGAAATGTTATCAGAACAAACTTTATCCTCAAAAAATGAAGCGAGCACAAAGTTAGAAAATGTACAAATATCTGCCATGTTTGATTTCAAATATAAAGAGGATGTGGAGGAGTGCTATAGGCTTCTGGAAGTGAAAAGAATTCATAGAGAAGACAAGAAAATAATTCAGATAGAAAATCACGAAGCACTAATTGATTTAGCGCCTTGTATCGGAATTTATCAGGAAGCGGTATTTTTTGACAAATACGACATTGATAAGGATATTGAGTTGTATAAGCAGATTAATGCGGACAGAAATATTGATGCTGCAAAATATCATACATTGGACAAAAAAATATTATACCTAATATCCTTGGAAACAAATCAAAAAAGGTATATTATGCAGGTTAACAGACCGTTGGTAGAAGAGGACCAAAAAGAGCAGTTAAAAAAACGGTTAAACCAAGTACTTTCCCCGCATGATGAATCTCAGCAAATATGCGAAATACCATTTGCGGAGAAAAAGGATGGTAATTTTGCCTTTGCGGCAGTAGGATATGCAGATGTGATAAAGGGCAGGACTGTATATGAATTGAAATTTGTGTCAGAATTGACACATGAACATTTTTTGCAGTGTGCTTGTTACGTTGTAGCTAAAAAGTTAAAAAAGGGAATCTTGTGGAATACCAGAACTAATGATATGTATGAGATATCAATACCAAATACCAATGCCTTTTTGGATGCAATTACAAAAACAATTACAAAGCATCAATTAGTAAAGTACTTTAAGCCGAAAGGGGATATAACGTGGCAGAAAAATTTGCGGTTATAGACACAGAAACAAATTGGCATAACGAAGTAATGTCTATCGGTGTCGCTATTGCGGAAAACGGAGTGTTTGAGTCGATAGATGAAAAGTATCTCATTATTGACGAGGCTGCAAAAGTCGGAGGAATGTTTTCATATGCTCTTTTAATCAAAGGACAGAATCCGATGATATGTAGAAAATCCAAAGCAATTGAGGCACTAATTGATTATTTGAAGTTAAATAATGTGAAGTCTATTTTTGCGTATAATGCATCCTTTGATTTAAGATGCCTTCCTGAACTGCGTGAATTTGATTGGCATGATATCCTGAGAGTGGCGGCTTATAGGCAATATAATCCTGCAATTCCTTTGGATGCAAAATGTTGCAATACAGGACGATTGAAGAGTGGATATAAGGTTGTGGATATGCTAGTCATGTTTGGGGAGAAGGAGTATTGTGAATTACATAATGCATTGACAGATGCGGTTGATGAATTGCGGATCATGAAATATTTGCAGCATTCGATATATAAATATCCGAAGCTGTAGAAAGGAAGAATATTTTGACTGTGCAAAAGATTTTGTGGGGACATTGGGATATAAACCGTTTAAAGTAACAAATTTAAGTTGAATATTTCGGGCGGAGAGACATTTATAAAATGGAAAGCACATTCCTCAAATGGGCGGGGGGGAAAAATTGGTTTGTAAGAGACCAAATTAACCGGGTCCCGCAACACTATAACAGATATATTGATCCGTTTCTTGGAGGTGGTTCTCTATATTTCTATTTGGAACCTCAACAAGCAATTATCAATGATATTAATGAAGAACTAATAACAACATTTCGAGCAATTAGGGATAACTGGCAGGATGTTGAGAGAAATTTGAAAATACATGCACGTAAACACAGTCAAGAATACTATTATTTGGTGCGCAAGAGAAAGACACAAAAAGATACAACAACTGCTGCCCGTATGATTTATTTAAATAGGACATGCTTTAACGGCATTTATAGAGTAAATACACAAGGAAATTTTAATGTTCCGATTGGAACACATACAAATGTTCTTTTGCCGACAGATGAATTTCAAAAGCGTTCAAATATATTACAAAATGCGCATGTCGTGTGTGAAGATTTTGAGCCAATCATAAACATGGCCAGACATCATGACTTTTTATTTTGTGACCCTCCCTATGCGGTAATTAATGAAGATCACAGATTCGTGGGCTACACTCAACAAACGTTTGATTGGAACGATCAAATTCGGTTAGCGCATGCTCTTGAAAGAGCCAGATTGAGAGGAGTAAAAATCATCATGACTAATGTAAACCATCCTGCAGTTAAGGACTTATATCAAGACACTAATTTTATATTAGAAGAGGTTACACGTTTTAGCAGCATCGCAGGTGGAAAAAAGGGACGGCAACAGTATTCCGAGTTAATAGTGAGTGCTAATATTTAGGGAGGAAAATTATGACAAATTTACAAAAGTTAGTGGAACAGTCAAATTTGCAAAACAATCCTATCATCAAAATTAAAGAATTTATTGATCAACAGAATGAGTTTAAAAGAACGCATTCTGTTGAGAAATGGCGATTTGTCGGATACGTATTGGACATAAGCTATAGTGGAGCAGTGATTATAACAAATGATACATATAAAATTGCGGTGGGGGGAATCCCAAGAGGATCATTTTTAATATTAGTTCCTGCTGACTTTGCAAAAACTCAGCCTCATTTTTCCCTTTTAAGGGTAAAAGGGGTATCTGCAACTCCGCTAACGCAACAGGTACAACAGACCTATTTTGAAATGCATAAACGTTCAATGCCGGAACTGGATCTGTGGACACAGGCCGATTTGCAGTGGGGAGCTTTGCAGTGTGATGTTTTGGGAATGTTTTATGGAAATCCACAGAGTGTTGATAAACTCGTATTTTCAGGGGATGTAAATAATATTGTAAGTGCACATAGATATGAAGTTTATGCGCCTAATGAAAGTTTATTAAACTTAATCGTTAATGGTACTGTTCAGTCAGAATTTCAACAAAACATCGGAACTTTGAGAACGATGGAGTGCATGTTCGGCTTGGAAAAGCAGGATTCTGATAATATTCCAGTAAATATCTCTATGAAGGATTTTATGGGATGTAGAACTGCCATGTTTGGTAAAACGCGTCTTGGAAAATCTAATGTGGTAAAGTTAATTGCGCAGGGAATGATAGACGCGACAAAAGAGCAAAGAAATGTTGGACAGCTTATATTTGATATAAATGGCGAATACGCTAATGACAGTGATCAGGATAAAGTATCTCTTAGATCAGCTAATTCGGTAATATGTGAAGTATATGCTCTGACTCAGAGAGGGGGAACCCCGTCCAAACAACTCAAGTTAAACTTTTATGAAAATCCAAGTTCGTGTAAAGATATTATAGGTACATTTCTTAATAAGGATAAAAGAGAGTCAGTTTATATAACAGATTTTGCAAGTGTAACGCTTCCGACAGAAGAAGAAATAGAAGAAATGGAAATGGGAGATAAAATCCGTGCAATTAGAAGAATACAAATGTACTGGTCAGTATTATATGAAGCAAATTTTTCGGTTGATGAAAAAAAACTTAAAAATTTGAAATGGATGCGTGCAGGAAAGACCAGTGCGCTAGCCCCCCATTATGGTGACAAAATACGAGAAAAGGTATATGGAGAAAATGTCCCGGCACAACCGTCGTCATTGGCAGAAATATCAAGGGAGTTTGAAGCCTTTATTCTATATTATAGAAGAAATGGGAAGAAATTGACGGATGACAAGGGGAAGGATGTTTTTTCCAAGGATGATATATCCATATTAAATTTTTTGTATCCCGAGTCTGGCAAGGGGCCGATCATGTTGTCCAAATATAAAATATACCATTCCTCGGTCGCAGGTGACTTTGTTACAGAAATAATTGACTATCTCTATCAGGGAAAAACGGTTATTTTAGATTTAGGAAATGCGAGTGATGAGATTAGAAAATATTTTTCAGATTTATTATCCCGAGCTGTGTTTAACAAACAAGAGTTAGAATTTGTGAATAATAATTTGGGTGATAGATACATTCAATTATACTTCGAGGAAGCACATAATTTGTTTCCACCTCAGACCAAAGATAATCAGGATGTGTATTCCAGATTTGCCAAAGAAGGTGCTAAGTTTCATATAGGTATGGTTTATTCAACACAGTCGCCATCAACAATCAGTAAAGAATTACTGGTACAGACAGAAAATTTCTTTGTAGGGCACTTATCATCTTCTGATGAGACTAAGGCTCTCACTAGAATGCAAGTTGCGTTTGAGGGAGTGGAGGAGGATATACTGCGAACAAGAACTCCGGGATTTATGAGAATGTTGACATTATCAAATAGATTTGTTATTCCAATTCAGGCAAATTTGTATAGTCCACAGAAAGGATGATAATATGGCATATGCATCTGATGGGAGATTACCTTTTGAGAAAGCGTCAAAGTTGGGGCATCTGAAAGTGATTGAGAGTGAATGGGTCAAGGCTCTTATTAAGGATTTTGAAACTTTTGACGTTGCAGAGAAAGAAAACTATAACAATCAAATTTGGAAGGGATTTGATTGTCACAGTGCAGAGCCGCTAAAGCACATTTGGGTTTCTGATGGGTCGTATGTTAGTGTGGTGGAGAATAGAAAGGAATTAGCATTTGTAAAAACAGCGCTTATGACCATTGAACAAAGCAAAATAGAGGCAATAAATAAAGACTACCCTCATCCCATTCTTATGCGAAATATTATGACAGAAAGTGCTTTGTTCCATGCCACAGTTTTTCCACTTAAGAATTTGAAAAGTTCAAAGGGAAATATATATAATACCGTCAGACATATTATATTTGACTCGATTAAGGAGGATGAGGATGGATTATACTTTGAAACTCTAAAATGGATAACATATAAAAAGTGGAATGGGCAGAATGAAAACTCGCCTAGTTTTGAATGTCCTCATTGTGGCAAAAAAATAGAAGGGGGATTGGAACATAATCTTGACAACTCAATATGTCCACATTGTAGAAACGAAGTTCTCCTCACTGATATGATAGGGTTTCATTTGGATATGAATGATGATAGCGCACCGATTGCCGTTGCCTCCTCCTATATGCTTATTATGGAACTTCTGATGCTATTTACTGTCATTAGGCTACATTGGACTAATAAAGATAAAAAGATTGTTTCGGAAACATTATATATTAAAGACGGTCCGATGGCACTGGGACGACAGTATTCTAAATTAGTGCCATTGATTAGAGAGTTTTTGCAGTTTGCAAAAGATAATAACAGGTTAATACACATTATAGGATGTGAAAAATCGGGGGCTTATTTTGATTATTTAAGCATTGTGTCTAATTTCGTAAAGTTAAAAAGTAATGGATTAATGTACGCAGTGCTTAATCATGGATATATAAGGAAAGAAATACAGCGTGCTCCAGATCATGTCAATCCGTATGGCTTAAGAACTAATTGGGGAGAAAAAGTGTTTGTTGTTATAGATGAAAACACTCATATGGTGTTAAATATGACAACCGGAGAATATAGGCCAGATGATTCGTTTCCAGCAGATAACGATATTATAGGATTAAAGCGAATTTTGTCTACACTGCCATCTTTAGTTAGTCGAAAATATGAAGGAGCACTTTATCCGATAGAATTAGCAAATGGTATAGCGTCCATGTCTAATTATCCATCTGCTAAAATATTACAAGATTTTGTTAGGGACTCTTTAGTATAAGGCTTGAATAGTGTTTATATCATATCTCTACAAGTGTATTTGACGATGACAGTTGATACATTTGTATAATTATTGTGGAGGTACTTTGTGCGCAATCTGCCATTAACCCTTGAGTATTACAACCAAAACGCCCACTCCTTCGCCGCCTCAACCGTCTCTGTGGACTTCACCGCCACCCAGGTCCGCTTCATGGCCCATCTCCCCCAAGGCGGTTCCATCCTGGATTTCGGCTGCGGCTCCGGGCGTGACACAAAACACTTCCTGGCCCAGGGCTTTCAAGTGACGGCAACGGACGGTTCAAAAGAACTCTGCAAATTTGCCAGCCAATATACAGGCATTGCCGTAAAGCAGATGCTATTCCAGGAACTGGACGCAGTGGAGCAATATGATGGAATCTGGGCCTGCTCCTCTATACTGCATCTGCCTTTGGATGAATTAGTCCTTGTGCTGGGAAAAATGGCAAAGGCCCTAACTCCCCGAGGTATAATCTACACATCTTTCAAATACGGCAATTTTGCAGGAGAGAGGAACGGTCGATATTTCACAGACATGACAGAAGATTCTTTTGCGGCTTTGATGCAAAACATCACATTACTTGAGATAGAGGAACAATGGATTACATCAGATATACGGCCCGGGCGAGGTGAAGAAAAATGGCTCAATATAATTCTGCGGAAAAAATAAAAGTTTCGGACAGACAAATGGATCGCGTAAAAGCCGATGGCCTGATCATAGAATTGACCGATGTAATGACCGGGGGCAGAGATCAGCAGCGCTATTTGTTATATCAGCTGCGAGAAAGCCTCAAAAAGGCAGACAGGGTAGATATAATTGTTTCTTTTCTGATGGAGTCCGGAGTTCGGATGATCCTTAAAGACCTCAAAACTGCTTTAGATCGAGGTGTACAAATAAGGATCCTCACAGGAAACTATCTTGGAATCACTCAGCCATCGGCGCTTTACCTGATTAAGAAGGAATTGGGAAACCGGGTAGATTTGCGGTTTTACAGCGACAAACAGCGTTCTTTCCATCCTAAGTCATATATATTTCACGGTAAAGACTTGAGCGAAATATATATTGGTTCCTCCAATGTTTCTCGAAGTGCCTTGACTTCGGGAATTGAGTGGAATTATCGTTTTACCAGTGAGGCAGACCCAAAGAATTTCCAACTGTTTTACGACACCTTTGAGGATTTGTTTTTCAATCATTCCATTATCATAGACGATGGGGAACTTCGCCGATATTCCAAGAATTGGCACAAGCCTGCGGTATACAGGGATATGAGCCGATACGACAGCCATGAGGAGGAAATAGAAACCAGAATTGAACCCCTGTTCCAGCCCAGAGGCGCACAGATTGAGGCATTGTATGCTCTGGAGGACAGCAGGGCGGAGGGAGCCACAAAGGGGTTGGTTCAGGCGGCAACAGGCATTGGCAAAACCTATCTTGCGGCGTTTGACTCCGCAAAATATCAGAGGGTATTGTTTGTTGCCCATCGGGAGGAAATCTTAAAGCAGGCGGCGGCTTCCTTTCAAAACGTGCGACATTCCATGGACTACGGTTTTTTTGACGGCAAGCATAAGGACAGAGACAAGTCGGTTATCTTTGCCTCTGTAGCGACTTTGGGCAGATCGGAATATTTGGGAGAGGAATTCTTTTCCAGAGATTATTTTGATTATGTGGTTATTGATGAGTTCCACCATGCTGTCAATGATCAATACAAAAGAATCGTGGAGTATTTTAGGCCCAAGTTCCTGCTGGGATTGACAGCAACACCGGAGCGGATGGATGGCAAAAATATTTATGAAATCTGTGACTATAATGTGCCCTATGAGATTTCGCTGAAAGACGCAATTAATAGAGGTATGCTGGTACCGTTCCGTTACTACGGTATCTACGATGAGACAGATTACTCCGGCTTGCATTTGGTAAAGGGACGCTATGACCAGAAACAGCTGACAGATGTTTACAAAGACAATGCCCGGCGATATGACTTGATATATAAACATTACAGAAAGTATCGTTCCCGGCGTGCCTTGGGTTTTTGCTGTTCGAGACAGCATGCGGAGAAGATGGCAGAGGAATTTTGCAGACGAGGTATTCCATCTGTTGCGGTGTACAGTAATGCAGAGGGGGAATTTTCCGAAGACCGGGAAAAAGCTGTCCGGCAACTGCAAAACCAGAAAATACGGGTTATTTTTTCCGTGGACATGTTTAATGAGGGAGTGGATATTGCTTCTCTTGATATGGTGATGTTCCTGCGGCCCACAGAATCTCCCACAGTTTTCTTGCAGCAGCTGGGCCGTGGACTTCGAACATGCAAGGGCAAAGAATACCTAAATGTGCTGGATTTTATTGGAAATTATGAGAAAGCAGGCAGAGTGGTAACTCTGCTGGGAGGAGCAAATAATTCTGTCTCGCAGGAAAAAGGTGGTCGTGATGAGATAGAATACCCGGACGATTGCATCGTGGATTTTGATATGCGCCTGATTGAATTGTTTCAGGAACTTGAAAAGAAATCTTTGACCATGAAGCAGCGAATTTGTCAGGAATATAGACGGATAAAGGAGTTGCTGGAGGGAAAGGTGCCCACCCGGATGGAATTGTTCACACATATGGAGGATGAGATTTACCAGTACTGCATGAAGCATACCAAAGATAACCCTTTCCGCAGATATCTGGAATTTCTTCATGAAATGCAAGATCTTTCACCGGAGGAAGAGTTGCTTTGGACTGGTATTGGGAAGGAATTCATCTCCTTAATAGAGACTATGGAGATGCAGAAGGTCTATAAGATACCCATTCTCTACAGTTTTTATAACAAAGGAAGGGTCAGACTGGCAGTAACGGATCAGGAAGTACTTGACAGTTGGAAAGAATTTTTTAATACAGGGACTAATTGGAAAGATTTTGACTCTGATATAACCTATGAAGCCTATAGGAACATGACCGACCGACGGCATCTAAGCAAGGCTAAATCCATGCCCATCCGATTTCTGAAAGCCTCTGGCAAGGGTTTCTTCGTAGAAAAGGAGGGTTTTGCTCTGGCCCTGCGTGAAGAGTTACAAAGCTGTATCCAAAACGAAGCATTAAAACTACATATGAAAGATATTCTGGAGTATAGAACAATGGAATATTATCGGAAGAGATATACAAAAAATAATTTTGGAGATATTGTACCGTGAAAATAATAAAAGCCGCCGCCGTAATCTGTGACTCATTTTCCAACATTCACAAAATATTTGCCACAGCCAGGGGATACGGAGCATTTCAGGGACAAGGGGAATTCCCGGGTGGCAAGATGGAAGAGGGTGGGACATCTCAGCAGGCTCTTGAAAGGATTCATCGACACCATAGAATATGACTACCCGGATTTTCATCTCTCCATGGACTGTTTCTGGTGTGAAATTATTTCGGGACAGTTGACGTTGAAGGAGGCAAAGGAAGCCAGGTGGCTGACCTGGGACATGCTGGACAGTGTGCCAAGGCTGCCTGCGGATATCGTCCTGATCGAAAAAATCATGGCAGCATCTGCACCGGCGAACAGGTGGCAGGCTTTACGAACCTCCGCATCGGTAAATTTGAGGAGGCCATGTTGGTAAGGGATGACCGGGAACTGCGGGAGTTTATGGAAAGGTATGGCATCAGTGAGATACACAGGGAATATTAGGGATTGGATAAAATACCGCCAATATAAAGAAAGGAAATAGTTGTATTTGCTTCAAAATACATCATACAAGAAAGAATAAATGAAAAGGAAACTAAAAATATTTATATACAAGTACATTAATTACGAAGTAATTAATGCAGTCATAGCAGCTTTAACTATTTTGACCGTATGTATTAAAAGCAATATGAACAAAAATCAACAAATCCAAATCATTGATTGGACAATATTTTCTTCTATTGTTTTTGCGTTGCTGATGACAGCTATATCCAAATTAATCCACAATATTTTGATGAATAGACTGGAGGATTCCATCAAACTCACAAATGACTATGACGAACTGACACGAATGTACAAGAATCAAATGGTTTCTTATGATAATTCGTCTGCTTCAAAAAAGAATTTGCGCAAAGTGGAAGAGAGATGTAAAGCAAAAATATACATTCCTATGGTATGCGAACACAAATTGCAACAATGTGTAATTGATATTCAGGATTCAAATGATAGATATGAACTTCCGAACATAATTCGGGAGCATTTTGACGAGTTGTTTCAGATCCATTCGACATCTAAAGTTTATAATAAGCTAAATGTCAGAGTGGATGATTGGACGCTTAATAACAAAAAATTTGTAATGAAAACATCCAGAACAACGTTTTTTGATTCGCTGGTAACGAACCGCGCAATGGACTATCGCTGGAATAATGGGCTTACAGTTCGCGAACAATATGAATTTGGACCGATTTTGCATACTTTAAAGGATTCCCACTTATCTAATCATTTGGGATTTAACGGATTTGTGATATCTTCGGATGGATATATTTTTTTTGTAAAAAGAGGAAACAAGCTATCCATAGGGAAAAGAACCTATTGCAATAGCGTCAGTGCAAGTCTAAATACAAGCTATGCATTAAATGAGTCGGGGCATTTTACAGAAGACGGACTAATAAACAGCATTATATCAGAAATAGATAATGAGTTAAAAATTCCGAGAGAAGGACTGGAAAAGTTTTGCTTTCGGGAACATATAATTGCGGCTTACCGCGATATTGTGGAAGGAGGAAAACCGCAGCTTTTATTTTATGTACATTCAAAATGGAAAAAGGAAGAAATAATAAGTAATTTTAAGATCCAGACAAAGAGAGAAGATAAGAAAAAGGATACAGAATGCCGAGAAGATGGTAGAAAATTTTTATGGATACATAAATCAAAACTGGATCAGATATGCATTTTGCCGGAAAAGATTGTCCATGAAGGAAAATCCTATCGTATGATGCCGGCCGTTGCCGCATCCATAGTTATTTTCATAGAGCATTTAAGGTGGCTTAACCAGAAAGAAAAAAAGGAATCTAAAGGACATTAGTGAGTTGGCCCAATAAGATTAGTGATATCGATTTCATATTTCCATGGAGTAAAAATGAAATACTTAAAACAATTCCTGATCATACTGACAATTTCCTTCGCGGGAGAAATCCTGCACCAGCTGCTGCCCCTGCCGGTTCCTGCCGGCATCTATGGCATTCTGCTCTTGTTCGCCCTGTTAAAAACGGGTATTCTCCCCCTGGCCTCCGTGCGGGAGACGGCATGTTTTCTGGTGGAGATCATGCCCGTCATGTTCATTCCGGCGGCGGTGGGCATCATGGACTCCTGGGGGATTATAGCCCCGTCATGGCTGGAGTATCTGACCATGACGGTGGTTTCTACTGTTATTGTCATGGCGGTGTCCGGCCTGGTGACACAGACGGTTCTGCGGGTACGTTCCCGGGAAGTCCTGCAGGAACCTTTGCAGACACATTCCCAGGAACCCTTGCAGACCAGCATGTACCAGGCGGGGGCGGAACGGAAAGCGCTGCCGGAAGAGGCCAACGCAGATACAGATGCACCTGTCCCGAAAAAGGAGGAGCAGAGCCATGAATGAACTGATCAGGACGTCCGCTTACTGCGGCGTGGTACTTTCCCTGGGTACTTACTTCCTGGGAAGCTGGCTGAAGAAAAAGCTGAAATGGAGATTTCTGAATCCCCTGCTGCTTTCCATCCTGTTTACCGTAGTAGTCCTGTTGGCCGGCGGCGTGGACTATGACAGTTATAATCAGGGGGCTAAATACCTCAGTTACCTGTTGACTCCGGCCACGGTCTGTCTGGCGGTTCCGCTGTATGAGCAGTTCGAAGTGCTGAAAAAGAACTGGCAGGCAGTGCTGGCGGGCATCCTGGCGGGAGTGGGAGCATCCCTGCTGTCCATCCTGGCCATGGCGGTGCTGTTCTCCCTGGGGCACGAGGAATATGTGACATTCCTGCCCAAGTCCATCACTACGGCCATCGGCATGGGCGTTTCGGAGGAACTGGGCGGTTATGTGCCGGTAACAGTGGCGGTCATAATCATCACCGGCGTGCTGGGCAATGTGCTGGCGGAGCCGGTACTGCGGCTGTTTCGCATTCAGGCACCCGTGGCAAAGGGGATTGCGCTGGGCACCGCTTCCCACGCCATCGGGACCACCAAGGCTATGGAGATGGGAGAGGTGGAGGGAGCCATGGGCAGCCTGTCTATCGTGGTCTCCGGGGTGCTGACGGTAGCGGGAGCCTCTTTGTTCGCACTGTTTTGGTAGAGTTCTAACAACCCAGCAGCCGATTCATTTCCCGTACCTCCCGCCTCTGGGAGACAATGATCTCTTCCAGCATGGGCTGCAGCCTGGGGCAGACGCAGTATCGCAGGGCATTTTCCGCCATATAGATGGCGCCCTGATGATGGGGAATCATCTCCCGCATGAAGTTGGCGCTGATATTGTTGTCGGAGCAGGCATTGTTCATTTCAATGTGCATGTTGCGGGTAATCTGCCGGAAGCGGTGCTGGTACAGGCACAGGTCCTGGCTGGAATTGATCAGTTTACAGCAGGGTTCCAGCGCCTCTTTCATTTCATCTATGCCCCTGGCCTGCATGGAGACGATATTTTCCGCCATGATGCGCAGGGGGGCACAGGGATTGTATTTCAAAAGGTTTTTGGACATTTCGATAGCCGCCATATGATGGGGGATCATCTGTACGATGAAATTGTGGGAGAGGCTGTTGTTCAACTCCGCTCCCTCCATTCCTTGGATCATTTCCTCCAGAATTTCGTAGAATCTGGCCAGATAGTTCTTGGTGTCTTCTTCAAATTTGCAGATATTGGTCATATGGTTTCGATTTCCTTTCCAAAAAACAATCTTAAATATATTTCCTGTCAGCCCAAAGGCTGTATCCGGAGGCGGGCCGCCCCATAAAGCCTCTGCTTTAAGATATGCGCGCCGGGAAGATGGGTGCGCATTTATAAAAAAGCGTTATAATTCCATCTGATGCATTTACAAACATAATATTCTGATATATAATACTTGGAGAATCGGTGACAACTACATATAATAAAGTATGAAACGCCAGCAGCCCTGGGGCGAAAGAGCTGAAAACGCCCGTGGACATACAGGGAGCGGCATTGACATTCCGGTTCTCATCGGGAAGCAGATTTCGGAAGATCATTTCCAAAACCGCCGCAAGATGATACGGAAAGGGGGACAAAGATGCAGCTGCCGGAGAAGATTCGCACACTGATCCCGGAGGAGACATACAGGCTGGACGAGACAGGCATGTCCGGTTCCTCGGTGCTGCTTTTCAGGGACAGGGTGCTGAAAATACAAAAGCGAAGCAGGGAATCGGAAAATGAACGCCGTATGATGGCATGGCTGCAGGACAGGCTCCCGGTTCCCCGGATGCTGGCTTGGGAAGAGAAGGGGGATACTATTTATCTGTTGATGAGCAGGCTCCCCGGAGACATGGTGTGCGGGGAGGCATACAGGGAGGATCCCGCCGGGCAGGCCCGGCTGATGGCGGAGGGGTTAAAAAGGCTATGGAATGTGGATCTATCCGGCTGCCCGGGGGACTGGCGCCTTGAACATAAGCTGGCCCAGGCCGGGGAGGCAGTGCGAAACGGCCGGGTAAATCTGGACAATGTACAGCCGGACACCTTTGGCGAGGGCGGTTTCAAAGACCCTGCTGCCCTGCTGCAATGGCTCTGGGACAACAGGCCCCGGGAGGAACTGGTTCTGTCCCACGGGGATTACTGCTGTCCCAATGTGTTCCAGCACGAAGGCAGACTCTGCGGCTATATCGACCTGGGCAGAACGGGTATCGCCGATAAATGGTGTGACATAGCCCTGTGCTACCGTGACCTGTCCAACGATTTCGGCGGTCTGTATTATGGCGGCAGGGCCCATGAGGGCTACGATGATATGCTCCTGTTTCGGGAACTTTGCCTGGAACCCGACTGGGAGAAGATACGCTACTATATTTTACTGGACGAGTTGTTTTAGCAGGGGAAGCGCCAAAGCGGTGTACAGCGGCGGTGAAGCGGCCGGGGAAACGCATCGAGTACCTGGCGGATGGCAACAGACCGGTAAAAAGCGGTAAAAGGGATAGGTGGAATGGAGGAACGGAATATGGACAAAATACGAGTGGCAATGCTGCAGATCATGCCCACGGGCACCATGGAAGGGAATCTGGAAAAAGGGCTGGAATATTGCCGGAAGGCCAGTGAACTGGAGGCGGATATTGCCCTGTTTCCGGAGATGTGGAACTGCGGCTATCGGATTCCGGAGGACAGGGAGACGCTGAGTGCCCTGGCTCTCACCCGGAAAAGCCCTTTTTTGGAAAGCTATCGGCAGTTGGCCCGGGAATTGAACATGGCCATAGGCATTACTTACCTGGAGGCCGGCGAGGGCAGAAAGCTGCCCAAAAATTCCATTACTTTGTTTGACCGGCGGGGCCGGGAGGCATATACTTATTCCAAGGTACACACCTGTGATTTCGGGGAGGAATGCCGGATCGGGCAGGGGGAGGATTTCTATGTGGCGGATCTGGATACGGCGAAGGGCAAGGTCAAGGTGGGCAGCATGATCTGCTATGACAGGGAATTTCCGGAGAGCGGCAGGATCCTGATGCTGAAAGGGGCGGAGATCGTGCTGGTGCCCAACGCCTGTCCCCTGGAGCAGAACCGTCTGGCCCAGCTGCGGGCCAGGGCTTATGAGAACATGATGGGCATAGCCACCGTGAACTATCCCCAGGGGCAGCCGGACTGCAACGGCCATTCCAATGCCTTTGACGGCATAGCCTACAATTCGGACGGCAGCGGTTCCAGAGATACTTTGCTTCTGGAGGCGGACGGGACGGAGGGGATTTTCCTGGCAGATTTCCCCATCAGGGAGATGCGGGAGTACCGCCGCCGGGAGGTGCACGGCAATGCCTACAGGAGGCCCAAGAAATACAAGATTCTGCTGGCGGAGGATGTACTGTTTCCTTTTTACAGGCCGGAAGCCAGACGTTAGACAGGAGAAGTAGCGAAGGAACTTCGGCTTTTGGTGCTGTTGCGCAGCGACTGGTTCAGTTAAGAAATGTCAAGAGGAAATTAAAACAGTCTCGGAACGGAGGTGCCCGGAAGAAAATGTCAGCTGGGAATTGTGCAGATGATATTTTCTTCCCCTGTAGGGGCACTGAAGTGCAGAGACGGAACTGGAATGAGAGGAGAAAATTATGAAAAAGAAATTATGTGGTATTCTGGCGGTCTGTCTGGCTGCCGTGACAGTGTTGGCGGGCTGCGGAAAGCAGGGGCAGGGTTCGGAGCCTGTTCCCGGCGGACAAACCCAGGGCGGGGAGAGCACTCCCGGGCAGCAGGAATCCAGCCAGCCCGCTGTTTCGGAGGAATTGCTGTCCGGCAAGCACCATATTAAGATCAACATGAAAGACTATGGCGTCATCGAGGTGGAACTGGATGCGGACCAGGCCCCCATCACCGTGACCAATTTTGTAAACCTGGCGAAGGCCGGCTTCTATGACGGTCTGACTTTCCACCGCATCATCGAAGGTTTCATGATGCAGGGGGGTGATCCTAATGGCAATGGCACCGGGGGATCGGATCAGGAGATCAAGGGGGAATTCAGCGAAAACGGCGTGGACAATTCCCTGTCCCACACCCGGGGAGCCATTTCCATGGCCAGAACCAATATCCCCGACTCCGCCAGTTCCCAGTTCTTTATCATGCATCAGGACGGCACTGCCCTGGACGGCAAGTATGCCTGCTTCGGCTATGTGACCAGCGGCATGGAGATTGTGGATGAAATCTGTGAGAACGCGGTGGAGACGGACGGCATGGTTCCCGCCGAGTACCAGCCGGTGATCGAGAGCATTGAGGTGGTGGATTAGAATACGGACGCTCTGGCGGTACGCATGAAAACGGGGGAGCAGGCTTCTCCCCCGATATGCGGGAAAGAGGAGAGATGAACGCAGTCTACAGGGACATTTTCAAGGCGATTCATGAGGGAAAATGGCTTAGCATCGAATATCGGAACCAGGAAGAGCGGCTGACCAAGTACTGGATCGGCATCCGGGATCTGGATGTCCACAGGGGAATTCTGTTCGTGGACGGCCTGCATCTGGGAAAATATACGGTGGCCGATCTCCGGATCAAGATTGACTCCATCCAGTGTTCCCAGGTGGTGGAGGGTTCTTACTGCCCTGTGAACCAGATGCTGGTGGAGGATATTTATCTAAATCCCCACAAATATAAGACATTGTTTGACAACACGGCCAACTTGAAGATCTTAAGCTATCTGGAGATGTGCAACCGTCTGGATACCACTCCCTATATAGCGGATTTTGAGTTGGTCCGCTATTTGGACCGGGAAAGGCTGGTGGGGGAGGTCTATGAACTCAGCGAGGAGCAGTTTCGGGAGATCGTGAAAAAGTTTCAGTACAAGACCCGCCAGCCGGAGCGCCGGGACGGCTCCCTTCGGCTGCAGCAGCTTGCCATGAACGTGCTGAGCGTCCATTTGCCCAGGGGATTGCATGTGCTGGCCTACCGCAGCCTGAATCTGGACATCAAGAGGCGGGTGCTGCGCCCGGACGAGGAGATCACCGTGTGCACGGAGTTTACGGTGGACGGTTCCACGCAGAGCATCCGCAGATATCTGGACGCGGAGGATTATGAACTGGTACGGGACTTTGCCGGAAACCAGGAGCGGATCAAGGACTGCGTCAATCGGCACACCCGCAGACAGAATGCCCTGGTGGACGATATGCCTTATATCATCGGCCTGGGCATGGACATTGCCCTGGACCTGCACAAGGAATACAAGGCCATTCTGAAACTGTACCGGGAGAACCGGGTTCCCGTGCCCATCAAGGCGTTTTTCGGGGATTTGCTGGAACGCCCCAGGGCCCGGCAGGCCAGCCCCATCGCCCTGATCAACCAGCGGGTCAACATGGACCAGCTGCTGGCCATCAACAATGCCATGAAATACCCGGTGGCCTATATCCAGGGCCCTCCCGGCACGGGTAAAACCAACACCATTCTCAACACCATCATGACGGCCTTCTTCAATGAAAAGACCGTGCTTTTTGCTTCCAACAACAATCATCCCATAGACGGCGTATGTGAGAAACTCACCGGTCTGGAATACCGGGGGAAGCCCATTGCTTTTCCCATCCTGCGGCTGGGCAACCGGGAGGTGGTGCGGGAAGCCATTCTGTATATCCGGGAACTGTACCGGCGCACCCGCTCCGTCTCCGTATTTGAGAGCACGCTGGACCGCAATCGGGACGAACGGAAACAGCGGGCCAGGAAACTCTCGGATCTGTTGAAAAAATATGATGAGGCGCTGGACCTCCAGGAGCGGGGAGAGACCATCCGGCGTCTTTTGGAATACCAGGATGGACAGCAGATGACAGCCCAGATGCTTCCCTTTCAGGCAGACCTGGGAGGCAGGCAGCTTAAACGGATCAAACAGCGTCTGGATACCCTGGGCAAGGTGTCGGAGGAGCAGGCCCTGGCGCTGGTGGACGATGATGTGGAGGAATTGAAAAAATATCTCTATTATACCGGGGCCGGCTATATGAAACGGCTGGACGACAAAGAATTTGAGGAATTACGGAAGATTCTGCAGGAGGAGGATCTGGACAAGGCCACGGAGGCTTTTGCCAAATATCTGGGGGAAAAGAAAAATCTGCTGCGCCTGCAGAAAATTTTTCCCATTATCGCCACCACCTGTATCTCCGCACATCGTCTGGGGGAGCCGGAGCCTTTGTTTGACATGGTGATAATGGATGAGGCCAGCCAGTGCAATATGGCGGTATCCCTGGTGCCCATCCTGCGGGGCAACAATCTGATGCTGGTGGGGGATCCCCAGCAGCTGAGCCCGGTGATCCTGCTGGACGAACTGACGGGGGAAAGGCTGAAAAAGCGCTACTGTGTTACCGAGGAGTATGATTACCGCAGGAATTCCATCTACAAGGTCTATTTGGCCTGCGATGCGGTGAGCGATGAGATCCTGCTGCACAACCACTACCGATGCCATCCCGAAATCATCGGTTTCAACAATAAAAAGTACTACAATTCCCGTCTGCAGATCAAGACCGTCAGCCAGGAACCGGTACCCCTGGAGTATCTGGACATGCAGGACGCCCAGGCGGGCCTGAAGAATACGGCTCCGGCGGAGGCAGAGGCCATCGCCGCCTATGCCGCTGCCCACAGGGAGCGTTCCATCGGTATTATCACCCCTTTTGTGAACCAGAAGCTGCTGATTGAGCAGGCCTTGAAGGAGGCGGGGGTCACGGGTGTGACCTGCGGCACGGTCCACGCCTTCCAGGGGGATGAGAAAGAGGTGATTCTGTTTTCCACGGCTGTCACCGACCAGACCCAGGCGGGTACATATGAATGGCTGAAAAACAACAAGGAATTGATCAATGTGGCCACTTCCCGGGCCAGGGACAAGCTGGTGGTGCTGGGCAGCCAGAAGAATCTGAGCCGCCTGCACCAGGAGGAGGGGCAGGACGATCTGTACGAATTGGTGCAGTATGTGCGCAGCAGCGGAAAGACCGCTGTAACCCCTAAAAAGGCCAATTCCCGGGCTCTGGGGGTCAAGCCTTTCAGCACCGCCACCGAGGAGGCTTTTCTGCGGAATTTAAGCCATGCGCTGAGCAATATCTGGCTGAGCCAGAGCCGGTACGCGGTACATAAGGAAGTGCCCATTTCCCAGGTGTTCCAGAGTAATGATACCTTTGACGATCTGTTTTATACAGGCCGGTTTGACTTTGTGGTCTACGAAAAGCAGGGGGAGCAGGAACTGCCCATGCTGGCCATCGAACTGGACGGCAAGGAGCACTATGAGGACGAGGTGGTGCGCCGCAGGGACGAGAAGAAGAACCGGATCTGCCGGGAGCATCATTTACAGATCATCCGGGTCGAAAACTCTTACGCCCGGCGGTATAACCATATCAAGGACATTCTGCTGGAGTACTTTTCCAAGATGCATTAGTGTGAGAAGAACGGCATTTCTCCGCACAGAATCATGGGGGTTAGAACGGAAAAAGAAAGGAAGCAAAGCATTGCAAAAACAGGAAATACTGAAGAAATATTTTGGCTACAAAGATTTCCGGCCGGGCCAGGAACTGCTCATCGACAGTCTCCTGGCGGGGCGGGACGTGCTGGGCATCATGCCCACCGGGGCGGGCAAATCCATCTGCTATCAGGTACCGGCCCTGCTGCTGCCGGGGATCACGGTGGTAGTCTCTCCCCTGATCTCTCTGATGAAAGATCAGGTTCAGGCCCTGAACCAGGCGGGGGTCCACGCCGCCTATATCAACAGTTCCCTGACGGAAGGCCAGATTCGGAAAGCCATGGAATACGCCGCGACAGGCAGATACAAGATTATCTATGTGGCCCCGGAACGCCTGGAGACCTGGGAATTTACCTGCTTTGCCCGGCAGGCCCGGATCAGTATGGTGGCGGTGGACGAGGCTCACTGTATCTCCCAGTGGGGGCAGGATTTCCGGCCCAGCTATCTGAAAATCGTTTCTTTTGTGAAAAAGCTGGCTCCCCGGCCTGTGATCGGCGCCTTCACCGCCACGGCCACCAGTCAGGTAAAAGACGACATCATCGCCGTGCTGGGACTGGGGAATCCCCAACTCCTGATCAGCGGCTTCGACCGCCGGAACCTCTTTTTCGGCGTGGAAACTCCCAAAAGCAAATTGAGTTATGTACAGCAGTATATAGAGAGTCATCCCGGAGACAGCGGCATCATTTACTGCGCCACCCGCAAGAATGTGGAGAAGGTGCATGAGGCTCTGCTGGCCAGGGGCATTGCCGCAGCCAGGTACCATGCGGGACTGACGGCCCAGGAGCGCAGTGAGAACCAGGAGGATTTTATCTACGACAGAAAACCGGTTATCGTGGCCACCAACGCTTTCGGCATGGGCATCGACAAATCCAATGTGCGCTATGTACTCCATTTCAACATGCCCCAGAGTATGGAAAACTATTACCAGGAGGCGGGCCGGGCAGGCCGTGACGGTGCGGCATCGGAGTGTATTATGCTCTACTCCGGTCAGGACGTGATGGTAAACCAGTATTTGCTGGACAACAAGGCTCCCAACGAGGAATTGGGCCCGGAGGAGAACGCGCTGGTGCGGGAGCGGGACAGCCAGCGGCTGCAGAGCATGGTGGGATATGCCCGCTCCACCAACTGTCTGCGAAAATATATTCTGGAATATTTCGGGGAATACGGTCTGCAGCGCTGTGAGAACTGTTCTGTCTGCCGGGGGGAATATGAGGAGCAGGACTGCACGGAGCAGGCCCGGCAGGTCGTCACCTGCATTCTGGAACTGCGCCAGCGCTACGGCGTTAATGTGGTGGCCGGAACGCTGCACGGGGACAAGCGCTCCAAACTGCTGGCTCTGGGGGCGGACCGCTGCTCCACCTACGGCGTCTTACAGGCCCTGTCCGAGGACCGGATCAAACGGATCATTCGGGAACTGGAGGAACGGGAATATCTGGAGTCCACGCCGGACAAATATGCCGTCCTCAAAGTCTGCGCCAGGGCCCAGGACCTGCTGGAGGGCAGCGATTCCCTGATCCTGCGTTTTGCCAGAGAAGAGGAAGGTGCTGCTGCCAGAACCCGGAAAGCCCGTAAGTCGGATGTGCTGAACAGCAGGGGGCTGGAGCTTTTCGATGTGCTTAAGAAACTGCGGATGGAACTGGCCCGGGAGGGCGGCGTACCTCCTTATATGGTGTTCAGCGACAAGACCCTCACCGATATGTGTATCCGCCTGCCCTTTGACAAGGGAGAGATGCTGCAGGTGGCGGGTGTGGGAGAGAAAAAGTATGAGCGTTATGGCCAGCCGTTTCTGGAGGCGGTGCGGGAATTTACCCGGGGCCGGAAAGAGAAAACCTCTTTCGGAGAACAGGGTATGGACCGTTTTTGTTAAACTGCGGCCTCTATACGCTTATATTCCATCAGCGTGATCTGCCCCGTGTGTGAGGCGGCAAAAGTCACTTCATCCACCCCCACCGGGTTGTGGGCATCCACATAGGGCATGAGGGTGAATGTAATATGTACCGTGGGATTGAGGGCTTGAGGGTCGGACTGCAGCTCTTTCAGGGTTACATAGTACCAGGACACGGTGGGAACTTCTTCTCCCTGCCCGGAGTAATAGGCCCGGCAGGCTTCCTGGATATGGGACAGATAGCTGTTGACCAGGGCCATATCCGACAGGGGCAGCGAAGTCCAGTCCGAAGTATACGGAAAGGCCAGGGCATTGTCCTCCGCCGCCTGGGATTTCCCGATGTTTTTAGTGGTGGGCAGAACGCAGATCACCAGACATGCGATGCCCAATATGGTCCGCAGTTTGATATGTAAGATTCGGTTCATGGGGGCTCCCCCTATGTGGAATTGCTTTTGTGTTATTCTATGCGGCAGCAGGCAGGAGGGTGCATGGCTTATGGGGGTGGAAAGGGCATTGCTGCTTTGTATAAAGATAAAATACCATGATAAGCGGTTAGGCAGGAAAAGAGAGACTTGTAAGAAAAGATTTTAGATGAAATGTGGTCAGGATATGCTATAATTAAGTTGTTAGTCCCTCCAGTGTAAAAGAAGTTCCTTCAGGAGTGGCGCCGGTTAGAATGCAAAGCCATGGAAAGAGACATGTCATGCCATATAAAAAACAGATTATTTTCGGCATCTGCCATGCCATTGTACTAATAATGATATTTTTATCAGGCTGCGGGAAAGAAAAAGAAGAGGACGTGGACGAAAAGGCTTTCGGCGTGGACTTTACGCAGACGCAGGCGATTTCCCGCCCTGAGCAGGTAGTCTGCGGTCGTGAGTGTGTCTGGGCTGTCACGGCTGTAAAGGGCGACTGCATTTACCGATTGGAGTATGCCTCCGGCGAAGCCGCCGCCGTTGAGATTCCGTGGCAGCAGGAGAAAGAGGAAAGCCTGATCAATATCGCACAGAGGGACGGAACACTCTATGCGCAGGTTTATCTGCCGGAGGAAACTGTTTTTGAGATTCGAAAGTATGTGGGAGGGACCTGGCTTAAGGTCACTGCCTTTGAGGCTGTTGATGAGGAGTGGCAAAACCTGGGGAGCGGCCTTTATGTGGACTCCGAAGAAAAAGTTTATCTGGCTGGCCGGGGCAAAGTTACCCGTTTCGGAGAGGAAGGAAAACCGGAGCAGGAGTATCGGCTGGGCGGAGATGCCCGCTTTTTCCTGGAGAATGAAGAAGGCGTCGTGGAATGCGTGGCTGTAACGAAAAAAGGAATTGCCTTATATTGTCTGCAGGAAGATCAGGCGGAGAAACAATGGGACCTGGAGGCCTATACGCTGCGCCCCGTTGGCCTGACTGGTTCAGATGAGGGGCCGTTGTGCCTGGCCACGGAGGAGGAACTGCTGTTTGTCGATGAAGGCAGCGGCAGGTTGTTGGCCCGTTCCGATCTGACAGCCTGTGGGGTTTCCTCTGTTTTGGCGGGGATCTATGACCCGCAGGAGGAAAGCCTGCGGCTCTATGGGAAGGAAAGCGGCGGGAATCTGTGCTATAGTCTGTTGAGTCATCGGGACAACTTCGGGGAACAGCGTGCCGAACTGGTCTATGGAACCATGCGATACATGGGGGTCACGGAGGAAGTACAGGCGGCGATCATGGAATTCAACCGAACCAATGAGGATTATTATATCAAGATTAGGAATTATAATACCATGCGGGGGCCGGAGGATCAGGAGTGGAACTGGTGGGATGATTTGCTCCGGCTTCAGGCGGACATGGCTGGCGGGAATGCGCCGGATCTCATTGAAATGGCGGGACTGGGACGTTATAAGTCCTACGCCGGGAACGGTTATCTGGAGGATCTGACCCCATATCTGGAGCAGTCCCCCTATGGAGATGACCTGATCTGGAACGTGCTGAACGGTTTTAAAGTGAACGGGGGTCTGTATCTTGTGACACCGCATTTTGCGGTGAGCGGTGTTGTAATAAACCCGGAATATGCCGGGATGGCCGAACAATGGAATACCGGGGCGTTGTATGAGATGATTGAGATAAATCAGTGGGAAAAATCTCTTTATATCGGCTCCCGTAATCCGTCGTATTTGTTGGAGTATCTTATGCGCGGCATGTTAAACGACTTTGTGGACTGGGAGAAACGGGAAGCCTCGTTTGAGACGGAGGAATTCTTAAAGATACTGGCGCTGTGCAGGGAGAGCGGGAAATGGGCAGGCACGGACTTGCCTTCAGGGGAATACCGGGAACTGCAGGAAGGCTTGCTGGTGGGCGAGGCTTATCTGTACAGCTATAGCGCCTATTTGAACTATGTAGATGTATTTGGCAGACAATGCAGGGTCTATGGTTTTCCCAACGCTGCCGGGCAAGTATACGGAGTGCATATGCAGAGCGACAGCTGCGCCATCTATGCGGGGAGCCGACACAAAGAAGGAGCCTGGGCCTATATTGAAAGCCTTCTTGGGAAAACGCATCAGATGGGGGGTGGATATGAGTTTCCCATTTGCGGTTCCTGGCTGAAGGCGTTGGAAAAGACGGAGAGAAACGATGTCATAATCGTAAACCATTTGGAAGAGCAACTGACAGAGGCCCAGATCCAGATGATAAATGATGTGATCTACCAAGGCGAGTTTGCGTATATGGAGGTGGATTCCTATATCCGCAGTATTCTGCAGGAAGAGGCGGCGGCTTATTTCGCAGGGGACAAGACCGCAGAGGAGACGGCCCGCGTTATCCAGAGTAAGGTGCAGCTTATTTTAGAGGAATAGGACGGAAGGGCGGACATATGCATGGCGCCCAGGGGCTTGCGTCCCGGGAGGAGAGAGATATGATAAGGGAAAAAGAAGGGATATTCCTGCTGGAAACCAGGCACAGTTCGTACCTGTTTGAGGTCATGGAGACGGGGCATCTGGAGCATCTGTACTATGGAAGAAGGATCCACCCGGGGGACGGGGCGGCGCTGCGGGAAAAGCATGCCTTCGCGCCGGGCAATGGGATCTATTATGACGACAGGCACAGGCATTTCAGCCTGGAGGATGTCAGCTTGGAGATGTCCTCTTATGGAAAGGGGGATATCCGGGAGCCCTTTATAGAAATAGTACATGAGGACGGCAGCTTTACTTCGGATTTTCTCTACGATTCCTTTTCCATTACGGATACAAAGCCGGCGTTTGCCACCCTGCCCGGCTCCTACAGCGAGGACGGAAAGGTGGAGCATCTGCTGGTGACGCTGAAAGACCGGGGATATGACCAGACCCTGGAACTGCATTACTATGTATATCCGGAATGCGATGTGATCACCAGAAGCGCCAGGCTTGTGAACCAAGGGAAACACCCGGTGACGTTGAAGCGCCTTATGAGCCTGCAGTTGGATTTTGCCTCCCGGGATCTGGTGTTTACCACCTTTACCGGCGAGTGGGCCAGAGAGATGAAGCGCACGGACATTCCCATGGGGGCGGGCAGGCATGTGAACGCCTCCTATGCCGGGGTGTCTTCCAGCAGGGCCAATCCCTTTGTGATGCTCTCCGGGGAACACACCACGGAGGACGCGGGGGACTGCTACGGATTCAATCTGGTCTACAGCGGCAATCACTACGAGGCGGTGGAAGTCAGCGGTTTCGGAAAAACCCGTTTGGTGGCGGGGATCAATCCCCAGTCTTTTTCCTGGGAACTGAGCCCGGAAGAAGCCTTTGAGACGCCGGAGGCGGTGATGACCTTTTCCCACCAGGGATTCAATGGCATGAGCGGACATATGCACCGTTTTGTCAGGGAACATATCGTGCGGGGAACCTGGAAGAAAAAGCTGCGGCCCGTACTGCTGAACAGTTGGGAGGCGGCCTACTTTGACATCAACGAGAGGAAGCTGCTGCGCCTGGCCCGGGCAGGAAAAGAGGCGGGGGTGGAACTCTTCGTTATGGACGACGGCTGGTTTGGGGAGCGCAGGGATGATACCCGTTCCCTGGGAGACTGGTATGTGAACGAAAAGAAACTTCCCGGCGGGCTGCGGGGGATCTGTGAGAAGGTGAGAGCCCTGGGGCTGGAGTTCGGCATCTGGGTGGAGCCGGAGATGGTGAATGTGGAGAGCGGGCTGTATCGGGCACATCCGCAGTGGACCCTGGACATCCCCGGCAGGCCCCATTCCGAGGGGCGCAATCAGCGCATTCTGGATCTGGGCAATCCGGAGGTGCAGGCATACATCATCCAGGAGATGAGCAAGGTGTTCTCCTCGGCGGAAATCGGCTATGTGAAATGGGATATGAACCGCATATTTTCGGATGTCTATGCCAAAGATCTGGAACCCCGGGAGCAGGGAAAGGTGTTTCATCGCTATGTGTGCGGCCTGTACCGCTGCATGAAGGAATTGACGGAGCGCTTTCCGGCAATCCTGTTTGAGGGATGCAGTTCGGGAGGCAATCGATTTGACTTGGGGATCCTGGCGTATTTTCCCCAGATCTGGGCCAGCGACAATACCGATGCCCTGTGCCGGGCGGAGATTCAGAACGGCTACAGCTACGGCTATCCCATGTCCACGGTCAGCGCCCATGTGTCCGCCTGCCCCAACCACCAGACCCTGCGGGTCACGCCTTTGGAGACCCGCTTCCATGTGGCGGCCTTCGGCGTCTGCGGCTATGAGTGCAATTTCTGCGATATGGGAAAAGAGGAACTGGCGGCGGTAAAAGCGCAGATCGCTCTCTATAAACAGTGGCGGGAAGTTTTGCAGTTCGGCGATTTTTACCGGGGCAGGAGTTTCGGAACGGGCGGACACAGCGCCATCAGCCCGGGCAGTTCCAATACCATGGAGTGGACCTGTGTGTCTTCGGACCGAAAGAAGGCGGTGGGGATGCTGTTTCAGAAGCTGGTGGTGCCCAACGATTCTTACGCCTGTTACCGGGCCAGGGGACTGGAGGAGGAGCGTTGCTACCATTTCTACAACCGCAGCCTGCAATACAATCTGAAAGCCTTCGGCGGTCTGGTGAATATGATCGCGCCCATTCACATCCGACAGGGCTCCCTGGTGGAAGAGATCGCCTCCAGGCTGGTGAAACTGGAGGGGGAGACGGAGGACTGCCTGGTATATGGGGATGAACTGATGTACCATGGCGTAAAGCTGAAACAGGCCTTCGGATCCGTGGGATACAGCAGTGAAGTGCGAATCTACCAGGATTTCGGTTCCAGAATGTATTTTATGGAGTGTGCGGAACACTAAACCAGCATATTCCCGTAGAGCACACTGCTGCAGGAAAGGACGCTTCGCGGCCCTTCCTGCAGCACCCGGTTTGTGCGCACGAAGGGGGTATGCGGAACTCTAAACAGCATACCCCCGTAGAGCGCACTGCTGCAGGAAAGGACGTTTCGCGGCCCTTCCTGCAGCACCGGGCTGTGCGCGCGAAGGGGGTATGCGGAACTCTATTAGGAGAATGGACATGGATAACGAAAAGCAGACCAAGAAAAATCTGATGTATTTTCCTCTGGGAACAGTGGGGCGGGACGCGGTGTACTGTCTGATCAACAGCTACCTGCTGACCTTTGTATTATTCACGCATTCCCTGGACGGGGCCCAGCTTGCGGCGGTGACGGGGATCATGATCGCGGCCCGGGTGTTTGACGCCCTCAATGATCCCATTATGGGCAATATCATTGAGCGCACCCGGTCCAAATTCGGCAAATTCAAGCCCTGGCTGTTGGCGGGGGGCCTGTCCACCTCGGTGGTGATCTATCTGCTGTTTAATGTCAGGCTGCAGGGATGGAGTTTTGTGTGGTTTTTTGCCCTGTTGTATTTTGGCTTTAGCATTACCTATACCATGAGCGATATCTCTTACTGGGGCATGATCCCGGCCCTGGGCTCCGATGCCAATGCCCGGAACCAGTTTACCTCCAGAGCCACGCTCTTTGCCGGCATCGGCAGCACGCTGGCCGCTATTCTGATTCCTCTTTTTACGGCGGGTTCAGGGGCCATCGGCGGCAGCACGGCGGTGGCCTACGGATGGATTGCTCTGGCGATTGCCATATTGGGGCCGCTGTTTATCCTTTTTCCCCTGCTTGGAGTGCGGGAGCATCGGGAGAGCAGCCTGCCGGCAGAGCGGGAAAAGTTTTCCCTTTTACAGGTATTCCGCACCATCGCCCGCAATGACCAGCTGGTGTGGGTCTCGGTGATCTTTCTGATTCAGCAGGTGGGAAACGGTCTGGTGATCGGAGGAATCGGTTCCACTTACATTTATTTTACCTTTGGCTACAACGGCGGGCTGTATTCTCTGTTTACCACGGTGGGCATGGCGGCCACGGCCTTTCTGATGATTTTTTATCCGGCCATCTCCCGGCGTATCCACAGGAAAAAACTGATGGGTGTCATGGCGGTGATTTCCGTCGCAGGCTATGGAATGATGCTGGGTTCACTGGCGGTTCCGGGAACCGGCATGGGCAGGTTCTGGCTGCTGGTGCTGGGGTATATGCTGTCCAATTTTGGCCAGTACTGCTATTATCTGATCATGATGATTTCCATTATGAACACGGTGGAGTACAATGAATACAAATTCGGCACCAGAGACGAGGGAATTATCACGTCCCTGCGTCCCTTTATCACCAAGATGAGTTCCGCGCTGATCGTGGCCATTACCTCCGCCACATATCTGCTCTTTGGCGTCACCGGCTATACCAATCGGATTTCCGATCTGGAGCAGCAATGCGCCCAGGGGCTGCTCTCCGAGGAAGAGAAACTGGCTCGGATATCCCAGGTGATTTTCGGGGCGGAAGGCGCCCAGGCCGGCGTCACGGCGGGACAGAGCGCGGGGCTGATGATTGCCATGACGGTACTTCCCTGTGCGCTGATGCTGCTTTCTTACTTCTTATATAAAAAGAAGTATCGGCTGGACGAGGAGTTGTATGACAAGATCTGCGGGGAACTGAATCGGAACTGAGGAGGCTGGGATGATGAGTGAACTTTTGGAATTTGCCGACAGAGAGGAATTCAGAAACTGGCTTTCTGAGCACTGCCTGTCAAGCGACGGCGTATGGCTGCTGTTTGGCAAAGCCGGCGGGCCGAAAACAATTAAGGCGGGAGAGGCGCTGGAAGAAGCTCTCTGTTTTGGATGGATAGACGGCCAGATGCAAAGCATGGACGATAAAACCTACAAAAAGTATTTTTCCATGCGCAGGGAGAAGAGCAAATGGTCCGAGAAAAATAAGGCATTGGCCCAAAGTCTTGAAGAGCGGGGGCTGATGACGGATTTCGGCAGAAAGAAAATGGAGGAAGCCAGGAAGAACGGTCAATGGGACGCCCCGAAATCCACGGCGGTAACGGAGGAACAGATTGCCAGGCTTTCCGAACTGCTGCAAGGATATGAGCCTGCCTGCACCAATTTCCGGGCCATGTCCCCGTCGGTAAAGAAAACCTACGCCCGGGCGTATTTTGACGCTAAGACAGACGCCGGGCGGGAAAAACGGATGGCCTGGATGGTGGACCGGCTCAATAAGAACCTGAAACCCATGTAAGAGCGGGGAAGACGATCCAAAATGAAGGCAGCGGACAGAATTGAGGAAAAATATGGGAAAAGCAGCACGGAAGCTGGATTATGACAGCACGTTGGGAGAATTGTACCGCAGTCCGGTGGGGCATGACGCCCTGGCCCGGGTATTGCTGCAGCTGGGGCTGCCGGAACGCGCGCTTACCAACCGGGCCGTGTCCGGCCTGAAGTTGCGCACCGTGGCGAAACTGGCGGGGAAGAAGCTGGGGGCAGGATTTTTTGACGCGCTGCTGGAACTGGTGAACGGCGAAAAGGACCAGCCCTGCTCCGCAAAGGGCAGAGTTACGCCCAAGTGGTGGAAAGAGGCGGTCTTTTACCAGATCTATCCCCGCAGTTTCTGCGACAGCAATGGGGACGGGATCGGGGATCTGCAGGGCATAATCGGCAAGCTGGACTACCTGCGGGAACTGGGAGTGGACGCCCTGTGGCTGTCTCCCATCTACGATTCTCCCAATGATGACAACGGTTATGACATCCGGGATTATGACAAAATCATGGAACAATTTGGAACCATGGAGGATTTCATGCAGCTGCTTGACCAGGTACATCGCCGGGGGATGCGGCTGATTATGGATCTGGTAGTAAACCACACCTCCGATGAACACATCTGGTACAGACAGGCCCTGCAGTCCGGCTCCCCCTACCGGGAATACTATTTTTTCCGGGAGGACGACGGCAGCCGCAGGCCGCCCAACAACTGGACTTCTTTCTTTTCCGGCCCGGCCTGGAAGTATGAGGAGGAGACGGACAGTTGGGCGCTGCATTTGTTTTCTCAAAAGCAGATGGACCTAAACTGGGACAATCCCAAAGTGCGGGAAGAGATTATCGCCATGGTGAACCGCTGGCTGGAGCGGGGAGTGGACGGCTTCCGCATGGATGTGATCAATTATATTTCCAAGAGGGAAGGGCTGCCCCAGGGAGATGAGACCATCGGCGGCCTGATGGGATATTACGGCATCGAGCACTATTATTACGGTCCCAGGCTTCATCAGTACCTGCGGGAAATCCGGGAGAGGGCCTTTGCGCCCCACGGGGCTTTTTCCGTGGGAGAGACGCCGGGTCTGGGAATGAAAATGTGCCAGCTTGTGACGGGGGAAGAGCGCGGGGAACTGGATATGGTGTTCTCCTTTGACCACCTGGAGACGCCGGGGCATGTGCGGTTCCAGGACTATGCTTATGATCTGAATTATTTCCGGGATTATATGATAGACTGGATGGAGCATTACGGCAGCAACTGCTGGATGTCCCTCTTTTATAACAACCATGACAATCCCCGGATGATCAGCAAGATCACCAAAGACGCCTCCTGGCATACGGCACTCTCCAAACTTCTGGCGGTGATGCAGCTTACGCTGAAGGGGACGCCCTTTATTTACCAGGGGGATGAGATGGGGCTGGCCAATTACGCTTTTACCTCTATGGAACAGATTACGGATGTGGAGGCAAAGGGGTATTATGCCGAACATATAGGGAAGGAGCCCCGGGAGAAAGTATTTGCGACAGTTCTGGCGGGAACCCGGGAGCATGGGAGAGTACTGCTGCCCTGGAATAAGAAAATGCCCCCTTGGCATGAGGGGCTGCGCCAGGAGCCTAAAGAGGAAGTGCTGTTGGCTTACAGAACGCTGCTGCGTCTGCGGCATGGGGAAAAAGCCTTGGTCTACGGAGGATTCAGGGTCCTGTGCCGGAGGAAGAACCGTTTCGTGTATGCCCGGGGACTGGGAAAGCGGGTCTATGTGGTGGACTGCAATCTGGGCAGCAGGCCCTGCCGGCCGTTCAGGCTCAGAGGAAAATGGCAGCTGGTATACGACACGGCGGAAACCGTAAAAGACATGGCGGCGGACAGCGGGGAAATGCTCTGGGGATATGAGGCCCGGATCTGGCGCAGGGCGGACGAAGAGTGAACGGCGCGGGTAATTTTTGAAATATGCGGAACATAAGTTAAAAGAGCACAAAAACAGGAGAAGGAACCAATGAGATTGATGCTGTGTTATATCAGAAAGCATTTGGGCATGTTTCTGGTGGCGGTGGTGTTTCTGGCCATAGAGACCTTTGCGGATCTGCTGCAGCCCACCTTCATGTCCTATATTGTGGACCGGGGCGTCAAAGGGGCAGATGTGGGATTGATCTGGCGGTATGGCCTGATCATGCTGGGAATCACCGCCATGGGGGCGGTGGGAGCGGTGGTGCGCAATACCTATGCCAGCCGGACTTCCCAACTCATCGGCAAGGAGATACGGCTGGCCATCTACGAGAAAGTACAGGCTCTTTCTTATGAGAATATCGACCGGCTGCAGCCTGCTTCCATCATCACCAGGATCACCAATGATGTGACCCAGATGCAGAACTTTATCAACGGCATTATGCGGATCATGTTAAAAGCCCCGGTGACCTGCGTGGGGGCAGTGGCGCTGATTATTTTTCAGATGCCCCGGCTCCTGCCTTTGATGCTGGTAATTCTGGTCTGCGCCGGCCTGCTGATCTACGGCAATATGAAACTGGGCTATCCACGGTTTGACAGGATGCAGAGAAAACTGGACGGGCTGAACCATACCAGCCGGGAATTCCTGAGTGCCATCCGGGTGGTGAAGGCCTTCCGGGCCGAGGAGCAGGAACAGGAGAAATTTCAGGAGGCGTCCCTGCAATTGGCGGAGGCGGGCATCTCTTCCATGCGGGTGATGGCCGTATTCGGCCCCTTGATTAATCTCACGGTGAACGGAGGGATCGTGGTGATGCTGTGGCTCTCCGGGCGGGAGATGGCAGGAGAGATCGGGCAGCTTATGGCCTGTGTCAACTATATGACCCAGGTGCTGTTCGCGCTGGGCATGGTGTCCAATATCCTGAATTCCGCCGTCCGGGCCGTGGCTTCCTCCGCCAGAGTGCAGGAAATCCTGGACGAGACGCCCGCCCAGGCGGAAGTGTCCGCCCGGAAAGAACTGTCCTCCCGGGCTGAGGCGCCGTTCTCCGATGACGGAAAAAGGCGGGAGCCCGGCGGCTCTGTCAGCATCGCCTTCCGGCAGGTTTCCTTTGCCTATGCGGGCACGTCCCGTCCGGCGGTGCAGGAGGCGGATTTTACCGTCCGGGAAGGGGAGACCGTGGGAATCATCGGCCCCACCGGGTCGGGCAAAACCACATTGGTGAACCTGGTTCCCAGATTCTATGACGCCACCCGGGGACAGGTGCTGGTGGAGGGACGGGACGTGACTCTGACCCCCACGGAGCAGCTGCGCGGTTACATAGCCGTAGTGCCTCAGAAGGCGCTGCTTTTCTCCGGTACCATCCTGGAGAACCTGCGCTGGGGAGATAAGGAGGCCACGCCGGAGGAAGTCCGCCGGGCGGCAGAGGCGGCCTGTGCGGAGGAATTTGTGTCCAAACTGCCGGAGGGCTATGACACTCTGCTGGGGCAGGGTGGTGTAAACCTCTCCGGCGGCCAGAAACAACGCCTTTCCATCGCCAGAGCCCTGCTGAAAAAGCCCCGGGTACTGATCCTGGACGATTGTACCAGCGCCCTGGACGCCACCACGGAGGCCAGGGTACTGGCGGGAATCCGGCGGGAGTCCGCAGGTATGACGGTGCTTCTGGTGAGTCAGCGCATCGCCACGGTGATGAAAGCCGATCACATCCTCTGTATGGAGGACGGGCGGGTCTGCGGTTTCGGATCCCATCAGGACTTGATGACAGACTGTGAACCCTACAGGGCCATCTACAATTCCCAGATCGGAGAATAAGGACAAAATCCGAAGAATAAGGATAGAATTTGTTGCGGCAGGAGGAACTGATATGGATAAAAATATGGCGACGCCCCCTTCCCAGCTGGGGCGGGCAAGGGGCGTTCCGGCAGTGAAACCCAAAGATATGAAAGGTACTTTGGTCCGGCTTTGGCAGTTGACCCGGGGCCACAGGAAAGGGCTGGGCTGGGTTCTGATGCTGTCCGGCCTGGCTTCCGGCTCCGCCGTCCTCTCTCCCTACCTCATCGGCAGGGCGGTGAACTGCATTGATGCCGGTGAGCCGGGCCTGGCGCTGCTGGCAGCGCTGGCGGGACTGTATCTGGGAGACTGGCTGATCCGTTTTTTGCAGCAGTTCCTTATGGCGGGCATCGGACAGCGGATGATCTATCATATCCGCACCAGTCTGTTTTCTCATATGGAAAAGCTGCCCCTGTCCTTCTTTGACACCCGGCAGCACGGGGAACTGATGAGCCGCCTTACCAATGATGTGGACAATATCAGCGTCACCATATCGGATTCTCTTACTCAGCTTATGACCTATGGTTTTACCATCATCGGCATCTTCTGTGTCATGCTCTGGATGAGTCCGCTGCTCACCTGTATCGCCCTCTTTGCGGTGCTGCTGATCTTTCTGCTGACCCGGGCGGTGACCAGGCGCACCAAGGTGCTGTTCCGGCAGCAGCAGGCCATCCTGGGCAGACTCAACGGACAGGTGGAAGAGAGCGTATCCGGCATCAGCATGGTCAAGGCTTTTGGCCAGGAGCGGGAGATGGTGGCGAAGTTTGTGGAAAATAACGATGCCTTCTGCCGGGTGGCTACCAAGGCTCAGATTGCTTCCGGCTATCTGATGCCCATGATGAATGTGATCAACAATCTCACCTATGTGCTCATCGCCATAGCCAGCGGTCTGATGGCGCTGGGAGGAAAACTGACCGTAGGCGAGATTTCCAGTTTTCTGCTGTATTCCCGGCAGTTTTCCAGGCCCTTTGTGGATATCGCCAATATATACAACAATTTTCAGACGGCGGTGGCTGGGGCGGAGCGCATTCTGGAGATTCTGGACCAGGACGGGGAGCCGGAGGATGCGCCTGGGGCCAGAAGCGCGGACGGGGTACGGGGAGCCGTGCGTTTCCGGGACGTGACCTTCGGCTATCGGCCGGATCAGCCCATTCTGCGGCATATCAATCTGGAGATCTCCGCGGGGACCCGGGTGGCGGTGGTGGGTCCCACGGGTTCGGGAAAAACCACCCTGATCAATCTGCTGACCCGATTCTATGACGTGCAGGAGGGGGCCATCCTGCTGGACGGCTGTGATCTGCGGCAGTACCGGCTGGGAGAACTGCGCCGGGCCTTTGGGGTGGTGCTTCAGGACACGGCGCTGTTTGGCACTTCTATCCGGGAAAATATCAGTTACGGACACCGGGACGTGCCGCTGGAACAGATACAGGAGGCGGCCCGGGCAGCCGGAGCGGACGGTTTCATCCGCAGGCTGCCCCAGGGCTATGACACGGTGCTGCACCAGGGCGGCGCGGAACTGAGCCAGGGAGAGCGGCAGCTTCTCACCATCGCCAGAGCGGTGCTGAACCGTGCTCCCATCATGATTCTGGACGAGGCCACCAGTTCCGTGGACACCGTGACGGAACAGCATATCCGCCGGGCCATGCTGGACATCACCCGAGGGCGTACTTCTTTTATTATCGCCCATCGTCTGTCCACCATCCGGGATTCCGACCTGATTCTGCTGATCCGGGAAGGCCGGATCGCGGAGCAGGGCACCCACCAGCAGCTCATGGCCCTGGAAGGGGAGTATGCCCGGATGTATCGGACCCAGATGGGGCAGGGGTGAGGGGACAAAAGGGGCTGGAGGGGGGTGGATGGAAAACGCTTTCGTCCCCTTATCTACAGGGATTTGAAAATATTGGAAAAGAGAAAAGTAAAGTTTGACATTCCCCGTGAATGGTGTTATGGTAAAATCAGATGTAATTTCGGATAAAGGAGTAATCGACCATGGGGCAGATCAATAAAGGAAAGATATTCAGGAGGCTGACGACCAATATCGTGACGCTGGCAATGCTCACGATAATTATCATCATATGCATCGTATCCATGCGGTCTGCCATAATGAGGAACTCGGAGAAGCTGGGGAGTAATCTGGTCAAGAATTACTCGGCCACGGAGATGTCCAATCTGGCCACTTTCCAGTCCTTCCTGCATTTGTGTACGGACTATGTGGAGTCCTACGAGGCCCGGGGGGCTACCCTGGAGGAATTGGAAAGCGGACTCTATGTCTTTATGAACGGATTGCTGGAGATGTTCGGGGAAGAGAATATTTCCGTCTACGGCAGGGTTCTGGACGGTACGGCCACTATTTCCTACGGCCTTTCCGTAAGCGATGTGGAGGCTTATGCGGCCCGGCAGCAGGAGTATTACGCAAGTTTCATGCAGGCGGACGGGAAAGTTTATGTATCCCCGGCCTACATGGAGGAGGGCAGCGGCCAGCCTGTGGTTACACTCTTTCAGAGAATTTCTGCCAGCAACAGCTTCCTGGCCATGGATATCCGTTTCTCCGGCTTTGAGGCCAACAATGTGGAGATGGACCTGCCCAATCTGGCCAGCTATTATCTCTGCGACAGCCAGGGGACGCTGTTTTTCTACAAGACGCCGCTCCGGCATACATATGAGGAGTTCCAGGAATTCATGGATTCCCTCCTGGCCAGGATTGACCTGGAGGCAGGGGACGGTGCCCTGGAGCGGATCACAGCCATGGATAACCATGAGCGGAATGTATATTATCATGTGCTGGATAACGGCTGGGTGGCCATTCTCACCATCCCGGAGGCCGAACTGCTGGCGGGTGTAGATACCTTTAACAAGGTCAGTGTGGTGCTGATCCTGGTGGGTCTTGTGGCCGTGGTGGTGATAGGGGTGCGGGATTATAAGAAGGAGCGTCAGGCTCTGCAGCTGATGTCGGAGAAGGAACTCATTGTCAAGAGCAACCGTATCTCCCAGAGCGCCATGGCCAGCACGGCCCTGGCCTACCAGGCTGTCTATTACCTGGATCTGCAGGACTTCAGCTGCCGCATGATTTATCCCATCCAGGGGGACAACGGGCCCGTGGATTACCGTCAGGCTATGGACGAACGCTTTGGAGGGGACCGCGTTGCGGAGGAATCCAGGGAGGATCTGAAGCAGTTCCTGAGCCTGGATTATATGACGAAGGAACTGGCAGGAAAAGAACATATCAATATGAAGTACTGCCAGAAAAAGGCCGATGGCAGCAGCGAGTGGTGCCAGATCACGCTGGTGGCCTGCGAGACGGAGAACGGAAAGCCCCAGGCGGTGACGATGACCATCCGCAGCATAGACGAGATGATCAAAAACGAGGAGAAGCAGAAGGAATTGTTTGCCCTTGCTGCCGAGCGGGCGGAGGCTGCCAATTACGCCAAGTCTGATTTCCTGTCCAAGATGAGCCACGATATCCGTACGCCCATGAACGCCATCATCGGTATGACGGCCATTGCCGGCGCCCATATCGACGACCGGGACAGGGTGGTGGACTGTCTCTCCAAGATCACGGTGGCCAGCCGTCATCTGCTGTCCCTGATCAATGAGGTGCTGGACATGAGCCGCATCGAGAGCGGCAAGGTGGTACTCACGGAGGAGGACTTCAATCTCTCCGAACTGATTGAGAACCTGCTTACCATGGTGAAGCCTCTGATCAAGGAGCACAACCATGATTTGAATGTGAAAATCAACAATATCTCCCATGAGAATGTGTTTGGCGACAGTCTGCGTATCCAGCAGGTGTTTGTCAATATCGTGGGCAACTCGGTAAAATACACTCCGGACGGCGGCAAGATCGACATTACCATTTTCGAGAAGCCCACCAATAAGAAGAAAGTGGGCTGTTACGAGTTTGTATTTGAGGACAACGGCATCGGTATGTCGCCGGAATTTGTGGAAAAGATATTCCATCCTTTTGAGCGGTCCGACGATGAGCGGGCACTGAAGGTTCAGGGCACCGGATTGGGCATGGCCATCACCAAGAACATCGTCAATATGATGAACGGCGATATCAAGGTGGAGAGCAAGCTGGGGGAGGGTTCCAGGTTTACCGTGACCATCTTCCTGAAACTGCAGGAGGAAGATCTGGACTCTGCAGCGGAACTGGCGCAGCTGCCCGTACTGGTGGTGGATGATGATGTGGATGTCTGCGAGAGTACGGCGGGTATTCTGCGGGATATCGGCATGGACAGCGAATGGGTGTCTTCCGGCCAGGAAGCAGTGGACCGGGTGATCGAGAGGCATGAGGCCGGCAACGGTTTCTTTGCCGTGATCGTGGACTGGATGATGCCGGGCATGGACGGCGTGGAGACCACCCGCCGGATCCGCCAAAGTGTGGGGGAGGACATTCCGATTATCGTATTTTCCTCCTATGACTGGACGGAGATCGAGGCCCAGGCCAGAGAGGCCGGGGTGGATACCTTCATCGCGAAGCCGCTGTTTAAATCCAGGCTGATCTCGGTGTTCAAAGAGATTGTAAACGGCGACAAAGAGGAAGAGACCAAGGATGTGCTGGCGGATATCGCGGAGATGGACTACTCCGGCAAGCGGGTGCTTCTGGTGGAGGATAATGAACTGAACCGGGAGATTGCCCAGGAGATTCTGGGCATGACGGGACTGCAGATCGAGACCGCCGAGAACGGCAGGATCGCTCTGGACATGGTGACAGCTTCCGCAGACGGGTATTATGACCTGGTATTTATGGATATCCAGATGCCCGTTATGAACGGTTATGACGCGGCCCGGGGAATCCGGGGGCTGGGACGCGGCTATACGGATCAGCTGCCCATTATCGCCATGACTGCCAACGCGTTCGCGGAGGATGTGGTGATGGCCAAAGACGTGGGCATGAACGAGCATATTGCCAAGCCGCTGGATATGGAGAAGCTGGAGGCCATTTTGAAGAACTGGCTGTGACGCAGCGGAATTCCGACAGGGAAAGGAAATCGGGGATTATATGAGCAGAGAGACGCTTCTTCAGGAAAGCAAGACGATGATTGACGACCTGCTCCAGGCGGCCAACGGCCTGATCGAGATGGCCAACGGCGAGTTGGTGGACCTGGGCGAGGAGCCGGTGGAGGTTCAGGTGCTGGAACGGCAGCCGGAGCAGGATCCCGGGATTGATCTGGCGGAACTGGAGGCCCAGGGGCTGTACGAGGCCCAGCTGCAGGAGGTGGAACTGGGCCTTAAGGATAATCTGCCGGTACAACTGTATGCTCAGAACTGCTACAACTGGATGCAGATGAAAGAGATCCGGCTGGGGATGCTGGCCAAAGTGGACGTCAAGTGGTACACCAACCCCCTGTATAACGCGGAGCAGATGCATCAGATCCGGCTGGGCCTGGAATACGGCCTGGACGTGTCGGGTTATGCCCGGCTGATCTACACTGTGTCGGACATGTACAAGAGGCGTCATGTGCTGATGGAGGAGAAGTACAGGAGCGGCGGAGGCGGGCAGGAACGGATCATTCTGGACGACTTTACCCGTATCCAGCTTCGGCTCAGTGCGGATCTGATGGAGGCGTGGATCACGCTGCCCAAAACGGACGGGCGCAGTTATACCATAGCGGAACTGCGCCGTCTGTTGAAAAAGTACGAAGTGCGTCACGGCATCCAGGCGGAGGGTCTGCGCCAGGCCACCATAGAGGATGCCAGGGGCAATGAGATCCTGATTGCCCGGGGAGTACCCGCCATGCCGGGAAGGGACGGCCATTATGAGCTGTTCTTTAATCGGGAACTGCCGGATGCTCCGGAACTTCTGGCGGACGGCAGCGTGGACTATACCCATGTGATCGTAGCGGATACTGCCCTGCCGGGACAGAAGCTGGCCCAGTACCGTCCTGCGGGCAGAGGGAAGCCGGGCATGACGGTGACGGGCATTGCCATTGACGGCGCCAGAGGCAAGGAACTGCCTCCCCTGACCGGCAGCGGCATTGTGGCGGACCACGAAAACCGAATCTATTCCGCAGCCATCAAGGGCTATGTGACCTATGACCGGGAGAGCAGCAAATTGAACGTGATGCAGACCTATCTGGTGAACGGGGACGTGAACAGTTACACCGGCAGCGTGGTTTATGACGGGACCATCCATGTCAGCGGTTCCGTCAGCGGTAAGGCCCGGATCTGTGCCACAGGCGATGTGATCGTGGACGGATTTGTCAGCGGCGGCACCATCGAGGCAGGGTACAATGTGATTCTCCGGGGAGGCGTTAACGCTGCGGAACAGGGCAGCATAAAGGCCGGCGGCCAGATCATGGGCAAGTTCTTTGAACGGGCTAATCTGGTGGCGGGCGGTGATATTGAGGGGAATTACTTCCTGGACTGCAATGTGCGCTCCGAGGGGAAGGTGGTGGCCAAGGGCGGCAAGAGCCGGATCATGGGCGGCGAAATGACGGCCAGTGCCGGTGTGGAGGCCAAGATCGTGGGCAACTACGGCAGCACCAAGACGGTGGTAGTGGTGGCCAATCTGTATGAACTGACGGAGCAGCTGCAGGATATTAAGGAGCGGCAGAAGAAGGTGGCTTCCGAGCAGGAGAAACTGGCGGAAGGCAGGGAAAAGCTGGAAAAACTCATAGCGGAAGGCGCTGTGAGCGACCAGCGGATTTACCAGAAGATTTTGCAGGCGGCCGCAGTGAAACAGAACGAGTGGACGCTGCTGGAACAGAGGATGGAACATCTGAAAACCGTGAAGAAAAATGCCATGCTGGCAAGCGTGAATGTGCTCAAGGAATTGCGCCCCGGGACTTTTATCACCATCAACGGCGTGACAAAGATGATCACCGAGGCGTCTCCGGGGGGCACGCTGACGGAGAAAGTTCTGCTGGATAAGAAAAAATGATGAGGTGTATCAATGGAGGAGAGGAATATCATATTGATTGCGGGCGGGAACGAGGAGAACCGCAGATTGCTGGGAGAGCCTCTGTCCAACGCCTATGACATTATAGAGGCGGGGGACGGCAAGCAGGTGCTGGCCGAGATCCAGAGGCGCAAGGGAGAACTGGCGGCCGTGCTGTTGGACTGGGATATGCCTCTGGTGGGGGCCTACCAGATTCTGCAGGTGATGCAGTCCAAGGGTATGACGGAACATATTCTGGCGTTTGTCACCACGGTGGAGCCGGATCCGGATATCGACAGCAAAGTCTACAGCCTGGGGGCGGTGTCCGTGCTGTGCAAGCCCTACGGAGAGGCCATGATCCGCAGGCAGGTTCTGAACCGTCTGGAGGACGCCGCGCAGATTCGAAGTCTTCGGGCGGAGGTGGCGCAAAAGGAAAAGCTGGTGCAGGACAGCCTTAAGAAGCTGGACGGATTTTATGACAATCTGCTGGACGCCATCGGTTCCGTGATGGAATATCGGATTTCCGAATCGGACCAGCATGTGAAGCGGATTAAGGGCTTTTCACGGATTCTGGCGGTGGCTTATCGAAACGAATTTCCGGACTGCGGCCTGGACGAGGACGAGATCAACCGCATCGTCAGAGGGTCGGTGATCCATGACATCGGCAAGATCGCCGTGCCGGACGCGGTGCTGCTCAACCCGGCTAAACTCACGGAGGATGAACAACAGATCCTGAGAAGCCATACCACCAAGGGAGAGGAGATTATGCAGCAGCTGCGGGAGGTGCAGGACGAGGAACAGTACCGCGTATCCTGCGAGATCTGCCGCTGGCATCACGAACGGCATGACGGCAGAGGGTATCCCGACGGGCTGGAGGGTGACGAGATTCCTCTGTCCGCCCAGATCGTGTCCATCGTGGACGTGTACGACGAACTGGTGTCAGAGCGCATTTTCAAGAAACCCGACGACAAGGAGACCGCGTTCCGCAAGATCATGGACGGCAAGTGCGGGGTTTTTGCCCCTAAACTTCTGCAGTGCTTTGAGGCATCTAAAAAACTTCTGGAATTATTTTCCGACAATAACTGACCGCGCGCCGTGGGTTTGTCCTCTGGAGGACCCACGGCGCTTATTTTATAATTGCCTCTAAAGTATTTTCCCTTTTGTCCGATAAATTTAGTAACAAGAATGAAGGATCATTCTGGAAAGGAGGAGTCGGATATGAGAATAGAGGCGTATAACCAGGTACAGCAGTTATATCAGGCAAAACGCACAGGAAAGGCTCAGAATTCCCCCGCGGCAGCTAAAACGGATAAATTGCAGATCAGCAGTTTCGGCAGGGATATTCAGGTAGCCAAGGCGGCGGTTGCTGCAGCCCCTGATGTTCGCGAGGAGTTAACGGCTCCGATCAAGTCGAAGATACAGGACGGAACCTATGATGTCAGCAATGAGAATTTTGCTGAGAAGCTGATGCAGAAGTACTGGGAAATGAGGTAACTTTCGGTGGCTAGCTTGATGGAGAACCTGATTGCGGTGTTGCAGCAGGAATGTGAGGAGTACAACGGGCTGCTGGAATTATCCGATCGCAAGACGCCCGTTATCGTTGCGGGCGATCTTGATCAATTACAGAAAATCACGGATGAAGAGCAGGAATGGGTAGGCAGGATCGCCCATCTCGAGAAAAAGAGAGCGGAGATCACTGCCGACATTGCTGATGTGCTTAACAAGGATGTTAAAACGATGAAGCTGAGGGATCTGGTGCAGATGCTCTCAGCCCGCCCGGCGGAGCAGAAGCAGCTTTCGGAGGCCTGCGACGGATTGCGGGAGGCAGTGGATCAGGTGCAGGCCGTTAACGAGCGGAACAGGGATCTGATTCAGCACAGTCTGGAATTGGTGGAGTTCGATATGAATATTTTGCAGTCCATGCGGACGGCTCCCCAGACGGCTAATTATAATCGGGAAGCATACAATGCGGGCGCAGCCATGGGGATCGCAAGCCCCGGTTTCGACGCGAAACAATAGTTAAGGCAGAGGTGATGTCATATGTCATTATTTGGTAGTTTATATATAGGAGCATCTGGATTACAGACCAGTCAAAATGCGCTGAATACCACAGCGCATAATCTAACTAATGCGGATACAAAGGGCTATACCCGCCAGCAGGTACAGCAGGCAACCAGGTCCTATGTAACCCTGTCAACCAATCCCCACGCCGTATCCAATTATCAGACCGGCCTGGGAACCTTTTATTCCAACGTAAAACAGGTGAGGAATTATTTTCTGGATAAGACCTTCCGCAAGGAGTCCGGCAGGAGCATGTTCTACCAGGTGTCTACGGAGACCATGGAGGAGATGGAGAGTCTGCTGGGGGAACTGAACAAGGAGGCCTTCCAGACCACCATGGGGGATCTGTGGAGTTCCGTGCAGGAACTTGTTAAGACACCCTCCAGTTCTGTGTGCCAGGGGCTGTTTGTGCAGCGGGCGGAAGAATTTTTGCAGCGTTCGGCTCATATCTATGACAGCCTGTGCGATTACCAGAACAATTTGAATGAAAAGATCCGGCAGAAGGTGAATCTGATCAACAACTACGGAAAACAGATTCTGGAACTGAACGACCGGATTCGAAATATAGAGGTGGGGGGCATAGAACATGCCAACGACCTGCGGGATGTGCGCAACCAGATTCTGGATGAACTGTCGGAGCTGGCGGACATTAATTTTTCGGAGAATATATACGGGGATGTGTCCGTGCAGATCGAGGGCGTAGACTTCGTGAAGGATAACACCTGCTTTGAGATCGGGCTGGACGTGGATGAGACCACCGGTTTTTACACGCCCTTCTGGCCCCTGAACGCCAGGTTCACGGAGCGGGAGGACGGCAGCCGGGATTATGATATCCGGGGAGCGGAGGTGTTTGACCTTACCCTGGAGATCTCCACGGATCTGGACACGGATATCGGCGGCCTGAAGGCCATGTTGTACGCCAGAGGGGATCACCGGGCGGATTATACGGACATTGAGCGGGACTATGACGCCGTGTCCCAGTCCGTTATTATGAACATGCAGGCGGAGTTTGACCAGCTGGTACACAATGTGGCGGTTAAACTCAACAGTATTCTGGCGGGAGCTGCCGGGGTTAAGACCATGGATCTGACGCTGGCAGACGGCACGGTGCTCCGGGGCGTGCAGGCCTGCGAGGACGAACCGGGCGGCTATATGCGCCATGAGGATGGCAGTCCCATCCAACTGTTCGCCAAGGTTACCACGCCGGGTTACCAGAAGGTTACCGCAAAGGTGACTGACGAAAACGGTAATTTAGTCGAAAAGGATTTTTGGGTATATCAGGAGGAACATTTAGGGAGCGCGGATCCCGACAAGAACGATCCCATGCGTCCCGAGACGGTCTACAGTCTGAAGAATCTGCAGATCGACCCGGAACTGAAGGAGTCACCTTCCATTCTGGGCTTTATGAAGGGGACCACCGAGGACAGAGAGACTGCGGAGGCGTTGAGCAATGCTTTCACGGAGAGTATCTATACGCTGAATCCCAATGTGAAAAAGACCTGTACCTTCATGGAGTATTACAACGACCTGGTAAATCAGGTAGCCAACAGCGGTTATGCGTTCCGAAGCGTTCTGGCGAATCAGCAGAACACCGTGGAAGCCACCAGCAATGCCAGAGAGCAGGTCATCGGAGTGTCCTCGGACGAGGAATTGTCCAATATGATCAAGTTCCAGAATGCCTATAATGCCTCCAGCCGGTATATCAATGCCATCAGCGAGATGCTGGAACATGTGATCAGCGCGTTGGGCAGATAGAATCTGTTTCTTAGGGCAGAATGATTTTACCGGGACCTGTGGGGACCGAACAGATGCGGGACATAAATATGGAAAGACGAGGATAAGGAAATGCCTTCACAATTTTTTGGACTTAATATCGCATATACGGGGCTTCTGGCCAGCAACGCGGCCATGAACACCACCGCCAACAACATTGCCAACGTGCAGACCGACGGCTACAGCCGCCAGCGGGTGGTGCAGCAGGCCAGCCAGGCCATCCGGGTGTTTCAGACTTACGGCTGTGCGGGCGCGGGCGTGGAAACATTGGCCATTGAACGCATCAGAGATGAATTCTACGACACAAAATATTGGAATAACAATGCCAACGCTGGTGAGTACGATATCAAGCAGTATTATATGAAGCAGTTTGAGGCGTATTTTGACGATGATGGAAAAAGCACCGGGTTCAAGACCATTTTCGACAAGATGATGATCGGCGGCATGCAGGAATGGAAGAAAGATCCCAGCAGCACCAACGCCAAAAAGCAGTTCATCGGTACGGTGGGCCAGCTTACGGAGTATTTTAACGGGTTGGCGGGTAATCTGCAGAAGATGCAGGCGGACATGAACCAGGAGATCAAGCTGAAGGTGGAAGAAATCAATTCCCTGGCCGGGGAGATTGCCACTCTGAATAAGCAGATCAATGTGGTGGAACTTTCCGGCACCAAGGCCAATGAATTGCGGGACCGCAGAAGCCTGCTGCTGGATCAGCTGTCGCTGATTGTGGACGTGGAGGTGAAGGAATTTCCCATCATGGACGTAAACCAGCCGGACCGGGAGACGGGAGCCCATCGCTTTATCGTGAAGATTGCCGGAGGCCAGACTCTGGTGGACGGCAATGAGTACAACGGATTGGAGTGTGTGGCCAGGACCAGTTATGAGAAGGTCAACCAGACGGATATCGACGGCCTGTATGATGTATACTGGGAGGACGGCCAGAAGTTTAACCTGTACAATCCCTCCATGGGCGGGAACCTGCAGGGACTGGTACAGATGCGGGACGGCAATAACGGCGAGTATTTTAACGGAAAAGTAGAGGAGATCGGGGGCATAGAGCCCGCGGACAGTCCGGACGGAAAGTACCATGACACGGTGACCATCAGTGTGACCCAGGGATATCTGCAGGACCTGAACTTCTCCAATCTCTCCGATCAGGGCGGCATCATTACTTTGGGCAACAGGGATTACTATTATGATTCCTGGACCGCCGAGTACAGCTATGATGACAATGGGAACAAGGTATGCAGCTATACCTTCACTCTTTCCGACAGTTCCAAGAATCCTTCGCGTCTTACCAATGACAGAGTGGGTAAGAATGCCAGCGTGGGGACGGGGCTGAAGTATCAGGGTGTGCCCTATTATATGAATCAGATGAATACCTGGATCCGCACCTTTGCCCAGAAGTTCAACGACACCCTGAAAGAGGGATACAATGCCTACGACAATCTGGGATGCAATCTGCTTACAGGAAACATGGCGGCCAAGGACGGCCAGTTTAATCTGGTGGATGAGTATCGTTACGACACCTTTACTTATGAGGACTACAAGAAAAAGGTGGATCAGCTGATGGCGGGAGGCATGACCGAGGCGGAGGCCAAGAAAGCTGCGGCTCTCAAGGTATCCGACCATGATGACAGCTATTACCGGGTGACGGCCATGAACTTCAATGTGTCGGTGGCCGTGGAGGAGGATCCGGATCTGCTGGCCCACCGCTATGTGAAGGGAGACGGGGCGGAACAGGACGATTTGCTGGATGATTTGAAGTCCATCGCCACCGACAAGGACAAAATGAGTTTCCGGGGAGGTACGGCTTCGGAATTCCTGCAGTGCATACTGGGGGATGTGGCACTGAACGCCAGCCGGGCCTATACTTTCCAGAGAAATTTCAGCGATATCAGTGATATTATTAATACCCAGCGCATGTCCATATCCGGTGTGGACGAGGACGAGGAGGCTGTAAACCTGGTTAAGTATCAGCACGCATACGGTTTATCCTCCAAGATGATCCAGGTGCTGACGGAGGTCTATGACAGACTCATCCTGGAGACCGGGGTGTAGTGTGAGAAGAACTTCTAACCACTCGCAGCAAAGGCTGCTTCGCGAAGAAGTTCTAAGTCTCACACAGGAGAATGCCTAAAATACGGCATTCTTCTCATGGGAGTTAGTGCGAGTTATGGCAGGGCCGGCGCAGCCAAGCGTGCCGGAGGAACGGAAAAGAGGTAAATCTATGAGAATAACCAACAAGATCATGCAGAACAACAATCTGGCGAACATTAACACCAACAAAATATTGCAGGATAAACTCAGTACCCAGATGTCTTCGGAGAAGAAAATCAGCCGTCCCTCCGATGACCCGGTGGTGGCCATCCGTGCTCTTCGTCTGCGGAGCAATGTGACGGAGGTGACCCAGTACTACAGCAAGAACATTCCGGACGCGGACAGCTGGCTGAATGTGACGGAGGAAGCCATTAAAAATCTGGCGGAAGTGATCACCGCCATGCAGAAGCAGTGTACCAAAGGCTCCAACGGCGATTTGAAGACTTCCGACAGGCAGACCATCATCGAGCAGCTTAAAGCCCTGGCGGACGAAGTATACAGCACCGGGGACGCAGACTATGCGGGCCGCTATGTGTTCACCGGCTACCGCACGGATACGCCCCTGAGTTTCCAGGAAGCCACGGAGCAGAAGTACAGCATCACGGAGCAGTTGGATAAGAATGCCATCGGGCAGATTTCCATCATCACCACCCAGGGCGCCGACGGCAGTGATTTGATGGATATGACCACCAACAACTACGGCAATATCAATGTGACTAAGGATGATGTGCAGGAGGTCAAGGCCTATCGGTTCCAGCTTGCCTACGGAAGCTGTGATGATACGGTGCCTGTGTTAAGCTATCAGGAGAGGCAGCCGGACGGCACTTATCTGACCAAAACCATCACCGCAGAGGTTAAGCATGACTACGAGTCTCCTTATCAGGCGGCTGCGGAGGCCACGGGAGAGAAGGCTATCTTTGTACCGGAGACAGGAGAATTGCTGCTGTCCGGGGATGCCTATGACAAACTGATGGCCACCAAGGACGATGTGTCCACCGCAGGGGTCAACGAGGGAGAGATCCAGATCACCTATGAGAAGTCCAAATGGGTCAAGGGTGATCTGCGGCCCGAGCATTATTTCTACTGCAAGGCCGATCCGGGCACGCCCGAGGAGGAAGTTTACAATGAAAGTTACCTGACTTCCAGACTGGAGCGTCAGGATATCGAGTATGATGTGGGATTCAATCAGACCATTCGGATTAATTCCACTGCGGACGAGTGCTTCAAGCACGGCATCGGCAGAGAGGTGGAAGACCTGGTGAACGCCATGCAGGAAGTGGTGGACGCGGAGAAAATCGTGGCGGATATGACTGCTCTGCTGAAGGAGTCCAGCGGAGCCACGGCGGATGCAATTCAAAAGAAACTGGATGTGGCCCAGAAAGCGCTGGATCTGAAAAAAGATAAGGCCCAGAGGATGTTTGAGCACGGCATCACTTCCATGCAGGGCTATCTGGACGACACCAATGTGAGCCTCACCAACGTGGGTACCCGCAGCAGAAAGCTGGAACTGATCGAGAACCGTATGCAGTCCCAGAAAACCACCTTTGAGACCTTGCAGAGTGAGAACGAGGATATTGATATCGCCGAGGTCATCATTCATCTGAGCAGCGCCAAGCTGACTTATGAGGCAGCTCTGATGGCCACCGGCAAGGTGGCGCAGACCAGTCTGCTGCAGTACATTTAGCGTGACCACAGCCTCCTTTATAGGAGGCTGTATAACTCTGGCGATACCAGTATATATAAAAGGAGAAGGGCAATGATAATTGAGACGAAGGCTTTTGGCGAAGTAGAAATTACAGAGGACAAGATCATCACATTCCCGGGCGGCATCATCGGATTTCCCGATCTGAAGAGGTTTACTTTGCTCCACGATGAGGAGAAGGGGGTGTCCGCGGGGATTCGCTGGCTTCAGTCCCTGGAGGAGCCGGGTTTTGCCATGACGGTGATGGATCCCCTGGTGGTGAAAGAGGATTACAATCCTGAGATTGACGATGAACTGCTCTCCGGGATCGGCGAGGTGTCCCCGGATAATCTGCTTGTGCTGGTGACGGTGAGAGTTCCCTCTGACCTGAAGCAGATGAGCGTCAACCTTCAGGGACCCATTGTCATTAATGTAGACGAGCGCAAGGCCTGCCAGATCATCGTGGACGCGGATGTCTATCCGGTGCGGTTCCCCATCTACGAGATCCTGCAGTCCAGAAAGGCAGGTGACTGAAATGCTGGCATTATCCAGAAAGAAGAATGAGGCAATCATTGTCAACAACAACATAGAGATCACGATCCTGGAGGTTAAGGGCGATCAGGTGAAAATCGGCGTTACTGCCCCCAAGGAAGTGCCCATCTACCGCAAGGAGGTTTACGTGCAGATCCAGGAGGCCAACCAGGATTCGGTTAGTGCGGACGGAATGGCGGCGCTGAAGGACTTTTTGGCATAAAAACCGTGGGAGATTTGTGCGGTTTTCATCTTTTTTACCAAAAAAATCTTAATTTTTTTATTGCCGCGTCCGATAAAAGCTATAAGAAACCAATAAGTGTCGTATAAGGATGACGACATGCAGAGACACATGGAGGTGTAATTATGGCAATAGAACCCTTAGGAAGTATTATGAGTGTACAGGCCCAGGGCGTGAACGCTCCCAAGCCGACAGCACAGCCCAAGACGACTGGCGCCGAGACCCAGAGCGGTACCGCTTCGGAGGCGGCCCAGGTGGACGCCACTGTGAACGTGGTGGCGGAGGGGCAGAGCAAAGGCAATGCCAACGGCAACAGCAACGAACAGCAGCAGCCCTCTAACGAGCAGCTCAGGCGCGCCGTGGAGCAGCTGAACAAGAACATGATGGCGCATTCGGAAGCCGTGTTCGGCATGCACGAGGGGACCAACCGGGTGACAATCAAGATTGTGGACAAAGACACCAAGGAGGTACTGAAGGAGTTTCCCCCGGAAAAGACGCTGGATATGATCGCCAAAGTATGGGAGATGGCGGGCATCCTTGTGGATGAGAGAAGATAGGAGGATAAAGATATGGCAATGAGACTTTCCGGACTGATGTCCGGCATGGATACGGAGAGTATTATACAGCAGCTGGTGGAGGCCAAGAAGACCAAGGTGGATAAGACCAAAAAGGCCCAGACCAAGCTGGGGTGGAAGCAGGATGCGTGGAAGAGCCTGAATACCAAGCTGAAGAATCTGCAGACCAAATATCTGAGCAGTATGCGTTTTACATCTGCCTACAGCAAGAAGGTGACCAAGGTGTCCAACCCCAATGCCGTGAGCGTGCTTACCGGCGAGGACGCCATGAACGGTGTGCAGTCCCTGGAGATTAAGAGGCTGGCCAAGACCGGTTATCTCACCGGGGATGTGGTGAAGGCGGCCGACGGGGGCAAGGTAACAGCCCTGACAAAACTCAGTGATCTGGGCATAAGCGGCTCCGGCTCCATCAATATAGCCACGGGCAATACTTCCGTGGATATTCAGGTAGACGGCAATACCACTGTATCAGATGTACTGACCCAGCTGAAAAGCGCGGGCTTGAACGCCAACTTTGACGAGACCAACCAGAGATTCTTTGTGCTGTCCAAGGAGTCCGGCGCTGCCAGCGATTTCAGCATTACGGCCATGGATCAGGGCGGTCTGGGCGCATTAAAAGCCCTGGGACTGCAGGAATCCCTGGATCCCGACAAGGGAGGGGCCACCTGGAAAGAATATGAAACCTATTCCAAGTATTATGTGGCCGGTGACAGGGCGGCAACCCTTGCCAACATGCAGGGGATGATCGACAAAGAGGTACAGTCCAGGACAGACAGTTATCTGGCCAAATATAAGGATCTGGTAGCTTCCAAGGCGGACGCTCAGAAGAAGACAGACGAGATTAATAAGAAGTATGCGGACGCAGGCAAGACGCTGAAGACTGTGGATGAGTACAAGGCGGATCTGGAGGCCAAGGAAAAGGAAATTGCTGAGAAGGAAGAGGCTCTGAAAGCGGAGACCGATCCCGACAAGAAGAGGGCTCTGGAGGAAGAGTTGGTAAACTTGAAGAAGGAAGCCAACGAGATCAGTCTGGAGAAACATGATGCGGAAATGCTTAAGAGTTATGGCGAATCTATTGCAAAGGCCGATGCCGATATGGCTGATATCAAGCAGTATGTGGATATCACGGAAAATGTTGTGGATGGGGAGACCGTTTACAGCGCTGCGGCCACAGCCAAGCTGACGGGGCAGGTGGAGGACCGCTTCTACGACAAGGCAAAGTTTGCGGCCGATGTGGTAGCTGATCCCAGTTTGGTATCCGGCGGTGCTACCAAGGTAAACGGCCAGGATGCGGAGATCTATCTGAACGGTGCAAAATTCACCAGTAACACAAATACCTTTGCCATCAATGGTCTGACGTTCACGGCTTTGAATGAGACTAAGGACGGCGAGCAAATCACAGTGACCACCGAGCAGGATACCGACGGCATCTACGATATGGTGAAGAACTTCCTGAAGGAGTACAACGCCATTATCAATGAGATGGATAAACTGTACAATGCAGATTCTGCCAAGGGATATGAGCCTCTGACCACTGAGGAGAAGAGCGCTCTATCCGAATCGGAGGTGGAGGAGTACGAGAAGAAGATCAAGGATGCTCTGCTGAGAAGGGACGAGAATCTGAGCAGTGTGAGTTCGACGCTGAAACTCGCCATGTCCAGCGGCTTTGAAGTGGGTGGCAAGACCATGTACCTTCACGACTTCGGCATTGAGACTCTGGGATATTTTGAGGCGGCTGACAACGAGAAGTACGCGTATCACATTGCCGGTGACCCGGATGATGCCAATACGGCGGGTAATCCCGACAAGCTTAAGAGTATGATCGCCAACGATCCGGATACGGTAATCAGCTTCTTTACCAAGCTGTCTCAGAATCTGTATGATGAGATGAGCGAAATGTCCAAGTCTGTAAACGGATATCGTTCCTACGGCAGCTTCTTCGACGATAAGAAGATGAAGGCGGACTATGACGACTATACCAGCAAGATCAAGGATCAGGAGCGGAAACTCAACGATTACGAGGATAAGTGGTACAAGAAGTTTGCCGCGATGGAGACTGCCCTGGCCAAAATGCAGAGCAGTGCCAGTGCCGTAACTTCCCTGTTAGGAGGCTGATGACATGGCAATGCCCGATGCTTACGCACATTATAACAACAGCAAGGTACTCACGGCATCCCCGGCGGAATTGACTTTGATGCTCTATGAAGGAGCGATTAAGTTCTGCAATATAGCGATTGTGGCCATAGAGCAGAAGAATGTGCCCAAGGCCCATACAAACATTGTCAAGACCCAGAAGATAATTGACTATCTGCGCCAGACGCTGGATATGAATTACCCGGTGGCCCAGGACTTTGAAAATATTTATGTCTACCTGTCCCGGCGTCTGGTGGAGGCTAACTTAAAAAAGGATAAGGAGGCCTTGGAGGAAGTCAATGGGCATCTGCGCTCGGTCAGGGATACCTGGAAAGAGGTAATGCGGATTAATCAGGTGAAAGGGGCTAACTGATGGAGAGCCAGTTGAGCATTTTGCAGGAGAGCCTGACGGCAAAGCGTCAGGTACTTCTGGAGATACAGGAGTATAACCGAAAGCAGGAGGCAGTCTTTACTGCGGAAGAGGTAGATATGTCCCTCTTTGACGAGGCCATAGAGGAAAAAGGCCGGCTGGTGCAGAAGCTGACCCAGTTGGACGAGGGATTTGAGGCCATGTATGAGAAGCTGGCCAAAGAACTGGAGCACAACAGAGATAAATATGCCGGTCAGATCCGTGTACTGAAGCAGCAGATCAAGGAGATCACGGATCTGGGAGTATCCATACAGGCCCAGGAGGCTCGGAACAAATCCCTGATTGAGAGTTATTTTTCCAGAGAGCGAAGCAATATGCACAGGAGCCTCCAGAATTCTGCCAAGGCTTATAATTTTTACAAAAGCATGTCCAGTTTGAGCGCGGCGGGCAATCAGTCCTCCTACGACAGCAAGCAGTGACAATGCGCAGTATCCCCAATCTATATCGCATTTACCGGGGCTATATAAAATACAAAAATCGCTGAAGTCATATGGCTTCAGCGATTTTCAGTATAACTCAGCGCAAGACTTCTCCCAATGCGGCCAATATATTGTCCATTCCGTTGTCCGGGGAAACAGGATGTTCCTCCAGATAGCCGATGATATAATCCAGCCGGTTGACAGGAACATTGGCGGCTACCAATCCCGCCAGCACCTGCTGCAGCAGGGACAGGCTGACCTGCTGCGGGACTATGCCTTCCACGGCGGCGGGATAGCGCCGGCGGGTCATGTCCACCAGATCGGCAGTAAGCTGGCGGTTCAATATCTGATCGTAGTGCCGCAGGATGGTCTCAGACAGAAGCATTACAATGCATTCCATGGCGGAGATTTCCACATATCCTTCCGGCACGGTCTCCTGCCTTTCCTGCCATTCTCCCTGGAGCCATACCGTGCGCCATTCGGCTGTGGGGAGCGCATCTTCCCGGGCATAGAAATACAGGGGGTATTCCGACCGGATCGGAGCCTCCACTTCCCGTCCGTGGAGCAGAATGCGGTATTCTTTTTCGCCCAGGGTGATATTGTCCCGGAGCTGTATGACGGGAACAATGATCCCCATCCGTTCTCCCAGCTCCAGACGCATCTTGTGAATCAGGGCATAGTTGTTGTTATTTTCCGCTACCAGCATATCCACCAGTCCCATTCCCACCTCCAGCACCAGGACAGGTTTCTGGATTACATTTTCAATCTCCGCCTGTCTCTGCACCGACTCCATATTTCGCTGGGAGAGGGCGGAAGCCTGATGGCTCAGCAGATAGTCCGTGGTGCAGTCCATAAGCTGCGCAATGAAGCGGATCATCTCTGCATCGGGCAGACTGGAGCCGTTTTCCCATTTGGACACTGCCTGGGGCGTGACTCCCAGTTTTTCGGCTATTTTCTGTTGGGTGTAGCCCCGGTCCTGACGGAGCCTTGTAAAGCGTTCTGCAAATTCTGCAAGCATGTTGTACCTCCTCTTTATTGAGTTTGATATTTGTGTCTAATTTAGAATAGCATGAGTCTCAATGGAATACAACCAACTGTTGATAGAATATGTTGACAACTATAAGTTGTGCAATGGAACTGCTTTACCACTGTTCTTGACATAAAAGGTTCTTTGGACGTATAGTATTCATAAGAACTTTGGAAAGGCAGTTTCACATTTGACTGATTCTGCCCGCAGGGAGAGAAGAAGCGTATGGCGTTGGAGGAGCAGGGAATAAAGGACCGAGAGCCGAATGGATGGAGCAGGCTGATCCCGGTGGGAGTGGCAGTTGTTTTGATCATGGTCATATTGGCAGTGATGGCTCTGGGGCACAAGAAGGGTGAAGAGGGCGGCAGGACAGAGGAAAGTGGTATAATCCAGGTCCCGGACAGCAGTTCGGAAAGCGCTGGAGGCAGTGGGGAGCAGAACCGTGGGGACAACAGAGCAGACAACAGCGGAGAGAATATTGCGGACAGTGAAGAAAAGGATCCCCAGAATCCGGCAGGGCAGGAACTTGGCAGTCAGGTGGATGTAGCCCAACTGCTGGTATCCCAGCGGGTACAGGAGGAGCAGCGTATCACCTTGGGCATCGACGTATCCCGATACCAGGGAACCATAGACTGGAGCCAGGTGGCAGGGACGGGGATTGATTTTGCCATGATCCGGGTGGGCTACCGCAGTCCGGAGGAGGACAGAGGGATCTATGCCGACACCAATGCCCGTTACAATATGCAGGAAGCCCAGGCAGCGGGGATCCAGTTGGGTGTATATTTCTTCTCCACCGCTGCCACGGAGGAAGAGGCCCGGGAAGAAGCCCTGTGGGTGGCAGATTACATTTCCCGGTATCGGATTACCTATCCTGTGGCCTTTGACTGCGAGGGATACGAACAGGAAGGCAGTGTGCTTTATGATCTGAGTAAGGAGCAGCGGACGGATATTGCCATTGCCTTTATGCAGGAGATTTACACCCAGGGATATACCCCCATGTTCTATGGATCCAGCTATGCCATGACAGGCAGCAATCATTGGGATATGGACAGGATCGAAACGTCTTATAAGGTGTGGGTATCCCAGTATCCGGCCTTGCCCTATCCGCAGACAGAACGGTCAGCTTACGGGGGAATCCATGCCATGTGGCAGTATACCAACCAGGGAAGCCTGCCGGGAATTTCTCAGCCTGTGGACGTGAATGTGGCGTATTTCGGTTATGAGGAGGCGGCGGATGCGGTGAACGGACAGGCCCCGGACCAGGCTTATGCCGATGCGGAGGCTTTGCACCGTTTTGCGGAGGTGGATGAGACCGTGACTTCCAAGGACGCTACCAATCTGCGGAATATCCCAAGCCAGGGACAGGACAGCACGGTGCTTTGGACTCTGAGAAACGGGGAGACAGCCCGGCGCACAGGGGTGAGTGACAGCGGTTGGTCCAGGCTGGAGTATCAGGGTCAGCTTTGTTATGCGGTGTCCAGTCTGCTGACCACGGATCTGACCTATCGTCCGGCGGGGGCAGGAGACATGGCGGGATCGGAAGATATGTCAGAGTCGGGGGCTGCGCCGGATTCGGAGGACGGGATCAGGACCAGATTTACCGACTGCTATGAACTGATGACAGCCAAGATAGAGACCAATCTGCGGGCACTGCCCAGCGTGACCAACCCGGAAGCGGTGGTGGTGGTCACCATCCGTTATGGGGATGTGGTGACACGTACGGGAATTAATGCGGAACTGGGATGGTCCCGGGTGGAATATGGAGGACAGGTGCTGTACTGCGTGAGCAGTTATCTCACGCCCGCTCCGGCCCAGGAAGGACAGGAGGAATAGAAGCTATGGCAGGTAATTTGACTACGCTGTGCTATATCGAAAAAGACGGTGCCTATCTGATGCTGCACCGGGTAAAGAAAGAGCAGGATATCAATAAAGACAAGTGGGTCGGTGTGGGCGGACATTTTGAATCGGGGGAGTCCCCGGAAGAATGCCTGCTGCGGGAAGTGGAGGAAGAGACCGGACTGTTTCTGACGGAGTATCGGCTCCGGGGAGTGGTCACATTTATCGCGGACACTGTCCCCGGGGAATATATGTTTTTGTATACGGCCACAGGCTATACGGGAAATCTTCAGACCTGCGATGAAGGGGACCTGGAGTGGGTGGCCAGGGAGAAAGTGCCGGAATTGCCCATCTGGGAGGGGGACAGGATCTTTTTCCGGCTATTGGAAGAGCGGCAGGATTTTTTCTCCCTGAAGCTGCGGTATGAGGGGGATACCCTGGTGGAGGCGGTGCTGGATGGAAACGAGAAAATGGTCTGAGGAACCGGATGGTGTAAACTGTCGGCCAGAGTGGGCCGGAGGCGGGTATGCCTTTTGTGAAGAGGTACTGTCCGGCGTCACTGCGGCGGCTGGCCAGATCCTGGGCCAGGCCCTGACGGGAGTATATCTGCATGGCTCTCTTGCCATGGGATGTTTTAATCCGGATGGAAGCGATATAGATCTGATCCTGGTGATAAACCGGGAGATGACGGACCGAGAGAAAAGGCTTTTTATGGAAGAAGTGGTGAAGTGGAACTGCCGGGCGCCCCAAAAGGGGCTGGAACTCAGCGTGGTAAAGGAAGAGTTTTGCCGGAATTTTGTCTATCCCACCCCCTTTGAACTGCATTTTTCCCCTGTGCATCTGAAATGGTGGCAGGAGGATCCGATGGGATATATCCGGGGGATGAAAGGTACGGACCCGGATCTGGCGGCCCATTTTACCATTTTACGGAAATATGGGATTACCCTGGCGGGAGCGGCTGTGGAGGAAGTGTTCGGGGAAGTTCCCCGGGAGGCGTATCTGGACAGCATCCGGCGGGATGTGGAGAATGCCTTGGAGGATGTGTGTAAGGAGCCCGTGTATATCATTTTGAATCTGTGCCGCGTGGCCGCCTTTGTCCGGGAAGAAAGAATCCTCTCAAAAGCGGCAGGCGGAGAATGGGGACTGAGCCGGCTGCCTGAGAAGTATCATAAAATAATCCGGGACGCGCTGGCGGCATACCAATGGGATGAGGCAAAGGTATTTGACCCGATTTTGGCCCGGGAATTCTGCCGGGAAGTTTTGACACTGATCCACTCCGATGGAGAAAGATATTCCTAAAAAGATACAGTAAGTTCACAGAGCATTGTATACTTGGAATATCCGGGCATAAAAGACATTTAATTAGGAAAAATGAGAAAAATACTTGACTTTCCACCTGGTGGAAGCTGTATAAAAAAGGTACCGGACAGAGAAAGTCGCAAAAAGAGACAGTAAAACCCCGAGGGGATATGCGGAACTCCAATCAGCATATCCCCGAAAGGCACACGAATCGGTATACGGACGCGGGTGCGGGCGGATGCCGATTCCCCAAGGTGTAGTGCCGAGGGGATATGCGGAACTCTAATCAGCATATCCCCGGAAGGCACACGAATCGGTATACGGACGCCGAGGCGGCCGGATGCCGATTCCCCAAGGTGTAGTGCCGAGGGGATATGCGGAACTCTAATAAGGAAAGGAATCCACAGGCCATGAAGATCAAACAGGTGGAGGAGTTGGTGGATATCACCCGTAAAAACATCCGTTTTTATGAGGAGCAGGGACTGCTCAGCGTGGGACGGGCGGAAAACGGCTACCGGGAATATGGGATGGAGGATGTGAAACGCTTAAAACAGATTCGTCTGCTGCGCAGGCTTTCCGTTCCCATTGAGGATATCAAGCAGCTTTTCGGCGGAAAGTATACCCTGGAGGATGTGCTGGAGCGACAGGAGGTACAGCTGGAGCGTCAGAAAGAAAGCATCCGAAGGACGCAGCTGTTCTGCAGGCAGCTGCTGGAAGGGAAACACCGGCTGGAGTCTCTGGATGTGGACGGCTGTCTGGAACAGATGGATCAACTGGAGCGGGAAGGGATGATGTCTATGGATGGGACACACAGGGATATTCATAAGAAAAAGCAGCGGGGAGCCATACTGGGCGCAGGAGTGATACTGCTTCTGGCGCTGGTTTCGATGGGGATTATTTTGAAAATGTCTATGTTCATAGAACCGCTGTGGGTACCACTGATTTTTCTGGGTATTACTGCGGTGACTTGTGTGGGCGTGGTGGCGGCTCTGCTGAGCAGGCTGAAGGAGATTAAAGGAGGAGAAGAAGATGAAGCTTCTAAGTATTGAGTATATTCCGGGGCGGGAGATTGAGGCTCTGGGAATGGTAAAGGGAACTGTGGTGCAGACCAAGAACATTGGCAGGGACTTTATGGCAAGCATGAAAACCCTGGTGGGCGGCGAGATCGTGGGATATACGGAAATGCTGAATGAGGCCAGACAGATTGCGGTGAAACGTATGGTGGACGAGGCCAAGGAGTTGGGCGCGGATGCTATAATCGGCATTATGTATGGCTCCTCCCAGGTTATGGCCGGGGCGGCGGAAGTAATTGCCTACGGCACTGCCGTAAAATATAAAGCATAGGGAGTCTGCGGAACTCTAAAACGGCATTCCCTGCACAATGTGCGGAAAACTAAAATAATAAAGAGGATGAAATCATGTCAGATCAAGTTATGATACCCAATGTGCCCATGGCCAGCATTATCGCCATAGCAGTGTCCCTGGTAGTATCTGTGGGACTGCCCATCGTTCTGTGCATTCTGGTGTACAGAAAAACCAAAGCCCGGATTTCCGGATTTTTTATCGGAGCGGCTGCCTTCGTTTTGTTTGCTCGGGTGCTGGAGCAGATTCTGCACGCCTTGGTGCTGGGAGCGGCAGGCACGGCTATTACAGGAAATACATGGCTCTATGCCCTGTACGGCGGGCTGGCGGCAGGAATTTTTGAGGAGACCGGCCGTTACCTGGCTATGAAATTATGTATGAAAAAGAGCCTGAATAAGCAGAACGCCATTATGTACGGCGTGGGCCATGGCGGTATCGAGGCAATCCTGCTGGCAGGCTTGGCCTGTGTGAACAATCTGGTGATCGCAGTGATGATCAACAGCGGGCAGGCGCCCATGCTGCTGTCCATGAGCGGCGTGAACGAGTCCGTATATCAGCAGGCTCTGGGGCAGCTTATGGCTGTGGCCACCACCCCTTCCTGGCTTTTCTATATGGTGGGGCTGGAGAGGATCAGCGCGATAATCTTCCATATTTCCGCCTCCTATCTGGTATACCTGGCGGTGAGCAGGAAAAAGCCGCTTTATTATCTGCTGGCAATTCTGGTGCATTTTCTGATGGATGCGGCAGTGGTGGTCATCGGAAAATATCTGCCTGTGTTGCTGGTGGAAATACTTCTGCTGTTGGGGAGTGCCGTATTTGGCTTTGTGATCTGGAGGATGTACCGCAAAGAGCAGGTTCCCACTGCCTGATAAAAGAAAGCAGATCATAACCTGAAATGGGGGTTGCGTTTTTCTGCTTTGTGTTGTATAGTAAAAATATAAAATTTAAAGGAGGAAAATTGTTTGTCTATTGTGTCTGTAACGGAGGAAAACTGCAGGTAAATATTGCAGAGGGTATGTGTGCGGCTGCTTTATGTGGGTGCTGACACACTGGAAGTCTGCCCTCATTTCTGCCTTACAATGTGCTGACAAACATTTTCGAATCCGATTAGACGGGAGATTCAGGAGCATGGCTGTATGGTCATGCTCCTTTTTGCCGGGAAATCCGTCGGGAATCCCTGCGCTCTCAAATAATCCGGACCATGAAGCAAGCCTGTAAGACGGCAGTTTCATGGTCTTTTTGTCTGCCATGGGGCAGCACTGAAAAAGAAACGGAGGGTTTGAGATAGAGGCCGGGCACCAGATAAATCTGCCCCATCCGGATTGCCTGATGATTAAGGAATTACAGAAGGGAGCCCTGGAGCAAATCAGCGGCCTTGTGGATTATTCCTTTTATGAAGCGCTGCAGGAGGGATAAACGGAAAAATCTTTTGACTTTTGTATTGGAGGAAAAATGGAGAATATAAAAAATACATCCGGTCTGGAACTGGAAAAAATAAAGGAAATCTGGGCGGGATTGGCATTGACTGCCGCCGCCCGGGCCAAAATAGAGGAGGCCGGGCCCATCCTGGCGGAGAGACAACTCCAGGCGGCCCTGCGGGAGACCACGGAGAGCCGTCAGCTTCTGGAGAAATTCGGTACGCCGCCTCTGGTATCCCTGGAGGGGATGGAACAGATTCTGCTGGTGGCGGAAAAGGGGGATATGCTGGGGCCGGAGCAGCTGGAGCAGGCGGAAAGCGCGTTGGCGGCGGTGAAGCGGATGCAGGATTATCTGTCCAGAGGACAGCAGTATCAGATTCCGCTGGCTTTCTATGGGGAAAATCTGCAGCCCCTGGAGGAGATACGGCAGCAGATTCATCAGCAGATTCGGGGCGGG
>OFEZ01000046.1_pt1 | contig 85888 bp, 74 predicted proteins | sample 1521241 | NCBI WGS metagenome assembly OFEZ01 (sample SAMEA3504099, study PRJEB24116) | mouse gut metagenome | biome: mouse gut; feature: mouse-associated habitat; material: faeces | place: Denmark | collected 2011
CAAATTTTTATAGCATTAAAATATGTTAATTATATTACAACAGTGTGACACACTTATTTAATACGCTTTATATCAAATTATTAAAATTTTCACTTTTCTGTTACATTTCATTGTCACATGCGATACATTTTGGTGAAAAATGTTGTTTTTGTGATTTAAAGTGTAAACGCTCTGTCACAAATCGGGTATGTCGGTGTCCTATTATTATAGAAAGTGCTATATTTGAAGTATAAAAACACTGACTGATGCAGACTATCTTATTTCACTCCACTATATTCGGTCCTATCCACTCGCGTAGGCTCGGGACATCGCTTGGCGTCAATCTGTCGCCGCGCGATGGCAAAGTATGTTCGTTTGACTGTCTTTATTGTGAGGCAGGCTTCAATGCCCAGGGACCCGGAAAAGCGGGACTTCCGCCACGGCAGGAGGTGGCGGAGATGCTTGAGGAGAAGCTGCGCGGCATGAAAGAGGCGGGCGAACCGCTGGACGTGATTACATTCTCCGGAAATGGCGAACCGACCATGCACCCGGAGTTTGAAGGGATAATTGACGATACGCTGCGGCTGCGTGACCGCTACTTCCCGAATGTGAAAGTGAGTGTGCTGAGCAACTCCACACGCCTTGACCGCGAGGATGTATGCCGCGCACTGCGCCGCGTTGACAATAATATCCTCAAGCTCGATTCCGCCATCACACCGACAATGAACGTGATAGACCGTCCGGTCAATCCGTCGTTCACATCCGAGGAGGCTATTGAACGTATAGTTCCCTTCGGGAGCCAGTGCATAGTGCAGACCATGATGCTGCGCGGCGTTTATGACGGCAAGGAGATCGACAATACCACTGATGAAGAGATAGAGGCCCTGATCGAGGCATATCGCCGCATAGGTCCGAAGGAGGTGATGCTCTACTCCATTGACCGTGCCACTCCGGCACGTGAGCTCCGGAAAGTGGAGCGCGACGAACTGGAAGCTATCGCCTCCCGAATACGACAGGCTGGTATAGCAGTTCAGGTCAACTGATTTTCCCAATCCACGAATAACTGAATATTGATGAAAAGTTCAATTATGCGTCCTCTTTTGATTGTTGCGGCGCTTATGATGTCCGTAATCCTTGCTTCGGCTGCGGATATGGAGCGCTTTCTGGTGCGCGGTTATCTGTACATGGATAATTGGACGCCGGTAGACAGCGCAGAGGTGGTGTCGCTGATGAAAAACGATACTATACCGGTAGAATTCAAGGTGCTCAACAGCTACGGTAAGTCTAATAAGCTGAAGGGCGCTGAAATGCGCCTGATGGTAAATTCCGGAATGGGCGATTATACCCTTGTGATAGAAAAGGATGGTCTTGAGACTTTTGTGAAGCGCTTCAGCATAGCTTCGCGCAATGACGAGACGAAGTATATAGGGGCCATGCAGATGAAGCGTGAGATGACGCGCAGTCTTGACGAGGTGACTGTCACTGCCACACGCGTGAAGATGGTGATGAAAGGCGACACTATGGTGTTCGATGCCGGAGCTTTCCAGCTTAAGGAGGGCTCTATGCTTGACGCCCTTGTGCGTCAGCTTCCGGGCGCCACTCTGGATGAGGATGGCGTGATAACCGTGAACGGACGTAAAATCAACGAGCTGCTTGTCAATGGCAAGGACTTCTTCAAGGGCGACCCAAAAGTGGCGCTGCAGAACCTGCCATCCTATACGGTGAAAAATCTGAAAGTGTATGATAAGGCAGCCAAGAATGCGTACCTTACCAAGTCGGACGCCAAGTGGGTTAAGCGTGAGGACGAGGAGAACCTGGTGATGGACGTAAATCTGAAGAAGGAGTACATGACCGGATGGACAGCCAATGTAGAGGCCGGCGGTGGTACCGATTCGCGTTGGAAATTGCGCGGTTTCGGATTGGGTTATACTGAAAAATTCCGGTTGGCGCTGTACGGCAATTTCAACAATGTAGGTGATACCGAAACCGCTTCTTCACGAGGCGGCTGGGGATCGCGTACAATCAGATACATCAATGGTGCGGCCTATCTGAGCTATGGCGGAGGAAACTCCGGAGGAGAGAACACGGTGAAGAAAGGTGGCTTTGACTACAGTTTTAAGGATAAGAAGGTATCTATTGAGGGTAATGCATCGGCATCGCACACCAACAACTATCTGCTCGCCATGCAGTCGGCCATGCGGTTCTATCCCGAGCGCGACTTGTTTGACCGTTCTACGGCCGACAAAAACTCACGGCAAAGCTCCTTAAGCACCTATCATAATCTGGAGATACGGGGCGACAATATGTTTGTCAGCATACGTCCGGAGCTGAACTGGAACGTGAACAACGGGAATGGCAACACTCGCAGTGCCACATTTACCGCCAATCCTGTGGAGTCATTCCGTGGCGAGGCTATAGACAGCCTTTTCTCACGCGGCTCGAAAAGCTCCTTTGCCCGCGAGATGCTCAACAGCATCCATAACATGCAGGTAAGCCACGGCACTTCTTTGAACACATCACTTTCGGTCGACATGACTTATGCTCCCAAGACGATGAAGGGCAATGTCAATGTCAATCTAAGCGGAGCGTACGGACGCACGCCCGGTATTTCACGTACGGAGTATTTTCAGACGCTCGGGGCGCTTGCCGGCGAGGGGCATCAGCCGCTGAACAGCGACCGCTACAACTCCACGGATGGCAAGAGCCGTAACATGCGTGCCAGTGCCAACTATACATACAAGCACAGCAAGTTTAATGAAACAAGATCCAACTCTCTGTATGTGCGCACCGCCGCTATGTATGTCTACCAGAATATCAACAATAGTGCGGATATGCTTCTGGCTGAGCTTGATGCGGATCCTGATCGTCTGCCATCGCTCAACGAGCCGGCCAATGCCGTGCGCGACTACGATAACAGCTACTACTCGCGGTCATACACCAACCATGCAGGAGGCAACCTGTCATTAAACTTTCAGAGTCAGCCGCTTGCTCCGGGCGACTCTACCTTCAATCTGTCGTACTATCTATATGGCGCTATCAACTATTCCCACAGGCACGAGGTGCTTGACTACGACAAGCCGCAGGTGATGTACGACCGTATATCGCGTAATCTGGACTTTGTCACACCATCCATAGGCTATTCGATGTCATCGGATAACAAGCTCCGCAACCTTGTGTTTAACATGTCGGCGAGTATGAGCATGGATGCGGTGCCGATGAACCGGCTGCTCAACACTGTTGACAATTCCGACCCCTTCAATATATATATAGGACGTCCCGAGGGACTGAAAAACTCCATGAGCTATTACGCTCAGGCTGGCTTCATGTACTTCAGCAAAGGTAGCCATAGGAACCGGATAATGACAGATATGTCATGGAATGTACGGCGCAACGCTATAGCCATGGCCCGCACATACAATCCTGAGACAGGCGTCAGCATTCTCAGTCCGGCCAATATCAACGGCAACTGGAATATACGGTATAGCTTTGATTACAACGTTCAGGTAGGTCCGCGCAACCAGGTGGAGCTGCACGGATGGTTCAGTACGGCGTTTCTCAATTCAGTTGACTTCCTCGCTGTCAATACAACCCCTGTACGGAGCAGCGTGCGCAACTTTACGTTCAATCCCAATGTTGGCGCGGCCTACCGGTTCAAGAACGGAAGCTCCATCAATACAGGATGGGGTATAACATGGGACAAGGCTACCTCCCCGCGCGCCGACTTCACGGATATAAACTCGCACACGATAACCGGAAATGTCCAGGGGGTGATCAAACTTCCAGCTGATATAGAACTGAACACGTCACTCAATGCCGTGATACGCCGGGGCTTCTCCGACGCCTCGCTCAACAGTTCCAACTGGGTATGGAATGCCGACCTGAGCAAGAGCTTCCTCAAAAGGAAAGTGATGACACTCAAACTGTCGGCCTACGACATCCTGAACAGCATGAAGGCCGTTTCGGTCAATGTCAATGCACAGGGGCGTGTGGAGACATGGACCAACACCATGCGGCGCTACGTGATGCTTTCAGCCATATATCGTTTTGATATGAAACCTAAGAACCAACGATGATAACACCTGAGAATAATATAATAACTCCTCCTCCCATGCGTGAGGGCGACCGCATAGCTATCCTGTCGCCCTCCGGTATCGTAAAGCCTCAGAATGTCTATGGGGCTGTGGATGTGCTTCAGGACCTCGGCTGGGAACCATACGTATGTGAGCACGCCCTGAACCGCCACGGTACATACGCAGGCACGGCCGATGAGCGTTATGCCGACCTTGAGAAGGCTATCCTTGACCCGTCGACGCGTGCCATTATGTGCTCGCGTGGAGGATATGGAGCCGTCCACCTGATGGAGCGGCTCAACAAGCTGCCGCTGCGCGATAATGCCAAGTGGATTATCGGTTTCAGTGACATATCCGCCATTCACGCCCTTATGTCGGCGCACGGCATCAAGAGCATTCATGGCCACATGACCTCCCATCTCAATTCAAGTCGTGGCAAGGACGACGACTCTCTGGCTCTGTTTGATATCCTGCGGGGCGAGCATGTGGGCTACGATTTCCCCTCGCACCGTTACAACCGTACCGGCTCAGCTTCCGGAAAGCTTCTCGGCGGCAATCTTGCTGTGATAGCCGGACTGATAGGCACGCCGTTCAATGTAGTGGAGCCTGACACCATACTGTTTCTTGAGGATGTGTCGGAGCCGGTCTACAAAATAGAGCGTATCATGTATCAGCTCCGCCTCAGCGGAGTGCTCGGGCGTCTGGCCGGGCTTGTCGTGGGGCGGTTCACAGAGTATTCCCCCGATGTTGACAATGCCTCAATGGAAGCTATGATACGCGACATGGTGAGTCCCTATTCATATCCGGTGGCATTCAATGCGCCGATAGGTCATGTGAGCCATAACATACCTCTCACAGTAAGCGGCGATGCCGTGCTGAATGTGGGCGCTGACCTCGTGACGCTCGACCAGTAATTAAGCCATTATAGCCCGTCATCGGACTGTAGGGCCATCGCTGTGCGATGGCGGATTGGCGAAACTTTACATGCCGGAGGCATGTTCCTACGGATATACTTCTGTGTATCAGAGGCGTACAGATGTATACAGCCATGTAAGCGTCGAAGACGCGGGTTAAGGAGAACCCGACTTCGAGCCCGGCAGGGCGAGGAGTAGGGTATAAGTCCTACTGCAGTAGAATGGCTTCGAAGATGCCTGATATTAACCATCTACGGATAACAGCCCACTTCGAGGGCATAACCGTAATTATCCCGTTTTGTCCCCACTCCTCGCACGCTCGAAGTGGGGCTTCACACATTCCGCCTCTCCGAGGCTTTTCCATGCACGTAGCCGGTGATGCTTGCTCGTGGGTTGCTGGTAAAAGTGTGGATTGGTTCGCGGGTAGGGATTTGTGGGGTGTATTTTTGCGATGTCGGAATTATCGGACAAAAAAACGGCCTCCGTCGTTTTTGCTTTTTTTTAGACGGAAGCCGGTGTGGGATACAAAAGAGAGATGTGTATTATCTGCGCCTTTTAGAAGATTTTTTCGATGATTTTTTGCTCTTCTTAGCGGAAGCGGTAGCTTTTTTCGAGGCTTTCTTGGCTTTGGAAGCTGTGGCCTGTTTTTTACGGGGACCATACTTCTGGCTCTTGTCGTAGGATGCCTTGTTGAAGGTGAATATGTCCTTGTGGGTCACACCGTGGGTGAAGTCGATGATAGCTTCGGGGTTGACTGCCAGGCCGAGGAAGCGAGTTTCGAAATGGAGGTGGGGACCGGTGGAGCGGCCGGTGTTGCCTCCGAGCGCTATGGGCTGTCCGGCGCGGATGCGCTGACCCGGCTTGACAAGGAATTTCGAGAGGTGGCCGTAGACGGTTTCAAGGCCATTGTCGTGGCGAACCACTACGTAGTAGCCGTAGCCTTTGGCTTCGAATTTCGTGAGGCGGACTTTGCCGTCAAATGCTGACACTACTGTGTCACCTACGCTCAGGCGGAGGTCAACACCGCGGTGCATGCGGCCGAAGCTTGCGCGCCATCCGTAGGGTGAGGTCACCTGACCCTTGACGGGAGCAACAAAATTGCGAACATTGATATCGCGGGTTGCCGGAATTGCCATGCCCTGATAGGCATTGACGCTCTGGCTTGAGAAGTTGTAGTTGAAGAGTTCGTCGTCCTGAAGCGATTCGCGTTCACGAAGGTCGTTCATAAGGTTGTCCTTGGGCTGTACCTTATAGTCGGCTGCTGCGGGACGCTGGTGGGAGAGAAGCGATTCGTGCTGGCGGGTGTGGGAAGAGGGGAGGCGATACTGTGCCTGGGCGCTGAGCGCTACGGCTGCTGCGGCCATAAGAATCGCTGTAATACGTTTGAAAGTCATGATTTATGTTTATTCTTTTACTATATTCGCTGTAGGTTAGCGCGGCTCCGTCCGGAGCTGCAGTGGAGAGAGGATGAGGGGAGAGAAGAATGCTGCTATCTTTCGTCGGGCTCGTAGATGAAGCCGATGCCGGCGGGAGTCCATTCGATGATTTCCTCGGGACGGAAGAATCGGGCTATCTCCACTTCGGCATCTTCGGGCGATGATGAAGCGTGAACCACATTCTCCTGACCGCTTACGCTGAAGTCGCCGCGAATGGTGCCGGGCTGAGCTTTGCGGCCGTTGGTGGCTCCTGTCATCATGCGAACCACGTTGATGGCGTCGTTGCCTTTGAGGCAAAGCACTATTACGGGAGTGGCTGTCATGGAGCGGAGGAGCGAGGGGAAGAAGGGACGGTCAACGAGGTGGGCGTAATGCTCGCGCAGGATTTCCTCGGTAAGCTGCATCATTTTGATGCCTTCTATTATAAGTCCTTTGTTCTCGAAGCGGGCGAGTATTCTGCCTACAAGGCCGCGTTCTACTGCAGAGGGCTTAAAGATTACAAGTGTTTTCTCCATGATTTTTAGATATTTTAGCATTTGTCCTTTGCGGATACTCAAAGGTAGCCAAATCATCCGGATAGCCAAAATGTTACGAAATTCAAACGGGAAAATATCCGGTTTTTGAGTTTGTGTGCGGTTGTAATTTGCTTATAATCAGTAGGCAAGAGTTAAATGCTAAATAAGCTAAAAAGTTGTTCAATGTTGTACACGTGGATTTTAACTGTTAAATTCACGTTAATTATTGTAATCAAAATACGGAATTTTTTAACATATCAGCTTATGCGGCTCCAGTCTACGGTGCGGTTGAACTGCTGTGACATCTCTATGCGGAGAGGGGTGAGAGATGGGGATGCAAGCTGCGGATCCTTGTCGAGCAGGGCCTCGGCTTCGCGTCGGGCCAAGGTTATGATTTCGCCGTCGGTGGCAAGCGATGCGATGTGGAGGTCAAGTGCCATTCCGCTCTGAAGGGTGCCTTCGATGTCTCCGGGGCCTCGCATTTTCAGGTCGGCTTCAGCCACAATGAATCCATCGGTGGTGGAGGTCATTATTTCGAGGCGCTTGCGTGTGTCGGCGGCAATGTTGTGCTTGGTCATCAGTATGCAGTAGCTCTGGTCGGCGCCACGTCCCACACGCCCGCGCAGCTGGTGCAGCTGTGACAGGCCGAAGCGCTCGGCATTCTCAATCAGCATCACCGATGCGTTTGGCACATTGACACCTACTTCTATCACTGTGGTGGCTACCAGGATGTCGGCTTTGTGCGATGCGAACAGCTCCATCTGCGCGTCCTTTTCAGCCGGCTTCATCTGCCCGTGTACAAAGGCCACTTTGAAGCCGCGGAATGTATCGCAGATATGTTCATACCCCTCTTCAAGACTGCGCAGATTGACCTTCTCGTTCTCTTTGATAAGGGGGTAGACGATGTAGGCCTGGCGTCCCTGACGCAGCTCGCGGGTGATGGCCCGGTACACATCGAGGCGGTGTGTGTCGGTGCGGAGCACGGTGGTGATCGGTTTGCGTCCGGGGGGTAGCTCGTCGATTATCGACACATCGAGGTCGCCGTAGACGGTCATGGCCAGCGTGCGTGGTATCGGTGTGGCGGTCATCACCAGAATATGCGGCGGTATGGTGTTTTTCATCCACAGGCGTGCGCGCTGGGCCACTCCGAAGCGGTGCTGCTCGTCGATTACCACGTAGCCAAGATTCTTGAACTGCACCGCATCTTCAATCACGGCATGGGTGCCTACGAGCATGTGGAGCGTGCCGTTGAGAAGCTGCTGGTGGATGGTGCGGCGTTCGGCTGTCGGGGTGGAGCCGGTGAGGAGCTTGACATTTATCCCTATCGGGGCCACAAGCTCGCGCAGGGTCTCGGCATGTTGGGTGGCAAGGATTTCTGTGGGAGCCATCAGGCATGCCTGTGCGCCGTTGCCTATGGCTATAAGCATGGTCATCAGTGCCACGGGCGTCTTTCCGCTGCCCACATCGCCCTGGAGCAGGCGGTTCATCTGCCGGCCTGAGTTGAGGTCGGCACGGATCTCTTTTATCACCCTCTTCTGTGCGCCGGTAAGCGGGAATGGGAGACACTGGTCGTAGAACTTGCGGAACGCGTCGCCCACGAGCGGCATACGTATCCCTCCGGCGGCAGTGTTGCGCCGGCGTGAGTACTGCAGGATGTTGAGCTGAAGATATAGCAGCTCGTCAAATTTAAGGCGGAAGCGGGCGCGCTGCAGCTGATTGTTGTCCTGCGGCAGATGCACCGCGCGGAATGCCTCGGCACGTGACATCAGTCCGAGCCGGCGGCGCAGGTCGTCGGGAAGCGGGTCGGATATGGAGGCGGCTTTCCCGTCAAGCAGTGTCCGGATATAGCCGAACAGAGTGCGGGAGGTGACGTTGCGTGAGCGGAGAGCCTCGGTGAGCGGATACACGCCTCGCAGCCCGCGGTTGGTCTCGGCATCGGCGGCGCGGTCAATCTCGGGGTGCACCATGCTCCAGCGGCTTCCGAAGAGAGATGGCTTGCCGAATACCACATACTCCGTGTCGGTGCGGTATGACTCGCGTATGAACTTTATACGCCTGAACCATACTATCTCCATTGAGTTGCGGCCATCGGTGAAGAGGCCTACAAGCCGTGTCTTGGCTCCCTCGCCCTGCACGTTGAAGTTGACGAAGCGCCCTTTCACCTGCACCATCGGCATCTCGTGGCTGCTGAATGAGCTTATGGTGTAGAAGCGCGAGCGGTCCACGTAGTGTGAAGGGAAGTGCATCAGCATATCGGCAAAAGTACGTATGCCAAGCTCCTTTTCCAGAAGCTTGGCACGTGAGGGTCCTACACCTTTGAGATATGTTATTTCTGTGTTCCGGAGTCGCTGCATAGATATATGGAGGCTATGTCAATGTCAGCAGGATGGGTGATTTTGATATTACGGGGGTCGCCTTCCACGAGGGCCAGGTGCTTGTAGCCTGCGCTTTCCATCACGGAGGCATCGTCGGTGAATGTTGATTGATATGGGGCCTTGTAAGCCTCGCGCAGCAGAGCGGCGTCAAACATCTGCGGCGTCTGCACGGCTCGGTACTGCGAGCGGTCCACGCTGTGGGAGCGGGCTTCGCCGTCAAGACGGCGGATTGAATCGGTAAGCGCCACCGTGGGGATGGCCCCTTGCGCTCCGGCTGCTATGGCATCGGCGAGGCGGTGCATCACCGGCGCTGTCACAAATGGGCGGGCAGCATCGTGCACCGCTATCACACGTGCATCGGCAGGAACGGCCGTCAGGGCACGGCTCACTGACTCCCAGCGGGTGCGGCCTCCGGCCACTATGGCGGGGGATTCAAACCAGTGCTCGCGGCACTGACTGCGCCAGAGATCGATATAGTCGGCATTTATGGCCAGCACAATGCCGCTTCCGGGTGCGGACTCGCGTAGGCGCTCAATGGTGTGCATCAGCACGGGGCGCCCATTGAGGAGGCAGAACTGCTTCGGGACGTCGGCCCCGAAACGACTGCCTGTACCGCCGGCTACAATAATGGTCCACATACGGTTATTTCTCGCCAAGAAGTGAACGGTACTCCGATGGATTGGTTATGACGCGGAGAGCCTCGCGGTAGACGGGGTTGATTTCATTGTACACGCGGTAGTACATGCTGTCTTCGTACAGGTCGCGGGCTATCAGCGCCTTCATGGCTGTGGTGATGGGTGTGTAGCTTGTCTTGAGCTGCTCTTCGTTGGGTTTCACTCCGTCAGCTTCAGCTGTCTTGACAAGGTCGTTCACCATCTCGGGTGTGATTTTGAACTCTTTGATAAACCGGTCGGCCGTGGGATATTTGGTGAGCAGACGTCCGCGGTTGCCGTCAATGAAGTTCATCACATATTTTATGATAGCCCCCTTGGCTACAATGTCGCGGTAGTATGTGCTGTAGCCGGTGGTGTCAACTGCCACGAAGCGGTCGGGGGTGATGCCGCCGCCGCCATACACGGGGCGATGGTTGCGCAGCGTGTAGAACAGCTCGTGGGTGTCATTGTGTATGCTGTCGGCATTTGAGAGCTCGCCGCTTTCGTAGCGCTTGAGTATATCCTTGCTGTATTCATCGCCGTCGCCGCTCTCGTAGGGCTTCTGTATGCATCGGCCGGAGGGGGTGTAGTAGCGCGACACGGTGAGGCGTATCATGGAGCCGTCAGGCATGGGGAAGGGGCGCTGCACGAGGCCTTTGCCGAAGGTACGGCGGCCTACTACCACGCCACGGTCATGGTCCTGCAGGGCGCCTGACAGAATTTCGCTGGCTGAGGCTGAATATTGGTTGACCATCACAACCACGCGGCCTTTACCCATCTTGCCGTTGGTGGTGGCGCGGAAATAAGCGGGGTTGTTGTTCAGCCCTTTGGTGAACACAAGGAGGTCGCCTTTGTTGAGGAACATCTCGGCCAGGTCAGTTGCGGCGCTCATGTAGCCTCCGCCGTTGTCCTCAAGGTCGATGATAAGGTCGTTCATGCCCTGCTTACGCAGCTTGGCCACGGCCTCTTCCACTTCCTGGGGGGTGCTTTCGGCAAAGCGTGATATGCGCACGTAGCCTACGCCCGGGGCAGCCATGTATGAGGCATCGACGCTGTAGATTGGAATATCATCGCGCTTTACCAGAAATTCGATAGGATCCTGCACGCCTTTGCGGAGTACGGTGAGCTTCACCTCGGAGCCTTTGGGGCCGCGCAGATGCTTCATCACCTCTGTGTTGCGGAGCTTGCGGCCGGCAAGCACGGAATCGTTGGCGGCTATGATGCGGTCGCCGGCAAGAATGCCCACGCGTTCGGAGGGACCTCCTGAAATGGTCTGGATCACGTAGACGGTATCGGTGGCCATATTAAACTGGATGCCGATGCCGCTGAAGTTGCCCTGCAGGGGCTCGTTGAGCTCGCGGGTTTCCTCGGGATTGGAATATGCCGAGTGGGGATCGAGTGTCTTGAGCATGGCTATGATGGCTTCCTCTACCATGTGGTCAGGCTTGACACTGTCAACATAGAAACTTTCGATAATACGCTCGGCAAACTGCAGCTTCTGAAGTGGGGTGAAGTGCTGCGCACCGGCATTTGATGATGTGAGAAGTGCAATCAGGATGACTGCGGATAGTATGATTCTTTTCATTAGTCAGATGTTTTTTCAGAAGGTAAAAATTGGGTTACGTCGTAACCGAAAGAGCTCAGCTCACGTACCATGCTCGAACTCAGCGGCGCCAGCGAGGGGCGTGCGGGGAGGATGACCGTCTCGAGGCCGGGAGATATCATGGCGTTGACATCGGCCATGTTGCGTTCGTACTCGAAGTCGGCCGCCGAGCGTGCACCGCGCAGCAGAAACCGGGCTCCGGTAAGCTTGGCGGCATCGGCGGTAAGGCCGTCCCATATCATGGCATCGGCGCGGGGGATGCCGGCTGTGAGGCGGCGGATGGCCTCGAGCGCGTTCTCGGCATCGGCGGAGGGCTTGTTGCAGTTGCACCCAACGACTATTATCACACGGTCAAAAATAGCCAGCCCGCGTTCCAGAATGTCAAGATGCCCTATGGTGAAGGGATTGAACGAGCCGGGAAACAGAGCCACACGTTCGCCGGGGGCTGCCGGGTCAGGATATCTGCGAGTCATCTTCTACTACAAGATTTTCAATGATAAAGTTCTGGCGCTCGGTGGAATTCTTGCCCATGTAGAACCGGAGCAGTTCCGAAACGCCGTCCTCCTTGTGGAGCGACACGCGGTCAGCGCGCATGTCGGCGCCTATGAATCCGCGGAATTCGTCGGGCGATATCTCGCCGAGTCCTTTGAATCGGGTTATCTCGGCGTTGGTGCCGAGCTTGTTGATGGCCGATATGCGCTCCTCGTCGGAGTAGCAGTAGTATATTTCGTCAGTGTCCGTGCTGCTGCGGCGTCCGTGGCGCTTTGCTGTCTTTTTGTTGCGCACGCGGAAGAGCGGCGTCTGCAGGATGTACACATGGCCTTTCTTGATAAGGTCGGGGAAGAACTGGAGGAAGAAGGTGAGCAGCAGCATGCGTATGTGCATGCCATCGACGTCGGCATCCGTGGCTATGATCACTTTGTTGTAGCGCAGATTGTCGATGCTCTCCTCAATGTTGAGTGCGGCCTGCAGGAGGTTGAACTCGTCATTTTCGTAGACCATCTTCTTCGTCTTGCCGTAGGTGTTTTTCGGCTTTCCTCGGAGTGAGAATACAGCTTGCGTCTCCACGTTGCGGATTTTGGTTATCGAGCCGGCTGCCGAGTCGCCCTCGGTGATGAATATGGATGATTCGAGCTTCTTTTCTGTGGCGCCTTTCGTGTCGTTGAGGTGCACGCGGCAGTCGAGCAGCTTCTTGTTGTGGACGTTGAGCTTCTTGGCCTGTTCTCGGGCTTTCTTGGTGACACCCGCCATGGCCTTGCGCTCACGTTCGCTGTCCTGAATTTTTTTCAGCATCACTTCGGCCACGGCCGGTTCGCGGTGCAGATAGTCGTCAAGCTCTTTCTTCAGGAAGTCGCCCACGAACTTCGATACTGTCGGTCCCTCGGGGCCTACGTCGCGTGAGCCAAGCTTCGTCTTTGTCTGCGATTCAAACACAGGCTCTTCAACGCGTACAGCCACTGCGGCTACCACGCCGTTGCGGATGTCGGAATATTCAAATCCGCTCTTGCCGAAGAAGTCCTTGATGGTGCGCGACATCGCTTCCTTGAACGCTGTGAGGTGGGTGCCGCCCTGGGTGGTATGCTGACCGTTGACAAACGAGTAGTATTCCTCGCCGTACTGCTGGGCATGGGTTATGGCTACCTCTATGTCGTCGCCCTTGAGGTGGATTATGGGGTAGAGAGGTTCGTCGGTCATGGTGTCGCGCAGTAGGTCGAGCAGGCCACCGCGTGACACGTACTTCTTACCGTTGAACATGATGGCGAGGCCGGTGTTCAGGTAAGTGTAGTTCTTGATAAGGGGGAGTATAAACTCATCGCGGTAATGATAGTCGCGGAACAGTGAGTTGTCAGGGGTAAACTGCACGAAAGTGCCGTTAGGCTCCTCGGTAGGCACAATGGGGAACTCCTCGACGAGCTCGCCGGCGCAGAACCGTGCCTCCTTCATCTGGCCGTCGCGGATGCTTCGTACAGTGAAGTCGGTGGACAGGGCGTTGACCGCCTTGATGCCCACGCCGTTGAGTCCTACGGATTTTTTGAACGCCTTGCTGTCGTACTTACCGCCGGTGTTCATGCGCGATGATGCCTCTATGACCTTGCCCAGCGGAATGCCACGGCCGAAGTCGCGTACAGTTACGGTGGTTTCTGTCACATCGACCGTGAGCTGCCGTCCGAATCCCATCATGAACTCGTCAATTGAGTTGTCAAGCACCTCCTTGAGCAGCACATAGATACCGTCGTCGGCATTGGAGCCGTCGCCGAGTTTGCCGATGTACATGCCGGGGCGGCGCCTGATATGCTCGTTCCATTCAAGCGTCTTGATGTCATCTTCCAGATAGCCGGCGTCAGGCGCTGCGGCCGGATTCAATATATCGTCAGTAGGTTCGCTCATGATAGATGGGGATAGAATAATCTCAACTTGCAAATATACGCTTTTTCCCGCTGAAAATTTAACAATCACTTCTTAAAAAATCACAATGCATCTATCCGAAGGTCAACCGTGAAATGCTGTCGCTATACTACGGCATCGGACGATCCATCTCTGCCAATCCGCGTGAGGGTTTCTTGGATACAGGAGCCATCAAGACAATTTCCGAACGGCTGCGAAAGGAACTGCCCGGACTGAGGGGCTTTTCCTAGACAAGCATCAAGAAGATGCGACAATTTTATGAGCAGTGGGAACCGGTGACGATGTTGTTGCTCCCGCTTAAATCGTAAACCACGGACTACGGAATTGAAACATTACTGTTGCCGTTGGGCGGATGTCGGTTAAATATGGGAGTATGTACGCGTAATTTGGCGGGCGGTTTGTGAAATTGTGCTATTAGTGCTATATTTGTGATGTTACAAATCATTTAATATCATGAATAGAAAACTGAATCTTTTTGTGCTGGCTATTGCGCTGGCGTTGTCCGTGACTTTTGCTTCGTGTTCCGGAAATAAATCGGAAAATATCTGGGATAGTGTGGATCTTATTCCGGTTAAGCTGTCGAAGAAGGGCAACTGGAGTATGATTAATCAGAAGGGGGAGATAGTTTATGAAGATGAGTTTAAGAACACGCCTTCACCGAGTGTCAACGGGGTGCTTTCGGTGAAAGAGGGGGATGCCGTGTGTCTTTATTCAACAACCGGCGACAAGCCGGAGCTGATACCAAATTGCGATAATCTGAAGGATGCGGGATTGTTGAGAGAGGGGCTGATACCGGTTGTGCGCGCAAATGAGCGTATAACGCTGGTTGATAAGAAGGGAAATGTGAAATATACACTTGATCCGATTGATGGCCGTGAGATAGTGTCGTGTCGCCCGATGTATAACGAGGGGCTGCTCGGCATAGCGATGGAGGATGGCAAGATGGGCTACCTCGACGCATCGGCCAAGCCCGTAATAAAGCCTGACTATGATTTTGCGGGATTCTTCAACGGCGGGCTTGCTTTGGTGGGCAAGCAGGTGTCGGATTCGACAGGCACGGAAATGAAGTATTCAGTGATTGACCGGAAGGGAAACGAGGTGTTCAAGCTGAAGGATTCATACGAGATGGTGAGCTATGGATTTATCGACGGATATATGCTTGTGAAGAACGACGACAAGTATCTGCTCCTTGATAAGAAAGGGGAGCCGACTGCCGTCCCGGGCAAGGCCGACAGAATAACAAGCTATAATTCCAAATATATCATTTTTGAAAATGAGGATGACGATGCCGGTGTGATGACCCTCGACGGTGAGATAGTGATACGTCCGAAATATAAAAAGATCAATTTTGATGGTGAGGATTCATTCTTCGCTGTCAAGCGCGGTGAGAAAAACGTGACATTCCGTCTTGACAAGAATGGTGAGGAAACCGGGCGGATGGAATGCGACGATATTGAAAGTGCCGGTAAGTTCGGCTATTTCATGAAGGATGGCAAGACTATCACCCAGGTGGATAAAGAGGGCAAGGCCATATCCAAAGAGGAGTTTTATGAAGTGAGCTTACTATTGTTTCCCGGGCTTATCGAATCGGACTACTTCAATGTGGAGGCCGCGGCAAATTCATTGGTGGATAACATCACGGATACGGGCATGACGGGCGCTTCCCTTGGGGAGAGTGCCGCAGAGGTGTTTAAGGGAAAGTCGGCGAATGCGTATAGCTATCGTTTCAAAGCCACTCTCAGCGACCTGACTAAAAAGGGATACCGGTTCCGGACATCAACTGAGGCATATTTCACCAGTGACATAGCACGATATGTGCCGGGCGGTCAGGCATTCGATCCGGAATCGAAGCTTCACATGCTTGAAACATTCCTTACCGCCGAGTCGGAGTTTGGCAAGCCGGGCTACGATGCTGTAATGAAGGCTCTGAAGGCCAAAGGCTTCACCGTGGTGAAGGAGGGTATGAAAAAATATGAGAACGATGTCTACTCAGCGTTGTTGAAGAAGGGCGCGTTGCTGCTTTGGGTCAATGTGTCTAAGGCGGGAAAGACGGCGATGACTACAATGGCTGTTGCCAAGGCGGATAGTGATTTTGAGAGCACTATTCTTGATGCTATACTGGCCGGAAATGAGCAAGCCGCACTATCTGAGGAGTATGAGGAAACCGATGAGGAGGATCAGGCCGCAATGGAACGGTTTGTGAGCGGAGCAGCAGACAGCGTCGCCTGAGCAGCATACACACACAATATTTTGGTAAAAGCTGCGGCCCGCACATGTGGCCGCAGCTCTTTTTAATGCCCAGTGGAAAACCGTATCTTTGTGCATTGTATCAACCTTAGATGATTTGAATAAAAAATGCGTTATTTCAAGATTCTTATAAATCACATACAAAAGTTCATGCCAAGCTCCATGCGCTCATGGCTTGCGGTAATGAAATATGTAATTTTACTTGTTGGCATTACTTTTTCAATAGTATTCATCGCTGTCGTTTTTAATAAGGCGTTTTTCAGTTGGGATGGTGACTTAGGTATCGACCCCAACCTGGCATCGCAGTTCGGCGATTTTGTCGGTGGCTTTATCGGGTCGCTATTTGCAATTCTAAGTGTACTTGTCGTAGCCTATTCGATTCTGAAGCAAACATGTGAGAATAGAAAAAACAATGTCAAGAATATGTTTTTTCAGATGATAGATTACCATTATAAGAATCTTGACCAGATAGAGGTTCCGAAGCCGGAACGAAAAAATATAAGCGAAAAGGGAAAGCGGGGATTTGTGGCATTCAAGATACAAATGAACAGGTTGCTCCAGGCGTTATATCTTATCAATGAGGATTGTGGGTCGCAGTTGACTGCGCACGATATAGCAAGTATTGCATACATGGTGTTTTATTACGGGCTTTCAGAGTCATGGAAAGAGTTTTTCGAGGAGAAAATCCAGTGTTATGAATGCCGGAAGACTATAATCCGTGAATTGTTGAAGTACTCAAAAAACAATCCTGAGATGCGTCTGTGTCAGGCCAATCATACCGTGCTGAGCGCTTATTTCCGGAATATGTATAATGCCATAAAGCTAATAGATACAGAAGCAGAGTTCAAGCCTGAAGAAAGGAGGGAGCTTATTAAGATATATAGGGCGCAATTGTCAAATCCGGAACTATATATACTATTTTTTAACGTAATATCTCCATTTGGAAAGAAATGGAGAAAGGCGGATTTTATCAAGAAATACAGTCTGTTGAAGAATATTCCGGAGGGCTATCTTGATGGCTATAATCCAAGGAGTTATTTCGACATCACGTACGAATATGAAGAGATAAACTGCTCTACTGATGATGATGGATTCCCAGCGGAACCGCCTCATAAGATACCGAGCAGTACGAGGTTTGCAAGTAAAAGACCATCATCTATAAACAAGGCTCTGAAAATGGTTTTACGCAAGCTGTTTTCTTAGTGGATTGGGTGCGTGGTGGGCGATAGCGTATTTGAAGAGAAAAGATGATAGAAAGCATGACGGTTATTTTGCAGGACATTTTATACAAAGTCAAATGCGAAAAAATAACCAATCTTGTCACGATCTCCAAGCCGCCGAGAGATGCAATCCTCTTTCGACGGCTTTTTAACACTCCGATTTTGAGCCATCTATTGTCTGTATCAAATAAATTTTGTAATTTTGCGGTCGCAGACCGCATCGCAGAGGCCCGGTCACGGGCAATGCGGGAGGGTCAGCAGACATAATGGAAAGCGTTTACTCGACGCTCTTTCTTGACAGTCAGAAACTTCGCAACTTTCTTATCTCAGTCAAGAATGCAGCAAACAGTAGATGGCTTAGTGGATATGTATATTCCGCCCGGCGTGGTACGTGAGTGTCATGTGTGGGCGTATAGCATATTCTACGTGAGGCCTCTGCAAGTTTGCTCGTTCAACTGAGATGGGCAATGCGAAGGCCTCTGACTGTGGAACGGGCAACAGTACAGACCTCACGTTTTCTGTATATCAACCAATCAGAAGCCAAAGAGAGGGTCCGGCGGCGCTATAGTCAGGCATGACAGTCAGCAGTCACACGCACTTGTCGGCACCTCTGACGGAATCCGGGCCCGGTGCCTGTCCGGCGGAAGAGCGTCATACGCTCATGTATGCTTTGTCGGGACACAACAGCGAGCTGTTCCATTCAGATTTCCTTGCCTACCTGGCGGCATGTCATCGGAAATTCTTCTTCGATGTGATGGCTGAGATTTTCCATGATGGTAATCTAAGGACCGACAATCAGCAGGAGCCTCTTACACTGAGGAGGGAATATCAGAATCTGGACATAGCTTTGTGCAACCCCGCCGGAGAGATTCTCTATGTCATTGAGAACAAATTCAAAAGCCGGCCCGATGCAAAGCAGCTGAAGCGATATGCCGATAAGTTCGCTAAGAAATCTACCCCCAGGTTACTTCTGCTCTCACTTCTCCGCCCTGACTTCAGCGATAGCGATTCCGAGGATGTGTCCAGCCGCTGGAGGTATGTGACGTATGGCGATTTGGCTTCGGCTATGGAGAATAACCTGTCCGCTTTGACTCAGGGAAGCCAATTTGACTGCCAACTCATCAGTAAGTATATTGATTTCATTGCCTTTCATCATAGTGCGGTAAGCAGAATCGACAGTGCCGGCTGGGAGGAGTTGACCGACTCCGACTTTCTCAACCCGGCACTCCCTCCCCGGGCTCCCTATCTTGTGCTCATGCGTGAGGCTCTCCGGCGAATACAGCTTCAACCGGATGTGGTGAATGTGACGGTGTCACACGGCTCTCCACTGTTTGAGATGTGGTATGACGCGAAGGCCGAACCCGGACTAAAGTACTTCATGCAATTTCAGGACGGAATAATAAAGCTTGGATTGTCATACAGACATGGTTCGGATACAAAAAGCAAAAGAGAGCGCAAGCAAGAGCGCATTAACCTTTGGGAGCAGATGAAAAACACCCCGGAGGCTGTCGCGTTCTGCAAAGCTGCCGGAATTGCCACGGATGCCTATGCCGGTGCCGGATTCACTGACAAGGATACATCCATGCTCACCCTATTCACTGAGCGGATCGAGGAGCGGCCGGGCATAAAGGTTGCCTGCGAAAGGATTATACACCTGCTTGAAACCATAATTATCATACAATTAAACCAATCAATTAACAAAACATCATGAGAAAAAAACTGGACAACCGGGCCTCGGCGCTATCTGCGCTCATGTGGCTGCTGTTGCTGGCACTGATCCCGGCACAGCTCTCCGCACGTGACTTTAAGTACACTTACAATGGACAGACTCTTATCTACACGGTTGTTGACGAGAGTGCCAAGACAGTCATGACCAAACCCGGCACCGATGAAGACCCTGGAAATCTAGTAACGGGCGACTTAGAAATTCCATCGGAGGTTTCTGATGGTACAAATACATATAAAGTGACCGCTATAGGAAACACCGGGTTCTATATGTGCAAGGAATTGACAAGTGTGGTAATTCCCACTTCGGTAACTTCCATAAACGAATGGGCATTCGCTAATTGTAAAAAATTGGAACGCATAGACATTCCAAGTTCGGTGACTTCTATAGCTGAGGCAGTCTTCGTTAGCAGCGGATTAACAAGTGTCAACATTCCAAGTTCGGTGACTTCCATAGGCGAAATAGCATTCAAAAAATGTCGCAAATTGGAACGCATAGACATTCCAAGTTCGGTGACTTCTATATATAGGGAAGCGTTCAGTGGCAGTGGCTTAATAAGTGTAACTATCCCAAGTTCGGTGACTTCTATAGGCAAATTTGCATTCTCCGATTGTGACAAATTGGAAAGCGTCGAAATCCCCAACTCCGTGACAACTATCGAGGATGGTACATTTAGGGAATGTAATAGCCTATCAAGTATCGTCATCCCCAACTCCGTGACAACTATCGGTAGTGAGGCATTTAAGTGGTGCCATAATCTTAAATCCATCACACTCCCTGAATCATTAACTAAAATAGGGGATGGAACTTTTGTGTGGGCTGATAAACTTCGTTCTATCACTATTCCTGCTTCGGTTAAAGAATTGGGGAGTAACGTTTTTTCAATGTGCTTGAGTTTGCGTGAAATAAAGTTCGAAGGAAACGAGATCCCCAAAACAGATTTAGGCACATTTTGGGAATCTCCCGAATTTACCCAGATTGTTGTACCCGCAGACAAGGTTGACGCATGGAAAGCGCTTTTCGCAGAACATCACAGTTGGCCGAAATGCACAATAACCGACAAGTACACACCTGTCAAAAAGACCATAACGGGAGTGAAGCCTACTCCTGTGGATATGGGATTGTCAGTGAAATGGGCTGATGTGGACCTTGGCAGTGCAACCAAAACAACTTCCGGCAAGCTTTTGAAACTCAGCGATCAGGATATGGAAGCCTATCTTGGCGAAGGATGGCGTGTTCCCACTGAAGGTGAATTCAAAGAGTTGTTCAAAAATTGTGTTGCTCAATTATACCTCAACCAGGCAGGTGTGCCTTCAAAGGTTGTATACACTTCAAAGAAGAATGGTGCAAAAATAACATTCTACTTCCCCAAGACCGCTTTCATAAAGAATGGAGAAAAGCTTGTTAATCCGCTTAAGGGTACGTATCAAACCATGTATGCATGCTATGGCTCCGATGTAATGCTCAGTGTCGCCGCAAAACTGCCTGAACATATCCGCAAACCCATTCAGGATTACGTGGCAGCTGCCAAGGTGAAATCAATGAACATTGCCGATTGGCCTGATGAAATGCTCAAGTGGCTCAAAAGCAATGCCGAGGGGGTGAATCTTGATTCAAAGTTCCTTTATGGCAGCAAGGACGATTTCGTGGAAGATGTGAATGTTGACATTTTCGAATGCTTCTTCCGTCCCGTCTACGTAGTAGATGAAAGCAGCGATGAGGATTAATCCGCACATTTTAGACATAAAATAATCTACAGCGGGGGGCGATAAAAACAGTGACTTATCGCCCCCTCTTTACTTATACTTCCAATATAGCTTATGAAACTTATACGTAAAGCCCTGATACTATTTGTTATGCTGACGGCAGGCCTCTCATTAGCGGCCCAGCATAGGCCCACCGGTGAGTTCATGCAGTCTTTGGGATTCCGAAGCACCACGGCCAATGAATGGAAAAACGCCTCCGGAGCCACCGTGACTATGGATGGCGACAATGTGGTAGCCTTCCGTGCTCCTCAGACCCATGCATGGACATTGGTGTTTGGCGATGGAGCCGCCCTCGGACACACCATAAAGATTAAAACCGGCGATGTGGTCACATTCAAGGACGGTGTGATTAAATTCCCGTCAGGAACGCGCCTGATTCTCAACTCCAATGACTCTCCGGCCAAGACGAGCCGTGGACTGCTTAAGTCAGCCCTTTTTAATAAGACGCGCAATACTCTAAGCGTCACTGATATAAAAATAATTAACGGCGAAAAATACTCTCCCGGTTGGCTCAATCTCTCAGGAAAGGAGAATGATGATATGGCTATCGATGAATACGGCAATATCGTGCCGAAGGTTCTCGCCCAGGAAAAAGCGGAGAAAGCCCGCCGTGCCAAAATCAACAGCGATTATGAGCAAGCCAAAGTAGATTATGAGAGCTACCGTCAGGGAACAGCCGTTGCCGAATATGAAGAGTATTGCAAGAAGTATGGCAAAAGCATCATAGACAAGACTCTGAACGGCGATATCGTTGTTGGTGCGCCTTGGGATCTTTTGGAAAAGGTGATCCACAGGCTATCGCTCTACAACTATAAGAAAAAAATGGATACAGGCAGCTATATCAGATATGACGTTTATTACATTCTGAAAGAACCCAACAAGTGGAATCCCTATTTCCGCGTTTATGTTGACAAATCCACCGGACTTGTGAGCAGTTGGTATGAAAGGGAATATTTCTACCGCCCGTAATCAAGGCCCTGTATCTATCTGTGCTCCTGCTTTAGCAGATGAGGCAACCTGTCGGAGTTACCGACAGGTTCGAGAGGACGGTAATCGGCAAGTTGCTCGTGAAATTCCATTTCATGACTTTGATATGATAATATCGCAAGGTCGCCTCTCTGAGAAAAGGGAAATAGGGAAAATAGAGAAAAATAGGGAAAAATTAAATTTTTCCCTATTTTTCTGTGTGTGGAGTTAAGGTTTGGGCAGTGCAGGCGGCATAGCGAGCTGCCCGCGCTGATGCGTCAGGGCGCTTAAGCCTTCTCTGCACGGCTTCTTACAGCCAGGCGATAGAGAACCACGGCGAGTGCGGCACCTGCGAGCGGACCAACGACCATTATCCAGAAGTCGCCCCATGCGTCGGGTGAGAAGAGAGCCGGTCCGAAGCTGCGCGCAGGATTGACGGAGCAGTTGTCAACAGGAATTCCCACGATGTTCACCAACCCTAAGGCAAGACCTATGGCCAGCCCGGCGAAATTGCCGAATCCATGCTTTTCATCAGTGGCCGACAGAACTATGAACACGAAGAACATGGTAAGCAATACCTCGGCTATCAGAGCCATTCCGGCTGTGGCGCCAGGCTGCAGGACGTTTGTGGCCAGATTGTTGCTGCCGGTCACGCCTCCGAAGTTGAAGTCAATGCCGCAGTTGCTCAGCCAGAACAGCAGCGCACCTCCTACGGCGGCACCTGCCAGCTGTGCGATTACATAGCCTGTGAAGTCCTTGACCGACATCTTGCCGCTGATGAGCATGCCGAAGGAAACTGCCGGGTTGACGTGGCATCCGGAGATATTGCCGATGGCATAGCATAGGCACACGAGGACAAGCCCGAAGCATAGTCCTATGCCGAGGCCTCCAATTGACGGGCCGGCCAGCACGGCGCTGCCGCAAGCCAGCAATACCAGAAACATTGTGCCGAAGAATTCGGCTAAATACTTTTTCATAGAAGGAAGTTTTTATAGTGTTAGGGGATAATTCGTTTGTTCGTTTTTTTTGTTGTTTAATTCTCCGGTAGTGCCGTAGGTGGATACCTTTCTTATAATAAAACAACAGATAAACCGGTGGAAAGTTCCGGCACCGGTATCTTTGACATTATGAATGTATATCTAATAAAGATATATGTCGGTAATAACGCGTGATTAGTAGATGTGTGAAATTAAATTTCACACTTATGTGTTTGCGGATATCATAGTGATTACTATTTTTGCGTTGCATCCTGCCTCATTCATCATATGTGGCAGCGGGGGGATTACATCATCTTGGCAATTCGGTCGTTTTTGCGGCTGAAAGTGATGGAACGGCTCTTCTCCCCAGGATGGCCGTAAGGCATCCACGTGATTAAATAAGTTGCATCCCGTTTGCAATATTTGTCCATGTCTTGCTGGATAGACGGAAATCAAGAAGCGTATTCCGTGCTATTGAGCGCAGGCCGAACGATAAATATGCAAACGATGAGAAAGGAAGATTTATCCCTTGAAAAGGAGCCGGTTTTCATTGGCAAAATAATTGAGGAAGAGTTGCGCCGTCAGGAGCGCACTGTCACATGGCTGAGCCGCAAGATACATTGCGACCGGCGCAACGTGTATGATATTTTCTCACGTGCCTTTATTGACACCAATCTGTTGTGGCGTATCAGCAAAGCGCTGGGCATAAATTTCTTTGAATATTATTCCTCGGCGTTTCAATGTAATGAGAATCAGCGTGTTATACCCCCCCCTGTGAGCGCGGGGCAATCTGATAATATCCTGGGCTTAAAGCAGAACCATGATGGTCGTGATGGCTGATTGCGTGAAATATTATATCACACAATCGGGAATTTGATATCACGCACCTGACAGCGTTATACATGCATTGTAACTTATTTTTGTAAAACCCCAAATATAAATCTAAAACCAGTAAAATTATGGCAAAGAAATCAGCAATCGCAGGTGAATATATCATCACTGTAGAGGATAGCGGTACAGTACGTGTGTGCAAGATCTATGACAATGTCATCGGGTCGCTTCGTGAAATCGCCGCATTGAAGAATTTTGAGATAGATCCTAAATGGAACACTCAGGATACCGGACGCAGAATCTGTAAGGAGTTTGGCGATGGTATGATGGCCGAGATCGGCGAGTATGTAGTGACCCGCAGGGCATCTGGAAAGGTGGAGACTTATCGCACTTACGCAAATACGCTCGGCGCTCTCCGTGAAATAGCTGCTGAGGTAGGCTTCGAGATCAACGAAAAATCAAATACCCGTCAGAACGGTTCGAAACTTGTTGATTTCATCAATGCTTCAAAGTAAGCTATTATGGGATTTTTTGACAAACTGAAAAAACTCAAGGATAAGGTTGACGAGCGAAACAGTCAGTTGCTCGGTAATATGTTGTCAGCTACGAATCTGGACAAGAACGATATGGTTTCATCTGTCCGTTCAGGAATGTCAGCATTTAAGAATCCAATGTCCGTATTGTCTGATGCGGGCAAGTCATCGGCAAAGAATACACCCGCAATTCCAGTCCGTCAGCCAGACGTGCGGTTGGATCGCCCGGCAAATCCTATAAATAGCAGATCGTCCGAAGAATTAACAGAAGAAGAAATGGAAGAAATATTAAGAAAATTTGCAGAATTTGAAGCCCGTATAGCCAAACTTGAAAGAGCAATAGGGGGAGGCTCTGTTAAAGCCTCAAATAGCTCAGCGGTCACTCAAAGCCGTGACCATATCGTTGCTCAAAATGGGATATTCTTCAAAACTGCAAAGGGTAGAACTCTTATTGAGGGTGAGGAATTAGACAGTAATGACATAGAATGCTTGCGTAAAGCGCTGATTTCTATAGGCGATAATATGGAGCCGGATGACGATGATGATTTCGAGGCATTCGCCGTAAAGGTTCGTGCCAAATATAATCCTGACCAACTTTTCCCTACTCTGCTCGGTGCCGTGATTTTGAATCCGGATGGAGAGATATATAGAGTTGAGATTACAAATAGGAAGGTGAATTTCTGATGGGACTTACACTGGAGGAAATAAATGAACTTAGACGCATCCGCGATGCGGCGCGAGGAAATAGCGCCGCATTGCCGGTTGCGGTTCCTCCAGCCGTAGCGGTTGACAACGATGGCTCCCGGGCAAGTGGAAGTACGGAAATGCTTGAGCTGCTGATAAGAGACATCAGGAAATTCGTTGCAGAACAGACTGAACTGATGTTTAATGAAGGCGATTTCCAGCTTCAGCTTGCTGTGGCTCTTCGGGCATCCGGACACTATGATGACGTGCAGGTGGAATGCTATATCCCTAATTCGTTGGCAGTAGAGGCTGGATATGACTGGGACTCCAATCTGTATCTTGACATTGTGGTCCGATGCGGCGATGAGTATTGTCCTGTGGAACTGAAATATCCTACCCGTAGGGTGGTGCGTGATATCAACAGGTTTGGCCGCGAGCTGGAACGGGTGGAGATAATGCGCAATCAGGGTGCACAGGATATAGTGCGCTACAACTTCTGGAAGGATGTGCGCCGCTGTGAGATAATCAAGGCCCTGTTCCCGAAGGTCAATTGTGGACTCGCTGTGATGCTGACGAATGATCCATCCTATACCCGGCAGGTGCGCGCCTCCTCTGCATGTCTGCCTTTCTCAACCGGCGAAGGAGTTTCAGCCGGGCCCGGAGTAATGGATTGGCAAGGCACTCCCACTGTAGGCAAGACTCACACTAAATTTCACCTCTCTTCAAGCTACCGTATCGCATGGACTCCATATGTAATCGATTCGGAGCAATTTTATCTTACAATTGTAAAAATATAAAATATCAAATAATATGGCAGTAAAAACCACAGCTTCAGGCAAGATGGACAAACGCACCAAAGAGTATAAGGAACTCAAGGAGCGCCTTGCCAAAGCCCGTGCCTCCAAGGCCAAAGCGGGCGCGAAAAAAACTCAGTCAACGCTTAAGAAAACCAAGAGCGGAAAGGTTGACAAACGCACTAAAGAGGGCAAGGCTATATGTGAGCGTATGGCCAAGGCCCGTAAAGCTCAGAATTCACTTGCTAACCGTATCAAAAGACTTTTCAGATAATGAAGACATCATCAAATACCCTTGCATCCCTGCTTGCCGCAGCAATATGGGCCGACGGCGAATTTGCGGAAGTTGAACGCGTAACCGCCGAAGAGATTGCCGATGCTTTCGAGATCCCTCAGAAAGATTTTCATAAGTATATAACCGCCGCTATGGTGGAGGTGCAGAATCTCACTCCTGAGGCTGCCACCACATACGCGGTGAAGCATGCCGCAAAGGTCGATCCTGAAGAAGCCGGAGAGGTATTTCAGGCTCTTATGCAGATGATGCTCTGCGACGGTGTGCTGACAGCCGGAGAGATTTATAATCTTCTTGCCATGGCCGAGGCGCTCGACATTGACCGTGAAAGCGCTATCCTGATGCTTTGCGACATGGTCAAGAACGAACCTGACCTCGAAGTGTCATTTGAAAACGACGAAGAGGAGTGACGGTATGGCAAACAAGATTCGTGTATTTGGAAAGGCTCAGAACCGTACCGCTCTCGGTATAGTCCAGGCGTATGTTGTTATGTATCCTCAGGCCACTCTTGAGGATCTGCGCAAGGCGTTCCCTAACTCTGTCAATCCTGACAAGGGGGTGAAGGAGAATTTCCTCCCACTTGATGAAGCACTCGGATTCAACCAGAAGATGAGTCTGTACTTTGCCAAGGATGATGAACTGATTCATCTTGCCGACGGTTCCAAGATAGCTCTCGGTCAGGTATGGTCAAAGCCGTCATTTGAACGCATTGTGCAGCAGGGTGCGCTCTATGGTATCGAGGTGGCTGAGTTTGAGAAAACCATGAAAGGGGAAAAGGGTGGTTATCGCCTTGAATACCTCAATGGCTATGTTCCTCCGCGGCCTGCCGGAAAGAAGAGTCTGACATGGCTGTGGATTCTCCTTGGGGTGGTAGTGCTCGGGGTTATCGCCTACTTCCTGTTCAAGCCGAAGGAAAGTGAACCGGTGGTTGTAGAGAAGATTGTAGAGAAGGAAGTTGTGGTGCGCGACACTGTATATGTACAGCAGATCGAGGCTATTGAAACCAGCTTCAATGCCGCACAGTTCGAAAAAGGAAAGTCGGACCTCAATGACGATGCTAAGCTGGCTCTTCATGATCTGGCCAAGATACTCACCGCCAATCCCGAACTGCGCCTGCGCATAGCAGGACACACCTCGGCCGAGGGGGATGCCGCAGCTAATCAGAAGCTCTCCGAGGATCGTGCCAAGGCAGCCGTTGACTTCCTCGTGAACAAGGAAGGTATTGACGCGTCACGTCTTGAGGCTGTAGGGCTGGGCAGCACACAGCTCAAGGATAGCGCTGCCCCGACGTCGGACGTCAATCGCAGGACTGAATTTGAAATTCTCTGATTATGGGATTTTTTGACAAATTGGCATCAACCGCATCCTCCGTCATTGCCGACGGTAAGGCCGACTCACTTATCAACATGGTAGGGTCAAAGCGCACCCCGTCTGATAAACAGGAGGCTGCCGATCATGCCGCACAGTCAGCTGCATCTCTGTACAGCCCTGAGCTGGAGCATGAACAAGCTCTCACGGTATAAAATCAAGAAATTCGGAATTTTTTAATTTAATATAAGCAAAACAATTATGGCAGATTTACGTATTGACGGCCGTAAGAAGGTAAAGACCCTCAAGGCTGATTTTAAGAAAGCTTTCGGAGCTTCGCTGCGAGTTTACACAACCGCCGCATGCAAGACCCCGGCCAATGACGACGCTACGCTTGCAAGCCTTATGGCCAAGAGCGGAGCCAAGGGTGGCGAGGCTACATTCGGCAGCAATCTTCGTGTAGGTAACTTTGAGAAGAAACTCGGAGAGATGTTCGGTATAGGTGTTCAGGTGGCCAATCCCGCCAACACTAAACTGAGCGATAACGATATCACACTTGCCGCCGCAGGTAAGGAGTGATACTCTATGGAATTTCAAGTGTTCTTCGCCCGCCAGATACGGATGGTACGGAGAACACTTTTTTAATCTCTAAAATCTTTATATACCATGAGCAAGGCATCAGTCAAAGCTGAAATAGACAGTAAGAAGGCTTACGTTGCAGCCAAAAGGGCCGAGGTGGCTCTGTGGCGTTCGCGCAAGTCAGCGTCGAAGGATAAGTCATATAAGGCTTATTGCGACGGTAATATCCGTACGAAGCAGTCCGATATAGCCAACCGTATGGCTGAGATTGCCCGCTTGCGTGAACGGCTGAAATACGAAAAATGAAAGACTTCATCAAGGCAATCATAGCTGTGGTCACTCTGCAATGGCTGTTCGGCGGCGGGAGTAATGGCGGCTCAGGGTGTGGCTGCGGAGGCTGCATGACCTGGATTGTTCTTGGCGGCTGTCTGATTCTTTACCTTTTAGGAATGTTGTGATTATGAAAATACCCGGACTATCTTTTTCATGGAAGCGTGCAGTCGGTATTACCTCTGCAAAGCAGAAATTTGCCCGTGCCACAGGCATACCTACTACCAAATCAGGTCTTGAACGAAAGATTGGCTCCATGGTGCTTGGGGCTGTAACCGGTAAGAAAAAGAGAAAGCGCTGATGGCATACTCTGTAAGCCGGCTCAAGCAGGAGCTGGCGCGGGCACTGGATGATAATCTGCATACGCGGCAGTGGCACAATATCGTTGACTGGCTTATCATAGCCATGATTCTGTTGAGTACCACAGAGATATTTCTATCCACTTTTGACCTTGCCCCTCAATGGCGCAGGGTGCTTTTCTGGGTGGATGTGGTCACGTTGGTATTCTTCACTGTTGAGGTTGGCCTCAGGATATGGGTGGCGCCGCTGATAAATCCCCGCTGGAACGGCTGGAGGGGACGGTTGCGCTATTGTTTTTCATTTTATGGCTTTCTTGACGTAGTGTCCACGCTGCCTTTCTATCTGCAGTGGCTGTTCCCGCTTCCGGTCATGGCTTTCAAATGTCTGCGCACGGCCCGTGTGGTGCGCACCCTGCGCATAGGCCGCTACACGAAGTCGTTCAATCTGCTTTCCGATGCCGTCCGTGAGAAACGCCATGAACTCATCGTGGCTATGCAGTTCCTTGTTGTCATAACGGTCATACTCAGTCTGATACTTTTCTTTGCCGAGCATGATGCCCAGCCGGATGTGTACGACAATGGGGCTGTGTCAGTAATGTGGGCTTTTGCCCAGTATATAGGCGACCCGGGACAGTTTGCCGATACCCCACCCGTCACGGTTGTAGGGCGTATCATAGCATGCATTGTCGGGCTGCTCGGTATCGCTATTGTGGCTGTCCCGACAGGTATAATCGGAGCCGGATTCACTGACGCCATAGAAAACCGCAACCATCGCGAAAAGGTGGAGAGCGATGCGGCTCTGCTGCGCAACGGATTTGAGCGCAAGCTTGACCGTCCTACCGGCATCCAGGCCGTGCCGCCGTTCAGGAGTGTCGATGACCTGAAGGCGCGGCTCAACATGAAGTCCGACAATCTGCAGGAGGCTGTTGACCATGGCCCCGGTTTCCGCATAGTCAATCTTGCCGCCACGGTGCCTACTGACGACGGGCAGTATGTGGCCGACCGCATAGCTGTGGAGCACTTCCCGCAGAACACCTGTTATGGATGCCTGATTGACCGCAATTCCCGAATCACGGTTGTGGCCCCATCCAATATGATTGACCCCGGACTGTCCCACTTCTGTTTCTATCTGGCTTATTTCGGGGGATTCAACTACATAAGCCGTGAAGTGGGGGCAAGGGCGCCGTATAAGTCATATTATGCGTTCGATACAGCCGCTGATGTGCCTGGCCTCGACCAATATGCCGCCGACCTTGAGCGGCTGATGTCGCGTGAGGGGGCATGGTCGTTGACCATACTGGTGGCGAGCGGAGCGCTCGAACCGCCATATCCTACAAACCTGCATCTTAATATCGGAGGCAAGAAAGGGGATGAACGCACTTCCGGCGATGACCTTTTCATAAAGGACGGCCGCACATACGAGCAATTTTACGGACTGCTGGAGGACGCCGTGGCTGGAGAGCTGAACCTGACCGTTGACCATCAGAAATATCATAACACGAATTCCTCACGGCATTTCCTGCGGAAACTGAACTTCCGCCATGATGCCAACCATATGGTGATGCGCATCGAATGGAAACAGCTGCTCTGGTCGCAGCGGCGACTGCTACTTGCCAGGATAATAGCGGAGAGTCTGTACCGAGCTGTCATAGGCACGGAACTGCCGCCACTGCCTCCGGAACTGAAAACGAAAGCCATCGGTTACGATGGCTACCCCTCTCTGGAGCAGCCGGGATAGCCTGCTGGCAGAAAAAGATTGCAGGGCGGAGGTAATATCCGGCCGATTTCGCGTTATATATGTATGACTAAGACTATCTACTTTGCGGGCGGGTGCTTCTGGGGCACGGCCCGGTTGTTTTCGCTTGTGCCCGGAGTGACAGGCACCGTTGCCGGATATGCCAACAGCTGCATAGCCTCTCCCACGTATGAACAGGTATGCACTGGCAATACTGGTGCCGCCGAGACTGTAAAGGTTGATTACGACCCATCGCGTGTCGGGCTCACCGATCTGGTGATGCTGTATTTCCGTAGCATTGACCCTCTGGCGGTCAACCGTCAGGGTAATGATGTGGGCACACAGTACCGCACAGGAATCTACTATTCCGATCCGGAGGATGCTCCCGTAGTGGAAACACTTATAGCCACGCTTCAGCGCCGCCATACAAGCCCGCTGGCCGTTGAATACGGATCGCTGCAGAACTTCTATCCCGCCGAGGAGTACCACCAGGATTATCTTGAGAAGAATCCCGGCGGTTACTGCCACGTTGACCCGCAGCTATTCCGTGAGGCACGGAACATGCAAGCGAAAAGCAGCGCCGACAAGGCGCGTGAGCAGGAACTGCGCGAGCGGCTCACTCCGCTGCAGTGGGAAGTGACGCAAAACGGGGCCACCGAGCGCCCCTACGTCAACGAATATGACCACGAATTCCGCCCCGGCATATATGTTGACATCGTTGACGGCACACCGCTCTTCATGTCGTCGCGCAAATATGATTCTGGGTGTGGCTGGCCCGCATTCACGCATCCCATTGACGAGGCGCTGATAGATGAATCGACCGACACCTCTTTCGGGCGCATCCGCACCGAGGTGAAATCCGCATCCTCCGGAGCCCACCTTGGCCACGTCTTTCCCGATGGCCCCGCCGAAGAGGGAGGGCTGCGCTACTGCATCAACTCCGCGTCGCTCCGTTTCATCCCTGCCGAACGCATGGAAGCCGAAGGCTACGGCCGCTACCTCCCCCTTCTCGACCTTGCATAACCTGCACCGGTTGCCGAAATGATTGGTGTTAATGAAAATTAACGCTACGATACGCTGTTTTATCACATTAATAATGCTTTCTTTGTAAATAGAGACAAGAAAGCGCTGTTATTATGATAATTAGGCCTGAGCGTAACGTAATCATATCACATCTGTATCAATCTGTGGACAATGGGCAATGGATTGTGCAGACTAATGACGAGCATTCAGCAGGAGTGGCGGAGCTTGCATCGGGTTTCGCCTCGGAATTTGGATTGGCAAATTGGGGCCGGCTTCTGGGGCTCATGCATGACCGTGGGAAAGAACGGCGCGATTTCCAGCGGTACATAAGGATAGTGTCAGGCTGTGATATGGAGGCCGGCCGCTATGGGGATAAGAGCCACAGCCATATTGGAGGGGTGATAATTGAGCGTCATTTTCCGGATGCCTGTCATATTATGTCCAATGTAATTGCCGGCCATCACCGGGGATTGTATGACTGTGATTCTCTTGAGGTAGTATTGTCCGAACCGATGCCGGAGGATGTTGATGTCCGGGTGCCGGCGCTTATACCTGAAAAACCGGATGTGCCGCTTCGCAAGGGGGATATAGCGCATTTGACAAGGATGCTGTTCTCTTGCCTGACTGATGCCGATTATCTTGATACCGAGCGTTTCATGAAGCCTGATGATTATGGCTGCAGGGCGGTGGAGGTCAGCATGGCATCCTTGAAAGAGCGTCTTGATGCGTGGATGTCGCGTTTTGATGATGCTGAAAGAAGCGAACTGAACCTATTGCGTTCGGAAGTGCAGGGTGTATGTTTGGCCAAAAGCGGTGGACCTGCTGGATTTTACGAACTGACGGTACCTACCGGCGGCGGAAAAACTCTTGCATCAATGGTGTGGGCTATCAATCATGCCATTGCCTGTGGCAAGAAACGTATCATAATAGCTATTCCGTATACAAGTATCATTACTCAGACAGCTGCTGTTCTACGCGAAATATTCGGTGATGAGAATGTCCTGGAGCACCATAGTGTAGTGGATGAGGGAAAGATGTCCCATAGAAACAAGCTGGCTGTCGAGAACTGGAATATGCCGATTGTGGTGACAACGAATGTACAGCTGCTTGAATCCATGTTTGACAATCGTCCCGGACGTTGCCGTAAGCTGCATTCATTATGCAACAGTGTGGTGATATTCGATGAAGTGCAGAACATGCCGTTTTCACTGCTGCAGCCGATACTGAATGCAATGGATTCGTATGTGCGTGTTTTCGGGATGTCGGTCCTGCTGTGTACTGCAAGTCAGCCTGTACTGACGGGCGAACACAAGGGATTGGGGCAGGCTGTGTTGCACGGGTTAAGTGGCGATGTGAGGGCGATAATACCGTCGGACATGGACTTGCACAACAGGTTGAGGCGTGTGTCCATAACGATGCCTGAGCGTAGAATGGAGTTGGATGAAGTGGCGTCATCTCTCTCCTCGCATAACCGGGTGCTGTGTATTGTCAATACCCGCCGCATAGCCCTGGAGCTCTTCAGCCTTTTACCCGATGACGGTACGGCGGTACATCTGTCGCGCATGATGTGCCCTAAGCATGTCCGATGTACAATAGAACGGATTAAGGAGCTTTTAAGCCGGCCTGATAGCGGTCCGCTGAGAGTGGTTTCGACACAGCTTATAGAGGCCGGGGTGGATATAGATTTTCCGGTAGTCTACCGCCAGCTTGCCGGGCTTGACTCCATAGTGCAGGCTGCCGGGAGATGCAATCGTGAGGGCCGGGCAGCCGAGGGAGTCACACACGTGTTTGATCTGGACGGATTCAGGGCCCATGGAATGATTTCCGCGGCTTCTGATGCGATGCGGCAGATGCTGTCGGTCAATCCGCAGCAGGATTGGCTATCGCCTGCAGCCATGACAGAATATTTCCGGATTCTGTATTCCAAGACGCCGTCATTTGATAAAGAGAATATAATCGGATTGACTGAGAATCCAAGAAATATTGCGTTTGAGACGGCAGCCGGGAAATTCAGGATGATAGATGACGAGGGTATTCCGGTGATAGTCAATTACGATAACTCGGAGCATCTTGTGGAATCGCTGCGCAGATATGGGCCGTCGCGCAGTCTTGTGCGTCAGTTGGGGTTATATAGTGTCACTGTCAGGAAACGGCAGTTTGATGAATTCCGTAAAGCGGGACTTATCGAAGAGCCGTGGGAGGGATTCTATCATATCCCTCTTGCCTCTCAGTATGATCCGGTTACCGGTCTGAAGGTTAACAATGAATATATCGAACAAACTTTTGTAATATAGACAATACCATAATGGATAAATTTGATAAAGAATACGGATTGGAAGTATGGGGCGATATTGCATGTTTCACACGCCCTGAGCTGAAAGTGGAGCGTGTAAGCTATGATGTGATCACTCCATCGGCGGCACGTAATATATTCCAGTCCATATTCTGGAAACCGGCGATACGGTGGGAAATCACCCGTATAGAGGTGCTGAATCCGATAAAGCATTTTTCTGTCCGGCGTAATGAAGTGGGGGCTGTCGGAGCCGGCAATGCCAAGGCGAAGCCAATAGACGCTACGAAGAACCGGCAACAGAAAAATTCGATAATGCTCCGCGATGTACGTTACCGCATATATGCCAGAATGGTGTATATCCCACCGAAGGCACGTCAGGGAGAACATGCGCATGCAGCGGGCGCCGATGAAAATCCGGCAAAGTATCAGGCTATGTTTGAACGGCGTGCGTCAAAGGGGCAGTGCTTCACTATGCCGTATCTTGGTACGCGTGAATGCACGGCCTACTTCAGTCTGCTCCCGGATGGGGGTGTGCCCGATAACGATCTGCTGCAGGAGTCAAGAGATTTCGGAATAATGCTCTATGATATGGATTTTTCTGATCCTGATAATATAACCCCGATGTTCTACAATGCTAAAATGGAGAATGGCGTTATCATAGTACCGTCACCATCCGGAAAGGAGATACTGCGATGATACTGAAAGCTCTGTACGATTATTATTACCGTATCGGTAATCTGCCTCCTTATGGAGCTGAATTGAAGGAGATAGAGTTCGTTATTGTCATTGATGCCGGCGGACACTTCAAGCGGTTCGAGTCAAAACGCATTGATAAGAAGAGATGCGCTTCATTTATCGTTCCGAAAGGGGTTGGGCGTACAAGTGCCCCTAAGGCGAATGTTCTGTGGGATAATGGCAAATATGTACTCGGGCTGGAGGACGCACATCAGGAGTGTAACCGTCTGTTCATTGATATGATCAGCCGTGTGGCCTCTGATAATCCTGACGATACATCAATACAGGCCCTCAAGTCCTTCTATGAGCGCCCTAAGGATGTGATGCTTGATGAAATGTCGCGCGACCCTCTCTTTGAGGTAGTCAAGGAGAATCTGGCATCCAATTTCTCATTTCAGTTGGAAGGCGACGGAGAGCTGATAGCTGAAAAACTGTACCTGTGCAGGGAGCCATATGATGATGACTGTGACGATGTGCGTGAGGGTGTATGCCTGATTACAGGTGAACACAGTCAATTGGTGCGCACTACATCAGCCACCCCCGTTCCCGGCAATTCTCCTATGGCCGCACTTGTAGGGATTCAGGTAAATTCGGGATATGACTCGTATGGAAAGACACAGGCATATAATGCGCCTATATCGAAGAAAGCCGAATTTGCCTATACTACAGCTTTGAAGGCTATGCTCGGGAAAGATTCCGGCAACAAGATAAAGATCGGTGACCGTGTATTTCTTTTCTGGGGCTCTAATAATACCGAAGTGTCCAAGAGTGTTGAGGCGTCATTTCTGGACTATATTAACATGGACCTTGATAAAAAGGATGACCCGAACGAGAAGCTCGGCAAGATGGAGAAGTTGATGCGGAGCATCTGGTCGGGACAGATCCAGACCACGCTTGATGACCGCTTTTATATTCTTGGACTTGCTCCGAACACCGGCCGTATTGCCGTAGTGTCATGGGATGACATCACTCTCAAGGAATTTGCTTGCAAGATATTGCAGCATTTTGATGATATGAAGATTGCCGACAGTCGTCGGCCGGACAAACGCCGTCCTTATAGCGGAATATATTCAATGCTATCGGCCATAACGTTGAGTGGAAAGCCGTCAGATGTGCCGCCACCTCTTGTTGAGGGCACTCTCAAGGCCATCACTACCGGAGCGCACTATCCGTTCGCGCTGTACACTTCGGCTCTTGAACGTATCAGGGCTGATGTGAAGATGCCGATATCGCCTTGCCGTGCAGGAATACTGAAGGCATATATCAACCGAGTTACAAGATTAAAAAATAATATAAAACCATTGCAACCTATGTTAGACATGACTAATGACAACCCCGGATATCTCTGCGGACGTCTTGCAGCAGTACTGGAGCATATCCAGAGTAATACAAACGGAGGTGATACAATCCGTACCACATACCTTACGGCGGCATCTGCTACTCCTGCCAATGTATTTCCCTCCATGCTCACACTTTCGATACATCACTCGGAGAAGCTGACGGCCAGCAGTTGCGTGTTTTTTGAGAAACTCAAGCAGGAAATTGTCACCATGCTTCCGGCTTCCGGCTTTCCGGCAAGGCTTGACCTGATTGATCAGGGGCGCTTCTTCGTGGGATACTATCATCAGAAATATGCCCTGTTTAATAATACGAAATCAGAATAATACTCGGTAAATAACATAAAGACAATAATATAGATATGGAAACAATTAAAAATCGTATTGACTTTGTATATATCTTTGATGTGCAGGACGGTAACCCTAATGGCGATCCCGACGCCGGCAACTTGCCACGTGTTGATGCCGAAACCGGCCTCGGCCTTGTAACAGATGTATGTCTTAAGCGCAAGGTACGCAACTATGTCGATTTGGCAAAAGCAGGCATACCCGGTTATGATATATTCATACAGGAAGCTGCTGTGCTTGACAACCGAGTGGAGGAGATATACGCTACTGACGCCGTAAAGAAGGTGAAAGAAAAGGACAAGCGAAAGATGACTGCGAAGACAGCTCTGTGTGAGAAGTATTATGATATCCGTTCGTTTGGTGCCGTTATCGCTACAAAGGATAAGCAGGGTCAGGTACGAGGCCCGATACAGCTCACATTCGCACGTTCGGTTGATCCGGTATTCAGCCATACGCATACCATTACACGTATGGCTGTTACCAAGGCTGGTAAAGATAAAGAACGTGATTTTGGGCGGAAGTCGACCGTGCCCTACGGACTGTATGTGGCACACGGATTTATTTCGGCTAATTTAGCCAAGCAGACCGGATTTTCTGACGAGGACCTGACCCTGTTCTGGAGTGCTTTGGAGAATATGTTTGATAATGACCGTTCGGCTGCACGCGGACTTATGTCAGCACGCGGGTTGATTGTCTTTGAACACTCATCGGAATTGGGTAATGCTCCGGCCAACAAGCTTTTTGACCGGGTTAAAGTGGTCAGGAAAGAGGATGTGGTCACACCACGTGGTATTGATGACTATTCGATTACGGTTGATGAGGAGGATATGCCTTCAGGCGTGAGCTGCAACCGTGTGTTCTGACGGGCTTGCTGGACGCTAATGAACGTCAGAAGTTCATACTCTGATGATGAAATGCTGTCGCTGTCGGGGATTCAGCACTTTATGTTCTGCCCCCGGCAGTGGGCATTGATTCATATTGAACAGTTGTGGGCTGAGAATCTGCTCACAACGGAGGGCGCATTGCTCCATGAAAATGTTGACAATCCGTTTATGCGTGAGACCAATGGCTCTGATATCATAACCTTAAGGGGTGTGCGTCTGGCGTCGTCGCGGCTTGGCCTGACCGGAATAGCCGATGCGGTGGAACTTCATCCCTATCCCGGAGTTGACTGTTCAAAGAAGGAGTTGCTTCGGAGCCGGCAGTTTACCGCTCTTCCGGTGGAGTATAAGCGAGGCCGCCGTAAGGTGAATGATTGCGACCGTATGCAGCTGGTTGCTCAATCCATGATTCTGGAGGAGATTCTGGGTATTGACATCAGCGAAGGCGCAATTTTTTATTGGGAGGAGCGTCATAGGGAATATCTTGATATTTCAGATGCCTTAAGAGCCGATGTAGAAGATATCGTAGGACGCATGCATGATATAGCACTATCTGGAGTTACCCCACCCGGGAAGAAAACCCCGGCATGCAGGTCCTGTTCGTTGGCCGATCTCTGTATCCCATCTATCTGCGGTAAAAATGTAAAACACTACCTGTTATCCCGATTTGATGAAGAGGATTCTTAATACACTGTATGTCACTACTCCTGATGCCTATCTGAGTAAGGACGGGACCAATATCGTGGTTTCGGTCAAGGGGCAGGAAATATTCCGGATTCCGGCGCAGAACATTGAGGCGATATGCACGTTTGGCTATCAGGGTGCAAGTCCCGGAGTGATGAAGCTGTGCGCCGATAAAAAGATTGGGCTTTCATTCTTCACGCCCCAAGGTCGTTTCATTGCCCGCGTACAGGGGCCGGTGTGCGGTAATGTGCTGTTACGTACGCGTCAATATAGCCGTTTTCAGCATCAGGACGTATCGTTGCATCTGTCATCCATAGCAGTCACCGGAAAAATCTATAACAGCAGGGTACTACTCCGGCGATTTATACGTGACTATCCTGACCGCAGTGGCGCCGCCTATGTGGAGCAGTGTGCTGAGAAGCTACGCCGCTGTTATCGGTTGGCTCAGGTGGCGGATTCTATTGAGACACTGCGTGGTATAGAGGGAGAGGCCGCTTCGGTATATTTCAGCGCTTTCCCCAATCTGATCTTGAATAATGACAGATGTTTCATTTTTGCCGGACGTAATAAACGGCCACCTACGGATATAGTGAATGCCATGCTGTCCTTCGGCTATTCATTGCTTGCCGCCGACTGCGCCTCAGCTCTGGAGAGCGTCGGGCTCGATCCGGCAGTAGGATTCATGCATACGTTGCGTCCCGGACGTAATTCGCTCGCACTTGACCTTATGGAGGAGTTGCGGGCGTATATTGTGGATAGGCTTGTACTGTCCATGATAAATATGCGGCAGGTATCTTCATCAGATTTTCTTGTGCATGATGATGACTGTAGGATATCCGTTGAATTTACCGACAAAGGGCGTAAAGCATTTCTTACCGCATGGCAGAATAAGAAGAAAACGGAGATAGTACATCCGTTTTTGAATGAAAAAATCTCGCTTGGATTGCTGCCCTACGTGCAGGCTATGCTTCTTGCAAGATATCTACGGCAGGATTTAGATGATTATCCGGTATTTATAGCAAAATAAAGATGTATATTTTAGTGACCTATGACGTGGAGACTAAGAGCGCCGATGGAAGCCGGCGTCTTAGCAAAGTGGCCAAATGCTGTCGGAATTATGGACAGAGGGTGCAGAATTCGGTATTTGAATGTTCTTTGTCAGGAGCAGAGCTGGCCATGCTGCGTGCTCAGCTGAAGTCAATCATAAATCCCAAAACAGATTCAATCCGCATATATCATTTTGGAAAGAATTATCATTCAAAGATAGAGCATATTGGAGTGGAAACGGCTTTTGACATGGACGCCCCTCTTCTGATATAAATGCATGTATAGAGCTCACGTGCGAACCATAAGTGTGGCATAAAATGCTGTCTGTTCGCACCGGTTGATAATGAGCTGTTTAGATTCGTGGATGTGATTGGGCTCTTGTGAGAATGGCAATTAATCAATAACTTCGCGGAAATGCAAAGGTAATCCATTGATTACCATTAGGCCCTGATAGGGCTGTCGCGCCCCACGCGGGCGCGTGAATTGAAACAACAGGGAAAATGATACCATCAACGACTATGATGTCGCGCCCCACGCGGGCGCGTGAATTGAAACACTCTGCCCGTGACGCTTGCCTCGGCATTGCTTGGTCGCGCCCCACGCGGGCGCGTGAATTGAAACATCCAACCATTGAAGAAACGCTTGTTGGTATGCGTCGCGCCCCACGCGGGCGCGTGAATTGAAACCAATCCATTCCGTTTATGTGAGAAACCGTCACGAGTGTCGCGCCCCATGCGGGCGCGTGAATTGAAACACTTGATGCATAACCGGAGCAGTCATAGGAGCCAGTCGCGCCCCACGCGGGCGCGTGAATTGAAACGAGTTGGAGGAGTGGTTTTTCGCATTCGCATTGCGATGTGTCATACATATATGTATGTGAGTTGAAACGCATTAGTATTGGATGCGGTGTTATTCGTATTCCTTGCATATTTCTGGGTGTTTTCCCTCGTCTTTTATGGGGGAAGAAGGTGCGTTTTTTTCGATGAGGTGGATGGTGTGAGTGGTGATGTTTTGCTATATTTGCGACTGGATGCCTAACGGTTATATCATCGTATTATGTGAGGTGTGTATAATCAGTAGAGTGTCAGCGTATTAATTGTTAAATTAAATAACCATGAAAATGCCTGTAGGAAAGGTGGCTTTGGCTGCCATTGTTGTTTTGTTTCTATCGTCGTGCGGAGCTAAGGAGTCAGATAGCGCAGAGGAAAGCGCATTGGAAGTGGCTAAGGTAGACAGTCCTGCTGTCACGATTCCAGTTGATAGTGTAGGTAAGGTTGATGCGTCCAATGCGGCACCGGCACCGGAGAAAAAGCCTGCTAATAAGCCTCTGACACAGTTTATGCTCGTAAGAGTTGTTGATGAAACCGGCACTCCGTCGATTCGGGATGCTGAGGATTTGAAAGTGCGTCTTACGTCAATGGGCTTTACAGTGAAGGTCGATGGCCCGAACCTTACGGCTACACGTGAGGGGGCCAATGGTGGAGTAACATCGGTCAAGGTATATTACCCGCAGTTTGATACCGAGGTCAACAGAATCACCATTGATTTTGCTGATGAAGAGGAAAAGGCAGGATTTGTCAAAACCTTACATGGCACTGGGTGGAAGCAGAACGGAACAGAATACATCCACCCGCGGAGTATGTCGGGTGAGAACGTGGTTCATGCATCGGTACGAGGCAATACCGCCACGCTATACGAGGATTTCGATTAGTTGAGGGGCACCATGTGGTAGCCGAGCGTTTTGAGCTGTACGGCCATACCTGCCAGATAGAGCTGGTGGAGTGCTGCTATATAGCATCCCATGGCGGCAGGGGTGCCGGGCTCGACATGTTCATGACAGAGCATATTGTAAACGCGTGACGCGCATTCGCCGGCAAGTGCGCTGAGTTTCTCCGCATCTTTATCTTTGAGGCCGATTACATCTTCGATTACGGCATCGTCAAGATTGTCGTATCCGCGCAGCTCGCGGATATGCAAGTAGATGTTCTCCATGGCTGAATAGCGTGCCCAGTCGGTATCCCAGTATTGGGCCATGGCCATACCGATGAACATCATCCATCCGAGCGATACCGTAGGATAGTTCTGGAATTCGCGGGCTCCATCGGGCATGTATGCGCGTGCTATCACAGGCCACAGCTCCTCTACGTCGGGGCATTCGGGAAGATGGCTGTCCACGGCTCCTTCGGTCTGGAGATAGCTAAAGAGGTCGGCGTGTACTTTCTCTTCAAACAGTGCTGCTATATCGTGTTCGGATGCGGTATTGTTCATTTGTCTGATATTTTATAGGGTTGTCTAATAACAACATTTCAGATGCCCCAAAGTTGGTGGACTACCTGCGGGAAATGCTCGCGTTCAAGTGCGTGTATCTTAGCCTCCACCGTGTCGGCGGTGTCGGTATCGGTCACCGGGACAGAGGTCTGAAATAGTATCTGTCCGGAGTCATACTCTTCGTTGACATAATGGATGGTTATGCCGGTGATGGTGTCGTGGGCGTCGATTACAGCCTGGTGGACATGGCGCCCGTACATGCCGCGTCCGCCGTAGCGAGGCAGCAGCGATGGGTGTATGTTTATGATCCTGTCGGGGTACATACGGAGCAGAAACAGTGGAACCATCAGCAGGAAGCCTGCGAGCACTATGGCGTCTATGGCAAATTCCTCCATCAGGGCCTTCATGACAGCCTCATCGTTTATCTGGCTGCGTGTCAGTATGCGTACGGGCACGCCCGCTTTTTCCGCCCTGCTGATTACCATGGCATCAGGACGGTTGGTCACCACAAGTGCTATCCGCGGACTATGTATTGAGTCCATGGTGTTGAAGTAGCGTATGAGGTTTTCGGCATTCGAGCCTGACCCGGATGCGAATACCGCAATATTTCTGACTGTTGTTGACACGCGATCTCCTGATATTGTTATGAATTTATGGTGCAAAAATACGATTAAGTAGAGCGTAAATGCAAATTTATTTGCAATTTTACCGGGCGTGAGTATTTCAGCCGTTGACAGAATCTGTAAATTCGCAGTTATCGCTGTTTATTGCTATGGTAGCGATATTGTCAGCTGTAGGGTGCGCCTCAATGTCGGAAAGAGGTATGTCGATGAGAAGCTGCTGAAATAAAAACAGCGAACGCCCGCCGCGTAAAGCCGGCAGGCGTCCTTCAGTGTATGTATTGAATGGTTATTTCCGGTTTGTAAATCCGTAGCCGGCCAATTGCAGAAGCGCCGGCGCTATTTCTGTGTTGTCAATATGTGAACCGAATATCTCCATGCCTTTGCCAATGGCGTAGACGGGCACCGGATTGCCGGTGTGGTTGCCGGTGGTCCATCCGAATCCCTGATTGGTGTTCAGTATGCGGTAGATGGTTGATGCAAGCGCATTGTATGAGGCATAGAGCGATTTTTCGTCATTCCCCTTTGTCTGGTGGGTTACAGTCTTATCATACAACTCACGGATTTTCTTCTCCTGATCTTCCGATACCGGCACTACATTCCAGAGTCCGGTATTGTCGGCGGTGAATTTTTTCAGTTCGTCCCATGACGGTTTTTTATCGTTGCCGAACATCTTTTTTACCTGGATTGAAAATTGGTCCTTGCTCATGCGCTGATAGGGCAGATATTGAGGATAGGAGGTGTATCCTACATAGCCGTTGCCGATGCTCATGCCGCCGGTTTCGTGGTCGGCTGTCACTATGATTACAGTTTCGTCGGGATGTTCAAGATAGAACTCGTAAGCCTTGGCCAGAGCTTCATTGAAGTTCACTACCTCCACGGCCACGGTGGCCCCGTCGTTGCCATGGCCCACGTGGTCAATATTGCCACCTTCCACCATCATGACGAATCGGTCGGGTGATACCTTTTTCAGATGGTCAATGCAGGCCGCTGTCATCTCCGGAAGTGTCAGCATGCCGGGTATAGAGTCGATGGTAAAGCCCATGTTGCTGCTGCTGAACGGATTGGCGCTGTGGAGAAACACGCGGCGTTTTTTGCTGCTGCGGGCATCATTAATGGATGTCACAAGGTCAATGTCTTTCGATTTGATATAATCCGCCAGATCCGTCTGTCCACCCTTTCCGTCAGGGAATCCGCGCCATGTTGAGCCGGCTATGAATTCATAGCCGCTTTCGGCAGCCTGCCGGCCTATCTGATAGAACTGTGAACGTGACGGAACGTGGGCATAGAAAGCTCCGGGAGTAGCATCGTCGGGAGCCACGCTCGTTACCAGTCCTACGCCCCAGCCGGCGTTATGAAGCACCTCAGCCATTGATTCTGTGGCCACAGTGTCAGGAGTCATGCCGAGCATCCCGTTTTTTGTTTTCTTGCCGCATGACAGTGCCGTGCCTGCGGCTGCCGAGTCGGTCACTGTGCTTGATGCTGAATAAGTGGTCAGTATGCCGGCCGTGGGAAACTGCATCATAAGCAGAGGTTTGTCATTTTTTAGGGCCACACGGTTGTACGTCTGTGCGGCCATGGCCTGTCCCATGCCCATGCCGTCGCCTATGAAATAGAAAATGTAGCGCGGAGATGCTGCGGTAGCCATTGAAAGAGCCATCGCCAGCAGGAGGGTAAGATTACGTAGTTTCATCTATGCTTTATTGAGTGGTTTTATATAATGGCGAAGATATGAAAAAGTCGTGACTGATACAACTGACATACTACGCATTCAAGCATTATTGCTATCCATGTATCGGGCGCATCAGTCTGATGATAGCTCTATAAATGGATTTTTTAATAAAAAAGATGGACTTTTATTATATAATTATTACCTTTACGGTATGGAAACTTTGAAGATAAGCAACGGATTTCAAGGAGAGCGAGCCTTCATATTGCCTCCCGCTGTCAGGATGCGTCTGGCAGAAATGCCAGAGACGTCATTGCTGCATGTTACTGATATAGGATATTATCCTAATGCAAAATCTCATTACTGCATGAGGACAGAGCCTATAGATCAGTACATATTCATATTCTGTGTTAAAGGAAAAGGGTGGTATGAACTTGATGGTAGGCGTTTTGAGGTAAATTCTAAAGATTTCTTTATAATACCGCCTGGCACGCCGCATTCCTATGGCGCCGATGTTGACTCACCGTGGACTATCTACTGGATTCATTTCAGGGGAACATGTGCTTCCGTATATGTGCCTTATGGCAACGGAGTCTTGACGTTTACTGAAAAGGCATGGATCAACATTCACTTGCTTCTCAACCGGTTTGAGGATATGATGAATACACTTGAAAAGGGGTATAACGCTGAAAGCTTGATTTATACAAGCTCTGTTCTCCATCATTTTTTTGGTACGCTGAGATTAATGTATAGGACTCCGGAAATGATAGGGGCGCCTGTGGACAGTGACGCATCGGATGTTATATCATATTCGATCAAATTAATGAATGAAAACATAGGCAGAACGTTGCGAATTAGTGAATTGGCAAGCTATTTCGGATATTCCTCTGCATACTACTCAACTTTATTTTCCAAATCTACGGGTATGACACCTGCCGCCTATCAGATTCAACTGAAGATGATCAGAGCTTGTTCGCTGCTTGATTTTACTGACCTGCGTATCAATCAGATTTGCCATATGGTGGGGATCGAGGACCCGTATTATTTTACCCGCGTATTTACGAAAATAATGGGAGTGTCTCCTAAATCTTATCGGTCAGATAAAAAAGGTTGATCATTCGAACCGTAGAGAATCAGACGATATAACATCCATGCCAAGTCCATAAAACAATCCGGAAAAGATATTGGGATGGATTTTTTTTATATCTTTGCCAGCGGATAATATTCCCAATAATGGCTATTGCGGACTCTGTTTATGGTGAATGTAGCCGGCTATATTTTCAGTTGGCTTTTTCCGGATCTTATCGGGGAATGCGATTGCCATAACCGGTTTCGAAGACAATATATGATTTAATGACCAATCAATCCCAATAAAACCAATTCTAACATGGAAAGACGTTCGTTTCTCAAACGTAGTCTGGCTACCATAGCCACACTCAGTGCGGCCGCAGTATTGCCGGTAAATCCGCTTGCTGCTGATTCGGCAAAAAATAAAAAAGGTAATAAGAAGACCCGAAAGAAGCCTTTGGCTAAAAGGGTGCTTATGTTAGGACTTGACGGAATCTGTGTCGAGGGGTTTAAGAAGGCTTATACTCCCAATCTTGATAAATTGTTGTCGGAAGGGATTCTTTCAACTGATACCCGCGTAGTCATGCCCTCCAACACTCAGCCCAACTGGATGAGTCATCTTAGCGGGTCCGGCCCTGAGATACACGGAGTGGATCGCAACGACTGGCTGTTGGACAAGCACACTTTGCCCGCGTTGGTAACGGATGAGGAGGGATATTACCCAACTGTCTTCAAGGTGCTGAAAGATAATATTCCGTCAATGAAAACAGCATTCTACTACAATTGGGCGGAGCTTATCAATCCATACAACCGCAGATATCTCGATGTGGTAAGCTTCGAGGAAAATGACGGGTATCTCAACAACTATTCCAAGGCTCTTGACTTCATGCGCACGCACCGCAACGAACCATGGACCGTGTTTCTTTACTCGGTACATACTGATCATGCCGGACATAAACACACATGGATGTCGCCTGAATATATATCTGCCATTGAAGAAGCAGATGTAAATATAGGTAAACTATTGGAACAGATGAAATCAGCCGGATTGTATGATGACACCCACATCATGTTCATCACTGACCACGGCGGTATCAACTATGGGCACGGCGGCATGACTACTAATGAAATGATTGTCCCCTGGGGTATTAAAGGCCCGGGAATTGTCAGCGGAGTAGCAATGACGGAGCCAAACAACACTGTCAATACGGCATCCGTGATACTTGATCTTTTCGGGATTGAACAACCATTGTACTGGACCGGAGAAATCCCGCAGTCTATATTCAAATAATAGGACAGAAGTTATGAATATCATGAAAACAGCTTTTTTGTCAACTATATTCTGTATGATATCCTTTCTTGCTTCGGCAAAGGACTACTATGCAGATATAAATCCTGAATCTACACCACGTTTTGAGGCTGGTAAGGGGCGGTTTATGGTAAACGGTGAACCTGTTGTCATAAAATCGGCTGAGTTACATTATCCCCGTATCCCACGCCAATATTGGGATCAGCGCATCAAACTATGTAAGGCGCTTGGCATGAATACAATATGTCTCTGTGTATTCTGGAATATACATGAGGCGGCTCCGGATGAATTTGATTTCTCAGGGCAGAATGATATTGCTGAATTTGTCAGACTCTGCAAAGCTAATGATATGTATGTGATCCTGCGCCCGGGGCCGTATATCTGTGCAGAGTGGGAAATGGGGGGATTGCCTTGGTGGCTACTTAAAAAGAAAGATATACGTCTGCGTGAATCCGACCCATATTTCCTTGAACGGGTCGACAAATTTGAAAAGGCAATTGCAGGGCAGGTGGGTGACCTTACCATTGCTGATGGCGGCCCCATTATAATGGTTCAGGTGGAAAATGAATATGGCGCATATGGCACCGATAAAGAATATATTTCCACTATACGTGACATACTCAGAAAGAATTTTGGTGAAAATGTAACATTATTTCAATGCGATTGGTCATCGAATTTTCTTAATAATGGATTGGACGACATGATCTGGACCTTAAATTTCGGGACAGGTGCCAATATCAAACAGCAATTTGCCAAGCTGAAGGAGGTTAGGCCCGACTCGCCGCTGATGTGCTCTGAGTTCTGGAGCGGATGGTTTGACAAATGGGGATATAACCATGAAACCAGAAATGCTGATGCTATGATAGCCGGAATTGACGAAATGCTTGCCGACAGTATATCGTTCAGTCTTTATATGACCCATGGAGGGACAAACTGGGGACATTGGGCCGGAGGAAATTCGGGCCCATTTACCCCCGATGTGACTTCGTATGATTACGATGCTCCAATAAGTGAATCTGGCCAGATTACGCCAAAATACATAGCTTTGCGAAATATGATGGCAAAATATACCGGAGGGAAAAAGCTGCCAAAAATCCCGGCAACCATAAAGCCTATCAGGATTCGTGAGTTTGAGTTCACGGAATTTGCTCCGCTTTTTTCCAATCTGCCTACTGCAAAGCATGATGAGGCAATCCGTACAATGGAAGAATATGACCAGGGATTCGGCAGTATTCTATACCGTACATCACTCCCGGCTCTTGACCGTCCGGCACTGCTCACTATTACGGATCCCCATGATTACGCCCAGATTTTCATTGATGGGAAATATATTGGTAAGCTTGACCGCCGTCTTGGAGAGAAGCAGATCAGGATGCCATCGTGTGCTCAGAATGCCCGTCTTGACATACTTGTTGAGGCGATGGGACGTGTCAACTTCGGACGTGCAATGAAGGATTATAAAGGGATTACCGATAATGTGACTGTGGCAATTGACAATGATGGCTTCACTTTCACTTGTGATCTGAAGAACTGGGAGGTGTTTAATTTGCCGGATAGCATTGAATTTTATAATTCAATGAATTTTATGCCGATAGATCTTTCCATGAAGGATGAGAACGGCCGTATGCCGCGAGGAGTATATAGAGGCTTATTCTATGTAAACAAGCCCTCCGACACATATCTTAACTTTGAATCATGGGGAAAGGGACTTGTTTATGTCAACGGACACCCGATGGGACGCATCTGGGAAATCGGGCCACAACAGACCTTGTATATGCCCGGATGCTGGTTAAAGAAAGGAGAGAATGAAATTTTAGTATTTGATATCATTGGCCCGGAATCGCCAAAGTCCGAAGGTATTGATTATCCGGTTTTAGATAGACTGTCAATAGCTGAGCCTGTCACGCATAGGGCTGAAGGAGAGGCGCTTGATCTGAATGATGAATCCCCGGTCATTGCCGGAGAATTCAATCCGGGAAACGGATGGCAGGAGATACGATTTGCAACTCCCGCTACCGGCAGGTATATATGTATCGAGGGTATAAGCGCAATAGATGGAAAAGAACTTGCCTCTATTGCCGAGCTCTATCTGATTGATAACAACGGACGGCGTTTGTCAAGAGAAAACTGGACGGTAATGTATGCTGACAGTGAAGATGTCAAGACCGTAAACCGTGCGGGCGATAAGGTGTTTGACCTCCAGGAATCAACCTACTGGCAGACTGTTCCGGGTGATGCCTTCCCACATGCTTTGATTATAGACCTCGGAAATGAGTATTCAATAAGCGGACTTCAGATTCTGCCACGAATGGAGTCAGGGGCACCTGGAGCAATTAAAGAATTCAAAGTATATCTAAAATCGAGCCCATTTAATGTTAATGTCCAAAATTGATGCTCAAAATTAGTCAGGAATCTCTTCTGAAAATACCTGCTAAGTCCATTTATAATGACGAGTGAAAATTAGGGTTGATCTCATTTGTGGGGTCAACCCTTGTTTGTGTAAAAATCGATATATCAACCATGTTAAATAAAAAACAAAAAAAGCGAACTCAGATTTGCTCTGAATTCGCCTATCGTGGTGGAGTATAGTTTCGTGAATAAACGTGAATTTGATATGTGTATTCGATATCTCTAACACGTCGTTGAATTGAATCGTAGGAGGCTACGCTGAAACTTGTTTATTGAAAAAGCCTTGGAAAGAAAGATCTTCATCTATATCGGGCCAGTGAATTCCGAAATATGATAATTTATAATTATTTCGTTCGCTTTCTGATGCTCTGGCGAGTCGGGAATAATTGCAAAATAGCTCTTTGCCTATTTGTCCATCATTTAGTTCAACATATATTGCTTCATTTGTGAGCCATATACGGGCAACGTCTTCACGGTTCATTTTATGCCTCCTTTCTTAAAATATTCATTCCAGCGGTCAATAATTATATCTTTATTCTCCTCGATTATGGATTCAATCATCTTCAATTCATTCTTTTTGAATCCATGATTCGCTACAAGCTCAAGTGTGACAACATTATATTTAGCTTCTGAATCACCTTTTGCAATATGCACATGTATTGGATCATGTTCATTTGACCAGAAGAAGAATCTAAAACCGAGAAAGATAAAGAGTGTTGGCATAGCAACGATATTAAATATAAAACAAAAAAAAGCGGGTTCGGAATTTCTTCTGAACTCGCTTGTCATGGTGGAGTATAGCGGACTCGAACCGCTCACCTCGACACTGCCAGTGTCGCGCTCTAGCCAGATGAGCTAATACCCCGTTAGTTCTGCTAATGCGCTGCAAAGATAAATACAATTTTTTTAGTTTGCAATAGTCTTGCCAATTAAAATCACGATTTTTTTCAATTAAATAGCACTGCTTTGCCCGTGGCTCAGAAGGGGAGGCCTTTCGGGCTTGTTGCGCCCCAGGAGGCGCGGTCAAGGTTGCGGTAGTTGACGGCCTCGCGTATATGGTGGGGGAGTATGTCGGGCGAAGCTTCGAGGTCGGCTATCGTACGTGCCACTTTGAGGATGCGGTCATAGGCGCGGGCACTCATGTCGAGGCGAGTCATGGCATCGCGGAGTATCGCGAAGCCCTCCTGGTCAGGCCGGGCATGTATGTTGAGCAGGCGTGAATTCATCTGTGCGTTGCAGTGCACGGATTTTTCATCGGCAAAACGCCTGGCCTGAATGGCTCGGGCGGCTATGACGCGGCGGCGGATTTCCGCGCTCGATTCTCCCGGGGCGCTTTGAGCCAGTTCGTCAAATGGCACAGGCATAATCTCCACCTGCAGATCTATACGGTCAAGCAGCGGGCCTGATATGCGGCTGAGATAGCGCTCTACGGCTCCCGGCGGGCATGTGCATTCCTTGGTGGGGTGATTGTAATATCCGCAAGGGCAGGGGTTCATCGACGCTACCAGCATCACTCCGGCAGGATAGTCAATTGAGTAGCGTGCGCGCGACACGGTAATATGCCTGTCTTCAAGCGGTTGACGCAGCACTTCGAGGACTTGCCGGGGGTACTCTGGGAACTCGTCCATGAATAAAATCCCATTATGGGCAAGCGAGATTTCTCCTGGCAGTGGGTTGGATCCACCACCTACCAATGCCACCGGCGATATGGTATGGTGCGGAGCGCGGAAGGGGCGTTGTGTCATCAGGCGTGCGCCCCCTTTCAGTTTGCCGGCTACGGAGTGGATTTTCGTTGTCTCAAGGGCTTCTGACAGGGTGAATGGAGGCATGATGGAGGGGAGGCGTTTGGCCATCATGGATTTGCCCGACCCGGGAGGCCCGACAAGCAGAATATTGTGGCCTCCGGCGCATGCCACCTCGAATGCGCGTTTCACTGACTCCTGCCCCTTTACCTCGCTGAAGTCATAGTCAAATACTCCGGACGATGATGCAAACTCGGCCCGTGTGTCAACGACCGTAGGCTCAAGTTGGGCCCGGCCGGCAATGAATTCCACTACCTCGCGTAGTGATGACGCACCATAGACCTGCAGATTGTTGACTACGGCGGCTTCCGTGGCGTTCTCTTTCGGAACTATCATCCCTTTGAACCCTTTGGCACGGGCTGTTATGGCCATCGGCAGAACCCCGCGTATGGGGAGGAGCGTGCCGTCAAGCGAAAGCTCGCCCATTATCATATAGTCAGCCAATGGCTCTGAGGGAATGCGTTCGTCAGCAGCCAGTACACTGACTGCTATAGGAAGGTCGTAGGCAGCTCCCTCTTTTTTGACATCGGCGGGGCTGAGATTGATTACCACCCTGCGTCGTGGGAAGTCATATCCGCTCTGGGTCACGGCTGAGAGGACACGCTGGTAGCTCTCCTTGACGGCAGTGTCGGGGAGGCCGACCATGCAGAATGAAAAGCCGCGTTCGGCCACACTCTCAATGGTCACTACTATGGCATCGATACCCTGGACGGCTGCGCCGTAGACTTTTACCAGCATGACGGTGACGGTTATTTTAGACGTGAAGTGATAATACGTTCAGCGGCGCTGATGGAGCTGCCGCGGTAAATCTGCGAGCCGGTGGAGTCGGCTACTATGAAGAAGGGATAGCGGGGCACAGACAGTTTGGTGAGTGTGCTGCCTGCTATGGAGCCGGGGCCCCAGGCCTGACGCCATGAGGCTGTGTCGCGTGCTGTAGATTGCTTCCATGAAGCTGAATCCGGAGCAAGTGATACTTCTATCACATCGCAGCGGCGCGGAGTATAGCGCTGACGTAGGCTGCGCATGCGTGAGGTGATGGTGTCGCGGCCTGCCGATTCCGAACTCAGGAATGCAAGCAGCGACAGGGAATGTCCCCCCGGAGTATAGAAATAAGTGGAATCATTGCGTGTGTAGAAAGTCATAGGCACTACGGCCGTGCCGGCATTGCGGTTGAGCTGAGTGGCGAGTACGGCGCTGAAATTCTGTACTATGGCTGCCGGGCGAGCGCTTGTGGATATAAGGGTGAGCAGCGAGTCGGCCATCGATTCGTAGCCCGGAGTCTGGAATCGTGTGGTCACCAGCGCTGTCGAGGCCATGTCGGAGCGGTTCTTCCCTACAAATTCGGCTATGGCTCTGTTTATGGCATCTTGGTTGCCGGAGGTGAGCAGCTCGGCATTTTCCTGTGTCCACTTTGCTAATTTCGATGATGATCGGTTGCCCTTCACTTCCGTGAGCAGCGGAGATTCAAGCGAGGCTTTGAGCTCGATTTTGTCGCCATTTTCAGCAATTACCGTAGCCAGCGGAGTTCCGTCCGACATCTCTATCAGGCAGAGTGTGGGAGTAGCGGAATTGCCGCGCATGGCAAACCGTCCCTCTACGGCTGTCTGTGACACACGTTTGATGCCCCCGGCGGCATAGTAAGTCATATTTACGGTCTGCATTCCGGCGCCTTCAATGACTCCGCCAACTGAGAATGACTCTGATTTGCTGCATGCCGAAAGGATAATAGCTGCAATTATGGTCAAAAAGGAATATATCGTCTTCATATCAGGCAAAGATAATTATTGCCGATGGTTCGGCCAAAAAGAAAAGTTATTATCTTTGTGGCCAATCATGAACAGATTCATAGCATTTCTTCTAATATTATCCATTTCGGCCGGATTTCTGTCCGGGACAGCCTCGGCTCAGATAGTGTCGGACTCGAATGGTACGGTCGATGCCGACAGTGTGCGCCGCGATTTTGACAAGCAGCCATATTTCGGACTGTACAAGGACAATTACTTCATATTCGGTACCACAATAGGGCAGAAGCCTACTAAGGAGAATTCAAATGTGAAGTTTCAGATTTCAATTTCACAGAAGCTTACCCGAAGTGTCCTGCCGTGGAATTCATATCTTTTCCTGTTCTATACGCAGAAGGTGTTCTGGAATATTCTGCAGAACTCGATGCCTATGACTGACCTGAATTTCAATCCGGGAATAGGACTGGCTAAGCCGCTCTTCGTCAAAGGTCGCTTCATAGGAAAGCTCAGCCTTATGCTTGAGCATGAAAGTAATGGCCGCGATGGGCTGGAATCGCGCTCATGGAATAAAATCAGCGCAGCGGCGAATGTGATGATTGATCCTACGTTTACTGTGCATGGCAAGTTCTGGATACCTATTGTGGACGGAGCGAATAATAAGGATATTCTTGACTACTGCGGTATCTATCAGGTCGGTATGCAGTATCTTAGCCTCAACAAGCGCTGGGGCGCATCAGTGATACTGACCAAACGTAGAGGCTGGAAGCTGAATTATAACACCACCGTTGAACTCAGCTACCGTCTGTTCAAGCGCGACAATCAGTATCTGTTCCTGCAGTATTATAACGGTTATGGCGAGGGGCTTCTGGACTACAAGCAGTTTCATTCCACCGCCCGTATAGGCATCGTTATCAAGCCCCGTCTGTTCAGCGACTATTAAGCCGGGGTTTAGAGAGCATTGCGCAGAATCCACCAGAGTGTAATCGCCACGAGCCATATGTATATGGCCTTCGTGGAGTTCATCGCGGCATAGAATCCTGGATAACGCGTGCGCATGACGGCTGCAGCAGCCATAACGGCAAGAGGCGGTATCGACAGGACAAGCATGGCATTGAAGCGCCATGCTGCTATGATGTCGGCGTGCAGCAGTGCATGCAGCGCTCTCTGCGAGCCGCATCCGGGGCAGTCAAGCCCGGTCAGGCTCTTGAATATACAGCGTGGGAAGAAGTGGGTCGAGGGGTCAAAAAAGCCGTATATCAATATTAAAATGACAATGGCGGACAATATCAGTATTGTCCGCCACCGTTTGATGTCAGTAGTCGTCATCCGGCTATGAGGAAGTAAACTATCTGGAACGGAATGGCTATAAGGCCCAGCACTACTCCGACAAGAATCCATATCAGAGCCTGGTTTGATGCCCGACGTGCGCCGGCATAGTCACCGCTGTTGTAGCGGGGCTCAACGCGGGTGGATGCTATCAGGGCCACAATGCCGGGTATGAGGCAGCATACAAGGAGCACTACTATGCTCCATGCCAGATAGGTAGGAGGCATGGGCGGTAATGTGCGTGCCGGTTGCGGAGCCGGCTGGTATGCCGGGGCTTGATAGCCCCACTGCTGTCCTGGCGTCTGATAGCCTTGAGGTGGAGTTGCCGGGCAGTTCAGCTCAGGGAGTTCTGACGCGCGTACCCATGCCGGCAGCCCCGTGCGCCACACAGGTGTGTCGGGAGCAATGTGCATGGCCAGAACCTGCTCGAGCGACATCGGGCCAAGTTTTACGCCATTGTATATTAACCAGTAGTTCATTTCAGTTATTAAAACAATCTCTTAATCAGAAAAATTTAACCTCCTCGCCGAGAATATCGGAGAGCAGGTTGTTGGCCAGACGGCTTGCGCCGATGCGGAAATAGCGGTTGTTTAGCCACTTTTCGCCAAGTACCTCCTTGACAATGGTGTAGTAGCCGAGTGCCTCATCGGTGGTTGATACGCCTCCGGCAGGCTTGAAGCCTATCATATTGCCGGTCTGTTCATGATACTCCTTGATGCACTGTGCCATGATGTAAGCGGCCTCAAGTGACGCACCGGGGTATTCCTTGCCTGTGGAGGTCTTGATGAAGTCGGCACCTGAGTACATGGCCAGGATTGCGGCGGCACGGATGTTTTCAGCTGTGCGGAGAGCTCCGGTTTCAAGTATTACTTTCAGATGGGCGTTGCGGCAGGAATGCTTTATTTCTGAAATCTCGTCGCACACCTCTTCCCAGTCGCCGTCAAGGAAATTGCCTACGTTAAGAACTATGTCTATCTCATCGGCGCCCCCTTCTACGGCAAGGGCTGTTTCAGCGACCTTCACTTCGGGGAATGTCTGTGAGGCGGGGAATCCACCTGATACAGCAGCGATGTTGACGCTGCTGACTTCGAGTACGGTGCGCACTACCTGAGCGAAGCATGGATATACGCAAATCGCTGCAACGTTGGGCAGGTCGCCATGTTCGTTTTCGAAGTCATTGACGCGTTCGGTGAACTTGGCCACGGACTGGGGCGAATCGGTAGCCTTCAGTGTGGTGAGGTCAATGCAGTTGAACAGCTTTTTGAGTACTTCAGGAGTGCGGTTTTCCTCACGCTTTTCGTTTATGATACGGGCCACTTCCGCAGCCACGAAGTTGTCGTCGGTTGTTACTTGGCTTTTAGCCACAGTGTCATGATACTTGTCTGCCATCGGTATGGAGTTATGTTCGTTATATCTTAAAATGTTAATTGTCAGTGTCTGATAGTTTGGGGTTGTTGCGATGTCTGTCTTTATCCCTAATGGTTTTCTTGGCCAGATTGTTCATGAAGGCATCGGTCAGATCGATCCCTTCCTGATTGGCTATTGCCGCCACTACCCAGATGATATCGGCCAGTTCGTCGGCTAATTTCGAGGCATCCTCGCCCGGCTTGAACGATTGGTCGCCATGCTTGCGGGCCATTATGCGGGCCACCTCGCCGGTTTCCTCCGTCAGTATGGCCATGTTGGTAAGCGGAGAGAAGTAGCGCACACCAATCGTTTTAATCCAGCGGTCAACCGATTCCTGAAGCTGAGCCAGGGTGATTTCCTGATTCTTTGACTTATCCATCATTCGCGTAGCTTCGAGTCAATGATTATGGTTACAGGGCCGTCGTTGATAAGCTCCACTTTCATGTCGGCGCCGAACACTCCTTTGGCTGTGGTGTGTCCGGTGAGCTGAGTCAGGCGGTCGCAGTACAGATCGTACAGCGATGTAGCTTCCGGATGTGCGGCTGCGCGGATATAGCTCGGGCGATTGCCTTTGCGTGTCGATGCCGTGAGGGTAAACTGGCTTACTGCCAGGATACGTCCGTCGGCGGCATTGATGTTCAGGTTCATCACCCCGTTGTCATCATTGAATATGCGCAGTGCGGCGGTTTTGTCGGCAAGCCATAGGGCATCCGTGTCCGAATCGCCTTTTTCGACCCCGACAAGAACCATCATTCCCGGGCCTATGGATGAATGCTCCACTCCGTCAATGGTTACTGATGCGCGGCTTACCCGCTGAATAACTATCCGCATGCTTTTCTCTGAATATGGTTAGACGCAAAAATACAAAAAAATCCACATAAAATGTGTAATTTTACAACGGATTTAAATATCATGAATATGAAACTGTTGAAAAATTCGTTAATGTTTCTGGCGGTAGCTTCCGCCATTCAGGTATCCGGGGCCAACGCCTATGTGGAGCCGCGCGATACAACGCCTGTCGATAAGGAGGCATGGGCACGATTTACAGCCCCTCTTGAGTTTACCTGGGTATCCAAGGACAAGCATTACGGCCAGTTTGCCGCACCTGATGTGAAGGGCCGTGTGGCTGATACCACCGTCACCGCATGGCGCGGAGAGCGTATCGGGCTTGAGGCTCTTGTGATAGCCGGAAAGGACAGCGGCCCGCTGCGTGTCAAGATGTCAAATCTGAAGCAGGGCAAGCGTACGGTGAAAGCTCCGGGGAGTTCGGCAGCATTCATGCGCTATGTGCTGACCACCCATTATAATACCTGCGGTTATCCCAAGCCTGACCTCCCTGCTTATACCAATCCCGATATGATCGATCTTCCTGACGCACAGGTGAGTGTTGAGGCTAATTCAGTGCGTCCGGTATGGTGTACTGTTGAGGTGCCGCGTGATATCGCCCCCGGTGCTTACACTACCACCGTGAGTCTGGTCAATGAGAAGGGTAAGACTGTCTCGGAGCTCGCGCTCAACATAAACGTTGACAGCCGTCAGCTTCCCGAGCCAAAGGATTATACGTTCTACATGGATATGTGGCAGCAGCCTTATGCCATATCGCGTTATAACAACGTGAAGCCCTGGAGCAAGGAGCATTTCAAACTTCTTGAACCGTATGCCGACATGCTCGCACGTATGGGTCAGAAAACCGTATCGGTGATACTCTTCTACGAACCTTGGGGCGAACAGAGCAATGACAAGTTTGAGCCGATGGTGGAGACTGTGAAGAAAAAGGATGGTAGCTGGGCCTACGATTATTCAGTGATGGATGAATATATCGAGTTCATGGGACGTCATGGCGTGGATGCCAATATATCCTGCTTCACCATGATACCGTGGGATATGAATTTCCGTTATTTCGACGAATCCAAGGGCGAATACGCCTATCTGAAGACTACTACTGACTCGCCTGAATATAAGGAGCTGTGGACCAATTATCTGAAGTCGCTTGTGGCTCATCTGAAGGCCAAAGGCTGGTATGAGAAGTCAATGATAGTGATGGACGAACGCGGTCTGAAGGATATGATGAACGCCTACCGTATAGCACAGGAGGCTGTACCGGGGATAAAAATGTCACTTGCCGGTAACTATCATCCGGAGCTGGTGGGTGAACTTGAGAGCTACACTGTGGCAAGAGGCGATTTCTTCCCTGAGGATGTCCTGAAGGAGCGTAAGGCCAAGGACTGGATTTCGCTGGTATATGTATGCTGCGCGCAGTCAGTGCCCAATATCTTCACCAACAGTGCGCCTGCCGATGGCGCTTATCTGCCGGTGTATGCCACGGCTACAGGATTTGACGGATTGCTCCACTGGTCATTTACCAACTGGACTGACGACCCGATGACTGATTCGCGCTTCCATATGTTTGCTCCCGGCGATACTTACTTCGTGTATCCCGACGGACGCACCTCAACCCGCTTCGAGCGTCTGGTCGAGGGTGTGCAGATGAGTGAGAAGCTCCGCATACTGCGCGACGAGCTTACTGCCGCCCGCGATGTCGAGGGGTTGCAGGCTCTTGAAAATGCGCTGCTACCCATCCGTACAGGTGTTATCAATTCCTACTATCCTACATCGAAAGTGGTCAATGCGCTTCAGAAACAGATAGAGGAGCTGAGCAGCAAGAAATAAAACAGCAGTCAGAACTGCATCACTTATCGGGCCGCGGCGTTTTCGTCGCGGCCTTTTCCTGCCAGCATGCCGCATGCGGCCATGATGTCCTCGCCGCGCGAGGCCCTGATGGTGGCTGTTATGCCGAGCGCGTTGAGCCTGTCGCGGAATGCAACCATGGTCTGCTCCTGGCAGGGGCGTAGCGGCGAGTCAGGTATGGCATGAAAGCGGATAAGATTCACGCGGCATGATGTGCCTTTGAGCAGCCGGGCCAGCGCATCGGCATGGCGCATGTCGTCATTCACACCGCGCCACATGATGTATTCTACCGAAAGACGGCGCTGATGGGCGAAATCGTAGCCACGCAGCAGATGCATGACCTCCTTTACCGGATAAGCCCTCTCTACGGGCATCAGCGATGCGCGTTCATCTGCAAAAGGGGAGTGTACGCTGATGGCTATATGCACCTTTGTCTCTTCGGCAAGGCGCTTCAGTTCGCGTAGCTTCCCGATTGATGACACTGTTATGCGCTTCGGGCTCCATGCAAGACCCCATGGTGCGGTGAGTATCTCAATGGCTTTCAGCACGGCATCCAGATTGTCCATAGGTTCACCCATGCCCATGAATACCAGGTTGGTGAGCCGTTCGCTGCCGGGTACCGACAGTACCTGGTTGATTATGCCGGTGGTGGTGAGGTTGCCGTGGAATCCTTGGCGCCCTGTCATACAGAACTGGCAGTTCATGCGGCAGCCTGCCTGGGAACTTACGCAGAGGGTGGCTCGGTCGGCGTCGGGTATGAACACAGCTTCAATGTCGCGACCTCCTACTCCTTCAAACAGATATTTGGCTGTCCCGTCAACGGATATGCTCTCCGCCGTGGGGGGCTTCAGCCCGACGGTGTATCGCTCGTTCAGGCGTTGACGCCCGGCCTTTGATATGTCCGTCATTTCATCTATATTGTGAATACGGGCTGTATAAAGCCAGCGGGCCATCTGTTTTGCTGCGAATGGGGGAAGGGCGCATTCAGCCGCTACCTGACGGAGTTCGTCAAGTGTCATCCCGATTAGAGGTGTAAGCTGTGGTGTCATGTGACAAAGGTAATCACTTTCGGCCGAATGTTAAAATCGACGTTGATGATTTTTAGATTTTCTTTGCATATAATCTATTGCTATCAGCCTTTTTATGATTAACTTTGCATTGCTGAAAGAAGCCGGGAGTATGGTTTGCATAGCCAGTCTGTATGTGGCTTCTTTTTGTGGAATGAAGTAAGTTTTGTTAGACAATATACTTGAATTTTGGTTATGAGGGAGGTGCGCTTTCGTGAGAAAGTGCACTTTCGTTTTTTTTATACCTATAGGTATAAAGAGGGCATAAACATAGAAAAATATTTTTCGGATGATTTTTGCGAAAAATATCATAAAAAGAATAGATGATAATTAACGAAAAATCGTATCTTTGCAAAATAAATGCGTGGCGCGTGCCGTATAGAACAGAGGTTCATGCGTAGCACATGTCACTGCAGATAGAATACACTCTGGTATTTTAGATGAGAATATTCAGACCATGATGATGATAGTCCGGCCATAATTGTGCCATGACCGGAACAAAATAGATGAGAAAAATATAGTAATTATTTTTATAACCTTATGCTAAAACCAATCAAATCAGTAAGTAAACTACTTCTGATCGCTTCCCTTATGGGCGGGTTCGCTATGCCTGAACGCATAGAAGCCGCTCCGGTGGCCGCTGCCGAGCAGTCAACTACTGCCAAAGGTGTGGTAAGGGATGAATTTGACGATCCGATGGTAGGTGCATCAGTTCGTGTGGTAGGCAATGCCTCGCAGGGAGCCGCCACAAACATTGATGGCGAATTTTCTATTCCAAATGTTAAAATCGGAACAAAACTGCAGATTACTGCTGTGGGCTATTCACCCATTGAGGTAGTGTGGAAAGGTACTCCGATTGACGTGAAGATGGACCAGAACTCACAGGTGCTTGACGAAGTGGTGGTAACCGCCATGGGTATCAAGCGTGAGGCTAAACAGCTCACCTATTCAGCCCAGACAATCAAGAACGATGAAGTGACCCGTATCAAGGAAACCAACTTCATCAACTCGCTGCAGGGTAAGAGCGCCGGTCTGACCATTACCCCCAACAACTCAGGTGCCGGTGGTGGCGCTTCCAAGATCACCCTCCGAGGAAGCACCTCGATTCTGGGTACCAACCAGCCCCTTATCGTAATCGACGGTGTGCCGATGTCAAACGGCATGGGCGAGCAGGCCACCGACCTCGGCTTCGGCGGCTCACGCAGTGGCGACGACCTCCTGTCGACCATCAACCCCGAGGATATTGAGAACATGACCATCCTCAAGGGCCCGAACGCAGCGGCACTCTACGGTTCGGCCGCCAACAACGGTGTTATCGTCATCACCACCAAATCAGGTGCTTCGGGCGAAGTGAAGGTCAACATCTCAAGCTCTACCTCTATCGACCGCATCGCCATGTACCCCAAGCAGCAGCAGATATTCGGTATCACCGATACAGGTGTAGGTACACATGGACAGTGGAGCGCGTGGGGCCCCATGATCGGAACACGCGACAAGGACGACCTCGCTGCCAATCCCTGGCTTATGAATGAAGCACGCGATGCCTCACGCGACTTCTTCAATACCGGTGTGACTCTCAACAATGGTATCACCCTCAGTGGCGGTACAGAGCTTTCCCGCACATACTTCTCTTATAACAATACTTATCAGACAGGTGTGGTGCCCAACAACAAGTTCATGCGTAACAACGTGATGCTTAAGGAAAGCTTCTCGCTGTTCAACAAGAAGGTCAACATCAACACCAGCCTCAACTGGATTCACCAGCGCACGGACAACGCTCCCCGTGTAGGTAAGGCGCTGACATCGCTCTTCGCACTCTACCGCTCGCCGGCCGATGTGGATATGCGCTACTTCAAGAACCATTACAGCTATCTGGGCAAGTCAACTGACTATCTGGTATCTGACCCCAAGGTAGGCAACCCCAAGCTCGTAGGACAGCCTATCCAGAACTGGAACTGGTTTGTGGAATACCTTAACAACCCCTTCTGGGTAGCCAACATGATGAATGACCAGGTGAAGCGTGACCGCCTCCTCGGCAACATCACCCTCGACTGGAACATCTGGGGCAACCTCAAGTATCAGACACGACTCAATGTCGACTATGTGCTTGACAACAGCCTCAATGAAGAGTATGCCACCATGTTCCGTGCAGGTTTTGACAACATCGGCGGTAAATACTACAGCGGCAATTCACGTACAAGTGACATCTACAATGACCACATGCTCACATGGAATGACCGCATCAATGACAAGATCGATATCAATGCCGCTCTCGGTGGCAGCTTCACCCGCCACTATGCACGCAGCACCAGCATCGACACCTGGATCGATACCTGCGGTATGCCCAACGCATTCGTTCCCCAGAACAGCAAGCACAGCCGTCCCGGCAACCCCAACGGTTCTGCCACCTCGGCAAGCGACTCATGGAACTACTCCGACTGGAGCTCGGCCATGTTCGCCACTCTTTCAGTAGGCCTGTGGGATAAGGTTTATGTCGACGGCAGCTACCGTATCGAATGGGCGCAGTCATTCCAGCAGTTCACACGCGGCGGAGGCTATAAGAGCTTTGACTACTACTCAGCCGGTGTCAACGTGCTTCTCGATAAGTTCCTTCCCCGCACAAGCTTCCTTGACCTTCTGAAATGGCGCGGAAGCTGGTCAGTGGTAGGTAACCCGATTCCCAATACTCTCTTCGCCCGCCAGAGCTACAACTTCGGCACCGGTACACTCTCACCCCGTCCGCCGCTGTTCGACGATCCCCAGCCCGAAACCACAACCTCGTTCGAAACCGGTTTCGATACATGGTGGTTCGGCAACAAGTTCAACTTCGACATTACTTATTATAACTCCACACTCAAGAATCAGTTCCTCTATGTGACCACAGCCAACGGTGAGAGCAAGCCTGTCAACACTGGTAAGATCCGCAACCAGGGTGTTGAAATCAGCGCCGGCTACCGCTGGGCCATCAACAATGACTGGAGCTGGCAGTCAAACCTCAACTTCGCCTGGAACGACAACAAGATTCTTGAAACCTACAAGAATGCCGACGGTTCCGCTTATGAATATATCACCGGTCCGAACGCTTTCAAAATCAAATATCTTGAAGGTGGTAAGTATGGCGACCTCTATGTCAACTCATTCCGCCGCAACGAGGATGGTACAATCCGTATCAACAATGCCAATGACCCGGCCAACGCCGTTCCTGTGATGGCTTCAGGTACATATGATACTTTTGTAGGCAACACAACATCGCCCGTAACCCTCGGATGGAACAACACCATCACATGGCGCAACCTTACTCTTTACTTCCTTATCGACGGTCGTATCGGTGGTAAGGTGATGTCACTCACAGAAAGCGACCTTGACCGTTTCGGTGTTTCAGAACGTTCAGCTCAGGCACGTCTGGCCGCTATGGCCGATCCCAACCTTCAGGCTGTGGATGCCGAAGGCAATACCGTGCTGATGATGTACGTGCCTGACGGCAGCGGCAACAAGGTGTCCGTGAAGCGTTACTACGAAACTATCGGTCAGAACCCGATGGAGGACCACGTGTACAACGCTACAAGCTTCCGCATGCGCGATATCTCGCTCAGCTGGTCGCTCCCCAACCTCTTTGCACGCAACAAGGGCATGACCGCCCAGTTCTCAGTCAAGAATGCATTCTTCCTTTACAAGGATTCACCTGTTGACCCGGACATCTCGGTATCTGCCGCCAACGGTTTCTCAGGTCTGGATTCTTACTCGCTCCCCACTCTGCGTTCTTACTGCATTACCCTCAAATTCGACTTCTGATAAAGTCATCACACACCTTAATTATATAATAAGGAATAATGAAAAAATCCATTATATCAATAGCTCTTGCCGGACTTATGCTTGCTCCGGCTGTGGCTTTGACCTCCTGCGGCGATCAATTCCAGGAGGAATACCCCTGGATTAAGAACGAGGGTGCTGAAGGCAGCATCTCCGAAGAAAGCCAGGGCCGCTATGATATGGACGCGCTGGAGCTCGAGCTCCGCGGTGCCATACCGTTCATGGTCAACTACTCCCACGAGCCCACAGGCTCATGGGCTCCCCACAAGTACCAGTATTACCGCGCCAATACCATTGACAACTATTGCGGCTACTGGACCACAACGAAGGCCAACTTCGCTTTCGGTCCCGCACTTCCCACCCTTTATACCGACGACAACGGCTATCTGGGCGGACTGCTGGACACTCAGATCTATCAGTACTCCAAGGACGCGCTTCTCTATGCCGCCTCGATGACCGATACCATCACCGGCGAAAGCGTTGCCCGTCCCGAGTGGCGTGCGCTGGCTCTAATCATCCAGGGCTATTTCACCCATGAGGTGGTCGATGCCTATGGCGTTGCCCCCTTCACTGACTGGCGTAATACAAAGCGCGACAATCACCTGACCTACGAGGGTGGTGCCGCCGTCTACAAGCAGATTCTCACAGACCTCGATGAAGCTATCGTCATTCTGAAGGACCGTCAGCCCTCGGCTGCCGACCTCCAGCGTGTGGAAGGCCCCGATGCCAATAAGACGATGACCGATTGGCAGTGGCAGAAATGGGTCAAGCTCGCCAACAGCTTGAAAATGCGTATGGCCATGAATATGGTCGACTATCAGGACGAGGACCCGACTTACGGTCCCGATGCCAAGCCGTTCAGTACCCGTGAGATTATCGAGGAAGTGATGACCGACCCCATCGGCCCCATCATGGACACCGATGACCGTGACATAGCCTATGTGTCAAACGGCACATGGACCTGCTGTCTGTACTTCATGGGTCAGAGCTGGAACGACATCCGCCTGAATGCCAGCATGGAGAACATACTCAAGCATTTCCGCAACCCGCTGCTTTACATCTGGTTTGACAAGAACGCCTACGACATCAAGAATGCCAGCGGTGTGATAGCCAAGACACGCGACGTCTACGGCGTGCGTGCCGGCCTGATGATGGAGGATACCGGCGCACCTGACAAGGGTGGCTACGGTCCCTTCGCTATCCTGAGCACCAACATGCAGTACATGGATCAGGCTTTCTTCAAGCGTGCCGAAACCATGTTTATCCTTGCCGAGGCTGCCCTGCGCGGCTACAATGTAGGCGGTTCAGCCGAGGACTTCTACAAGCGCGGCATCCGTGTGTGCATGCGCCAGTACGGTGTGTCCGATGCTGAGATCGAGGCTTATCTCAACCAGACTAACCTTCCCGCTGTCAACTATATCGACTACTATCAGCGTGCCAACGACATTGAAGGCCGTGTGACATGCGACGTGAAGTGGAATGATGCTGACTCAAAGGAACTCAAACTCGAGAAAATCATCACACAGAAGTGGATCGCCAACTTCCCCATGGGTGCCGAGGCTTGGACCACATACCGCCGCACAGGCTATCCCCGTCTGTTCCCCGTGCGCTTCAACAACATGCAGGGCGTTGACACCGAACTGCAGATCCGCCGCATGACATTTACCGAAACAGGTAATAACGGTCCTGAAATCCAGGGTATCACCGAACTGCTCGGTGGCTCCCAGACTGCCGGAACCCAGGTGTTCTGGGACATCAACTCTCGCTCTTGGAGCAAAGATGAAAATGGCCTGATTATTCCTGACAACCATCTTAATTAACTGACAACTCATGAAATTGATAAATAAAATATTCTTTGGTGCCATGGCTCTGGGCGCAGCTGCCGGCCTGACTGCTTGTAGCGAGGATAATACCCTCAGCGGTGCCACCGAAGTGTATATCGAGATAGCCCCGAGCGATTTCAATATCCATGTGGGCGAAAAAGTGGCTGTCACCGCTACTGTGACAAATGTCAGCGGCGACATTATAGACACCCCCGTGGAATGGTCCGTGGACGATGCCGATGTCCTGACTCTGAAAGGTGATACCGTTATGGCGGTTCCCGGAGCCCAGGGACGTTCTACAAAGCTTCGTGCCAAACTTGAGAATGGTAAGGAAGCGCTGACCCACGTCAATGTCGTCAACCATGACGGTTCCGATATAGTATGTGAGGTAGAGCGCAAGCGTACCTATTCACAGCCCCCTATCGATACCGTATGGTTCACTGTCGAACCTGCCGGACTGCTGCGCGACTATACCCCGGTTGTTACCGGCGAGGTTACCGAGCGCTACAACGGCGACGGCGAATTTGAATTCCCCACCAACGAACTCGGAATCCCCGGCGTTGACATGATTGACTATGAAAACGGTCGTGTGCGTGTCACCTGGCGCTGCCCCCGCATAGGTGGTAAGGGCCGTGTCACCCTCTCACTCGGCGACGAGCACAATTCCTACGCCGGAAGCGTTGACCTCGACATCTATCCCGTGCTTGTGCCCGGCCTGTTCGACAAGACAGGCAAGCGTCCTCCCGTCGATGCTATCTCCCCTGACAACGGTACCCGCTTTATCATCACCAAACAGATGGACATCAACTCTACCGATACCGTGCGCGTGTCAGTAGGCGTTCAGGGTTATGCCGCCGAGGATATCGCCAATGCCACAAACGTGTTCCGCTGGGAGATCGAAGGCTCCGATATCATACCTTACGATCAGCAGCTCCATGTCGACTCCTACGGTTATATCGCCGAGCTTTATATCCGCTCAGGTATCAGGACCGGTACATCGGTAGTTCGCTTCGTATATCCCGACTCTGTCCTTGTGGCCAATATCATTGTCGATGACTATGTACGCAACCACCCCGTTGAGAAAATCATCGTGGCCAATGAAGACAACATCCATGTCTATGCCGGAGCCACCACTCCGATCGATGTTACCGTCGAACCGGAATCATCATTTGAATATCATATCCCCGTTGTTACATCCAACGATGAGTCAATCGTTACCGTCGATCCACGTAAGTCAACCGACGGTACCACCTACACCATCCGTGGTGTACGTCCCGGCACAGCCACACTTACCATCAAGTCGCTTGATAAGACAAAGGTGGTCAACGTGACTGTTGAGGACCGCGTGAACCAGGTGCTCTGGGCTCAGGGCAATCCCACTTCGGCCCTCGTAGGCGAAACCGCCGAGATATCAGCTGTGGTTCAGATGACCTCAGGCCTACCCACCACCATGCCCGTCACCTGGCGCTCAAGCGATGAAAATATCGCATCGGTTGCTGCCAAGCCCGGCTCACTTGAAACAGCCATTGTCACCGCCAAGGAAGTAGGCGAGGTTGACATTTGGGCCGAATGCGGCGGACTGACCGTAACTTCGCCTCTGCACTTCCGTGTCATCCAGGCTTCAAACATCACAGCCGACGGAGCTACACATACTGCATCAATCTACGAGAGCGGCGAGCCCGGATACATGGCATTCGAGATATTCGATGCCGATTACAATTCAGTGGTTTACTTCGAATTCCCCGGCTATAACAACGATGAGAACTTTGCAGGCCACTTCGTCGGTCCCGGCAACGGCCTGTCAGTAATAATCGGTACCGACACATTCGATGTCGCTGACTATGATGTCACCATCACCGCTACCGGCGGCGAGGAGGAATACACCATAACAGGTGTAATCCGTCTGACCAGTGGTGTCACGATTACCATCAATTCCGTAACCGGTACGGTTGAATGGATCTGATGAGTGTATCATAATCTGATAATACTACTCCGGAAGGCTGAAAAATGCCTTCCGTAGCTATCAATTGAAAGGTATTACTAAATACATAACCTTAAATTAACCAACCAAACCATTTTTATGAGAAAAGAACTTTTACTCTGTAGCGTGGTTGCTGTTGCCGGCCTGTCGGCCTCTGCGCAGCGCCTTGCGGATGGTTATGTTACGTTCCCTGCCAGTGAATCACTGCATGACTATGTCAGCCAGTGGGTGGCAGGCCAGAGCATAACCGTGAAGGGTGAGGCTTGGGAGGATGAAAACTTCTTCATCTCCCGTGTTAAGCCCAAAACCCGTTTTATCAACCGTAACAGTCAGGTCTACAACACTATCTCTGACCAGAACGACAAGCGTTATATCTGGTGGGTGCCTGTAGGATCTCCTGCCACAAACGCTATCCCCGATGGTACTTCTGACGGCGAGACATTCTCAATGTGGAGCTATATCGACCATTACGGCGACTGGACTTCACCTTACGGATGGGTGCCCGGAGCATTTGCCGATGCTGCCCACAAGAACGGTGTGGCCGTATCAGGTGTGGCCTCTATTCCTAACTCCTTCATACCTGCCGGCTGGAAGAGCTGTCTGGAAGGTGTGGCAGGAATCGGCGGTGATAATGTAGGTAAATTCCTGTACTATCACGGCGTTGACGGACTTGGCTACAACTCTGAGTTCAGCGCAGGTTCGGACTTGATGAATAAAGTCATCACCCTCCATAACGATCTGTACAAGTATATGGGTACCCGCAATCCCATATTTGAAAATATATGGTATGGCGGTACTACCGATGGCGGTAGCATTTCGTTTGACCGTGGTGTGGGAAGCACCGGCGATAACACACGCCTCTTCCAGGGCGCTTCAATATTCCTGAACTATAACTGGAATAATATCACACTTATGAACCGCTCCATCGAGCATGCCGAAAGTGTGGGCAAGAGCCCGTTCTACATCTATGCCGGTATGAACCAGCAGGGTGGCGAGCCTAAGAGCGGCGACAACTATCCTATCCTCAAGGACTACAAATACTCAATCGGCGTATGGGGCGCACATGAATACAATATGTTCTGGCAGGACCGTGCATCGTCCGGCAGTGCAGGTATTACTCCCCAGTACACCTATCAGAAGGCCATCGAGCAGTGGTTCGGCAACGGACCCCGCAACCCGGCTATCCGTAAGCCGATAACCACCAACCGTGGACATCGTCCTACTGACAATTGGGCCGGTATGTCATCAATGATGTCAGCCCGTTCGGTTCTCTCATGGGACCTTTCCGATGCTCCTTTCGTAAGCTACTTCAACCTCGGTAGCGGCCAGTACTTCAACTGGAACGGCGACCGCGTGAGCGACCATCCTTGGTACAACATTGCTGTACAGGACTACCTGCCCACATGGCGCTTCTGGTTCTCACCCACATATATGAATGGCAATGTAGCCGAAGGTTCAACCAATCTGCAGGCCGCATTCTCTTTCGATGAAGCTTACTTCGGCGGTTCGTCACTGCGTGTGTCAGGTTCTACCACCGACGAGTATCTGCAGCTCTTCAAGACTGAGTACACTATGAACACAGGCGATACCATCGTGGTTCGCTACAAGCTTCTCTCAGGTGAGGCCGACATTGACCTCGCCGCATCTCTGAAAGGTGAAGAGAGCAAGAACGTAGTGGGCGATGCCGTAACCACATTCCGCATTCTTGCTGCCGGTGCCTCGACCCGTACCTACAAGGGCTCAGCCGAAGCTCGCGATATGTCGCTTGACGAAGGCAATGCCGGATGGGTGGTACGCAGTATAATTATCAGCAACAATACCCCCATTAAACCCGCCAGTGTAGTAGCTCAGCTCGGTCTGCGCATCCGCAATGCCAAGAATATGGAGCTTATGCTCGGTGAGATGTCAATCCGCCGCAGAGGTGCCAAATTTGAACCTGTGGCTCCTGTAGTTACCAAGACTAAAGTACTTGCCAACAACTACAGCGGTATCGACGGTAAGATCATATTCGACGTGCCCTTCAACAAGACTGACGGTGCCGCCGTTTACAATGATGATGTCAACATCAGCATGTTCCGCCTCTGGGCGCAGGAAGAGGGTGGCGAACCCCAGTTCATGGGCGTCACCACTTCATGGGCCGGTATCTGCTTCAGCGCTCCCAACACTGACCAGAACAAGAAGATCCGCTTCGGTGTAAGCGCCGTCAGCAAGGACTACGGTACAGAGTCAGCTCCTGTCTTCGGCGAATGGCTGAGCAAGGGCGACTATCAGTCAGTTGACGATGTAGAGCTTGACAAGACTGTCATCAAGCCCGACCAGAAATTCGTGGTCCGCTATGTTGACCCGCTGCACGCTTCATCCAACTGGCGTATATACAATGCCGCCGGTCAGCTTATGGCTGAGGGCAATGGCGTTGAGCTTACCGTTGAGAATGGTCTGCCTGAAGTAGGCGGTTACGACCTCGTGCTCAACGAAGGCACTGCCGAAGAACATCGCATGAACTACTTCATCCAGATCTCAGGTATGGGTGTAGGTGCTTATCCCGAAATACAGAGCCTTACTCTCAACGATCAGCCCGTGGTAGAGGGTGGAAGCCCTGTTACCATCAAGTTTGGCGACCTCACCAAGTTTGGTTATACCGGTGCTCAGGCCGACGGTAACGCCTCACGCGGTCTGTATCTCAACGAAGCTATGATCGGTACACGTAACAAAGTTCCCGGTACTGAAGAAACTCCTGTTATTGCCGGCGGACAGTCATGGTCGCTCTGCACATGGGTGCGTTTCGAGGAATTCCCCGATCAGGACTGGGCATTCTTCAATGTCACTAACCGTGAGACAGGTACCTGGCCCGCTTCCAACTGGGGTTGGTGCTGGAGTAACGGTGCTCCTGACGGAACCCTCAGCACATTCACATTCCGTGGTAGTGCTCAGAATACAACCCGTCCCGGTGAGATGGCTTACAAGTTCCCCAAGGTTAAATTCCAGCCCGGCGTATGGACACACGTGGCATTTGTATTTGAATACGAAGGAAATAAATTCCGCTTCAATCTGTACATCAACGGTGTTAAGCAGGAAAGCACCTGGACACAGTGGTATCAGTGGAATAGCGGTGCTGTACGTGCCACCGGTACTACCGATGACTTCAATGATGGTCAGACATGGCCTATGACATTTGCCGACAATATTCTATTCGGTGGTCAGGCATATCAGGGTAAATCGCCTAACGGAACTCTTGACGACATGCAGCTCTGGGGCAAGGCTCTGACAGCCGACGAGGTCAAGGAGGCTATGGCCGGCTTTGACGGTCGTGAAGTACCCCAGGAGCTTATCGCACTCTGGGACTTCGAGGCAGATGCTGTTGACAAAAACTTCAAGTCAACCGGTTCAAATCCTGACATCGACGGCTTCTCATTCAGCTATGCGAGCGGTGAGGCTGAAGGATCAGGCACTGTAACAAAGAACGATCCGGTATTCATGCCCGGCTCACCCTTCATTGCCGGTACAGCATATCCCGTTGTCACCAAGCCCTCATGGAAGGTTACCACTGACCGCCGTGCTACAATAAGCGGCGACGGTACACACACCGAAGGTGAAGCCACCATCAACTTCGCTGACCAGAACGCTGAGGAACATCACGTTCAGCTCACACTCGCCAACAGCTACGGCGAACACACCATGGAATATCCCGTCATCAAGGTCGAACCCACCGAAGCAATCGAGGGTATCGGACAGGATGGTGCAGGTGTGAAGACTTACACTGTCGACGAGTCACTCTTCGTTGAATTTGCTGAATCAGGTTCATACACTATCGAGGTATTCAATGCCGCCGGTATGCTTATGGCCCGTCAGGACGCTAATGTCAACGGCAGTGAAGTGGCATGCATCTCACTCTCACAGCAGGGTGTCTACATCGTCAACATCTACCGCAACGGCCAGAAGTACAGCGCCGCCAAGGTGGTTCGTAAATAATCTAAAATTAATCTGACACGGCAGGGGTGAAGGACCGGATCGGTAATGCTATCCGGTCACCTCTGCCGTTTTTTTTCTTATACTTTTTTTAACCAAATTTTAAGCATGAAAAAGAATCTACTACTTTTTGCCGGATTCTCTCTGGTTGGAATCATGGCGGGAGCGCAGCAGCTGAAAGAGGGCTATATCACATGGCCTGTCTCGGCTTCGTTTCCCGACTATGTCACCCAGTGGGCCAAAGGGCAGCAGCTGACCGTCAACGGTCAGGCATGGGAAGATGAGGAGTTCTTCACCTCGCGTGTGAAGCCCCGCTATCATTTCCGCAACAACACTACTCAGATTTACAATACATTCAACGAATCGAATGACAAGAAGCTCGTATGGTGGGTGCCTGTAGGCGATGAAGGCTACAACGCTCTCCCCAACGGCCGCTATGATTCCGAGGTGTTCTCAATGTGGAGCTATGTTACCCACTACGGCGACTGGAACTCACCCCAGGGTTGGGTGCCCGGACCGCTGGCCGATGCCGCCCACAAGAACGGTGTAGCTGTATCAGGTGTGGCTTCAATACCTTATGGCAGCATATCGGGTGAATGGTCAGCATCTCTGAATAAGTATCCCTCAGCAGCCGCGGATGCAGGTAAGTTCCTCTACTATCACGGTGTTGATGGACTTGGCTACAACTCTGAGTTCAATTCAGGGTCATCAACTGTAGCTGCAGCACGTACAATGAACGAAGCGGTTCACAAGTATCTGACCTCAAAGGGCGTGCAGATTGCCGAAAATGTATGGTACGACGGTACGAATGACTCCGGCAGCATTAACTTCGATGCCGGCTTGTCATCTCACAATCAGGAGAACTTCGGCGACGGCGAGCATATCCGCACATCGCTCTTCTTCAACTACAACTCTAACCGTGCCACTCTGCTTGAAAATTCTGTAAGCAAGGCCAACTCAATGGGCCGTAGCCCGCTTGACCTCTATGTAGGCCATAACATGCAGGGCGGCGAACCCCGTTCAGGAAGCCTGTGGACACTCTATAAGGATTACCCCGTGTCAATCGGTCTGTGGGGCGCACACTCAACCAACATGTTCTGGAGCGGCCGCAACGGTAACGGTTCAGCGCCCGAAACCATGCAGCGCACCTATCTGAACACATGCGAACAGTGGTTCTCCAATGGAGCGCGTAACCCCGCGGTGCGTCTTCCCCTTGTCGACAAGCGCAACCACCGTCCGGATGACACCTATCATGGTATGTCGGCCATGATGACAGCCCGTTCATCAATGAGCTGGGATCTGGCTGAAGAGCCTTTCATCACCCACTTCAACCTCGGTAACGGACGCTACTTCAACTACGAAGGCGTACGCATGAACAACAACGAGTGGTACAACCTCGGCGTTCAGGACTATCTGCCCACATGGCGCTTCTGGTTTGCCGACAAGTTCATGAACACCGACGTGCAGCGCGATGCTGTGAAACTCAATGCCGAGTTTACATGGGACGACGCTTACTTCGGAGGCTCATGTCTGCGCATCAAGGGTACATCGGACGATGAATTCCTGCACCTGTTCAAGACTCAGTATCAGCTTAAGCCTGCTGACGTTATCGTCATCAAGTATAAGCTTCTCAATGGCGATGTCACTGTTGACTTCGCTCCTTACTGCGAGGGTAAGACTGTGGAATATCCCCTTACTGAGGAATCACGTTCGCTCCGTATCGTGGGCGAAGGTGGTACAGCCCGCACATATCTGACTGCCGAACAGGCCCGCGAGAAATCAGAGTCAGAATGGGTGGAACGTAAGATAACCCTCGGCAATACCGTAAAGGATAAGAATAACATTCCGTTCAACCAGCAGGTGCTGGCGCAGCTCGGCCTCCGCTTCCGCGGTGCCAAGGATATGGACCTCCTGATCGGTGAGATAGCCATCTACCGTGGCAATGCCAACATGCCTACTCCCGCCATGCCGAAACTTAAATCGGTACGTGTGCTCAGCAACAACTACAAGGGCGTTGACGCCAAGATGTTCTGGGAAATGGAGAACTCAATGCCTGCCGGCGAACCCGTCTACAACTCTGACGTAAATACATCTATGTTCCGCATGTGGTCATGCCAGGAAGGTGGCGAACCCGTGATGGTAGGTGTTACCAACCAGTGGGCCGGTATCATCTTCTCAGCTCCCTCTGACCCGAACCTTTCATCACGCATGAAGTTTGGTGTCGAGGCTGTGGCTCTTGACATGAAGACTACCTCAGGCATCCAGTGGTCAGAGGATTTCTATGATATGGGCGACTATGATACATCTGACGAGATTTCACTTGACAAGCAGGTGCTCAAGCCCGGTCAGAAGTTCACACTCTCTTATGTTGACCCGCGTCATGAAAGCGGCGAATGGACTATCGTGGACAGCGAAGGCAAGACTATGTACAGCGGTTCAGGTCACAGCGTGACTGTAGAGGACGGTATGCCCTCGATCGGTGCTTATGACCTCAAGCTGACATGCAACGGCAAGGAGACAGTCTACGAACGTTACATCCCCGTATCAAGCGAGGCCGTAGGTGCTATCCCCGAAATCCACTCGCTCACAATTGACGAAGCTGACGCTGCTTCAGATTCTCCCGTGGAAATCGAACTCAACACCACACATAAGTTCGGTTACACCGGCCGCAACGCCAACGGTTCAGCTTCACGTGGTATTGACCTCAATGAAAACTGGTTCGGTGTTTCTAACCGCGAGCTCGGCATCAGCGCCAACCATTCATTCTCAGTAGCCGCATGGGTTAAGTACAATGAGCTTCCCGAAGGCCGCAGCAACTTCATCACCATCGAGAACCGTGCCGGTGGCTGGCCCTACAACAACTGGGGTTACTTCTGGTCACGTATCACCGAGGAAGGTAAGTTTGTTCATCCTACCATCGATACCGCCTGGGGCATGCGTACCGGTCAGGGCACCGAGGGTATGCGTCTGTTCAACCGCTTCGATGATGCCCGCATCAACGTAGGCGCATGGACTCACGTAGCCGTTATATTCGAATATGAGGAAGGTACAAGCAATCTGCGCCAGAAGTTCTACATCAACGGCAAGCAGCAGATGGCCAATGTGGTTATCAATATCAACAAGGGCGTTCTTGAAGGCCTCGTAGGCGGCGACTGGACCCAGCTCGAAAAGGGTAAGGCGAGAGCTACCGCATACAGCGAGAATACCTACGAACCCGATTTCGCTGCAAGCTCATATCCTCTTACTCTTGAGGACTGGATCTCATTCGGCGGCATGGCCCATGAAATCACAGCCGTCAAGGGTTGCGTGGACGACTTCCAGATATGGGACAAGGCTATGACAGCCGAGGAGGTTAAGCAGAGCATGGAAGGCCTCGACGGCAACAATCTGCCCGAAGGCGTGCTCGCTTACTGGGATATGGAGGACGATCCCGCCGCTGACTATTCGTTCGCTGCCAAGGGTAAAAAGGCCGGTGCCAAGGCTTACTGGTATGCAATGGAGAAAAAGTCAGGTGAAGGTGAAGCATCACCTACACCTCAGAGCGCTCCGTTCCTCACCGGATGTCCTTACATAGCAGGTACCGCCTATCCTATCGAAACCATCCCGACATGGACAGCCGCCAAGGCTTCCATCAACGGTGCCGGTACCGATACACAGGGCTCAGCCGACATCACATTCAGCCGCGAAGGTGACCACGTGGTTACCCTCAAGCTCGAAAATGGTCACGGTGCCGCTACTATGGAATATCCTGTTCTCTCAGTACGCGCTCCTGAAGCTATTGACGGCATTCTGTCAGAAGGCGACTTCCGCACCTACACCGTAGGCGACGGTCTGTTCGTTGAATTTGCCCAGGCCGGCAACTATAAGGTTGAGGTTTACAATGTGTCCGGTATGCTCGTAGGAGCGAAGGACCTCGCTGCCGAAGCCATGCAGACTGCTACAGTGCGCCTTGGCAATCCCGGCGTGTACATGGTACGCGTAAGCCGCGACGGTCAGGTGCTCCGCACAGTGAAAGTTATCCGCAAGTAATATACTGAGGATTACATACTGATTTATGACGCCCGATCCTGCATAGGATTGGGCGTTTTTTTGTACATTTGTCAAAACCTTACATAATCAGCAAATGAAACTGACCTATTTAGCCTGCTCGGCGGCTATCGCGATGGCCGCAGCCATGCCTCTCCGGGCCCAGGACGGGACGGAATGGCAAACAATCGATGCCTACCGCATCGGCCAGATTGACCCTCATGCTCTGGTGGTGCCATACAAGGCCGGCGATGTGAAAGCTGTTTCGGAAATGCAGTATGACAAGAGTCCGTACTACATGGATCTTAACGGCAAGTGGAAATTCAAGTGGACCAAGAATCCCGCCAACCGTCCTGCGGGTTTCCAGGCTCCGGAATATGACGTCACCGCATGGGACGACATCAACGTGCCGGGCAACTGGGAGCGTCAGGGCTACGGGACAGCCGTATATACCAACACTACCTATGAATTTGACTCCGAGTGGGCCGGATTCAAGAAAAATTGGCCCAAGGTGCCCGAAGCTACCAATGAAGTGGGCTCCTACCGCCGCTCGTTCACCGTTCCGGCTGACTGGGAAGGCCGCCGCGTGGTGCTCTGCCTCGAAGGTGCCATATCGTTCTACTACGTGTGGGTCAACGGCGAGTACCTCGGATGCAACATGGGCTCCAAGACTGCTGCTGAATGGGACATAACCGACAAGCTCCGCAAGGGTGAGAACAGCGTGTCGCTTGAAGTGTACCGCTGGAGTGCCGGCGCCTACTTCGAGTGTCAGGACTTCTGGCGCCTGAGCGGCATAGAGCGTGATGTGTATCTCTACTCCACACCCACCACCTATATCGCCGATTTCACGGCGCGTACTCCGCTTGACGCTACATACACCGATGGTAAATTTGACCTTCAGGTGACTGTCGACGGACTCCCCACCATCAAGGCTTCATCGAAAGTGAAGAGCGCTCCGGCCAAGGTGAAATATGCCATCTACGATGCTGCCGGTAAGCTCGTGACCGAGGATGAAAAGGCTGCCGCCCACAATACATTCTTCGATGCAACGCTTCCGGCTGTCAACAAGTGGAGCGCCGAATCGCCCTATCTCTACACTCTGCTGGTGGATCTGCTCGATGCTTCCGGCAAGGTGATGGAAACCGTGGGCTCCAACATCGGCTTCAAGACATCCGAGGTGAAGGATGGAATCTTCATGGTCAACGGCGCTCCGGTGAAAATCAAGGGTGTCAACCGCCATGCCCACTCACAGATGGGACGCACCGTGCCGCGTGAGCTGGCTCTGAAGGATATCGAACTCCTCAAGCAGAACAATATCAATACCGTGCGCAACTGCCACTATCCGCAGGACCGCTACTGGTACTACCTCTGTGACAAGTACGGCATATACCTTATTGACGAGGCCAATGCCGAAAGCCACGGCTACGGCTACGGCAAGGAATCGCTGGCCAAGCAGCCTGAATGGATCAATGCCGTAAAGGACCGCAATCTCCGCATGTGGGAAAAATCGAAAAACAATGCCTCTGTTACCTTCTATTCGCTCGGCAACGAGTGTGGCAACGGCATAGTGTTCGAGGAGGCCTACAAGATGATGAAGGATCTGGAACATAACCGCCCCGTGCAGTACGAGCGTGCGCTCGGCGACTGGAACAGCGATATCTTCGCCCTTATGTATGCCGATCCGGAATATGTCAGAAGCTATGTCACCAATCCAAAATACAAGCGCCCCTATATCCTGTGCGAATATGCCCATGCCATGGGCAATAGCGTGGGTGGCCTCAAGGACTATTGGGACGTGTTCGAAGCTTATCCCAACGCACAGGGTGGATGCATCTGGGACTGGGTTGACCAGGCCTTCGTGGAAACCGACACCAACGGACGCCAGTACTTTGCCTACGGCGGCGACTATGGCCCTGCCAACGTGCCGAGCGACAATTCGTTCCTCTGCAATGGTCTGATAGCCGCTGACCGCACCCCGCACCCGCATCTTGCCGAGGTGAAGAAGGTGTATCAGAATATCAAGTGCTCGCTCACCGATCCTGCCACACTGAGCTTCATGGTGCGCAACTGGTTTGACTTCACCAATATTGACCAATATACCCTCCGCTGGAGCCTCGTAAGCGCCCATGGTGAGAAGCTCGCTTCCGGTGAACGTACCATAGCCTGCGCCCCCGGCGACACTGCCGAGGTGACTCTCGGAACATGTCCCGATTTCAAGGGCTGCGAGGCATTCCTCGACCTGAGCTGGACCCCGAAGAACTCCACTCCGTTCATAGCTGCCGGTTATGAAGTGGCTTATGACCAGTTTGTGATTCCCGGAAAGGGTTGCAGCCACGGCGCCGCTGCTGCCGCCAAGCCTGAGAAGCTGAAGCGCAAAGGCAACCGTTACACTGCAGGCAATGTAGCCTTCGAAGTGTCGGCCGCTACCGGCGAAATCACCTCGCTGAGCGACGGCCTGCGCCAGCTTATCGCATCGCCTGTGCAGCTGAGCCTCTATCGTCCGCTTACTGAGAACGACGCTTCATGGGAAGGCAAAGGACGCATATGGCGCGAAGAGGGTCTGGACAGCATAAGCCAGAAGCTCGAACGCCTCACCCAGAAGGACAATGTGGTGACCGCTGTCACCGTGGTGCGCAACCGCAAGGGCTTCCGCCTCGGCACCGCCACATGGCGCTACTATGTGCAGCCGCAGGGTACCCTGGCCATCAACTGCGCCTTTGAGCCTGACACCGCAGTGGTAAAGAGCATGCCGCGTGTTGGCCTTGTGTTCCGTATGCCCGACGCTGATGTGCCTACCGTCACCTACATGGGTCGTCAGGGCGAAACATACGTTGACCGCTGCCAGGCCGGACGCATAGGCCGCTACACGTTTGAGCCTGCCAAGGATTTCTACATCTACAATGTGCCCGGAGCCGCCGGCAATCATACCGACGTGCGCTGGATGCAGCTCGACGGTGCCGGAATCATGGTGCGCTCCACAGAGCCCTTCCAGTTCAGCGCATATCCTTACAGCGATGTGGCTATTGACGCCGCCAAGCATCAGAATGACCTGACTACTGACGGACTCCTGACCGTGCACCTTGATGCCGCTCAGACAGGCGTGGGCACAGCCACCTGCGGCCCCGATGTGTATCCCAAATACCGTCTGGCCATCAAGCCCTATGACTTCACATTCTTCCTCCGCCTCGGTGGTGGCAAGTGAATGAATTGATACCTTATTCAGGATGCGGGACCTTGGGTGGTCCCGCATTCACCATATATATTAAATGTCCTCTGACTGACAATGAAACGTTCCGATTTTGAAATAATGGCTCCCGTGGGGAGCTACGAGTCACTTCATGCGGCCATAAGCGCAGGTGCCGATGCCGTATATTTCGGAGTGGCCGGACTGAACATGCGTTCCCGCTCTTCAGTCAACTTCACTCTTGACGACCTGCGCAGCATAGCCGAGACCTGCGATGCCGCCGGGGTCAAGACCTACCTTACGGTAAACACCGTGATATTCGACAATGACTTCGAGGCCCTGCATGCCACCATTGATGCCGCAGCCGAGGCCGGTATATCGGCCATCATAGCCGCCGATATGGCCGCCATACTCTATGCCCGCAGCCGCGGAGTGGAGGTGCATATGTCCACCCAGGTCAACATCACCAATATCGAGGCCGTGCGCTTCTACTCGCAGTGGGCCGATGTGATGGTGCTGGCCCGTGAGCTCAATCTGGATCAGGTCCGCGCCATATATGATGCCATCGAGCGTGAGGATATCAAGGGCCCCTCGGGGCGCCGCATACGGATAGAGATGTTCTGTCACGGCGCTCTCTGCATGGCTGTGTCAGGCAAGTGCTACCTGAGCCTGCATGAAATGAATTCGAGCGCCAATCGTGGCGCATGCACGCAGATTTGCCGCCGCGGATATACGGTGGCCGACCGTGAGACGGGCGATGAACTCGCCGTGGAAAACAAGTATATCATGTCGCCCAAGGATCTGAAGACAATCCATTTCCTCAACAAGATGGCCGATGCCGGAGTACGGGTGCTGAAAATCGAAGGGCGCGCCCGCGGACCGGAGTATGTGCGCACGGCCGTAGAGTGCTACAGCGAGGCGCTTGACGCGCTCTGTGCTGGCGAATTTACCGAAGAGCGTATAGCCGGTTGGGACGAGCGCCTGACCAAGATATTCAACCGCGGATTCTGGAACGGCTACTACCTCGGCCAGCGCCTCGGCGAATGGTCGTCGAAGTATGGCTCCAGCGCTACCCGTGTCAAGAAGTATGCTGCCAAGGGGGTGCGCTACTTCTCCAATATCGGCGTGGCCGAATTCCTTATGGAGAGTGGCGAACTCAACGTGGGGGATGAAATAATCATAACCGGTCCCACCACAGGAGCCTTGATTCTGACCGTCGACGAAATACGCGTTGACCTCCGCCCCGTGGAAAAAGCCGTAAAGGGCGACAGCTTCTCCATAAAAGTCCCCTCGAAAATCCGCCCCTCCGACCGCCTCTACATCTGGGCCCCCACCGCCCAATAACAGTTCCGGTCATAGATATAAAGAAAGCGTGCTCCATTTGGTGTGGAGCACGCTTTCTTTCTGTATCGTGTATCAGTCAGGGTGGGGTCAGGATTCGTAGAGGTTGCCTTCGGTGAGGTCGCGTATCAGCTCGGCGTAGCTGTCGGTCACGGCATCGGCGAAGCGTGCTCCTTTCTCGGCGGTGGCTGCGGCCGGACTTCCTATGCCGGTGTCGTCGCTCACCTTGGCCCAGTTGCGCGGAATCCATGCCACGCCGCGGCGTAGCGTTTCCGGGCGGAAGGTGCGGAAATGTCCGTCGCCGGCGTCGGACAGATTCACCAGCTCGGGATGATAGTGCATCATTACCGAGGTCTCAAGCTCATCGGCATGGTCGCCGGGGTTGTCAAAATACTCCTTTGCAGGACATACCTTGAACCACTCGCTGGAGGCTATAAGCATGTCAGGCATCTCCACGGCAAGGTCACGTATCATGTTCTTGAATCCGTTGCCGCCATGGCCGTTCACTATCAGCAGGCAGCGTATACCTTGATGGTAGAGCGATGTGGCGATGTCAGTAAGCACCGCTTTCTGGGTTTCGTAGCGTGAGTGCACGCAGAATTTCAGCTCACGCTGTCCGGGATTCTGCGATCCGAGTGCCACCGGGGGCATCACCATGCTGCGTATGCCGTAGCGGTCGAGCGCCTTCTGGGCGGCATCGACAGCTATGTCATGGCTCAGGATAGCGTCGGTCAGGTAGGGCAGATGCAGGTTATGCGGCTCTGTGGCGCCCCAGGGGAGCAGAGCCATTGAATAGTCCAGATTACGGGTCGTGCCGTAATTGCTTACGCTGAGGTCAATCTCCTTGTTCATTTCAGTGTGATATGAAGTGTTTCTGCTGTGCGGATGCGAGGTTTGAGCTCGCCACCTATGAGGTAGAACCCATTGTTCTGATCGGCTATCATTACGGCGCCTGCGCGGGCTGCATTCTTGTCGGTCCCGTCGATGCTCCATGTTCCGGTAGCGGGATTGAACAGGAGTACATTGTCGTTGAAGCGGTACCATTCAATCGGGTGCTGAAGATAGTCGGGTGCCTGATTGCGGAGCGCTTCGAGGAACACCTCCTTGTTCACGCCGCCGGCCACGGCTATACGTCCGTCGGTCATTGTGGCGGCTGTGCCACCGCCGGTAGATATCGGATTGCCCTGAGCATCCACAGGTGCGGGCAGCTCGCTCCATTTACCTTTGGAGGGGGTATATTTCAGTCCGTCGGTTTCGAGTGTGGCCTGCTTGCCGTCATGCTTGCCTGCAAATCCGCCCCAGAGATAGAGGCATACTTCGCCGTTGGCATCCTTGGCGGCAGCCATGGCGGGCTGTACACGTGGATTTCCGGGCATATCACGGAGTTTTTTCCATCCGGCGCTAAGATTGTCCAGGTCAAGCACGAAAAGCTGTCGTGAGGGCTTTCCGGCCACATTTCCGCCGGCTACGTACACTTTGCTACCTATCGCAGCCGCAGCCATATTGTCAACAGCGGCCGGAAGCTGGGGCAGAGGAGCGAGTGTCACCTTGCCGTCGGCCACTGTGAGCTTGTTCACATCGCGCAGCGCTTCCGAGGCCGAAGTGCCGCCTATCAGTATCAGGCCGCCGTCAGCCGGGGCTGTGGCGCCGTAGGCCATACCCTCGGGGAGCGAGCCGATGCGCTGCCACTGCATTGTGGCGGGATCGGCGGCGTACACCCCTTTGTAGAACTTCTTGGTGCTTGCGGGGCCCATCGGATCGACGGGGAAGTTGCATCCGCCGGCTGTGATAAGCTGGCCGTCGAGCATTCCGGCGAAGGGGGCTGATATGCCCACTTCCATTCCGGCTTCCACATCATAGTCGGAGGCATTGTCAACTTCCATAGCGAATGTCGAGGTGGGAATACCCTCGCTGTTGGTGACATTGGCGCGTGTGAACGGCTGCCACCCGTAGCGCACGTAGCGCGGTTTTTTTACTTCCATATTGCTTATTGTTATTTCATTTCCATTGATTACGGCTGTGGCCGGATAATAGATACCCTCTATTTCTGCCACTTCAAAAGTGCGGGGCGCATGACCGTCCGATGTCATAAGGCGGCTCCCATGGGTGTCCATTGTCAGCGTTACGCGACCATCGGTTCCGGCTATCGCACTGCTTACTTCAGGTCCTTGACATACCACATCGGCCATGCCGTAAGTGCGGTTGAGCGCCAGGCGTGCCAGGCGGTTGCCCACAGGGCGCTTGTCGCGCGGGTGCACGTCAAGCGAATCGCCCACGTCATGCGTCACAGCCATACCTGTATGCGGTACGCTCCGGGACAGTTCGCGTTGCATGTTGCGGAATTCCGGCCATGATGAGCGGTTGATGCTGCTGAGCTGCACGAAATATATGGGCATCGAATCCGATGCGAATGCTTTGCGCCAGCTTTCGGCAAGCAGCGGGAACAGCTGTTTGTAGAGATACGGGTTATGGCCGTTGGATTCCCCCTGATACCAGATGGCGCCCGCTATCGGCAGCCCTTCAAGTTCACGGAGAGCGGCGGCATATAGATATGACGGTTCGTAGGGGTGGCGTCCGGCGGGGCGGTTGCCGATGTTTTCGCCCACACGCTGCTGCACCCACGGCATCAGATAGTCATTTTTACGCCAGTTGACCAGCACCTCAGGCATTTTCTCCTCGAGGGTATTCACATCTATCCATGATTCGATAGGCGAACCGCCTACGGCATTGCATATTATGCCGACGGGCACCTGCAGGCTGTCGCGCAGCGCACGTGCGAAGTTGTAGGCCACGGCCGAGAAGTTTCCGGCGTTGGCGGGACCTATCTTTTCCCACTTCGCAGGGCGGAAATGCTTCAGGTGGTCCATAAGATCGCATATGGAGTCGGACCAGAGCACATTGTCGGTTCTGGCTATCTCTTTCTGATTGTATATGCGCAGTCCGTCGTCGGCCGAAGCTGCTATCAGCTCTTTTCCGCCGGTCGATGCGCGCAGTGTCAGCTCCATATTCGACTGTCCTGTGGCCAGCCATACCTCGCCGGCCAGTATGTCGGTCAGCGTCACTGTCTCCTTGCCGTCACTTATCGAGAGGGTATATTCCGGACCGGTGACGATAGGGGCGGTGGTTATGCTCCACTTGCCGCGGTTGTTTGTCGTGGCATGATATGTGCGGTTGTCAAGAGTCAGCGTAATGCGGCTTCCTGCATCGGCTGTGCCATGAAATGTCAGCGGGCGGTTGCGCTGGAGCACCATGCCGCTCTGGTACACTGCCGGGAGTTTCAGCCCGCCGTAATCACCTGTTATGGCAGCTCTGGCCGCTTCCGCAAGCAGGGCTTCACCCTCGGCATTGGGGTGTATCCCGTCAGGAAGCAGGTTCTGATGGTCACGCAGAGGTTCGTTGAAGTCAATAAGCTCAGCGCCTGTGGCTTTTGCCACATCCATTATTTTCTGCTGGATCTCAAGCCTCCAGTCGCGTGTGCCGGAGCGGAACCGATAATGTTTGGCCGAGAGGGGCGACAGCAACGCTATCATGACTCTTACATTCGGATTCACCTTGCGGAATGAATCAATCAGGCGCACGTAGTCCGTCACAAATTCACCGTTCAGATTGGGCCAGTTGCGCGGGTCCGTGTCGTTGACGCCGAGATGTATCACCACTATATCTGGCTTGAATTCCAGAGCCGCCTTGTATTCCGGCTGGTTCACATAGGGATAATGCCCCTTTTCAAGAAGTGTGGAGCGTGACTTTCCGAAATTTCCCACTTCATACTTGTCGCCAAGCATTGTCTGTAGCTTGAAAGGCCAGGCATTATGCTCACGGTCCTCAACAAGGTATCCGTAGGTTATACTGTTGCCCACGCAAGCCACTCGTATTTTATCACCGGATGCGAACACTGCCGCTGTCATTGACAGCAGCAGTGTTATAAGAGTAAGAAATCTGCGATTCATTATTGATGGTTAGATTTTCTGGTTTATTTCGTCAATCAGCATGCCGCTTTTTATCAGCATGCGCGGTATGTGGAACGGCCCCTTGAAGAGGTTGCCCTTGGCCGGCTGCGCCACCGATCCGTCGCGGTGGAGATAGCCGAACCATTCACCGTAGACAGGGTCAGGCAGAAATTCGTAAGCCCAGTCACTTGCCATTTCGTGAAGCTCCAGATAGCGGGTGTCGCCTGTAGCCTCGTAGGCATACAGCGTGGCGATCACGGCCTCTGTCTGGGGCCACCAGAACTTCATGTCCTGCGAGTAGTCCTGAGCCGGGAAGCCCTTGCAGTCGCGGAAATTGATGATTCCGCCAAACTCCTCGTCCCAGCCCCATTTCCAGCTCCAGTCCAGGATGGTAAGGGCCATATCCTTGATATCCTTGTCCCAGCCGCGATATTTGGCCTCTTCGAGCAGGAACCATGCCGTTTCGATGCAGTGGCCCGGGTTGATCACGCGTCCGTTCAGCGTGTCTATCAGCTCGCCCTTCGGTCCTACCATTTCAAGCAGCGCTTCATATTCGGGGTGCATGAAGTAGGTGCGTATCGCCTCTATCGAGCGGTCAATCTGCTCGTTGAGAGCCGGGTCCTGGATAACCTCGCGTATGCGGGCCGCGGTGTTGATCAGAATCATGGTCACCGAGTGGCCCTGCGCCTGAAGAGTGGGCAGATACTTCGGTTCGAGTATTCCGGGGGTGTTGATGAAGTGCTGTATGTTCTTGAACAGGGCAAGCGCCTTTTCGGCATATGTGCGGTCACCGGTAGCCAGAGAATACTCGCTCATGGCTATTGCAGCGAAGCATTCCGAGAACACGTAGCGGCGTTTGCGCAGCGGGGTGCCGTCGGCCATCACCTCGAAGTACATGCGGCCGTCCGAGTCAAAGCAGTGTTTCTCTATGAAGTCGATACAGCTGCGTGAGAAGTCGAGGTATTCCTGACGCTTCTCCACATTGTTGTAGGCAAAGGCATAGATGAAGCCGCAGCGTCCCTGGAACCATACCGATTTGGTGCTGTCCATCAGGTCGCCCTTGCGGTCAACGCAGGTGTACACACCGCCGTTCACCTTGTCCCAGCCATGTTCAAGCCAGAAAGGAAGGATGTCATTGATAAGATCGTGGCGATAGCGGTCGCCCCAATGTTTCAGGTATGCTTTCGGGTCAGTTCTCCACATGATTTTCAGAATTTGTTACAACGTTCAAAGAATCCGATCTCCTCAAGTTCCTTCTTCATCGCGGCCTCCTCTTCCGGAGTCACGTTGCGGAACGGAGTGCGGTTGGGGCCCAGATCAAGGCCTATCAGCTTCATGATGCGCTTGCCACCTACTATATTGCCACGGTAGCGGCATATCACGTTGATCACCTCCTGTGAGAAGTTCTGATGGTCACGCGCGGCTTCGAGGTCGCCTGCTTTCCAGGCATCGATGATAGCCACGAGCTCACGGCCGTTGTAGTTGGTGGTACCGCCTATGCCTCCGCGTGCTCCGCCCATAGCCAGACAGGGGAGGATGGTTTCATCCTGTCCGTGGAGCATGTCAAACTTACCGTTCTTGTACAGGCGGCACTGGTTGTATTCATACATGCTTTCAAACGTGTACTTGATGCCAGCGAAGTTGGGCACGCGTCCATCCACGGTGGCGAGCAGTTCTGTCATCGGCAGATATGCGCCGTTGAATGCCGGGATATGATAGTAGTAGAATGGGAGTTCCGGAGCTCCGGCTGCTATCTCCTCGATATACTTCACGAGCTCTTCCACACGTCCTATCTTCGGGAAGGGGGGAGCCATTGCGCCGATACCCCATGCGCCTATGCGTGCGGCATGTTCAGCCAGCTTGCGGCTTGAGCGGGCGCAGCAGCTGCCCACGTGCACTATCACCTTGAAGCCTTCGGGAGCGGCTTTCACCCATTCTTCGGCCAGAGCCATGCGTTCCTCGTCGGTGAGCATGTAGCCTTCGCCTGATGAACCGTTGATAAACACACCCTTGAGCCCGTTCTTCTGAAGCATGCGGGCATATTCGGGTATAGGCGCGAGGTTCACATTACCGTCAGCGTCAAATGGGGTGAAGGGGGCATCGATAAGCCCCTCTATTTTTTCAAATTCCATAATTAATTTGTAGTAAGGTCAGTGTTATATGATTTTTTTATAAGTTTTTATGCTTCTGCTGTTTCGGCGCTCAGGTTGGAGGCGCTTTCAGCCAGTTCCTGGTCCTTGTCGTCATATTTCGGACGGAGCACACACAGCTGCAGTGCCAGAGCTACGAGCAGGATGCCGCCCATTATGGCGAAGCACATTCCCAGGCCCACCGAATCGGCCAGGCCGCCGAGCAGCTGGGTGGTGATGGCGCCCATTATCACTCCGAGCGAGTTCATGAAGCCGTAGGCCATGGCACGCTGACGTGATGATACAAACTGGCAGAGGATAGGCATGTTGTTGGCGTCAAACATTCCGTAGCCCACGCCGAAGAACAGGCCGGCGAGTACCGACAGCCATGCGTTGTGGGCCAGCCCTATCAGCACGAGTGCGGGTATCATCATGGCAAGTCCTATGGCGCTGGTGAATATGCGGCCGCGCACGTTGCGCTTCACCCAGCGGTCGCTTATCGGACCGCCTATCATCACGCCTATGAAGCTTGACACGGCAATGGTCAGAGTGGCCATCGGGCCTGCCCACTCCATGCTCATGCCCAGGTTGTCCTTGAACAGTGTCGGGAGCCAGTTCTTCGTGGCCCAGCCCGGTATGGAGCTTGTGGCGAAGAAGAAGAGTATCACCCAGAACGCCACCATGCCGAACACTACAGCGAGTGACTGTATCATCGATTCCGAATTGCGTTTCGGCTGCTTGGCTGTCTGCGCTGGAGACGCTGCTCCATGTCCGCTCTTCTCATGCAGCAGGAATATCAATATCACGGCGTAGGCCACGCCGATTATTCCGAACCAGTGGAATGTCGACTGCCATGACCATGTCGTGGCCACGAGCGAACCGAATCCGCCCAATGCCTGGCCGCAGTAGAGGCCGGTCATGTGCAGGCCTATGGCGAGTGAGCGCCCCTTGCCGGTGAAATAGTCTGCTATAAGTGACAGAGCCGAAGGTATATACAGCGCCTCGCTGATACCCATGATGCCGCGGAGCCACATCAGCTGTTGGAAGCTGTCGCAGTAGCCCATGGCGAAAGTCACGGCCGACCATACGCCTAACGAGCCTACTATAAGCCACTTGCGGCTTATGCGGTCAGCTACGGCTCCTGAGAATGGGCTGGCAATACCGTAAACCCACAGGAATATTGCCATAAGCGCGCCGAACGCCTCGGCATTGTTGAGCGCCGGTATGTCGAGCGCTATGTTGCTCTGCATTGTGGAGAGCATCTGGCGGTCCATGTAGTTCAGCAGTGCCACTACCCATAGAAGCGCCACTACTATCCATGGATAGATGTTTGATTCTTTCTTGGTCATGATATGTATTGATTCGTAAGGTATTCTGCTTTTTGTCTGTTTTATCCGCAATGCTTCTGCAGTAGGCATCGTCAGATTACAAAGATAGTAAATTCTGATATTCGCGGATGCAAATTATCGCTAATTTTTACACATGATATATGCAGCCGTATAAAAAAATGACTATGCGGAATTCATCATGCTTGCTTCCGGACATGTAGTAACATGAAAAGAGATTATCACCTTTACGTTCTTTTAACCTATTCCTAATACCAATCAGATTTCTAACCTGATGCCGTAACGGTGTGCCCGGATGCAGAGATTCCGCATAGTCAGTATGGGGTGGAGAGAGAAGAATTTCTTTTGTTATTGTTAAAGAAAGGCGGGAGCGC
>OFEZ01000049.1_pt1 | contig 82933 bp, 66 predicted proteins | sample 1521241 | NCBI WGS metagenome assembly OFEZ01 (sample SAMEA3504099, study PRJEB24116) | mouse gut metagenome | biome: mouse gut; feature: mouse-associated habitat; material: faeces | place: Denmark | collected 2011
TATATACGGTATGGGTGAGAAGCCGATACTTGAAATAGCGCGCCTGCTTGACGCCGGGGAGAGCATAAGCGAGTTTACCGATATCAAACAGTGCGTGCTGCGTACATCCGCTACCGATATTCCCACTGCTGACTCGGATAATATCATACTCCATTCATTCGAAGAATGCCGGAGCGACAAGCGCTGCCAGGCGGAAAATTTCCGGCATATCGAAGAACAGTCAAACCGCATGGAGGGCGCTACTCTATGGCAGCGACATGGCGATACGGCGATACGTGTCAATCCTATGCATCCGCCAATGACGGAGCAGGAGATTGACCGCTCGTTTGACTTACCTTATACCCGTATGCCGCATCCGCGTTACAAGGGTAAGGTTATCCCGGCGTATGAAATGATACGTCATTCCATCAACATGCACAGAGGATGCTTCGGCGGTTGTGCGTTCTGTACCATCTCAGCCCATCAGGGAAAGTTTATAGCATCACGAAGCAAGGAGTCCATTCTACGCGAGGCTTGTCAGATTACTACAATGCCTGATTTCAAGGGATATATCTCGGATCTTGGCGGGCCATCGGCCAATATGTACAAGATGCGCGGGCGCAATACGGAAGCATGCAGGAAGTGTCTTCGTCCGTCATGTTTGCACCCACGTCCGTGTCCGAACATGAACACCGACCACTCCCCTCTGCTTGAGATATATAATGCGGTCGATGCGATACCCGGAGTCAAGAAATCGTTTGTAGGAAGTGGCGTCCGATATGACCTGTCGATGCATCACACGGGCAATCCGGAGATTGACAAGAACAATCGCCGATACAACGAGGAGCTTATAGCTCGTCATGTTTCAGGACGCTTGAAAGTAGCTCCCGAGCATACAGAAGAGCATGTTCTCGACATTATGCGAAAGCCTTCATTTGATCTGTTTTATGATTTCAAGAAGATATTCGATAATGTGAATGCAAAATGTGGATTGCGTCAGCAACTTATACCCTACTTTATTTCCAGCCATCCTGGATGTCGTGAGGTTGATATGGCGCAGTTGGCTGCTACTACTCGTCATCTGGGCATGCATCTTGAACAAGTGCAGGACTTTACTCCTACACCTATGACACTAAGCACAGAAATATACTATACCGGTATACATCCATATACGGGCGAAAAGGTTTTTACAGCGGTCGATGCTGCTGAGAAGCTTGCTCAGAGAAAGTATTTCTTCTGGTATGACAAGACGTATCGAGCCGACATTGAACGTTCACTTCACCGCTTGCACAGGCCAGATCTGCTTGCCCAACTGTATCCGGGGAATCGAAATTCCGATCAGAGATTCCAGCTACGTAATAAGACGGAGAATAAATCATCGTCAAGGCGATCAGACAGCAAAAAATCAGGCAGACGATAGCCTACAAACAGATCCTCCCGGCAGTAATAAAACTGCCGGGAGTATTAATTATCAGTAGTGGTGCTATACTCCTTATTTCGAAAGGGCTGCGATCGCAGCTTCCAACCCGGCAATCTTTGCTTCGGCATCGGCCTGCTTCTTACGTTCGGCGTCGACGACTGCAGCAGGAGCATTTGAAACGAAACGCTCGTTTGAGAGCTTCTTCATCACTGAATTACGGAATCCTGTGTAGTAGTCAAGTTCTTTACGCAGTTTTACCAATTCTGCCTCAACATCAATATTGCCTACAAGCGGAACATTTACCTCTGTTGCACCAACCATAAATGTTGCAGCTGCAGAGTCCTTCTCCGCATTATGATTGATGGCGCCGGTGTTGCATAATTTCTTTATCAGGCAGTCCTCTTCAGCGGGCCATGTTCCTATGATATTGACGGTTATTTCATCCTTGTTGGGGATATTCTTTACGGCTCTCACATTACGCAGTCCGGCTGAAACTTCCTTGACATGCTCCATCATGCCGAGGATTTCGGAGTCGACAGTTCCCGCAGCAGGCGTTGGTGCGTACATGATTGACTCACCATCGGCACGTGCATCAATGTGCTGCCACAATTCTTCGGTGATGAAGGGCATGAATGGATGAAGCAGACGGAGAAGTGAATCAAAGTAGCCGATGGTAGCTTTAAGAGTGGCACTGTCAATGGGCTGTCCGTAAGCTGGCTTGACCATTTCAAGGTACCATGAAGAGAATTCATCCCAGAACAGGCGATACAGTTCCTTCAGGGCTTCAGATATGCGGAACTTGCCCATGAGGTCATTTACTTCTGCTACTGTAGCGTTGAGTTTGGACTCAAACCACTTGATGGCGAGTGCTGCTGACTCGGGCTGAGCGATTGTCGCATCCTCGTTCCAACCTTTTACGAGTCGGAATGCATTCCATATTTTATTGCAGAAATTACGTCCGGTTTCGCACAGCTTCTTATCAAACAGAATATCATTGCCTGCAGGGGCACTGAGCATTATACCGACGCGTACACCATCAGCACCGTAATCAGCTATCAACTGTAGCGGGTCGGGCGAATTGCCGAGCTGCTTTGACATTTTGCGGCCTATTTCATCGCGCACGATACCGGTGAAGTAAACATTGTTGAACGGCTGTTTACCGGCAAACTCATATCCGGCCATAATCATGCGTGCCACCCAGAAGAAGATAATATCCGGTCCGGTCACGAGGTCAGTTGTCGGATAATAGTATCGCATCTCTTCATTGTCAGGCTCAAGAATGCCGTTGAACAGAGATATAGGCCAGAGCCATGAAGAGAACCATGTGTCAAATGAATCCTCATCCTGATGCAGATCGCTTTCTGTCAGTGTAGCATCTTTTTCGCGTGCAAGGCGGAGTGCCTCTTCCGCGTCCTCAGCTACAACAAATGATCCGTCAGGCAGATACCAAGCAGGAACACGATGTCCCCACCAGAGCTGACGGGATATACACCAGTCGCGTATCTGGGTCATCCAGTGGCGGTAGGTGTTCTTGAACTTGTCAGGTATAAAGCGCACAGTATCGCTTTCCACTGCCTCAAGCGCACTCTTGGCCATCTCATCCATCTTGAGGAACCACTGGTCGCTCAGGCGAGGTTCGGTAACAGTGTCGGAATTGCGTTCCGAATAGCCAACCTTGTTCTGATACTCTTCAATCTTCTCTATCAGTCCGGCAGCTTCGAGGTCTTTTACAATCTGCTTGCGGCAATCGAAGCGGTCCATACCTACGTACATACCGGCAGCTTCACTCACAGTAGCGTCATCGTTGAATATGTCAATGCTGTCAAGATTATGCTTCTGACCGAGCATATAGTCGTTCATGTCATGTGCGGGAGTCACCTTCAGACAGCCTGTACCGAAATCAATCTCTACATACTCATCCTCGATGACAGGAATTTCACGCCCTACGAGCGGAACAATCACGCGCTTGCCACGCAGATGCTGATTTTTCGGGTCGGCAGGATTGATACACATGGCGGTGTCGCCCATTATTGTTTCAGGACGTGTGGTAGCCACAACAGCATAGCCCTCCTCACCTACAATCTTATAACGGAGATGATATAGCTTGCTGTGCTCCTCCTTGTATATAACCTCGATATCACTCAGAGCGGTGCGTGCCTTGGGATCCCAGTTGACCATACGCTTGCCACGGTAGATCCAGCCCTTGCGGTACAGATGAACGAAAGCACGGATCACGCTGCGTGAACGTATGTCATCCATGGTGAATGCTGTGCGGTCCCAGTCACATGACGCCCCGAGCTTACGGAGCTGCTTGAGGATTATACCGCCATATTCATCGGTCCAGTCCCAGGCATGCTTCAGGAACTCCTCACGAGTCAGGTCGCTCTTCTTGATGCCACGTTCTGCAAGTCGGGCAACAACCTTAGCCTCGGTAGCAATTGAAGCATGGTCAGTACCCGGTACCCAGATCGCATTCTTGCCGTCCATACGTGCACGGCGTGTCAAAATATCCTGAATGGTATTGTTGAGCATGTGACCCATGTGCAACACACCTGTGACGTTGGGGGGCGGAATGACTATGCAGAACGGTTCGCGTGCATCGGGAACACTGCGGAAGAGCTTATGCTCCATCCAGTAATCATACCACTTCTCCTCTACTTCAGAGGGGCTGTACTTTGTGGCCAACTCATTAATTGCCATATTTATCTAATGTATTTAAGTTTCGTGTGCAAAGTTACAAAAGTTACATGTTGAAAACAAATATGTAATAAAACTGAATTTTAATATAATCCTGTTGTCACAATTTTTCTATTTTTGTGTCATGTTATAAACTGCATTCATCATGAAAAAACTGTTTCTGAGTCTTATCTGTCTATTATCCATAGTGATAAGTTTGTCGGCGAAAGTGCCTGCTAACAAATTTCTTATTGAGGGACGCCTGAAAAACATACCTGATAGCGCTGTGATATGCATACGGGACAATGACCGCGTAGTGATGCTTGATACCGTAATTAACGGTCGATTTCAGTGTTCCGACACTATAAGCCAACAGAAGCGTCTTGAACTTGTTGCGCGCTCGAAAGGATTCCCATCCGTATATCTCTATGTGTGGGTAGCACCCGGTAAGAAAGTCACCATAAGAGGTAATGATAATCTGATATGCACATGGAAAGTGAAGAGCGATATCCCGGAGCAGAAAGAGTATGAGCGGTATTTGAACGCAAAATTCCCTGAATATAAGGACTGGTTGAAGCTGATAACTGAAGAGAATAATTTGATAATGGATCTTTATGTCACTCATAAAGGCGCTGAACAATATGTAAAGCCTACATGGACGAAGGTTGACTCTATCCGTAAGCTCAGTGATCCACTTTACCGTATATCCGATGAGAAAACTCTTCGATACATGCAGACCGCTCCCGTAACACCTTTTTGGCTGGAAGAGTACAGCCAGTATGTCCGAAGTTTGCAACGTGAGACTCCGGCGGCGGATGAATCCTTGATACGGTCATTGGCTGCGCGTATGTCCGATGATGTATTGAATACACCTGAGGGGAAAGCCATAAAGGAGATGCTCGACATGCCTAAGCCGTTGAAGAAAGGAGATATGATGGTTGATGATGTTCTGTTTGACGCTGATGGAGCCCGTCACACCCTGTCGGAACATAAGGGGAAATATATCCTTCTTGACTTCTGGAGCCAGTATTGCGGCCCGTGCATTCAGTCAATCCCCGAGGCTGAAGAAGTGGCAGAGGAGTATAAAGATAAACTGGCATTCGTCAGTATCTGTAGCGACTCAGAGGATGAATGGAAAAGCTTTATTGCCAACCGTAATATGAAGGGGCTGCAGTGGAATCAGCTTAAGCCTTCCGGAACCGGACTTGCCGGACGATATGGCGTGACAGCGATACCGCAGTATGTAATAATTTCACCTGAGGGTGTGATCATTGATAAATGGGCCGGCTATGGCAAGAATGTTATCCGCAATCATGTCAAGAACCATGTGAAATAAAAAAATCGGCTCAAAAGCTCTGCAATTAAGTGATAATAAACGAGTCTGACATTCTATCATGCCGGACTCGTTATGTTTATGATGGTATAGATAATGCTTATTTGTTTGCGCGCTTGCGTTCGAGCTCGTCGAGTATAACCTTACGCAGGCGGATATGATGCGGTGTGACCTCCACATATTCGTCAGCCTTGATATACTCCAGAGCCTCCTCCAGACTGAACACAACGGGCGGGATAATGCGGGCTTTGTCGTCAGCACCAGAGGCACGCATGTTTGTGAGCTTCTTTGATTTGGTGACGTTGACCACTATGTCATTGTCCTTGGCATTCTCACCCACTACCTGACCGGCATATACTTCTTCCTGCGGGAAAATGAAGAAGCGTCCGCGATCCTGAAGCTTGTCAATGGCATAGGCATATGCTGTGCCGGCCTCCATAGCTATCAGAGATCCGTTGGTACGGCGCTCGATATCTCCTTTCCAGGGCTGATATTCAAGGAAACGATGTGCCATTATGGCCTCGCCGGCCGATGCTGTAAGCACATTGTTTCGCAGTCCGATTATGCCTCGTGAAGGAATATTGAATTCAAGATGCACACGGTCATTCTGAACATTCATTGACACGAGGTCGCCCTTACGACGGGTTACCATATCAATCATCTTGCTCGAATACTCCTCGGGGACATTTATGGTGAGGAGTTCCACAGGCTCGCACTTACGGCCGTCAATCTCCTTGATGATAACCTGAGGCTGTCCTACCTGAAGCTCGTATCCCTCGCGGCGCATGGTTTCGATAAGCACTGACAGATGCAGTACGCCTCGGCCAAACACGGTCCAGACATCCTCATTATCAGCCTTCTTGACACGGAGAGCGAGATTTCGGTCAAGCTCACGGGTCAGACGGTCAGCTATATGACGTGAGGTTACGAACTTACCATCGCGCCCGAAGAAAGGACTGTCATTGATAGTAAATGTCATTGACATGGTAGGTTCGTCAATGGCTATTCGGGGCAGAGCCTCGGGTGTGTTCAAGTCAGCCACTGTGTCGCCAATCTCAAAACCTTCGATACCGACAAGAGCGCATATATCGCCGCTCTTCACACTTTCTACACGCTTGCGTCCCATGCCCTCAAACACGTGCAGCTCCTTGATGCGTTGCTTCACGGTTGTACCGTCTTTACGGCAGAGAGCTATATCCATACCCTCTCGGAGCTCGCCTCTGTGAACGCGGCCTACGGCGATACGGCCTACATAGCTTGAGAAGTCAAGCGAGGTGATAAGCATCTGTGCAGGACCCTCAAGAGTGGTGGGCGCAGGTATGTATTCAATGATAGCATCAAGTACAGGCAGAATATTTTCAGTGGGTTTCTCCCAGTCGGTGCTCATCCAGCCATTTTTTGCCGAACCGTAGATTGTGGGAAAATCAAGCTGCTCTTCGGTAGCGTCAAGATTGCACATAAGGTCAAATACCATCTCCTGAACCTCGTCAGGACGGCAGTTGGGCTTATCCACCTTATTTATTACAACAACAGGTTTCAACCCCATCTGAATAGCTTTCTGAAGCACAAATCGTGTCTGGGGCATCGGGCCTTCGAAAGCATCGACAAGCAGCAGACAGCCATCCGCCATGTTCAACACACGCTCCACTTCACCGCCAAAGTCAGCGTGTCCGGGGGTGTCAATGATGTTTATCTTATAGTCCTTATAGGTAATGGACACATTTTTGGACAGAATTGTAATCCCTCGCTCGCGCTCCAGGTCGTTATTGTCAAGGATGAGTTCTCCGGCATTCTGATTCTCACGAAACAAATGTCCGGCAAGGAGCATTTTGTCTACAAGTGTTGTCTTGCCATGGTCCACGTGGGCTATAATGGCAATGTTACGGATGTTCTGCATATAATCATTTCAAATTTCAGGGTGCAAAGTTAGCGCATTTTTCCTAATTTTGAATAGAGTTATGCTTATAAATGACTAAATTTGTACACAGAAAACATAAACATTTTCATATGAGCATAACAGTTTTGGGTATAGAATCGTCATGCGATGACACCTCTGCGGCAGTCATCCGCGATGGGATCCTGTTATCCAATGTAATAGCATCACAGAGCGTACATGAAGAATATGGCGGAGTGGTTCCGGAGTTGGCCTCACGTGCGCATCAGCAGAATATAGTGCCCGTAGTAGCTTCTGCGCTGAAACGTGCGGGTATAGATAAGAACGAGCTCAGCGCTATAGCATTTACCCGTGGTCCGGGTTTACTCGGGTCGCTTCTTGTAGGCACTTCGTTTGCCAAGGGACTTTCTCTCGGATTGCGCTGTCCGTTGGTTGATGTCAATCACCTGCACGGGCATGTGCTGTCGCATTTCATAAAGCACAATGAAGATGATGTTGTGCCTGAATATCCATTTCTGACGCTTCTCGTGTCGGGAGGTAACAGCCAGCTAATTCTTGTACGTGCATACAATGATATGGAGATTCTGGGACAGACGATAGATGATGCTGCCGGTGAGGCTTTTGACAAATGTGCAAAAGTAATGGGACTCCCCTATCCTGGAGGACCACATATTGACCGATTGGCTGCGGAAGGCGATGCCTCGCGGTTCCAATTTGCAAAGCCACGTATCCCTGGATTGGACTACAGCTTCAGCGGGCTTAAAACCTCGTTTCTATACACGCTGCGCGATGCTGTGGCCTCCGACCCTGACTTCGTGAAGGCGAATATGGCCGATCTGGCTGCTTCGTTGCAACGTACTATTATTGAGATACTGATGCAGAAGCTTGAAAAGGCTGTGAAACTCACCGGAGTTAAGACTGTAGCTATTGGAGGAGGTGTTTCAGCCAATTCAGGAGTACGTCAGGCTGTGGCTGATTTCTGTAAGGCACGTGGATTGAAGGCATTTATTCCTGAACGGGCTTTTACTACCGACAATGCGGCAATGGTGGCCATTGCCGGATATTACAAATATCTTGACGGAAAATTCTGTCGTTATGATGAAGTCCCATTTGCACGTCTTACGGTATGAATGTAGAGATAATAGTTATAGGCGATGAACTGCTGATAGGTCAGGTAACTGATACTAACAGTGGTGATATAGCAAGAATGCTTGCCCCTTACGGATGGACTGTTTCAAAGGTTCAGACCGTGTCGGATAATGCTGATGAGATACGGTGTGCTGTAGAAGCAGCCCGCTCCCGATCGCGTATAGTCCTCACTACCGGAGGACTTGGGCCGACCAAGGATGACATTACTAAAAGTGTACTGTGCGACATATTTGGCGGAACTCTTGTAGAGAATAGTGAGGTGCTTGATAATGTTCGACGCATATTCTCCTTGAAAGGACTTGATATGAATCGGCTCACGGCATCGCAAGCTCTTGTGCCTGACACATGCACGGTGATTCAGAACCTTGTAGGTACAGCGCCAATCATGTGGTTTGAGTCAGCCGAAGATGGCGGGGTGCTTGTTGCTATGCCCGGGGTGCCATCGGAAACACGTAAAATGTTTAATGAAGCTGTGCTCCCACGGTTGCTGACCCACTTCGGCCATGATATTGCTGTAATGCATCATACTTTGACCGTAAGTGGTATCAGCGAATCAGCTCTTGCCCAGCATCTGGAACAGTGGGAGTCGTCACTGCCTGCCAATCTGCATCTTGCATATCTTCCGGCTCAGGGTATTATCCGGCTGAGAATCGATGGGAATGATACCGATAGTCAACGTCTTGCATCGTTGATGGCATCCGCCGTTGACGAACTGCGTGAGCTTACAGCCGACTACCTTCTGTATGATGGAGGACACTCGCCACAGGAGGAATTGTTGAATATATTGGCTGAACAACATCTGACAGTAGCTACTGCCGAGAGCTGTACGGGAGGAAACATCGGGCATCTGATTACCTCTATCCCCGGGAGCTCCAGGTCAATGCTCGGAGGTGTGATAGCTTACAGTAATGCCGTAAAGGCTAACGTATTGGAAGTGTCGTCTGCTACACTTGATGAGCATGGTGCGGTAAGTATTCCTGTCGTGGAGCAGATGGCTGCCGGTGTACAACGGGTAAGCGGGGCAGATGTCGCTCTTGCCACAAGTGGTATTGCCGGGCCTGGAGGCGCTGTTGAAGGCAAACCGGTCGGAACTGTTTGTATCGCGGTGAATACCCCTCGGGGAAATGAAAGCCGCACATGGCATTTCGCAGGTTCACGTGAACAGGTCATAATGCGTGCGTCCACCACAGCACTTGTCACAGCAATAAAACTATTGAAATAATACATGAATCGTCAATTTTTATCACTCCTTGTCATCTCCGCCTCAATAAGTACCGCAGCTTGCGGGTCGGGTGAAACATACACTGTTGAAAGTCAGCCTGAGATAACACAGTCAGGACTACATAAGAGCGCTTTTGACAGTATGGTTGACAGTACCCAGATAAAACTGTATACGCTTACAAATGCTGACAGTATGGAGGTATGTATCACCAATTATGGCGCACACGTCGTGAGTATCACTGTCCCAGGGCGTGATGGCGTGAAGCGCAATGTCGTGGCCGGATTCGACAGCATAGGTGCTTATTTTGAAGCCGAAGGTGTTTACCCTGGAGGAATGGAAGGCCGATTTGCCGGATATGTACGTGACGGTAAAACTGAGATTGACGGCAAGCCTCTGACTCTTCCGGTAGGAAAATCGGGCAGCTATACCGCCGGTGGAACATCACCATGGCGTAAAAGAGTGTTTAATGCCGAGCAAACAAGCGACACAACTCTCACTCTGGCGTTGACCTCGGGCTCTGAGGAAGATAAATTGCCGGGAGATGTAGCGGCTCGCATTGACTATACACTTCATTCCGACAATTCTCTGTCCGTGAACATAACGGCCATGTCCGATGCAAAGACGCTGATGGATGCAACACAGAAAATATACTTCAATCTCTCAGGACGGGACAGCGGAAATGTAAACACGCATAAGCTTGCCATCAAATCAGAACAGTATCTACCTATCGATTCGCTTGGCACGCCTCTTGGACATACACTGATGTGTATTTGGACTCCCCGTGATTTCAACAAAGGAAAAAGTGTGAGTGCGTTCATGGCTCTCGACAAGGAAAAGTACAAGACCGAGGATGTGAAAGGAAGCTACTGGCTACTTGCCCGTAATCGTGACAGAAAGATTCCTGTAGCCACTATCACTTCCCCCGAATCAGGTATCACACTGAGTATTTCTGCTTCATATCCTGTGCTTTATGTGCGCACATATACCGGAAATGGTAAGAATCCGCAATATATAACAGTAACTCCACAGAGCTTTCCTGTGGGACCGAACTATCATAGCTGGGATAGCTCTATCCTTGATAAGGATTCCGTGTACCACACCAATGCTACCTATAGATTTGGAATTGCGGAATAGTGTAATTCTATGATACTGTTGCGTATGAGAGTAAATATAATGTCACGTCTGCTGCCGGCTATGTTATTAGCAGCAATCCTTGTGTCCTGTGATAAGGCAAGGGTCAGATCCGGGACATTATATTCATGCAATGAATACGCAGTATTTCCCGATAGTGTGACTGAGAAAGACTATTCGGCCCGAGCTATCAGTGCAAATGCTATTGAAAGCAACTATCTGTGCAATCAACCCGATGTCCAGCGTGGCAGCAATATCCGTTTCCGTCTAGCCATCAATCACCGTGATAATGAATTGGCTCAGGGTTTATATCATGTTGCAGACATTTACAATCCAGATTCCGGGCATAAGTTTCAGTTCGGAACTGTTGACAATGACTCATCGTATATCATTTCATCGGAGCAGAATGACACCTCGGCCATACCTACCAATCATCCATGGACTGTGAGGGTAGATATGCGTCCGATGCTCCGTGACTTTTCGGACAAAGGTTTCTATGTGACCCCAACTGGCGATACCATTTATGCTGACAGTTACAACGGACTGTGGATATCCGGTGATATTCCTCCTCTTGATTCTGATTTCTCCGGTCATAACCGGAAAAGAGCCTTGAAGTTATTTGACCGTGGTGATAGCATATATGAGCTGGCTGTTAAGCTGAATCCTTCAAGTCAAGCCGGTGCAGCTGCCTGGAAATGCGATTCCTTGCCCGCTGACTTCCCTACTTTTATATCCGACGATTTATTGACATCGGCTCTGTATAATATGGAAGTTGACCATCTGGTAAAAGCGTTGAAAGAAGAACCTTCAGGTGGCTATCATACGACTGTCACATCAGCAGCTTTAGCCGTTTATATGGGGCTGGCATACACCAATCCTGATATTTCAAAGAAACTGCTACGCAAATACATCCGTAACGGGCGAATCGAGGATTCATATTCCGGCGATACAAGATGCTGGCCTCTGACAGGAGGACGTCTTGCATGGATTATGGCTGCATATGAAGTATATAAAGTCACTGCCGATACAGCCTGGATTGATGAAATTCATGATGTGGCAGTACGTACTTTTGAGATAGATATGTCAGTTGTTCGGAACAGGAGCAACTCACTGATGCAGGGCGCTATGGACTACTACCATATGTCTACGGATCCATATCCCGTATGGATGACAACGGCTGAGGTATTCATGACCGGCAGTCTGACCAATAATATCTATGCGTATGCAGCAGCACAGGTGCTGGAGAAGATAGCATCGGCAAGGGGTGATATATCGGATAGTAAACATTATCGGGAACTGAAGAATAACCTCAAAAGTGCCATCAACAGCAGATTGTGGATTCCTAACCGTGGGTTTTACAGTGAATATGTGTATGGAAGTCCCTACTATATTCAGTCACAGAGTACCGATAATCTCGGGCAATCACTTGCCGTGCTTTTTGATGTGGCTAATCCGGAGATGTCGGAGATTCTGCTCAAACGCACTCCCCGCTCTGTATTCGGCGTCCCGGCGATATACCCGTCAAATAATTCTGATGCTGAGATAATGCCATTTATACAGGCGCTGTGGAGTATGGCATGTGCTAAGTATTCCAGTGGCACAGCTTTGAGTAATAGCATCGGAGCATTGTATCGGCTATGCGCATTTGCAGCAACGCCTTATGCCCGCAGCAGATTCTCGGACGGAAAGGTTTTTTCATCACGGGGTAAAACGATTGCAGATTGTTGTGCTAACACCGCTCTTATTTTCAAGGTATATGCCGGAATGGATTTTACGGAATCCGGTATAGTATTCCGGCCTGTGATTCCTAATACGATTACCGGAGAAAAAAAGATTCGTAATTTCCGATACCGTAATGCAATTCTTGACATCGTAGTATCCGGAACCGGTAATAGAATTGCCGGATTCTATATTGATGGTCGAAGTGAAGGCGCTCCATACCTGGTTTCTGATACTTTAACCGGTAATCATGAGGTGAAAATTGTGATGGCAAACAATAGCCTCGAATCGGAGATGATAGCCTTTACATCGCAATCAGTATTGCCGTCTATCCCCCAGGTGGAATGGTACTCACCTCGTAAGGCTAAAATTACAAATTTCAAGGCCGGACAGTGTTTCCTGATAGTGATAAATGGTACTATTCAGGAGGAGATGTCCAGAGATGATTATTCGCTTTACAATACACATAATTATACAATGGTGGATTTTCTGCCTGTAAGCGACAACCGTTATGTCGGTTTCTCATGCCGTCCATACGAGTATATCCCTAAATCGGTATGTACATTATTGCCGGCAAGTGATTTCGGGAAAACCGGAACGTATCTTATAAAGAATGACAGTAGTGAGAAACATTATATTGAACTTTCTCCCGCCAGAAATGTAAATATGGTAGTCAATCTGATTGTCGCCGACGAGGCTGAATATGTTATGGACTTGTATTATAGCAACGGAGCCGGTATTCATGATGCTCAGGATAAATGTGCCATAAGATCTCTTGCAGTCAACGGAATTACTGCCGGAGCATTCATAATGCCTCAGATGGGTTCTGACGACTGGCGTAGTTTCGGATGGTCAAACAGAATAAAAATCAGACTTAACAAAGGTGCAAACAGGTTGGAACTTAAATATTTGTCTGAGGATATGAACTCAAATATCAAAATTAATACGGCACTGCTTAAGCAAATCCGTCTGATACGTTTGGAACAATGAAAAGAATAGGTATCCTTTCTGACACACATTCTTGTTGGGATGACCGGTACATCAAGCATTTTGAAGGCTGTGATGAAATATGGCATGCCGGTGATATCGGTGATATATCAGTACTTCAGAAGCTTCGCAACATATCTCCGGTTGTCAGAGCTGTCTCGGGCAATATCGATCATGGGCTTGTGCGCCGTGAATGTCCCGAATTGCAGCTGTTTGAAGTAGAAGGCGTCAGGGTGATGATGCAACATATCGGAGGTTATCCGGGGAGATACTCTCCAGGCGTGGAGTCAATGCTCAGGAAGGAGCATGTAAAGCTCTTTGTCAGCGGACATTCGCATATTCTGAAAGTAATCCCCGATCATTTTCTGAATCTTCTGCATGTCAATCCCGGAGCAGCTGGCTATCATGGATGGCAGAAAGTGCGTACGCTGATCAGACTTGAACTTGACTGCGGCACGATTAAATCACTTGAAGTAATAGAACTCGGAAAGAAAACATTATGAAAAAAATCATATCTATTGTAGGCATACTAACGGCTCTTACATTTACTGCGTGTAAGACTACAGAGGCTAATTACCGCGCAGCCTACGAAATAGCAAAGGAAAAGCAGCTTGACGGAGGAGATGAAACCGTCAGTGAGGGTTTGCGAAATGAACTACAGCCCAAACCTCAGAAAATAGGTAATGACACATTGCCTGTGCGAATGTTTCCGGTTGGTTACACCAAGGATGGTGGACTTGAAAGCAATGCAGGCCTGAAGAGGTATAACGTAGCTGTCGCTCGGTTCCGGCAGCTCTTCAACGCTAAATCTATGCGTGAGCGCTTGATAAACGAAGGTTTTCCTGATGCTATTGTAGTTCATGACCGTGAAATGACATACTATGTCATAGCAGGCAGTACTTCAGATCCTAATGAAGTGAAGCCAATTTATAATCGTGTAAAGGATGCCACCGGATTCAAATGTACCGAGCCATTCCCCTATGTTATTATCTCAGCCTATTTTGGTCAATGATAGATAGCTCCCCTTCCGGGGTTATTTTGACCGTTATAGTTCCGTTATAGAATTCCGTGCCATATACTTCTCCGGTATATGGCATGATTTTTATATGGTCCGGAGCCTTGAATTCAAGGATTGAAAAATTATATTCCCTCTCCTCGAATATAATTTTGTGGGCAAGGATTCGCCTCATCATTTCTTTCCTCCGGGGCGTTCTGCCTTGGCCGGTCGTTCATTTGGCGAAGCCATTTGCAGTTTCCGAACCTTTCCGTTGGCAGGAAGTGTGATAGTTCTCTCCGATTTGGACGCATCTGACGGCTTCGCAACAGATGATTTTGCGACTGTATCAGCAGCCGCTGGTACCGGTTTAACTGAGGCTGACGGCTTTTCTCTCAGAAGAAAATGCGGCTGAAGCTTTCGTTGTTGACTCAGATGGTTACCGTAGCGGCTTCGGTAGAGAGTAATTGAATCGACATATGCCACTTCGCCTGACGATGGAGAATAATGAAGATATCCATACAGATTACGTGGATTCTTAAGAGAGTCCATCACGATGGAGATATCATGCCAACCATCGCCATGCATCTTACTTTGTACGTATGATGTACTCCCATCGGAGTATTCAGCCACAAGCACTGCATCAACAGCACCACGTACACTCAGCAGCTTGCTGCGGAAAGTGTACAAGTCGCCCTTCTCCCAGTTGCGGTCCGGACTAAGATTGAATGAAATATACTCCGAAGGCATGTTGGCCGCTAACTTGCGGTATCTGATGCCGGGCCATACATCCACCGAGTCACCATCAAACGACATCTGTATATCATTACGTTCGGTTGATGTGCCGGAATTCTCTTCAGCTTTGGCAAGACGCTTCTCAAGAATCTCAATAGTCCGGTCATACACTTCTACGTAGCGTTCCATATTGTAACCGTACCACGATAGCGAAGAGTCAAACTCCTCAGAAGTGACATCATGCCTTTTTAATACGGACTGCTTCAAGATACGCTTCAATGAATCGTTGGAAAACTTTCGCCCGTCAATTTCAGCAACCCCCTCTGCCACATATATATCCGCCAGAAGTTGTGCCATATCCTCCTTACCAAGCACCCCGTCAGGACGCGAACTGCATCCGGATAAGAAGATTCCGGACACAATCAAAGAAAGGAACACACGTAATATGTCAGTTCTTATTCTCATCTGTCAGATTCTGATTGTCAGATTCAGAACTTGCTTCCTCAGGTACGGAAACCGGATATGAAAGATACTTTGAATAGAATATCAGCAGGATAAAGATGCCTACACATATTGCGGAATCAGCAAGATTGAAAACCGGTTGGAAAAACAGGAAATTGGAACCGCCAACCACCGGCACCCAGTCAGGCCATACGAAGCTGAACAGCGGGAAAAACAGCATGTCCACCACTTTGCCATGGAACAATCCGGCATATCCCCCGCCATCGGGGAATAACGTTGCAACTTCAGGAGGCAAAGGATTGTTGAAAATAATTCCGTAGAACAGACAGTCAATTATATTACCTGCTGTCCCGGCTATTATAAGTGCGATGCAAGCAATATATCCTGCCTTAAAGCGGGCACTTGACTTAATTTTGAGCAGATACCAAATACCGGCAATAAGAGCGGCCACACGGAATACTGACAGGGCAAGCTTGCTGCCGAGTTCCATTCCGAACGCCATACCATTATTCTCAATGAAATAGAGATAGAACCAATCAGTTATCCGGAAGTCTTCTCCAAGATAAAAATTGGTTTTGACCCATATTTTCAGCGCCTGATCAGCAGCTAAAACAAGAATTATAATGATAAGGGCCATCCACCCCTTTTTCAATTTCATACTTATGATTGGCTTACTGCATAGCGCAACGGCAAGCCTGATATCAGGCCCGCCGGATACGCGTTGCATTTATAAGTGGTTATTTTCTATTTTGCTGGTTCTTAATGTCAATGCCGAGTGTTGCATGCGGAACTGCGCGCAGACGTTCCTTGGGAATAAGTTTACCCGTTTCGCGGCATATTCCGTATGTTTTGTTCTCAATACGGACCAATGCTGCCTGAAGATGCTGGATAAACTTCATCTGGCGCTGTGCCAACCGTCCGTTCTCCTCTTTTCCGAAAGTAGAAGCACCCTCTTCAAGAGTCTTGAATGTAGGCGATGTGTCAGCTATATCATTACCTTCAGTGTTGGTAACATCAGCTTTGAGAAGTTCATAGTCACGCTGTGCTTTCTCAAGCTTTTCCAGAATCAATGTCTTGAATTCCTGAAGTTCTTCGTCGGAGTATCTTGTCTTTTCGCTCATAGTTGTGATGATTAATTAGTGATGGCTACTTTGATAACGCAATTCTCACATTAATGTTCTGTTCATCGATGTCAAGAGTTGCATTTTCTTCACTTTCGCCACAGATTTCACCAATCACAAGCGAGTTGGCAAGTACCTGTTTTGATATATAGTCGGCAAATTCCTTGACTGCGCTGTCAGTAAATTCGGTCGATTCTATTACGATGTCAATCTTATCGGTAATATCATACTGCCGATCCTTACGGATATTCTGGACGCGGTTGACAATCTCACGGGCAATACCTTCATTAAGCAGCTCCGGAGTGACAGTAATATCAAGAGCCACAGTGATATTACCTTCATTAGCCATAAGCCATCCGGGGATATCTTCAGATATGATATCGACATCCGAAACTGAAATTTCAGCCGGAGTACCGTTCATGTCAAGAGTTACTGTACCGTTTGCCTCAAGCTGGGCTATTTCACTCTGTTGCATTTCAGCTATTGCGGCGGCAACCTGCTTCATGCTCTTACCAAATTTCGGGCCAAGTTTCTTGAAGTTAGGCTTGACACGCTTCACAAGAATGCTTTCGCTGGCATCAAGAAGCTGCATCTCCTTCACATTGACCTCACTCAGAACGAGTGAACTCATTGCTTCAAGGTCGCTGCGCATCTCTTCTGAATTGACAGGAATCATGATACGGCTCAGAGGCTGACGTACCTTCAGCGAAGCCTTTCTTCGGAGGGCAAGTACCATTGATGTCACAGTCTGTGCAAGCTGCATGCGCTGTTCCAACTGTTTGTCAACGGAAGATGCATCATATTTCGGGAACTCGGCAAGGTGCACCGACTTCTCATTTCCACGCGTTACAGAAGTCAGGTCAAGATACAGACGATCTGAGAAGAACGGAGAGAACGGAGCCATCAGACATGCCACTGTCTCAAGACATGTGTAGAGGGTCTGATATGCCGACAGCTTATCCTTGTCCATTTCTCCACCCCAGAAACGCTTACGGTTCAGACGTACGTACCAGTTGGAAAGATTGTCATTCACAAAATCGTTGATGGCGCGGGCGGCCTTTGTCAGATCGTAATCATCAAGCGCCTGCTCAACGGTAAGAATCAAAGTGTTCAGCAGAGATATGATCCAACGGTCAATCTCCGGACGCTCTGCCAGCGGTATCTGAGGATGTGAATTGTCGAATCCGTCAACATTGGCATACAGTGCAAAGAAGCTGTATGTGTTATATAAAGTAGAGAAAAGCTTTCTTGATACTTCTTCAACGCCCGCGGTGTCAAACTTCAGGTTATCCCACGGTGAAGAATTGCTTATCATATACCAGCGCAAAGGATCGGAGCCATATTTCTCAATGGTTGTGAACGGATTTACAGCATTGCCAAGACGCTTTGACATCTTATTGCCATTCTTGTCAAGCACAAGTCCGTTGGAGATTACAGCCTTGTATGCGCGTTCGCCAAACACCATGCCGGCTATGGCATGAAGCGTGAAGAACCATCCACGGGTCTGGTCAACACCCTCGGCAATAAAGTCGGCCGGGAACAGTTCGCCGTTATCAAATGCCTCCTTATTCTCAAAAGGATAATGAATCTGTGCGTAAGGCATCGAACCTGAATCGAACCATACGTCAATCAGGTCTGTCTCACGATGCATAGGCTTTCCTGATGGCGATACAAGCACAATATCATCAACATACGGTCTGTGAAGGTCAATCTTTTCATAATTTTCCTTCGAGTAGTCACCGGGAACAAATCCTGATTTACGATATGGATTCTCCGCCATCACACCGGCGGCTACAGCCTTTTCTATTTCATCATAGAGCTGCTGAACGCTATCAATGCATAGCTCTTCTGAAGCGTCCTCTGTGCGCCATATTGGCAGAGGGGTACCCCAGTAGCGGCTGCGTGACAGGTTCCAGTCCTGAAGATTCTCAAGCCACTTGCCGAAACGGCCTGAACCGGTTGATGCAGGCTTCCATTTGATAGTGTCGTTGAGCTCCATCAATTTCTCGCGCACAGCAGTGGTACGTATAAACCAGCTGTCAAGCGGATAATAAAGCACGGGCTTATCAGTACGCCAGCAGTGAGGATAGCTGTGAGTATGTTTCTCGATCTTGAATACTGAATTGCGCTGCTTAAGCCACATGCATATCTGTACATCAAGTGTCTCAGTATTTTCGTCAGCTGAAGGATCAAACGCATTCTTGACATACTTACCCTGCCAAGGTCCGTAGGCTTCGACATCCACCATGTTTTTCACAAACTCTGGATCAAGTTCGTCAATCAGATAGAAACGTCCGGTCATGTCAACCATCGGGCGGATGTTTCCATCCTTGTCTATCATGTGAAGCGGGGGAACTCCGGCCTGTTTTGACACACGTAAGTCATCGGCGCCGAATGTACCGGCAATATGTACGATACCTGTACCATCTTCAGTGGTCACATAATCGCCGGGAATTACCCGGAATGCGCCCTCGCCGGGGTTGACCCAAGGCATCAGCTGTTCATAATGCAATCCTACAAGGTCAGAGCCCTTGCATGTTCCAACGACACTGAACGGTATGAGCTTATTCCCCTTTTCATAATCCTCAAGCTTCAGTTCAGCAGCCTTCTCATTGAAGAATTTGCCCATAAGAGCAACGGCAAGGACTACAGTCACTTTCTCACCGCTATAAGGATTGTATGTGCGGACTATGTTATATTCAATCTGAGGGCCTACTGCAAGTGCTGTATTGCTGGGAAGAGTCCATGGAGTAGTGGTCCAGGCGAGGAAGCACGGCTTACCCCAGCCCTGCATAGCTTCTACAGGATCTTTGATGGTAAACTCAGCTACACACGTAGTGTCCTTTACATCACGATAACATCCCGGCTGATTAAGTTCATGTGAGCTCAGTCCGGTACCGGCAGCCGGTGAATAAGGCTGAATGGTGTAACCTTTGTATAGGAAGCCTTTGTCATAGAGCTGGCGGAGAAGCCACCATACTGATTCGATATAACGGTTATCATACGTGATATAAGGTTCCTTCATATCGACCCAATATCCCATAGATGATGTCAATGTCTCCCACTCACGGGTGTATTTCATGACTTCCTGACGGCAAGCCGCGTTATATTCATCGACAGAAATCTTGTGACCGATATCCTCTTTGGTAATACCGAGGTTCTTCTCAACGCCAAGTTCTACCGGAAGTCCATGTGTATCCCAACCGGCTTTACGCTTGACATGAAATCCCTTCATAGTCTTATATCGGCAAATTATATCCTTGATAGTGCGGGCCATGACATGGTGAATGCCAGGCATACCATTTGCCGAAGGAGGACCTTCATAAAATACGAAAGAGGGGCATCCCTCACGCTCTTTCATGCTCTGTTCGAAAAGGTGCTTCGCATTCCACTGCTCAAGCACTTCCTTATTAATTTCCGAAAGATTTAATCTGTCGTAAACGCTGAATTTCTTTTCCATTGCAAGTTACATTGCTATTTTGTCGCAAAGATAATTAATTTAACTGAGAGTCTAAAATTTATGACACACCTCGTGAGCTAATCGATTATATGAATATCTGCCATACGGAGTGGAAGCGATTTCTGTCATCTAAAAATACCATGGATTCTCAATAATTCGCTTCATCCCGGTTGTTTTACCCGTCCAGTCAATGCGTTTTACGAAGCTGACAATCCTGCCATTATACATTGGGTCGGAGTCTGAGAAACTGCTTTCATGCACCATCCCGGATGAATGGAAATAATGGGTCCCACCACATGATATGCCAACATGCGTGACACGTCCATGTTCATTGCGGAAAAACAGCAGGTCCCCTGGCTGTACATTGGACAGTTGTATTTCACTGCCGCATTCACCCTGAGCAGATGCATTCCTCGGCGATAGGATACCTCCATCCAACAGACTCAGCCATATCAAGCCGGAACAATCCAACGCTTTCGTACTGTTGCCGCCCCATAGATATGGCACTCCCCGTAAGGACGAAATCACGTCAAGCACTCTGTCTATTTTGAGCTCGTCGGCCATCCGACGCTTAAAATCATCGATATAATTCGTGAGGAGATATCCACGTCTGCCATCAGGCATTTCCACTGCCGTATAATTGCCACAATGATTGATGCGTCCGGTCAGAATAGATCCAAGCGTCAGGTCGCTTACCGCTGACTCCGGGCGTAAAGTATCGGCTATAAGGCGTATCTCATTTATTGACTTTACAATAATCCGTTCAGATTCGCGCCATTTACACATATCTTCCGCCGACTTCAATGCTACGGCCGAGCGATGTACATACGCACGATATCCATCCGGTAGAATTGCAGGCATCCAATCCGGATCATCGGAAAGGGTGTCAACCCAGAGAGGTGTTCCACACAAAGCCTGCGTTTCCAGCTCCGAGCTATGCGCAGGCTCAGCCCTCAAGGATGCTACTGAGATACAAATTTGAGCATTAGGCTCAACAGCCCCTGAATGCATAGCGGCACCTGCCAATGCAAGTGCCGCTACAATATGAAATGTTATCTTACGAAACACTGCTCCTTATCACGCCATAGAGTATATGAGATTCTTAATCTTCTCGGCAAGAGCATCAGCTTCCTCCATAGTATGCGCTTCGGCATAGATACGGATGATAGGCTCTGTATTTGACTTACGCAGATGCACCCAGCTGTCCTTGAAGTCAATCTTCACGCCATCAATATCATTGATTTTCTCGTTGGCAAACTGCTTCTTGACTTCAGCAAGAATTGCATCAACGTTGATTTCCGGGGTAAGCTGAACTTTATTCTTGGCAATAGCATAGGGCGGATATCCGGCCTTCAGTTCGGTAACTTTTTTACCTGATTTAGCCATAAGGGTCAGGAACAAGGCGACACCTACAAGAGCATCACGGCCATAGTGGGCAGCAGGATAGATTACGCCGCCATTGCCTTCACCGCCTATGACAGCTCCTGTTTCCTTCATCTTGGTGGTTACATTCACCTCGCCTACGGCTGATGCAGAGTAGCTGCAACCATGTGCACGTGTGACGTCGGCCAGAGCTCGTGATGAGCTGAGGTTTGACACTGTGGAGCCGGGGGTGTTCTGCAGTACATAGTCAGCGATAGCCACAAGAGTGTACTCCTCTACAAACATTTCACCATTCTCCATCACGATGGCAAGACGGTCAACGTCCGGATCGACAACAAAACCCACATCTGCCTTTGAATTGCGCATCAAATCGGAAATCTGGGTCAGATTTTCAGGGATAGGTTCCGGTGTGTGGGCAAAACGTCCGTTAGGCTCACAGTTAAGTTCTATTATATTCTTGACACCAAGTGCTCTCAGAAGTTCAGGAATAACAACTCCACCTACTGAATTTACAGCATCAACAGCTACAGTAAAATCAGCAGCAGCGATAGCGTCGCGGTCAACAAGGTCAAGCGCGAGCACCTGTTCAATATGGCGTCGGTTGTAAGTCTGGTTGCTATATTCATGTCCCATCTCTTCTACCGGAACGAAGCTGTACTCCTCGTTGTCAGCGATACGGAGCACCTCCTTGCCTTGAGCATCATTGAGGAATTCGCCGTTGCAGTTAAGCAACTTCAGAGCATTCCACTGGGTAGGATTGTGGCTTGCAGTGATTATTATGCCGCCATCAGCACCTTCACCGGTCACAGCAATTTCTGTGGTCGGAGTAGATGCAAGGCCGATATTCACCACATCAAATCCCATTGCACAAAGTGTGGAAACTACTATTCCGCTTACCATACTGCCTGACAGACGGGCATCACGTCCTACTACGATAACACCTGAACCATCAGGGCGTTCTTTACGGATGAATGTGGCATATGCTGCCGTGAATTTCACGATATCCAAAGGCGACAGGCCATCGCCGGGTACACCACCGATAGTACCTCTAATTCCGGAAATAGATTTAATGAGTGTCATGATTTATTATGGTTATATTTGACTCTTGAAATATCGGATGTGATATAGAAACGGCTGTACGTACGACAACTCGCTGGTCATACCATACTGCGACTTGATGATAACATTTACCTCAGAGTTCAGAGGTACGAAGCGCAAGGGCATCTGTATTCCGCTTCCCCAACTTGCCGATGTCGGTAAACTGAGGTTATTGTAGACAAAATAAGTATTTTCAGCAGCAAGGTTGTTCTCATTGCCGTCACCTTCCATCGCTACATCAGGGCTTACATAATACATCAGATTATAGCGCATGAAGCGGAAATATACTCGCTGGTCGTCCTCCACTTTCTCGCCATCGCCGTAGCGGACCACCTGCATATAGATATTCCCTTCTTCGTCCAGCTGATAGTATGGGGCATCCTCACCGGCAATAAATACACTGTCGGCCGGAATATGATCTATCACATTCTGGTCAGCAAGATATCGGTTCACAGCCTGATTCTCCGAATTGAGCATGTCAGCATAGCTCTGACCATCCTCGCAGCTGCTTAAACCTATCAGCATAGAAGCACTTGCTATCAGAGCAAAAATCCATTTATTAGATATTCTCATTTCAAGTAAAACTCTATTTTTATATTATTTCTAAATTTATTTATCACAACTATCAGCCGGCAGCATGCTCTTACATTTTGGCATAATGCTCAGCAATTGTTCAAATGCATCGGCAAGCGAACCATGCACTTCACCTCCGGCCGCATTAATATGACCACCTCCGCCAAAATAATCGGCGCAGATATCGCGGACAGAGAAGGAATCCTTGCTTCGCATCGAAACCTTCACATATCCTTCCTCACTTTCTCTGAGGTAAACTGACCATATTACTTCCGGAATACTGAGCGGACGGTTGACCAGCCCTTCGGTATCACCCTTCTTATATCCGAACTCCTTCAGTTCCGACTCAGATAAGGTTATTACAGCGCACTTGTACTCTTTGATAAGGAGCATCTTCTTATACTGGGCATACCCCATTATTCTCAGCCTGCGTTCAGTCGACGTGTCAAACAGGCGCTTGCTAAGTTTATCCTTATCCACTCCGCGCTGCATAAGTCTGGACAGCACCCGGTATATCTCAGGATCGTTGGCATTGTAGCTGAAGTTGCCCGTATCTGTCATCATTCCGGCTATGCAACATTCAGCGGCAAAACTTCCTATATGGCAATCCAGACCGGCCATTTCGAGGACTCTGTAGAGCAAAAGGCAAGTCGAAGAGCTTTCGGGTACTGATATCACTGTATCACAAAAATTTTCCTGAGGATTAAGATGATGATCAATCATGATGCGCGGAGCCTTTGCTTTCATCAGCACCGGAGCAAGACGATCAATTCGGGCCGGCTCGTTAAAATCAAGGCAGAATATAAGGTCAGCGCCATGGAGCACAGCCTCGGCCTGAGAGGGTCCGTAAGATGCTATCACCACTCTGTCAGCTCCCGGCAGGAATGCAAGATCAGCAGGAAAAGCATCCGGAGTAACTACCACAACGTCACGCCCCATAGCAAGAAGCGTGTGCCACAAGCAGAGCGACGACCCAAGAGCATCACCATCCGGTGTCATGTGGCAGACTATCGCGATACGGCTGGCGTCTTTGACCAGCTCATTAAATCGTTCAATGGCTGCAGGGCTTATAGGATTTGTATTCCGAATCATTTCTATCAGCAGATACTTTGCGCGGTATTTTTATGTTAGAGTTTTGCAAAGATACTAAATAATTTCCATTCACGGTTATTCTACAATTTTTAACTGTGGTGCAATAAACGACACTCTTGTGGTGGCTCGGGTTATTGCCGTATAAAGCCAGCGATAGAAATCAACCGTGCGTGTCGCTTCATCAGCTATTCCACCCATATCTATATATACGTGCGGCCACTGCCCGCCCTGCGATTTATGGCAGGTGACAGCATATGCATACTTGACCTGCAGGGCCGCTACATAGGGGTCGCTCCGCAGGATACGCATCCGGGTCTTCATCGATGTCGATTCGGTAAACAGGCTCGGATCATTGAGAACGGCTTGATAGAACTGCTCCAATTGCTCAGGCGGCAAAGTGGCATTGTCTGAGGTCAGAGTGCTGAGCATTATCTTGCAGTCAAGGCTGACTCCACCCCTATCAGGAAGAGTAATGCTTACATCAGCGAACCGAAGGCCATACTTTTCTTCCACCCCATATACCCGGTCGACAGTAGCCATATCACCGTTTGCTATAAAATCAAGCCCCTTTATCTTAGCGCTCCACAGATAATTATTCTTAGCCACCATAAGCCGTTCGCCACGGCATAATTCCTCTTCGCGTCCGAGGATACGGCTGCGTATTGCAAGGTTATATGCTGTAGCGCGTCGGTTTGACCTCGTTATCAGAAGAGTATTTTCCTCTCCAAATTCTGAATATGACGCACTTATTGAATCCTCAAGATCCTCCCCTTCTACAGATTCAACATCGCTATAGTCCTTGAGAATTAATTCAGGAGTAATCAGCTCCCCCTTCCTGTCCGGACCCCGGCGAAGACCCCGGCGGAGGCGCGTGGCATTATACAATATCCCGGACTCTTCGCGCTGACGTACGGTTTTGGTGAGGACGGCCCTTATAACATGCAGTCCATACATTCTTAATACGGCTACATCCATGGCTGGGCTTTCCTCGCATCCTACCGGTGGAAGCTGCGCCGTGTCGCCAATCAGAATCATCCTGCAACCTATACCTGAGTAAACATAATGAATCAGATCCTCAAGAAGATTATCACGCCCGTCAAGACTTTCCTGTCCTATCATGGATGCTTCGTCGACAATAAACACCGCATTCTGAAGCGGATTGTCAGCCACTTCCCCATGACTGAGCAGAATCCCGCTTTCTGACGAACGGTATATCCTGCGATGAATTGTGGTGGCAACTCCTGCGGCCATGGTTGACAGAACCTTGGCTGCACGTCCAGTCGGAGCCATCAGGACTACCGGTACCATTGCATCACGCAAGGCCCTTACAAGAGCTCCGGTAAGCGATGTTTTGCCGGTACCGGCATATCCACAAAGCATGAATACTGAGTCGCTTGGCATATCCTCAGAGCAGAATTTTGCCAAAGCTGCAATCAACTGCGTCTGCTGGTCATTCGGCACATACGGCAGATGCATGAATATCCTCTCAGTAAATTCTCTTATATCCATAGTCGCAAATTTACGGAATTTTCAGTACTTTTGTACCCATAATAACAAAACTAACACGCAAAACGAAAAATGATTACTCAGGAACAATTAAAAGAGACTTTTGAACGCAAGCTCGCGTTGAGGAGGTATCTTTGACGTCGATAGCATGAAAATACAAGTAGAAGAGGAGGAACTCCGCACGCATGTACCTGACTTTTGGGAACATCCAAAGGAGGCACAGGCTCAAATGAAAAAGATCAAGGATCTTCAGGCCTGGATTGACGGATATGAAGAAGTTGCCACTGCTGTTGATGAACTGCAGATAGCATGGGATTTTGTCAAGGAAGGCGCTATGGAGGAGGATGAACTTGACTCCATGTATGCCGACGCTATTGATAAGATCGAACGTCTTGAACTGCGCAACATGCTCCGCCGGGAGGAAGATAAACTTGGCGTAGTGCTTAAAATCAATTCAGGAGCCGGTGGCACAGAGAGTCAGGATTGGGCTTCGATGCTTATGCGAATGTATCTGCGCTGGTGTGAGAAGCATGGCTACAAGACCTCTATGGCCAACCTTCTGGAGGGTGATGAAGCCGGAATAAAGTCATGTACCATAAATGTAGAAGGTGACTTTGCATATGGCTACCTGAAAAGCGAAAACGGAGTGCATCGCCTTGTCCGTGTTTCACCCTATAATGCACAGGGCAAGCGTATGACATCGTTCGCATCGGTGTTCGTGACTCCCCTTGTCGATGATACAATTGAGGTGCGCGTTGATCCGGCTTTATTGTCGTGGGACACTTTCCGAAGCGGTGGCGCCGGTGGTCAGAATGTGAACAAGGTAGAATCAGGTGTTCGCCTGCGCTATCAGTTCACCGACCCTTATACCGGAGAGAAAGAGGAGATTCTGATTGAGAATACCGAAACCCGCGACCAGCCTAAGAATAAGGAAAACGCCATGCGTCAGCTTCGGTCAATCCTTTACGACAAGGAACTTCAGCACAGGCTTCAGGAACAGGCCAAGGTAGAGGCCGGCAAAATGAAGATTGAATGGGGCTCACAGATACGAAGCTACGTGATGGACGACCGCCGAGTCAAGGACCACCGTACAGGATTCCAGACCTCAGATGTAGGCGGAGTGATGGATGGTGAGATTGACGGATTCATCAAAGCATTCCTTATGGAATTTGCCGGAAGTGAAGAATCGGAATAGAATCTATTCAATATCTGAATACAGATAAGGCGCTTTCTTGAAAAAGAGGGCGCCTTTTCTAAACCCTTTTCTTCAAATCCGTGTTTCAATTGCATGGATACAGTAGTAACAGCACTTAGAGAATATCCTGCCATAGCCGTTTTTCTCACACTCGGGGCCGGATTCTGGTTGGGCAAGTTGAAGTATAAAGCCTTCTCGCTTGGCACTGTCACTGCCGTGCTGTTGGTTGGTATTTTAGTCGGGCAACTTGATATACCTATATCTGACCAGATCAAGAATCTGTTCTTCATGATGTTCCTGTTCTCCATCGGTTATAGTGTGGGACCTAAATTTTTCAGTTCACTCAAAGGTATTGGACTCAAGCAGGCTATATTTGCGGTAGCCATGAGTTTCACTTGCTTTCTTGTCACTGTCGGGGTTGCACATCTGTTCAATTATACATCCGGTGAGACAGTAGGATTATTCTCGGGATCTCAAACATGCTCCGCACTGCTTGGTGTCGGAGCGGAGGCGATTCAGAACCAGCCGGGCGATGCGGCATATAAAACGGCTCAAATCAATATAATCCCGATATGTTATGCCGTGACATATATTTATGGAACGTTGGGCACAGTAGTAATCCTCAGCATTATCGGCCCTCGGATGCTTGGAGGTATAGAGGCAGTAAAAAAACAGACTGCCGAACTTGCCAAGCAGTACAATCAGAACACCTGGCACGATGATCCGGCATATATAAGTGCTATAAGGGAGGTTGCATTCAGGACTTTCAAAGTGACTAACGCCCGATTTGCAAGTGGCATGACAGTTATTGACATTGAGAAGAACCTCGGTTCGCTCGGGCTTCGCCTGTTTGTTGACCGTATATATAGCATGGCTGACCGAAAAGTTTATCTCGCTACTCCTGAACAGATTGTATCGGAAGGTGATACTGTGGTGATATCCGGCCGGCGTGAATTTATGATTCGCCTGAATGATTACTTCGGACAAGAAACAAGCAATCCTAATTTGATAGACTTTCCTGTCAAGCAGGCGCCGGTTCTACTCCGCAATAAAGAGATTACAGGTAAATCTGTCGGATGGCTACGCAAGCAGGCGTTTATGCATGGTGTGGTTATCAAAGGGATAGTACGCGGTAACGATACTCTGTGGCCGGATAATGATATGGAAATCCGGAATGGTGACACACTTACCCTTGTAGGACAGAGGAAGCCGCTTAATAAAGCTGCCGGCCACATCGGACATATTGACAGGCCAAGCACACATACGGACATAATGTTTCTTGGCTTTGCCATATTTATTGGAGGACTTATTGGAACAGTAACCATAATGTTCGACAGCATACCTATCAGTTTTGGCACAAGCGGAGGCTCACTGATAGCCGGGCTTGTTTTCGGGTGGCTCCGTTCACGCCGTCCTACATTCGGACATATACCGACATCGGTAGTGTGGTTTATGAATCAGATTGGCCTGAACACATTCATTGCCGTAGTTGGAATCAGCGCTGCACCTTCGTTCATAGCGGGGCTGAAATCTGTTGGGCCGATGCTACTTATAGCCGGTATGATAGCCACAACGCTCCCGCTACTTCTTGGGCTGTGGATGGGGCATCGTGTATTTAAGTTCAACCCTGCATTTACTCTTGGTTGCTGCGCCGGCACACGCACCTGTACCGCTGCACTCGGGGCTGTACAGGATGTGATAGGCTCATCGCTTCCTACCATAGGCTATACAGTGACGTATGCTGTCAGCAATATCCTTTTGATAATATGGGGATTATTTGCAGTAATACTTGCATAAACAAATCAGGCAGCCATAGCCTCGTAGCCATGACTGCCCTGATTCGTTTTAGTACTGTTATTCGGATTATTTCTTCTGCACCTTGTTATAGCGGGCATTGAGGCCTTCCACTATCTCATCGGTGATATCAAGCGCGGGATTGAAATAAACACCTGCGGCCTTGAACAGAATAGCATCGTATCCTTTTGATTTGTTATACTCCTTTATATAGTTCTGTACAGAATCCTGAAGCTGCTGCTGCTGCTGAGCCATCTCCATTTCTGTGTTGCGCTGGAGATTTCCAAGATAGTTCTGGGCACTTTCCTGCATCTTGTTCAGTTTGGCAACATCGGCGTTGTAACTATCCTCTGACAGGTAACCATTGGAACGCATTTTTGATTCTATCTGAGAACCAAATGCCTGAATCTCCTTAGCTTTGCTCTGCTGGGCGCTTTCAAGACGGCTGAAAGCACGGATAGATGCTTCCTTGAAGTCCTTTGCCAGATTATAATGAGCGCTTAGAGAATCCTCGTCAATATAACGGATATTTAATGTAGTGGGAGCACCTTCAGCCTTTGCTTCTGTTTTTGCAGTTGCTGCAGGAGCATCCTGTTTTGACGATTCTGAATTAGAACATGCCGCAGAGCCAAGCATTAACACTAAAGCCGACACGGCAATCATTGTTTTTTTCATTTTCAGGTTTATAAGGTAATATTACTTGTTTTTATTATCGCAATTATGTGATGCACATCCGATACCTTGTTTTCTCAGAGGTTCAATATCATGAACATGCCCTGAAGGAAATTTGCCATTTTTAACAAAAAGCACCTTTACGCCAAGCATAAGCACAGCCATAAGTACTAATATTGAAGTTAAAATGACCAATTTCATAAACTGAGATACGAATTGCAATGCAAATATAAGAAACGTAAAAGAATTATTTGCCATAACCGAATTTTATTTTGTATCTTAGTGTGCTCGAAGTTCGGAAATTTAACATTATTTTTCCATTCGACACTTCGAACAGGTACATATAACACTAACAAATATAATATGGAAGTAAAAGACCTTAACCCGAAAAGGGTTTTTGAGATTTTTGACGAAATCACCAAAGTACCCCGTCCGTCAAAGAAAGAGGCAAAGATACGTCAGTATCTTCTTGACTTTGCAGCAAAGCACAGCCTGGAGTCAAAAACCGATGCTGTAGGCAATGTTGCCATCTTCAAACCGGCCACTCCCGGACATGAAAATGCGCCTGCAGTGATTCTTCAGGGCCACATGGACATGGTATGTGAGTCAAATGACAAGAGTTTTGATTTTGACAACAACCCCATCACTACTATAATCGACGGTGAATGGATCCATGCCGACGGCACTACACTTGGTGCTGACAACGGTATTGGTGTAGCTGCATCGCTGGCTGTGCTCACCGAGCCTGAACTTGTTCACGGACCTATCGAAGCTCTGTTTACTGTAGATGAAGAGACCGGAATGACAGGTGCCTTCGGTATTGGCGAAGGAATGCTTCAGGGGGATATGCTTCTTAACCTCGACTCAGAGGATGACGCTGAGATTTTCGTTGGATGTGCGGGCGGTGTTGATACTGTATGCACATTTAACTATAGCCGTTCAATCGCTCCCTCTGATTTCACATATTTCAAGGTTGACATCTCTAAGGGTCAGGGCGGACATTCCGGTGGCGACATCCACCTCGGACGTGCAAATGCCAACAAGCTTCTTGCCCGCTTCCTTTTTGACATATCTAAGAAGTATGAGGTAGCTCTGAGTGAAATCGACGGCGGTAATCTCCGTAATGCCATTCCCCGTGCAGCCCATGCCATAGTAGGTATACATACCTCAAAGAAAGAAGCACTCCGTGTAGAGCTTAACGAATATATCGCTGACATTCAGAATGAATACTCTGACCTTGAGCCCACTCTTGAGATAAAGCTCGAAAGCGTTGAAAAGCCTGACTTCAGCATTGATTCACAGACATCCATCAATCTTATCCGTGCTCTCTACAGCGCTCCCCACGGAGTGGTATCAATGAGCCGTCAGCTTGAAGGCCTCGTAGAGACTTCTACAAACCTTGCATCTGTCAAGATGAAAGCTGATAATACTATCGTTGTCACCACAAGCCAGCGCAGTTCTGTTGATTCACGCAAATGGGACATCGCTAATCAGGTTGAAGCACTGTTCCTGCTTGCAGGTGCAAAGGTTGAGCATGGCGAAGGCTATCCCGGCTGGCAGCCCAATATGAACTCGCCAATCATGGAAGTAGCACGCGATGCATACCGCGAATTGTACGGTGTGACACCTGCTATCAAGGCTATCCATGCCGGATTGGAATGCGGTCTGTTCCTTGAAAAGTTCCCTCATCTTGACATGGTTTCTTTCGGTCCTACACTCCAGGGTGTACATTCACCGTCAGAACGCATGCATATCCCGGCAGTAGAACGTTTCTATGAACAGCTGAAACTGATACTTACCAAGGTAGCGGATATGAAAAAATAACGCATATATTTAATTTGTCCCGGTCCATATTGTGACCGGGACTTTTATTTTCTTATCATGAAAACACCTAAACTTATCTGCGCCGGAGCATTACTGCTTGTCGGGTCACAACTATCTAATGCTGAACACAATCTTCCTGAGCAGGCTGACGGAGCCACTCCTGAGCCGCAGGAGAGTCAGGAGGAGAATACTCCGACTGTGATTTCACGTCTTACTGATGATGACTACCGCGAGGTGGCGGAGCGTCTTGGAGTGGAGGTTGCCGCGATAAAGGCTGTAGTTGATATTGAAGCCGGACGAGCCCATGAAGGTTTTTTCTTGCCAGGGAAGCCGATTATAAACTTCGACATCTCAATGTTCCGTAGATTTGCCGGCAAACGAGGAATCGCGCTGTCAAAATATACCCGTACCCATAGCGAAGTGTTCGCACGCCCCAATGCACGCAAACATGGTTCCACACAAGCCGCACAGCATGTCCGGTTAGCAAAAGCTATGACAATTGATGAAGCGACTGCTATAGAGGGAACTTTCTGGGGAATGTTTCAGCTGGGTGGATTTAATTGGAAAAAATGCGGATGTGAGAACATGAAAGAATTTGTGGAGAAGATGAGTAGTTCCGAACGGGCACAGCTTGACCTGTTTGCTGAGTTTATCACAAATACTGGATTGTTGAAACACCTTAAGGCAAAGAACTGGAGCGCATTTGCCAGAGGATACAACGGTCCGTCATATGCAGCCCGTGGCTACCACACACGTATGGCCTCGGCATATGCACGACATAAAGCAGCCGGAGCAAAATAAACTATTCTCACTTTAAGCCCAGAGCCAAATATCCTAATACGCATACACACGCTGCACCGGCTAATGTATATGAGATAATTCTATAGCCCGCACGCATTTTCATGCCGTAGCGGTAGCGGGCAATGGCCCATACCATAAGAGTATACATCAGATACCAGATGGTGAATGATATACCGATTCCATTCATGCCCAGGTAAGTGTAACCTATGATATTTAGAACGACTCCCGTCACACCACTGAGCAGTTCACTTATAAAGTAGACCTTTCCATCTCCGCGGGCTATCATAGTGTAGGCAATGCACCATGATGTCCCTCTTAGTATCAATCCGGGAGCAGCCAGAATAACCATTGAGGACGCTGACATAAATTCACGGCTGTACAACAAGTGTATCATCAGTGGTGCTAAGAATACCAATGCTATGGCGGCCGGGATTATAACACGCAGAAGCATGGATGCCTCGTGCCACATGAACAGCTCCATCCGCTTATACTGAGCTCCGCTGAGCCCGGAAATGCGAGGGAAATATTCCATACCTACGGCAGTAAATATTATACCCGAATATCTTATAGCTATAGTATATCCGGATTGATAACACCCCAATATATCACTACCGGCTGTCCGATTGAGCCATGACATAAAGAAGTAATTGGCAACCCATCCCACAAATACACCCAGCGTGAGATAAGACCCTAACTTCACAAATTCTGAGCCGGACTGAAGCGTCGCCTTAAAACCTATCCTCTCCTTTCCCGGTACACTGTATTTACGTGCGATGAGTAGCATGGCCACAAAATTACAGGCAGCATATACTATCAGAACCGGTACGATGCTGTCCATTTTCCATACGTAAATCATCGGTACAGAAACTATCAATGCCGCGATAACGCCTATGAGAGATGCTATTGCAATCATTTTTAATCGGCTAATGCCTTGCAAAATTGAGCGTTCGGCCGATGTTATGGAGTTAAGCAGGACTATCGACGCTAACGCCATGATGCCATACTTATATGATTGATTGCTAAAAGAGTAGTCTGACAGCCATGGCGCAGCAATAACCATCAGCAATGCTCCTGCTATACCAAGAATCCATCCCCAGCGTCGTACAATTGTCACAATATAAGTCAGTCTGTCCCGATCGTCGGAATATGCCGCCTTGGAAATATCACGGACAGTGCTTGTGTCAAGCCCAAGACGTGACAAAGTACAGATCATTTCTATAAGAGAGTTTAGAATTCCGAATACTCCTACACCGAGTGTCCCGATCCATAAGGCCACAAATTTGGTCCGGACTACAGAACATAATATGGTCAGCATCTGAGTCCCGCTGAAGAGTCCTAACGCTTTTACCACACGCCCGGAAAGGCCGGATGTCATCGATTGCACTACTTTACCCACTGCAACGGATTAAGTTTGTTACGCTCCTTACGCACCTCAAAATGCAGTACCGCTCCCCTGCCTCCGTCAGCATCAGCGCCAACTGTGCCTATTGACTGGCCGGCTTTAAGCGTATCTCCGCTTTTGACATTGAGTGATGAAAGATTCGCATAGATTGACAGATAGTTGCCGTGTCGGACCATGACAATGTTGCCAAATCCATCCTGTTTGAATATCGCACTTACAGTCCCTTCATATATAGCACGGGCTTTTGTCCCGGGTTTTACTCCAATGTCAATTCCGGAATTATATGCCATGACGTTGGGTGACCCCGGTAAAGGCTGGTTGCCATATCCTCGGACTATAGTATATGTTCCGGTAACAGGGAAGAGAAGTTTACCCTTGTTTGACTCAAAACTTCCGGTCAGATACCTGTCAGGATCCGCCTTATGCTCTACGGTTTTAGAAGTAGACTGCGATGATGCTCCCTTCTTATTAGATGATTTCGTTTTTTGAACAGACTGTTTCTTATTCTGTTTCTCCTGTTCTTTACGCTTTATTTCGTTTTGCTTGGCAATGATACGTTCCAGATCCGCGTCAAGTTTGGCTAATCGTTGCTTGGCACGCGACAAATCAGATTCAAGTTTTCGGTTGTCTTTTTTGAGTTTCTCCTCCTCCGACTTTTCCGTTGAATACTCATTCTTCAACGAAACATGCATTGAGGCGAGTTCACGCAGAGAACCGGCGCGTTGTGACTGAAGTGAAGCAAGTTCTGCATGCGCTTTATTTGACCGATTCTTTATTGCGGTGATATGTGCGACTCTGGCGGTCCTCCACTTCCCGAATCGGCGAATATATCTCAACCGGGCTGTAGCCTCGCTGACTGATTTTGATGAAAGGAGATAAAGCATCGGACTCTTCAATATCTGGGAAGCCTGCATACCGCGCATCGCCTTAATGTAGGCATTATTCAGAGAATAAAGCTCCTTGTCAAGTCGCGCGATAGTATCGCTTATAGCAGCTATGCGCGAATCAGCTGAACGTAATTCGGCAGTGGTCCGCTCGATAAGCTGTTCATTTGACTTGATATTGCTTTGAATCTTACTGAGGGATTCTTTCTTTTGCTCTATACCTTTACGATTCCTCTCAATTTTTACAGCTGTTTCCTGAATTTTTTTCTCCGTTGTGCGTCGTTCAGTGCGGACTGACGATTCATTACGAGGTTTTGCGGCGGATACTATATTCGCCGTCAGCATCAGGACGCTGAAAAAAAGAGTGAACCGCAGCATTAGTTTATAACTTTAAGCCTCTGAGAATATCAGCACCATAAATTCTGGAATAGCCCTTCGGAATCGAAACCGGCTTGACTTCTACACTGCTATTCCATCGGCTTTTCTCGAAGTCCCATATCAGACTGCCTGCTATAGTTTTCTTTGAAGCCTGGGCGTTGAATGAAACAATGCCGCTCATTGGTCCGAACGTAGTGCTTACCGGATTCTCATATTTAAGCTCCACCGGCTGCTTACCGGCTACCCCGGCCATTATCGAATGGAGAGTTTCACCAAGAAATATAAACGCATATTCTGCTACGCCGTTTGACTGCGTAGGCTGGCATGCCCACATACCGTTGTCAGTAGCTTCATAATGGAATTTATCCAGGTCCATCGAAGTCAGCCGACTCTGACCGAGAAGAAAGGGACGCCCGAGCAAAAGGTCCTGTACATTATCAATATTGACCGGAAAATTGCCAAGGAATCCCCGCAAATCCTCGTTGAGATAACGCTTGTTCCATTTATCAAGTACCGTTACTGAATCATTGGTAAGATACAATACCGCTACTTCCATTCCGAACACACGCAGCGAAATATTTATGCTTTTACCACGCTCCATCACAGCGATACCGGACATACTCACTTGCGCAGGCGATTCAACCGAAGCCGTAACAGGTATGCGTAATTTCTCCCATGGCAGCTCCGATGATATTATGCTTTTAAGGTATGATGGTGCTTGTGAGGCAGTAACTGATATATTCCCGCTGTTTGCTGAGGAATTATTGTTCTTAACGCTATTCTTTGCTGAATTGCATCCAACAAGACAGATTGAAGCAAACATCATTATTAGCGGAATCCGCAACCGTCGTAATATCATCATTTATCTTTATAAAAAAATGTCTTATATTTTACTTTTCGCTTTATCAGTTGATCATCCGGCGACAGCGTTAGAGCCTTCTTCCAGAAATCAACAGCTTTCTCCGGCTGTCCATCCATAAAGTATATATCGCCAGCATGGTCAAACAGATCAGACGATGGCTCTTCGGAAAGTTCGATTGCAAGGTCAATTATCTCACGAGCCTTCTCAAAGTCTTTGCGTTTGAACAGGACCCAAGCATATGTGTCGAGTGAAGTAGGATCATCTTTACGCTCCGCCATGACCCGCTCTATAAGTTCAGTGGCTCTATCAAGATCCATATCCTGACAAGCCAGATAGTAAGCACAGTTGTTTAATGCCGACAGATTTTCTGGGTCAAGCTCGATAGCTTCATTGTAATATGCAAAAGCGGTATCCAATTTCTCCATGCGGTAATATATATCTCCCATGGCTCCTATCAGTCTTGAACGTGCAGAGTTGTCTGTACTGTCCGCTACTTCAAGTCCACGTCTGATGAAGTTCATGGCTTCAGTGTCGTTCTCAAGACTCAACTGTGCCGCAGAACCTATTTCATATAGAGAAATTGCAGAGGGGAAATAGTGCAATCCTCGTTCTGCAGCTGCTGACGACTTGGCAAAATCCTGCGACTGCAGATACAGGCTGGAGAGCACTACCCATTCACGCTCATCACCGGGCACCATATCAAGCTCGTAACTTTTCTGCTCGGCAGCCCCGGCATAATCATGTATGGCTATCAGATAATCAGCATACAGATTACGGACCATCGGTTCATGGGGATAGCGATCCGTAAGCCCTCTGAATAATCCGACAAGACGTTCTGTCTGTGTTGAATCACGGAACAGCTTTATGACATAGTCACGAAGAATCTCCAGCTTAGGCTCTATATCAAGGTCAGGCTGCATCATGGCCTGGAACACCTCTCGGTCATACGCCACGCTATCACCGATCTGATTGTAGAATGTTGCCCTGTTGTAATATGCCGACCCGTTTGTCGGATCAATCTCGACAGCTCTGTCAAAATATATGCGCGCTGAATCGACATCGCCCATGCCAAGATAAAGCTGGCCGGCAAATGTGTTATACTCAGATTTATCGGGTGCCGATTTAAGGAGCTTCTGCATTTCATTCTTAATAGCGGCAGTATCGGCCTGTGCTTCATAGATGCGCATCCGGCGCATTGAGAAATCCGGGCTTACACCCTCGGCCCGTTCAAGAGTATCGGTAAGCTCAAGAGCATGCTTGAAATCAGCAGGCTCTTCCGCATAGGTAATCAGCATGTCAAGGTATTTCAACGAAACATCGGTACGGTCAGGATGCGCCTGATGCATAAGTGCCATTGATTTTACAGCCTCCTCAGGGCGTCCGATATGATCTGCCAATGCACCATACAGAGTCCCGGCATATAAATCATATGGATTTGCCATTACATAGTCACGTACCAAATCAAGGCCATGTATCACAGTGGCGCTGTCACCACTTTCCAACAGCAGTTTACATCCGTATTCCTTGCCCAGATACTTATCGTCAGGGTTCAGTTCATAGGCACGCTCAATCAATTCATAGTACGCGTCTTTGGAGCCCTCCTTATTGTACTTCAAGGCTTCAAGGAATATGTAATCAGCTTTTCTGGCTGCGCTGGAGTCCTGATTCTTCACACTGCGTGCACTGACTGACATAGCAACCATCACGGTCACAATCAGCATTGCGACAGCCGAATATCCTTTGTGAATCTGAAATTTTGACATCTCTCGTATAAATAACGTTATATAAATGGCTTAAGGGAGAGTAATGTCCGGCAAGCAATCCAACGGATAAAAATGTATCTACCCGATTCCGGTATGTCCGAATCCGCCTGCTCCACGTTCTGTGTCATCAAGTGACTCAGCAAGAATCCAATCAACACGCGAATAGCGGGCTATAACCATCTGACATATACGTTCTCCGTTATTTATAACAAAGGGTTCTTGCGAAAGGTTGATTAATATCACACCAATTTCACCGCGATAATCGGCATCCACTGTCCCCGGCGAATTGACAAGTGTTATTCCATGGCGAAGCGCAAGCCCGCTACGAGGGCGGAGCTGACATTCATAGCCTTGCGGCAACTGAATTTTCAATCCTGTGGGAATAAGAGCCCGCTCAAACGGAGCTAATGTCACAGGGGCGTCAAGACAGGCCCTGACATCCATACCGGCCGACATCAAAGTCCCATAAGCAGGAAGCTCATGCCCGGATCTATTTATTATCTTTACTTCTATATTATCCATATTACAGTTCAGAAGCTTATGCCTATGCGGACCAATGCCATGCTCAGGCCATGAATACTATGATGGATGCCATCTTTTTCATAGGCATCGAGTCCATTATACTCATAACTAAGCGTCACATAGGAAGTGAACGACCGTCCACGTGCAAGATTAAAACCTACACCAGGTGAGAGATACAGACGCGAACGTGTGGTATCGTAGTTGACATTATTAATCACACACCCGGCCCTCAGATCCATGAAACATAGCCGGGGCTTTGAACTGAAACTTGTGCGGAATATACCGTAAACTGGAAATGACCGGCAACTGTTGCTCACCATCATATGTATACCGGCGCCTATGCCGGCCACATCAAGCCAACTGTTGGTATATCCGAAAAAAGCATCAAGATTCAGAGTCGACATGTCATTTGTGGTCATGTCAATGGCACCTCCTGCCTCCGCACCCCATACAAAATGGTCGAAAGCTGAATTATACTCTTTTTCAGAATTCTTGGAATTAGCTGAAACAGAAACGGTCAGAAGTAGCACAAAAGCAAGTGTGATTCGCTTTATCTTATATAAAATATTCATCCGCTAAGGCTTGACATTTGTTATTAATAGCCCTCTTATTATTACTCGAGTGCTACAAATGTACAAAATTATTTTGCAAGAATCAAACAGGCCCAATCCTTAAGCTCGGTATGCCCAATCTCTGACAGGCCATATTTTGAAGCCGCTTCCATTACTACAGGGATATCATGAACATAGAAACCGCTCAACATCATACGTCCTCCATTTTTGAGCACACGTGCATACCTCCCTATGTCTGCAGTTATGACATTACGGTTGATATTAGCAGTGAGCACATCGGCATATCCCGCGTCAAATTCATCAAGCGCAGAAGCATCACCAAGAATCAGACGTATATTCCCAACGTGATTGAGCGCTACATTTTCAATAGCATTTTCGTAAGCCGGCGGATCGATTTCAATACCCGTAACCTCCTTTGCTCCTCTCATCGATGCCAGGATAGCCAGGATACCGGTACCAGTGCCCACATCCATCACGGAAGTTCCCTCCATATCCATGTCAAGAAGTTGCTGCATGATAAGCGATGTTGTGGAATGATGTCCTGTTCCGAACGCCATCTTTGGATCTATGACAATATCATATTCACATGTGGGAACATCTGTGTGAAATGTACTATGCACCACACAGCGTCCTGCTGTCACTATAGGTTTGAAGTAGTTCTTTTCCCATTCACTGTTCCAGTCTTTACCTTCAACCGTTTTTGTGCTGCGGGTTATCTCTGTTTCGAAAGGAAATGATTCAATTATTCCGCATACGGTATCGTTATAATCCTGTCCGGCACGTATATAGGCTGTTACACCATTCTCATCAGGCATAAAACTTTCAAAACCGGCGTCGGCCAGCAATGCGGCCATGACGTCGGTCATGTACTCGGTACAGGGCTTCATGTCGAAGCGTTCCTCTATGTAATCGTTCATGTTCTGTTATCGGCGTTTTACTGCTCTTATCATCGAAAATATCTTAGTACTGAATCTGTAAGCCAATATCCCGTAATCAAGATAGTTAAGGCTACCAAGTATTTTATTGAAAATTCCATGCTTGTTTACGCCGGGCACTTCCTCTTTGAGCTGCGACATGCCTATCAGCATTTTCTCCTTCTGAATTTCCAACCGGGCGAGGGTAAATGCCTTTTGATAGCGCAGTTCATCAAGCGAGAGACCTTTCCATTCATCGCCATGTGATGAAGATATGAATTTATGTTCCTTTGACTTATTCATAATTCTGACATTTATAACGATTAGGAAAGAATGACCTTTGAAAGGAAGCGTGCTATAGGGTCAAGTATAATCTGCTTACGGAATATATAAAGCATCACGGCTAAAAGGAGATAGAATGCAGACATTATAGCGAACGCCCATACTATGCCAACAGCATCAGCAAGCATGTGCGCTATAGCGAGAGATGCGAATAAACCGATGACAGTGGCAAGCATTATAAAAATGAATCCAAGCGCCACAGCTCCGAATATCATTGTCAGCTTTTCAGCTGCCGTCAACTTGGCGTATTCAATCTGAAAGGTCAGATATTTCTTTACAGTCCCCCACAGCCGTGCAAAGGAATTTTCATTTTCGGTCATAATAGCTGAATACGGATTATATTTACCGGACACCTTCAGCTATCGTCTATGCGGTAGCCGAGGATGTCCGGCTATTATTTTAGCAGGGTATTATTCCCCTATTTCACTTGTAAGCTGCTCAACAAGAGCATCAATTTCATTTTCCGTGCAGATAATGCCCTTCTTGCGGAGCATATCCTTGATGCGGCGGCGAAGGTTCTCACCTTTTTCAGGGGCAAACAGCATGGCTGCTCCGGCACCCACAACAGCACCGCCTATAAAGGCATATAAAATATTAAGATTGTTCATGATCGTGATTTTTATAATTATGCTTTAGCCTGAAGTTCGTCAGCAATTTCATCGGCAAGTTCCTCCATCTTGGAGCGTTTCAGTTTGATACCTTTTTCCTTAAGGAATTTGATGATTTCTTCACGTGTGTCAGTTCCTTTGGCGGGAGCGAAGAGAAGGCCTACTGTAGCGCCGGCAATGGCACCGCTGATTACAGCTAAAATGATGTGAATGGGTTTCATGTGTCAGTTATTGTTTTATTAGGGTTATACTGAATTTTATTGTTTTCCCGAATATAACATACGGTGTCTTGAAATGGTTCACTGTAACGTGAAATTTTTTTCAAGAATCAATCCATATATTTCATCGGCTAAGATAAGGATTAGTTTTCTTATTTACAAAACAAATTATTAATTTAGCATGTTATTCGGAAACATGGGAAAGAATCTTGACGTTTCATCTAAAATTGCATTCGGCTACGTATCGGTAATAGCATTGTTCGTAGCTGCTATATTTTTTGTCTGGATATCCATCCGGTCATTATCCGGACAGAATCACCGCCAGTCAACGCTAAACCAGCGTGCTGAGGCCACGCATAAACTTCTGTCGTACGCATTGAATGCCGAGGAGGCCGCGCAGGTAGCTGTTATCGGCGGGAAAAAGTCACTGGCTGACTACAATGAACGATATTCCCAGTTTATTTTCAGCATTGACTCTCTCCGACAAGTCAGCTCTGACTCTTCAGTATGTGCCTCACTTGACTCAATTGCCGCTTTATCAGATAGAAAACATGCCATTGTAGAACAGATAGCACTAATGGGGAATGACTATCGTGATTTTGACAACTTCGACAGGACTGTAAACGATATTTTGGCTGCGACAGATACTCTTTCAGGTAAAACCATCACAAGAACTATCCGCGAGGAGCGCCATATTACAGTAAATGCCAATGAAGGTAATTTTTTCAAGCGCCTTGGACGAGTGTTTTCATCCGGCAAAAGGGATACTACCGATATTAACCACAATGTCGTATCATTAGCATCTGATACTACTTCAACAACCTCCGTAAACAAGGGCCTTTCAAAAAAGTATAATGCTGCCAGCATGCTTATGACTAATCGGCTCAAAGCCCGCAGCAAGGCTCAGCAAAACAATTTGGCAAAACTCCAACGTACTAATATTGAATTAGGGGCACGTATTACAGGGCTGCTTATCAAGGTTCAAGAGGATGAAGCTATAAATGCGGCAGAGGAGCTTAAGGCTATTGACGATAAACGTACCCGCCTGAATGCAATAATAGGAACTATTGCATTCATTGCCATTATATTGGCAGCTACTTTCTATGTGCTGACACGTAGGGATGTCATTCGGGCGGCCCGCGATAAAAGAGTCATAGAAGAATCAAACGAGCGTATCACTGCACTGATGGATGAACGCGAGAGCATGATGTTGACCATAACACATGACCTTAAATCGCCCGCGGCGTCTGTGATAGGGTATGCCCGTGAGCTCTCAGCTACGGCACTCAACAAATTCCAACGTGAATGCATTGACAATATCACCAACGGAGGCAACCGTGTGCTTGATCTGGCTTCATCAATTCTTGACTACCATAGGATAGAAGCAGGAAAAGCAAATGTGGTGCTTAACTGTGTACGTCCCTCCGATATAATAACGGGGCTGGCTCAGATATTCCGACCTTTGGCCTCAGCAAAAGGCTTGGATTTCAAAGTGTCCTCCTCCCCGTCATGTTCCGGCTACTTCCGGCTTGATGCTTCAATATTCAGAACTATTGCTGACAATCTGATAAGCAATGCTATAAAATACACCTCCGAGGGCTCTATCTCAATAACAGCTGATATAAATGACTCAATTCTTAAACTGACTGTAGGTGACACCGGATGTGGTATATCGCCGTTAGAGCAAGGACGGATATTCAATAAGTTTGCGCGTACAAGCGAAACCGAATCAATAGAAGGAGCAGGGCTAGGCTTGTCGATAGTAAGCAGCATGGCGTCACTGATAGGCGCGAGAGTAGAGTTTGAAAGTACGCTGGGTGAGGGAAGCCGCTTTACTATCCTACTACCTGTAGAGATGTGCGAAGAATCTGACATCCAGCATTCAGCACACGCAGATGGCGAGCCATGTCCCGAATTTAATGTATCTCCGGAGCTGCTTGTTCTTGTAGTTGATGATGACAGCCTGCAGCGCAAGCTCGTCATCTCAGCATTGCGCAGGGCCGGGGTTAGGACTACTCCTCTTGAGGCTGCAAGCGCAGATAGCGCAATAGAACGTATAAATCAGACTATTCCCGATGTCATCATAACTGATCTTCAAATGCCGCATGTATCAGGGATAGAACTCTGCAATCGTGTGCGGCAAAGTTATCCGGACATCCCCATTATAGCTCTCACGGCCGCTGATCCGGGACGAAGCGGCTCAGACATCTCAGGATTCACGGCTATGCTGTCGAAGCCTGTTGATGAGCATGTGCTTTCCCAACTAATCAGCACGATAGTCCCCCGATGGCGTACACCTGATCTGCATTCATTTATAGCTTTTGCTGAAGGAAACGCCGATGATGAATTCGACATCCTGACAACACTTCGGGATGAATGCACCGGATATATCGATTCGCTTGAAAATGCGTTATCTTCCTCTGATACTGAGACTGCAGCAGCAACCATACACAAAGTTATGCCTGTACTGAAAATGGCAGGAGCACCGGTCAATGGTGAATACGATAATATAGAACGTGATTTACGTGATGGCAGGACTGAACAATTTTTGAAGTTACCTGCTATAATAAGTATGTTGAGAATGATAATCCTTGCCGTTGACAAGACAATAGGAGAGGATGACTGATAAGACAATTGATATGAAGAGTATATTAATTATAGAGGACGATATGTCCTTCATGACAATGCTTTCAAAATGGCTCGGAAGAAAGGGATTTGATGTGCACACAGCAACAACTCTCTCCGCAGCCAAATCTTCATTGGAAAAGAATGGCAGGCCTGATTTGATTCTAAGCGATATGCGTCTGCCTGATGGCAACGGCACTGATATGCTTTCAGTTGCTCAAGGGATTCCATTGATTATCATGACCGGATATGCAGAGGTTCAGAATGCGGTAGAGGCAATGAAACGAGGAGCCCGTGACTATATCGCAAAGCCGTTTGCGCCTGATATGCTCTTATCAAAAATAAACGAAAATATATCGGCGGTTCCTGCCAATGTGGCAAAGCAGCCGGAGAAAAAAAAAGAGGTGAAATCAAAGCTCCGCTATATCGAAGGAGTCAGCACGGTGGCAAAGGAACTGTACAATATGGTGGCGCTTGTTGCTCCGACCCCGATGTCTGTACTTGTCCGCGGGGCCAATGGTACCGGAAAAGAGTATGTTGCACGCCGTATTCATGAACTCAGCCGACGATCATCGGGGCCGTTTGTTGCTATTGACTGTGGTGTGCTTAGTAAGGAACTTTCAGCATCTGAACTGTTCGGGCACGTAAAAGGTGCTTTTACAGGAGCGGTGACAGATAAGGAAGGGGCATTCGTACGAGCCAACGGAGGCACACTCTTCCTTGATGAAATGGGCAACCTGAGTTATGAAGTACAGGTACAGTTGCTCCGTGCGGTACAGGAACGCAAAGTGCGCCCTGTGGGCGGAGCAAAGGAAATTGATGTCGACGTACGTTTGATATGCGCTACAAATGCTGATCTTGAAAAGCAGATTGCCGATGGGACATTCCGTGAGGACCTGTATCATAGGATAAATGAATTCACTCTACGCGTGCCGTCGCTGCGTGAACGAAGCGAAGATATATTGCTGTTTGCCGAGTCATTTCTTGAAGAGGCAAACCATGATCTTGAGAAGAACCTGAAGGGATTTACTGACGATGGATGTAGTGCATTGCTCCATTACCCGTGGGATGGCAACCTCCGGCAACTCCGCAATACAATAAAAAGAGCGGCCTTGATGTCATCCGGCAATTTGATTTCATCCTCTGATCTTGCACTACCTGCTCCTGCGGCGGTTCAGACATTGCGACTGAATGATCCGGCCGATGAAGAAAGAAGGATACGGTCGGCACTTGAAGCAACATCCGGCAATAAAGCAAAGGCGGCCCGGATGCTCGGTATTGACCGTAAGACGTTGTACAACAAACTTCGGACGTTAAACATTGAAGCATGACAATATCGCTTCTAACGTGAAAATCGAATCACAAATCGTGTGAGTTTGTCATCCGGAGACGTTCCAAGGCTGAAACGACAATCATGTTTACGCAATATTTCACGCACCGTCATAAGCCCGATGCCTTGTCCATTTGGCTTATCCGAGAAGAACGGAGTGAAAATACGATACCGGTTCTGTTCCGAAATACCAACACCGTTGTCTGTAACTGTTATAATTACTTCGGAGCCTGCTGACTTCGCATCTACGCTCACAAGCCCATCACTGCGGTTACTTGCCACAACGCTTTCAGCCGAATTTTTGATAATATTCACCAGAACCTGTTCCAAAAGAACGATATCCGCCTTAATGGTGTATGATTCAGTTGGCAAATTCATTTCAAAACGAACGCCAAAGCCTGACGCTATGCCTTGTAGAAACAGTTTGTTACGCAGCAAAAATGATGTGATGTCAACATCAGCCATAACCGGTTCCGGAATTTTGATTACTTCGGCATAGCGGGAAATAAAGTTGCTCATGCTGCGGGCCCGGTCGGAACATGACTGCAGGATAGGTATTAAATCAGTCATCGTATCATCATATTCCGCCATACCTTTTATTGTTTCCAAAGCTGACAACATGCCTGCTACAGAATTATTAACTTCGTGTGACATTGTACGTATCACTTTCTCATAACCGTTACGCTCGGATTGTAGAATTTCGTCTGTCACATTGTCAATAATATAGAATCGGTATGTTATGCCGGTATTTATAAACGAATGCGAACTGTAGCGTACCACATTCCCGTCAGTCATACGCAAAATGCGTGAATTGTCTTGAGACATATCTTCCGATAACTTACGGGCGAGCGTTGACGGACTATTTCCCAATATCGAACCTGCCACTACATCGTGTCCGATGAATCTTCCGGAAGAAGGATTTGCCACGACCACTTTTCCGGTCGGGTCCAGTATGATTACTCCTGAGGGGGAATGGTGTATCAACTGTCGTAAGAGATAAGCCTGCTCTTCAAATCTAATCCGCTGACTCCGCAACCTATCAAGCATAAAGTTGAACGTATCGGCAATCATGTCAACCTCTTTTTGCCCTACATGCCGCAATGTGCTGTTAAAATCCTGCGAGCGAAGCATATCAAGCCCTCCGGAAAGAGTGTCAATAGGACTCATCACCTTACGATAGAATACTATCAGATATATGACCATCAACAGGAAATATCCTTCGGCAACATAAAGGACCTCGCTTTGCCGCGTGTCAAGCACAAGAATAAGCCCTATGCACCCCAAGGCTATAAGCAGGGCCAGAAGGATATAATAGTATCTGAGTTTCATGACTTTATGTCAAACTTCTCCATGCGGCGATATAAAGCCGCACGGCTAAGGCCAAGCTCACGTGCTGCCCGGCTGATATTACCTCGGTGCTTCTCCAATACAGCACTGATACGGTCAGCTTCAATTTCATCAAGAGTGCGTGGCGCGGCCATAGATAATGAACTATCGTCTGACATTGCCGCCTTAAAATCGTCAGCTTTAATGGTGTCCGATGGTGATAACAACGCAGTACGCTCCACAAGATTTTTCAGTTCACGTATATTCCCCGGGAATGGCCTTGTACACAGATATTCCTTAGCCGGTTCTGATATGCGCATGTCATTCAACTTGTTACGTCTGCATGACTCGGTAAGAAACTGTTCGGCAAGCAAGATTATATCCCTGCCACGTTCACGAAGAGGAGGTAGTTCAATCCCGACTACACTGATACGATAATATAGATCCTCACGGAATCGACGTTCTGCAACCATCTCTCTCAGATTGACATTAGTAGCACATATTATACGGACATCAATCTTGCGGGTTTTGTTAGATCCGAGTGGCTCAAAAGTCTGCTCTTGAAGGACACGCAGTAGCTTGACCTGGCAGCTTAAATCAAGCTCCCCTATTTCATCAAGAAATATTGTACCGCCATCGGCTGATTCAAAACGTCCTATTCTGTCATTTAGCGCACCTGTGAATGCTCCTTTCACATGCCCGAACATCTCACTCTCAAAAAGCGAAGCGGGCAATCCACCGAGATTAACCTTAACAAACGGCTTGTCACGTCGTGAACTGTTGCGATGTATAGCCTCTGCAATCAGCTCTTTGCCGGTGCCACTCTCTCCATTGATCAGAACCGGAGCGGAAGTCGGAGCCACACGGCGCACTATGTCAAGTGCCGATTTAAGTACATGCGATTCCCCTATTATACCGGCGCGGTCAAACCTGTCCACCGTAATATCATTGGTCTTGTCAATCTTTACAGCGTTCGACAGCCGTTCGAGCAACTGACGGTTGTCCCAGGGCTTTGTAATGAAATCAAATGCTCCTGCCCGCATCCCCTCTACAGCCAATTCGATGCTACCCCACGCGGTCATCAGAATTATCTTTGTAGCAGGAGCGAACAAAAGAATCTGACGCAACAGAGTAAGCCCCTCGATTCCTGACGTAGCACAACTGAAATTCATGTCAAGCAATACTGCTTCAGGCTGTACTTTTCGTACAACCGTCATTGCTTCATCCGGCGAGGATACCGCCTCATATGTATATCCGGCCCGCTTCAGCAGCAATGAGAGCGAGGCACGTATCGCTGCATCGTCATCAACTATAAGAATCATGATACAAATATACTAATTTATTATAGCTTCAAAGTCGGCCTCTATGGGATTTCGACCTGAAAAATCCCATAATGTCACACTTCTCAACTGATAGTAGTAATACCAGAAATAGAACAATTCATTCAGATATTTTACCCGGGCATTATCTTTGGATGTCTGTGAATCAGTTAGATCGAGGGCTGATATCCGTCCTGTCAGGAATGTCTCCACACTGCTGTCGTACCTGCGGTCAGCTACCGAATCAGCTTTCAGAGCCAGATTTAGCTGGTGCTTCTGGTTGTTGAACTTTTCGACAAGTATAAATAGTTCCTGATTGAAGTCAGCCTGTTCCTTACGCAGTCGGCTTCTTACCACTTCTCTGTTGCTTTCAGCTACCTTGACGCGACCTTTCCGCTTCCCCCAATCAACGAGCGGAAGCGAGATGCCGATCTCCACAATCTGATTATCCTTCAGCCGGTAGTACGATTCAGCTATCCTCGAATCAGTGCCGGTCAATCCAATCTGGGCAAACAGGTTGATTTCACGCATATTTCCCTTTGCCTTGGCTACCTCATAGTCAGCTTCAAGCTGACGCCTCCGGATATTGCGGCTAAAGGCATTGAAGCGCAAGGCATGATCCAAGGCATCAGCATATACCACATCCATAACATTGATCTGTTCGGGAATCGCCGGAATAAGCTCCACACTATCAGGATAGTCCAGAAATGACCGTAGTCTGAACATTGCACTCTTGACATCGCTTTCGCACGATGTTAATGTTGACCTTGAATTAAGCAGATTCAACTCCATCTGCATCAAATCATTCTGACTTATTATCCCCATGCGCCTTTTCACTGATGCCACTTCATACATTTTCTCCGCATTCCGTACATTTGTCACAGCAGATGCCAGAACCTCACGGGCCGCCAAAAGATTAAAGTAATACTGGATGGCAGCCATTGCAATCTCTTCCGTAGCACTTATATACGATGCTTTTGCTTCAAGATATCGCTCCGGTTCAATCTTCCTGCTCCATTTTATGTCATTCACACTAAATATAGGCTGCGAAAGCCGCAATGCTATCGGCACGGACATAAACCGGTTGGACTTCACTCCACTTAACTGTCGGAAATAATCGAGCGAAGACGTAAGCGACAATGTTCCACCGGTCAGCCATATACGCTGTTCTACCGAAAGAGTTCCTGAAAGGTTTATATTGTCATCTCTTAGAAATGTGTATGATCCATCCGCTTGCTGATATGAATTGAACCGCTTGCTATATGAAGGAAGCGTTGCCGTCAGTTTTATTTCCGGCAATAGATCAGCACGATAGGAACGATATTCCCAATATGCTGATTTCAACTCGTTAACAGCAACTGCAGCATCTACACTCCTGGTGCGGGCTCTTGTTATGACATCCTGAAGGGAGACATTCAATAGCTCCGCATGTACAGCATACGGACACAGAGCACAGATAAATATGACCAGAACGCGATACATCATAGGACTCTCTTGCCGTCAAAGAAATGAATGGTGCGGTCAGTGTCGCGTGCCTGAAGTTCGTTATGGGTCACCATGACAATAGTTTTGCCAAAATCCTTGTTCAGATTATGCAGTATACCCATAATCTCCGAGCTCATCTTTGAGTCAAGATTACCACACGGTTCATCGGCAAGAATAATACTTGGATCTCCAACTATGGCGCGGGCTATAGCTACGCGTTGAGCCTGACCGCCAGAGAGCTGCGATGGCATATGCGACATTCGGTGACTTAGTCCTACCCGTTCGAGAGCCTCACGCGCCAATTGCTTGCGGTTGGCGGAATTCTTGCGATATAACAACGGTACCATCACATTGTCAAGCACATTCAAAGAATTGATAAGGTTGAAACTCTGAAATACAAATCCAAGTGTAGCGTTACGCATCTTGGCAAGTGTACGGTCACTCAGTCCGGCCACATTCTGTCCGTTGATTTCTACCGTGCCTGAAGTAGGATTATCCAATAGTCCGATAATATTGAGGAGGGTTGACTTGCCGCATCCCGACGGTCCCATTATACTGAGAAATTCACCTGAGGCTACTTCCAGATTTATATCCTCGAGGGCCCGGGTTTCAATGGTCTTTGTACGGTATATTTTATTTACGTTGGAAAGTTTTATTGTTGACATGATGTAAAGTGTTTTAGATTGTTATTCATTACGTAATGCTTCCACAGGATTGACACGGCTCAATGACAAAGCCGGCAGCAATGTCCCGATAATAACAGTAAGCAGTATTATCAGATATGATATCACTGATATAATGATAAAATGCACACCGAAATTTGTAATCCAGTTGTCCGACATATTGTATGATACGGATCCGAATCCCTGATACAATCCGTATTTATGTGCCCACTGGAAGTATAGCAGATCAGCAATAAGGAACGCTACAGTGACAAGTACGGCACTCTCTCCGAGAAGCATAGTGACGATCTGTGACTTGCTGGCACCAAATGACCTCAGTACTCCTGTCTCACGGTAGCGTCGGCGTACCTGCAGCGACATTGTCCCTATAGTACCAAGCACAAGGCTGATAAGGAAAAATGCAGCGAGAATCTTGAATATTGCAACGGGTGTACCGACACTGTGCGCTTCCTGCGCATCTATTATTGTCCCATAGTCCTTGACATTTGCCAGATAGTAGTTGCCATCGTTCAGTTCTTTCACACCCCATTGGAATGCATCGTATGCGGCATCAATACCTTTCACGCCCGGACGAATTCTGGCTATCACTTCAAATTCCTCTATCTTATCATCTTCATTCAACTCATACGGATAGAATACAATGCTATACGTATTGAAATAGCTGCGGTAGCGGGTATCAGACACGACTCCTACAACTGGAGTCCACACTGTATCACCTTGCTCGGTTACCTCCTTGATTACACCTTTACCAAAAGATTTTTCCCCGGGCCAGTAAGAATCAGCAATCTCCTTAGTGATGATAATACCTACATCTTTTCCAGTTTCTGATAAAGACCGGTCAGAATTCTTGACAAGCTGCTTGATGCCATATGTTTCAAAAAAATCTGTTCCCGATACGAAGTTTAAAACAAATGTACCTTTTCTCACACTATCCACTCCAGGATTTCCTGTATGGAAACCAGATATTGTCACAGTGCTGCTATTGATATAATCACAAGCAACTGCTATCGTTGCCGATTCATACTCTTTCCGCAGTTTAATCTTATTGAATATACGTTCGATATCCTTATGCATGGCCTGTGCTGAATCCGATTCGGATGAATACTTCTCAGAATCAGGAGGATATGACTCAAAGGAGAATAGTATCAGCCGGTCAGCATCGTATCCTACAGGTTGCGACGTGGGATATGTGAGACTTACTACCTGACCCATTATGAACCAGAGTAGTATTGATACAAGAATAAGCTCCACAAACAGCCAACCATTGGCCCGGCGCCGGTGCCATAGGTTCTTAAATATGATTTTAAGCATTGTCTTTCAATGATTTTATAATTGGACGACGAAGTGAATTCCATGCCGGAATCAGTGCCGACATTACATTTAAGAGCATACATATCAGGAACATGATGACGAATGCTCCGGGTGAGAACAGCATATCGGCAGTAATATTGGCGCCGGTGGCCGATACTCTATAGAACGACAGCATCGAACCAAATATCCAATCGGCCATTCCGGCAATGAACCCCCAGGTAATGACCAGCGCTATAAATCCGCCGATAAGGGTCAGCAGCAGATTCTCACAAAGTATCTGATTGAGCAATTGTATTCTTGTTGCGCCGAACGATTTGCGGAGACCGAGCTCAGGCTGGCGCATCTCCATACGGCCGGCTATCATCCCGCTCAGATTCATTGCCGGGATAAGGAGCAATCCAAGCAACGCAGGCAGAATGCCCAGTACCATATCCCATATGTCAAATCCCATTTTCGTAGGGCCTCCCTTTAGGTTGGATACAACATGCAGATCCGGCTGGTCAAAAAGATGGAGGTCCTCGTCGGCATGCGTGCTGTTGTAACGGCGCTTTATCTCCTGCACCTCTGCTTTGAGTGCATCAATATTATCTGTCGTGATAACAAGCTCATAATTTCCAAGCACCTCTCTATCTTTATTGCTGTCACTCACAGCTGTGTATGGTATGATAACCTCTCCATACGACTTCTTATGTATCGCACTTCCGGGACTGAAAACTCCTACTATCCTATAATCAATAAAGTTAACCGAAAGCGTCTTGCCTACTGCATTTACATAATCGGCGCCAAACACTTTTTTTGCTAACGCAGAACTTATCACAGCCACCTTTACTCCGCTGTCAAAGTCTGCCCGGCTGAACGGCTTCCCATCGGTAAAGTCAAGCCGGTATATCTCAAAGAAAGTCGGGTCGGTCAGTTTTAAGGCTACAGATATATTCTGGCCATCTACATCCTTGGTCTTTCCTCCTGAGTATTCATTATACTGGGCGGAGACTTTATCGGCCGTCTTAAGATTATAGAACCATGTCCGGACAAAGTTTAGCGACAGGTTGGCTTGATGCCAGTTGTCATAACTGTCTTTCGATGTCAGCACCGCCGTTTCGATATAAGCAGTGCGGTTACGTTCATACTCAGGATAAAATGGGGCTAACTTGATATAAAATATCATCCCATATAGCATGGTAAATGATAGGGCCAGCGCTGTACCCCCGATATATACGGCGGAAAAAAGCTTGTTCTGGCGGATAGTATGCCATGCCTGTTTAAAATAGACTATAAGCATTCAAATTAATATTTTAGATTACTATTATTTCTTAAGCACTACTCTCTGCTGTCCCTCAAGCAGCTTTTCATTGCTAATCACAACGCGCTCACCTACATTCAGCCCTGATTCGACCTCCACATAGTCAAATCCGGCGGCACCAAGCTTTATGTCACGTGCCTCAAGAACACCAGCGCCATTATCAACAAACAGTTGATATACCCCCGGCCCATTATAGAACGATGCATTCGGGATGCGCCGTACATCAGTCCTGAGCCCGTTTGATATATATAGCTCGACCTTTACTCCGGGACGAAGCACCGAAGCGCTGTCGCAGTCAAGAGCCACAGTAAAGCTGTACATTCCAGATTTTGATGTAGGCGAAACAGTAGCGATAGTTCCCGACATATTCTGACGGGCTATCTTCACTGTCACACGGCATCCTGCCGCTACGTCACGGCCATACGAGTCAGGCACTTCACCGTCAATACGGAAATGTCCGAGGTCAGCAATTGACGCTACGCGCTGTCCGGCTGTGATCTGTGCACCTATTTCATTGACTATAGATGTCACTGTCGCACTGCGAGGTGAGCGGATCTCAGCATCGTCAAGCATCCGTGATGTCAGACTCAGATCCTTCCCCTTTACCTCAATTTCAAGTTGTTTGATGCGTACATCGGCCTGCATCGTTCGGCGTTCGTTAGATAGCTGCTGCCGAAGCTGATCAAGCTCAAGAGCGCCTGACCGCCGGGCAAACTCCACTTCACGCACCTTATCCGTTGTACCGCCACCGATACTGTCAAGATAGCGCTCATTTGACAGCTGCATGTCAAGTCTGTGGAGTTGCATTTCAGCTACCTGTATTTTCATCTCCAGGTCACGGATCCGGGTGTTGTTCGCCACCTGAAGCTTCTCCAGCTCAAGCTTCATCATGGCAAGTGCATCGCGTTGCTTCTCAAGATCAATACGTGTTGCCTCCAGGTCGAGCCGCATCAGTGGAGTTCCGGCCTCTACTCTGTCGCCCGCGTGGCGGTACACCTCCAGAATCCGTGTCGATACGGGCGAATTGATAATCTCTTCCATAGCCGGCACTACACGTCCATGGCCCCCTACCGATATTTCAATATCGCCCGTGTCCACAACTGCGAACCCCAACTCCGACTCACGTACAGAAGGGGCTATCCCCTTCCACACATAGATCCCGGCTCCTATCAGCAATATCAACACGCACGACGATACTATTATTCGCTTTCTGTTCAGTTTCAGCCGTTCTATCCTTGTAATCTTTCTGTCCATAAACAAACTGTTTGCACATATAATAATCAAACAGCGTGCCATATCGTTAACAGATTGATAATCAGTTGTAGTATAAGAATTCGACTGTTCATTATCGGACAGTGCGGACAAAAAAGGCAACAACCGTCCACTCTGTGACGATGCAAATTGAAATTAAAAAGAGCTATATCCACTTGCACAGATTAAAACAAATAGCTAAATTTGCACCGTCTTAGGCCAAGTGCTTGGACATGAAGGATTGTCTTATGGTGTAATGGTAGCACTGCAGTTTTTGGTTCTGCCTGTCTAGGTTCGAATCCTGGTAAGACAACTCACCCGAAGGAGTTAAGCCCACCGCTTAACTCCTTTTTCTTTACTTACACAATTGTAATCTAAAATTAATTGCTTATTTTTGCAGATAGACTTCCACGCTGTGGGAGCGTTGCTCAGAGGAGTTTATCGCTACGGCACGCGGGAAATCGAATGACATATTTAAGAAAAGCGTATATTGACGCTTTGTCTCTGGCTGTTCAGAACTTAGGACACTCTGAAAACTCACCGAAGGCATAGCAGCAATAGACGCCACGGGTATGTATATACCTATCCGGGCTCATTTCAAGCATTGCTTGGAATGGGTTTGGGGTATTTGCATATAACAGCGTGGAGTCTGTTGCTCAATCCGGTGAGTTGGGCACGTCCTAAGGCCTTGAACAGCGGTGCGAGTAACGATAAGGACTCCCGCTTTTCTTTTTGCCCAAACCAATCTAATTGTGCCATATCGGAGTCAATGGCTATGAAAGCGAGTGACCCGAAGTGCAACTCATTGACAACATAAATCAAACCTTACGCGACGACTTGGTGGCTACCATCAAATCAGGCAGTCGTGTGTCAATAGCAGCAGCCAGTTTTTCGATTTATGCCTTTCAAGAACTTAAAGAGCAGTTGAAAGATATAGATGAGTTGCGTTTTATCTTTACTTCTCCCTCGTTTACCACTGAGAAAGCCGACAAGCAGCGTCGAGAATTTTACATACCACGTCTTAACCGTGAGCGCGATTTATTTGGTTCGGAGTTTGAGATAAAACTCCGCAATGAATTGTTGCTTAAGGCCGTAGCGAAGGAGTGTGCCGAATGGATCAGGCAAAAGGCTTGTTTTAAGTCGAACCGCACCAATGAAAATATGATGGGCTTCATCAACGTCGATGATGTCAATTATATGCCCATCACAGGATTTACAACTGTTGACCTCGGGTGTGAACGAGGTAATAATGCCTATCAGTTCGTTCAACGTACAGATGCTCCGATGTCGCAGTTCTACCTGAATCTTTTCAATCAAGTGTGGCACGATGGCGAAAAACTGCAAGTCGTTACCGAGCAGGTGCTCGACAACATCACCAACGCCTACAAGGAAAATGCGCCGGAGTTTATCTATTTCGTTACGCTCTACAATATTTTCAACGAGTTTCTTGAAGATATTTCGGAGGACGTTTTGCCTAACGAAGCCACCGGCTTCAAGTCGAGTGTAATCTGGAGCAAACTCTACAACTTCCAACGCGATGCGGCTCTCGCTATCATCAACAAGCTCGAAAAGTATAACGGGTGCATTCTTGCCGACTCCGTGGGTCTCGGTAAGACATTCACCGCACTTTCCGTAATCAAGTATTACGAGAACCGCAACAAGTCAGTTCTCGTTCTTTGCCCGAAGAAATTGCATCAAAACTGGGTGACTTACCGCAGCAACTACGTCAACAATCCGCTTGTCGCTGACCGCTTGCGCTATGATATTCTCTATCATACCGACCTTTCGCGTCAGTCCGGGCAAAGCAACGGTCTTGACCTCGAACACATCAACTGGGGCAACTACGATCTTGTCGTTATCGACGAAAGCCACAACTTCCGCAACGGTGGTAAAGTGACCACCGATGAAAACGACGAAAACCCGCGCGAGAACCGCTATCTCCAACTGATGAACAAGGTTATCCGCGCAGGAGTCAAGACGAAGGTTCTGATGTTGTCGGCCACACCTGTCAACAACCGATTTAACGACCTTCGTAATCAGTTACAGCTTGCCTATGAGGGCGACTCGGAGCGAATGGATGCGCTGCTCAACACCACATCATCCATTGACAAAATATTTCGTGACGCACAGTCTGCTTTCAACCGTTGGTCGAAAATGCCTCCGGAAGAACGTACCACAAAAAATCTGCTCTCGCTCCTGAGCTTTGACTTCTTTGAAGTGCTCGACAGTGTTACCATAGCCCGAAGCCGCAAACACATCGAGCAATATTACGATACTACTGACATCGGTAAGTTCCCGGAACGATTGAAGCCAATCTCTCGCTCGCCCAAGCTCACAGACTTACCGACAGCCGTATCGTTCAACGATATCTTTGTCAGCGTAACCGAACTTAACCTCGCCATCTACACCCCATCTGACTTTATTTTGCCGAGCAAACTTGAAAAGTATCTTGACACAAAGACTGACGGCTCGCTCGGAAATCTCTCCCGTTCAGGCCGTGAACGAGGTATCCGTCAACTTATGAGTATCAACCTGCTCAAACGTCTTGAAAGTTCGGTCAATTCTTTCCGCTTGACGCTTACACGCATTAAGGATTTCATTCAGACAACTGTTGACGCTATAGATAGGCTCGCCGCAAATGGTGGTCACTCAACTGTCAATGATTATGACTTTGACTCCAATCTTGACTTCGATGAACGCGAAGATTCGGTCTTTATCGGCGGCAAGAAAACAAAGATTGACCTTGCCGACATGGACTATGTGCAGTGGCGTGAATATCTCGTCAAAGACCTCGATAATCTCCGCACACTGCTGTACATGCTTGAAGATATTACACCTGAGCATGACAGCAAACTTCAGTTGCTCATAGACGATATTCGCTCGAAGTTCGCCAACCCGATCAATCCCGGCAACAAGAAAATCATAATCTTCACAGCATTTTCCGATACGGCTCAATATCTCTATGAGAATATTGCGCCGCTCATCAAGGAACGCACTGGGCTTAACACGGCCCTTATCTCCGGCGATGTCGAAGCGCGTTGCACAATCAAGACGCGTGAAAAAATGGACTTCAATAAAGTCCTCACTCTTTTTTCGCCTATATCAAAAGAAAAGGCTGCCGTCTATCCCAATCTTCATGAGGAAATTGATGTGCTTATCGCCACTGACTGCATCTCGGAGGGACAGAACCTCCAAGACTGCGACTATCTCATCAATTACGATATACACTGGAATCCGGTACGCATAATCCAACGCTTCGGGCGTATTGACCGCATCGGCTCGCGCAACGCCGTAATCCAACTTGTGAATTACTGGCCGGACATGGACTTGGATGAATACATCGACCTCAAAGGACGTGTCGAGGCCCGCATGAAAGTGTCGGTACTCACTGCCACCGGCGATGATAATCCGCTCACCGATGCCGAGCAAGGCGACCTTAAATATCGTCGAGACCAGTTGGAACGCCTCAAAGAGGAAGTCGTGGATATTGAGGAAATGAACACAGGTGTCTCCATTATGGACTTGGGGTTGAACGAGTTTCGCCTCGACCTCCTTGAATACATCAAGCAAGACAATGATATAGAGCATACCCCAATGGGGCTCCATGCCATCGTACCTGCCGATAAAGACACGCCTCCCGGTGTAATATTTGTCCTCAAAAATCGCAACAACTCAATCAATATTGACCGTAAGAACAGGCTCCATCCATTCTATATGGTCTATGTAGGTGTCAGGGCTCAGGGGGCAGGTGTCAGGGCTGATTCTAAAACCTCAAACCTCAAATCTGAAACCTTCATTCACATTGACCACCTTGATCCGAAGTTTCTGCTTGACACAATGCGCCATTTGTGTCGAGGCAATGCGACACCGCTGCTCGACCTTTGCCACAAGTTCAATGCCGAAACTCGCGATGGACAACGTATGGGCACTTACTCCAAGTTGCTCGGCGACGCCATCTCATCACTAATAAAAGTTAAGGAGACCACTGACCTTTTCTCGTTCCTCGATGGCGACAGCGGTTCGCTTTTCGGCAACGAAGTCCGCGGACTCGATGATTTTGAGTTAATCTGTTTTCTGATAATAAGATAATATGTAATGATATGAAAAACGAACTTCTCAAAGAGAAATCGAAAGATACCGATATAGATGTAAAAACTATAATAATAGCAATTGTAGCAATAGTTTTATTCGTAGCTGTTATAATCACAATTATTAATATAATCGAACACTTTCTTATTGGGATATTAGTATTCCTTGTATTTGGCTGGGTGGCCATAAAGACAATGTGTGGATTATAACGCAATAAAGAAGATGCTTAATCTCCCACCAACCACCGAAGTCAAACGTCCGCTTCCAAAGGCGCAACTTTTTAAGTGGTTCGACTGGACACCATCGCAACGCGACCGTTTCGATGCCGAGGTGTCACGTCTTGACTTCGTGAACTGGATATCACCTCGCACCGTTCCGGCTATCGCCGTCGGTAACGAAGTCAAAGAGATATTTGTGGTTGAAGTGCAGTTGAAACGACGCTGTTTCGATGCCAAAAGCATTGAGTTGCTTGCTAAAGCTATTCCTCAGTGTATTGTCTTTCTTCTGCGCTACGAGGACGAGGCTATGCTCGCCGTATATTATTCGAAGCTTTACACCACTCCATGGCAACATGCCAAAAGCATGTCCCTACAGGTCTGTGGAATCAATCTCGATAAGGTATGGGAAAGCATTGTCAGACAAATCGTAGGGACATCGCTTTGCGATGTTTACGATGGCGGCGATGATATTCAACATGATATTAAACATGCCAAAGGCATGTCCATACGAGATGAAATACGCGTGGTTGAGGAACGCGCCAAACTTGAACGTCAAATTGCTGCGTTGGAGCGTCAGACGAACGCCACCAAGCAGCCGCGCCGCAAGCGTGAATTATTCGTAGAACTTCAAAAGCTGAAATCGAGATTATGAAGTTATCATCTCTCAAATATTTCTTGAAAGAATACTGGTGGTTGATTATAATCCCATTTGTTCCTGTTGCGTTAAATTTTTTATTGCCATTAGGACACTGGAGCAAAATTGGTGGAGAAAATTCTACATCAATATGGTTGTCGTTTTGGGCTTCCTTTAGTAATTCTCTCATATATTGCTTCGTTACATTTTGGGTGTTGCGTAGGCAAATCAAGAACGACGCTAAGCAAAACGACCTAAATCGTACATCCAATGAGAATGAAAATGCCCTCAATAGAAATGATAATATTACTCAAAATAATCTCAATAGAGAAATAACTCTCAACACAATAAAATACAATACACAATTATCTCAACTAACTAACTTAATACCTGTCTGTTCCGAATACATCTCTCTTTTTGATATTTCAGAAATAAAATATTTGAAAAGGGCTTGGCGAGCCCACGAATATTCCCAAGAATATTGTCAAAAATATCTCAAAGAAAGGGTGCAAAAATCTAAAGACGTAACATACAGATTTATCCTCTATCTTCAAGCATGTGATAGTATTAAAGTTTCTTTCATAGATACTCAAAAGAATCACATTGGACGATTGTTTAATATGCTCTACATGATTAGAAAATACTTTTCTCTCAATGTAGATTATTTTACAAATCCGGAAGGACGTTTGCAAATTATCGAAAACTTAAACCATAATGATTTGGAAATTACCTTTAATGAAGAGTCAGACCCTTTTTGGCAAATTGAATTTGAATTTTCTGAAATCGGTTTAAATAGCATTCAATCAGAATTCGAGTTCTTTATAACAAAACAAAAAGAAAAAATAAGCAATATCATAAATGGATAAACTAAGAATGAAAAGCCTTGATGCGGTGGAGGGTAATGTGGCGAAGATTGCCGCATTGTTTCCTCATTGCGTTACTGAGCGAATAAATAAAGATGGTAAGCCTGAACTGGCCATTGACTTCGACAAGCTGCGGGCGGAGTTGTCGACCGACGCTCTCGACACCGGCGAGGAACGCTATCAGTTCACGTGGCCTGACAAGCGAGTCGCTTCACGTCTTGCCAATACTCCGACCGACAAGACGCTGCGCCCGGACGTGGATGCCTCGGTGGATTTTTGGAACACCAAAAATCTCTACATTGAGGGCGACAACCTCGATGTGCTAAAAGTTCTCCGCGAGAACTATCTCGGCAAGGTCAAGATGATCTACATTGACCCTCCTTATAATACCGGTAACGACTTCGTCTATAACGACGACTTCGCGCAGGGTAAGGAGGAATTCGAGGCAAACAGTGGTCTCTTTGATGAAGACGGTAATCAAGTCCTCGACCCCATGCAGCGCAACACCGAGAGCAACGGTCGCTTCCACACCGACTGGCTCAATATGATATATCCTCGCCTGAAAGTCGCCCGCGACCTTTTGTCAAATGATGGTATGATTTTCATATCAATGGATGACAACGAGGTTGAAAACCTACGAAAGGTGTGTGATGAAATATTCGGTGAGTCGAATTTCGTAGCAAGTTTTATTTGGGAAAAAAAGAAGAAGCCATCTTTTCTCAATTCTAACTTAGGAAATAAGACTGAATTTGTTTTAACCTATGCAAAGCATAGGGCTAATACTTCAGCACTTTCTGTAGATGTAACTGAGGTGGGCAAAAAGTATCCGATAAATAATGCAGGAAATACTTTAGCAGAACTCACTTTCCCTGCAAATAGTGTAAAATTCAACATGCCAGATGGTAAAATATTTCCTCAAGACATGTCAGAGGGCAATATCGTAACCGAGCTAATGAATGAATTCTCAATAATCGGAGGGAGGAACATTGAACCATTTACACTTAAAGGCGAGTGGAGATATTCTCAGGCAACACTGAATGAGATTATTGCAAATGGAGACACGATTACTATAAGCAAAATCCCCTTCCGACCCAATCATGTGAAAAGTGGTGGAGAGATCAAGAAAATCCATAATCTACTTTCCATCGCTACATACAATGTAGGAACAAACGAAGACGCCACTTCTGAACAGGTATCAATCTTTGGAAAAACACTTTTCGATTTTACAAAGCCCATAGGACTATTAAAATTCCTTGTTAAAGCTTTTATTTTTAATGATAAAGACGCTATTATCCTCGACTTTTTCAGTGGAAGTGCAACTACCGCTCATGCAGTAATGAAACTCAATGCAGAGGACGGCGGACACCGCAAGTTCATCATGGTGCAACTCCCCGAAGTGACTGATGAAAAGAGCGAGGCTCGTAAAGCAGGTTATGAAACCATCTGCCAAATCGGTGAGGAGCGCATACGCCGTGCAGGGAAGAAAGTCAAGGAGGAAGCGGGTCTGCACGGACAAGACCTTGACACCGGCTTCCGTGTGCTCAAACTTGACTCGTCGAACATGGAGGATGTGTTCTACACTCCCGAAGACTTCAACGAGGCTCACTTGTTCAACACTGTTGATAACGTCAAGATCGACCGCACTCCGCTTGACCTCCTTTTCCAAGTAATGCCGGAACTCGACATCGAGCTTTCCGCTAAGATTGAGGAAAAAGAGGTGAACGGTAAAAAAGTGTTCTTTGTGGACGGCTCTTATCTTATCGCCACTTTCGATACCGAAGTAAACGAATCAACCGTTACCGAGACAGCCAAGATGCGCCCGCAATACTTCGTTATGCGCGACTCATCGGCTGCAAACGACAACGTCCTCGACAACTTCGAGCAAATCTTCAAGCATTATTCACCCGATACGATTAGGAAGATATTATAGGTTTTAGGTATTAGATTTTAGGAATTAGAGCTATGCAAACTTTCTGTATTAGATTTCAAGGATTAGAGAATGCATACAAGTGACTACAAACAATTAAAGGTGTGGCAGAAAGCTATGGATCTCACGATGGAAATATATCGACTTGTAAAATTTCTACCGCGAGAAGAAACGTATGCACTTTCAGACCAGTTACGCCGTGCTGTTGTGTCTATACCTTCTAATATTGCAGAAGGTCACGGCAGAGGCACCGACAAAGAATTTATTAAATTCCTGTGGATAGCACGTGGCTCTTTACTTGAAGTTGAAACGCAGTTGATAATATGCAACAGATTAGCTCTAATTAAAGTGGAGGAATCTAAATTTGCTCAATCTCTTATCGTGGAAGTTGGCAAAATGCTTAACGCTCTAATTACTTATCGCACCAATAAATCTAACACCTAATCCATAAAACCTATAGACTACACAATGAAATTCAAGTTCAAAATACAAGGCTATCAGACTGAGGCGGTAGAAAACACTACCAATATCTTTGTCGGCCAGCCCAACCGTGATTCCTCGAAATATCGCCGCGACCTCGGCAAGCGAGGTTCGGGAGTTATCCATTTCGATGGTGATGATGACGGCTATCGTAATGCCGATGTGGAGCTTTCGTCCAAGCAGTTGCTTGAAAATCTCCACTCGGTTCAGACGGCAGCCGGAGTGCCGCTATCCAAGGCCCTCAGCAAGATTGATGGGCTTGGCGCAGTAAATCTTGATGTGGAAATGGAAACCGGCACGGGTAAGACCTACGTCTATATCAAGACGATGTTTGAACTCAACAAACTCTACGGTTGGTCAAAGTTCATCATCGTTGTGCCGAGCATCGCTATCCGTGAAGGAGTCGCCAAGTCATTCCGTATGCTTGAAGAACACATCATGGAGCAGTACGGAAAGAAAGCGCGTTGGTTTGTATATAACAGTTCCAACCTCAATCAGCTCGACCAGTTCTCACAGGATGCCGGACTGAATGTGATGATTATAAACACTCAGGCCTTCGCCGCTTCCCTCAAAGAGGGTGGACGCTCAAAGGAGAGCCGCATCATCTACTCCAAGCGCGATGAGTTTGCCTCACGCCGTCCTATTGACGTGATTGCCGCCAACCGCCCAATTATCATTATGGACGAGCCGCAGAAGATGGAGGGAGCCGCTACGCAAGCCGCCCTCAAGAAATTCAACCCGCTGTTCGTGTTGAACTATTCCGCGACTCACCGCACCAAACACGATACTGTATATGCCCTCGATGCCCTCGACGCTTACCGCGAGCGTCTTGTCAAGCGCATTAAGGTTATCGGCTTCGAGATGAAGAACCTGCGCGGCACCAACGGCTATATGTATCTTGACAATATTATCCTGTCGCCCAACAAGCCGCCTATGGCGCATATCTCTATCGAGGTGAAAAACGCGTCCGGCGAACCTCGCCGCCATTTCAAGACTCTCGGCGTGGGAGACTCTCTATTTGTCGAGTCAAAGGAATTGGAGCAATATCGTGGCTTCGACATTGCCGAGATATTCCCCGGCTCCGCTACGCAGCCGACGGCTTACGTCTCTTTTACCAACGGCGTTACGCTCCGCAAAGGTGATGTCGTTGGTGACTCAAATCTGCTGCATCTGCAACGCGTTCAGATACGCGAAACGATAAAGGCTCACTTCGAGAAGGAGCGACAGTTATTCAAGAAAGGGATAAAGTGCCTGTCGCTTTTCTTCATTGACGAAGTGGCAAAGTATCGTCAGTATGATGAAGACAATCAACCTGTAAAAGGTGTGTTCCAGCAGATATTTGAGGAAGAATATGCCCGACTGGTCAATGAGGAGTTCCACATCTTTGATGAAGACTACAACGAGTATCTGCGCCGCTTCGCGCCATATCAGACACATCGCGGCTACTTCTCAATCGACAAGAAAGGTAAGATGGTTGAGACCAAAACCAAGCGTGGCAGTGACGTCAGTGAGGAAGCGTCGGACTATGACCTTATCCTGCGCGACAAAGAGCGACTGCTGAGTTTTGATGAACCGACACGCTTCATATTCTCTCACTCTGCCCTGCGCGAGGGTTGGGATAATCCAAATGTATTCCAAATTTGTACGCTCCGGCATAGCGACTCCACGACAGCCAAGCGTCAGGAAGTGGGGCGCGGTCTGCGAATCGCCGTTGACCGTAACGGTGTCCGTCAGGATAAGGAATTACTGGGTGACGAGGTGCACAATATCAACGTCCTCACAGTCATTGCCAATGAAAGTTACTCGGACTTTACCAATGCTCTGCAACGCGAGACCCGCGATGCTCTGCGTGAACGTGCAGTTAAAGCCACGCCCGGTTACTTCGAGGGCAAGACAATTACTGTCGATGGGCAGCCTCATGTCGTCACCGACCGCGAGGCAAGTCGCATTATGGTATGGCTCGAAGACAACGAGTATATCGACGATGCGGGTAACATCACTCCTAAATATCATGCAGATGTCGCAGCCGAGTCTGTCGCGCCATACGGTAATCAACTCGCACCGATGGCAGAGGGTGTTACGCTCCTTATCAACTCAATCTTCGACCCGAACTTGTTGAAAGAGATGACCGGCGATGGCAACAAGACCAAATTGCCGGAGCCAAGACTCAACGCCAATTTCGGCAAGCCGGAGTTTCAGGCTCTCTGGAACGCCATAAATCATCAATATGTCTATACGGTAAGTTACGACACCGCCGAACTTGTCAAGAACGCAATTCTGCATCTCAACACCGACGAGTTGCAGGTGCGCACTCTGCGCTACATCAAGATTGAGGGACAGCAGGACGCGCAGGAGGTTACGGATTTTGGCAACACCAAATCAACATCCAACGAACTGACCGATGTCTCCACGTCATCAGTCAGGTATGACCTTATCGGGCAGGTTGCGAAAGGCGCAAATATCACACGTCGCACAGCCGCAAAAATCCTTCAAGGACTGCGCCCGGCGAAACTCGCCCTGTTCCGCAACAACCCCGAAGAATTTATCCGTAAGGTCGTGCAGATTATCCGCGAGCAGAAAGCCACGATGATAGTTGACCACATACACTATCATCTGACCGACGGCAAATATGACTCTGACATATTCACCGCCGCGAGCCGTGCCGACTTCGACAAGGCTGTCGAGACCTCGAAGCATATCACTGATTATGTTGTCTCCGACAGCAAGGGTGAGCGCGACTTTGCCCACGACCTCGACGAGGCCAAAGAAGTGGTAGTATATGCGAAACTGCCTCGCTCATTCCAAATTCCCACGCCCGTAGGCAACTATGCTCCCGACTGGGCGATAGCGATGCAAAAGGGCAGCGTCAAACACATTTTCTTCATTGCCGAGACCAAAGGTTCGCTCCAATCCATGCAGCTCAACGCAATAGAAAATGCCAAGATTGACTGCTGCACTCAGTTGTTCAACGAAATCTCAACTGACAATGTCAAATATCATAAGGTGACATGCTATCAAGACCTTATTGACGCAATGACCTCAGTAAAATAAACTATTATGCAATAGAGAAATGTAAATAGGAGAATGTTGTTGGTCCGTGAATTTGGGGCGTTGGCCATTTGGAAATAAACTTTTTCTGTGTTTTATGTCTTATAGTTGGTACAAACAATGATTAAGAAGTATGGAACTGAAAAACTTTATTGTCAAGGTGGCTTTTATGGGCACTATTGCTTGTGCGGTGCCTGCTATAGCTGCGTCATGCAGCAATAATGGCCAGCAGAAGGAGGATAATACTCAGATAGAAACAGCAAAGAAGGGAAAAAAGAAGGTGGGCGGACCACAGCTCGGATCTCCCGGCGGTGGACCTGTCATAGACAAGACTGACGATGCTGTGCTGCAGGCGATGATTAAATCTGTGGTGCCGAAGTTCAAGCAGCTGGAGTATACCGATTCCGAAACCGGAAAGGTGCTCAAATATAATCTGTATGTCCCTCAGAATGCAGAGCCAGGCAAAAAGTATCCTTTGGTTCTCTTCATGGCTGACGCAAGCACCCCGGGGACTGACTATACCACCCCACTTACGCAAGGCTACGGTGCCCTGGTGTGGGCCACTGACGATTGGCAGGCAAAGAATCCATGCTATGTCCTCGTTCCGCAATTCTCCGGAGTGGCGGTAAATGATGCCTACGAGCATACAGACGAAGTGGACATGACCATCCGTCTGGTTAAGAAAATAAGCGCTGAGAACGGTGTTGACACCAACCGTCTGTACACCACAGGACAGTCAATGGGTGGCATGATATCTATGTATTACAATATTACCTACCCTGATTTATTTGCTGCATCGCTGTTCGTTGACTGCCATTGGGATACTAATAAGTTCGGAGAGCTTGCACGCCACAAATTCACATATGTCACCGCGGGAAAGAGCGGTAAGTCATTCAGCGATATCGAGGCTCTTGAAAAAGCTGCTGATAAGGATGGCATCAAATATGAATATGCTACATGGAGCGCCAAATTGCCTCAGGCCGAACAGGATTCGCTTGCCGCTGCACTGCTTGCCAACGGAGCTCCGGTAAATATCATCAATTTCACGCCTAAATCGGTGCTGCCTGATGATGGCCAAGGAAGTGAACACATGTATTCATTTGACTTTGCATATAAGCTGACTCCGGTAAGGGAGTGGCTATTCAAACAATCGAAATAAATTTATCTATCATCCTATGACCGGACAAGATTGCTATTCGTTCAAGAATGCAATCTTGTCATTTTATATAGGAACCGATTCTCCGGACTTAGTGTTATGAGATTATGGACAACCAGAATTCTTCATCCTTTTCGTTTCGCAAGTATGCTGCGGTATCAGCGATACTGATTGTGCTGATTATGACCGTCCTTGACGTGACGGTGGTCAACGTGGCACTCCCCGTCATGGCATCTGACTTCGCTATCTCGGACTCCTATGCTGTGTGGATTGTCACGATATATCAGCTTGTCATCACCATGCTCCTGCTACCGCTATCATCTTATGGCGACATCCACAGCTATCGCCGGTGCTTTCTGACCGGAGTAGTGATATTTACTCTATCGTCTGCGTTATGCGCCCTGTCTGATTCGTTTGCAATGATAATTGCCGCCCGTGCTCTACAGGGTATTGGAGCAGCTTGCGTAATGGGCGTGAATATAGCATTGACCCGACTGATATATCCGCGCAATGTGCTCGGCCGTGGCCTCGCGCTCAATGCTATGGTAATAGCTATAGCCACAGCCGCAGGGCCGACAATAGCCGGTGCGGTGCTGTCCATAGCATCGTGGCACTGGCTATTCCTGATCAATATACCATTTGGTATAGTGGCGTTCATAATAGGCAAACGTCTTCTGCCTGAAAATCCGGAAAAGAAATCATCGCCAAAATTCGACTGGACAAGTGCCGCAGAAAATGTGGTTGTATTCGGTTTGATTTTTCTGGCAATCGGCAACTTCGCACGTCATGGTGACGTAGTAGTCAATACATGTATGATAGCCATAGGAATTATGGTCGGGATATTCTACGTACGCCGGCAGCTTCATCGTGAATCGCCGATGCTACCTGTCGATCTGTTTCGCATAAAACTATATACTCTCAGTATATCCACTTCGGTATGTTCGTTTATAGCCCAGAACTTAGCTATGATATCATTACCGTTTCTTCTGCTCAACAAGTATGAATTCTCTGAGATAACAACCGGACTGCTTATGACCCCGTGGCCTCTGGCAACAATGATTGTATCGCCAATAGCCGCCCGGTTCGTGGAACGACACAATCCTGGACGTACTGCAGCGGCAGGCATGATTGTCTATGCTGCCGGCATCCTGCTCCTGCTATTCGCGCCGTCCTCAGCGGTGTCAGAATGGGACATAGCATGGCGTATGGCAATATGTGGCATCGGATTCGGGCTGTTCCAGACTCCTAATAATATAGTCATGGTGATAGCCACACCCATACAGCGTACAGGCGGAGCCGGGGGTATGCAAAGTACCGCAAGATTAATAGGTCAGACGCTCGGAGCCACATTCGTAACACTGACGTTTGCATTCGTATCCGGCGGAATCTTCAATTCCGTCCACACATGCCTATGGATCGCGCTTGGATTTGCAATAACAGCAGCGATATTCAGTGTGAGCCGGAAGTCCAAGGACTCCGGGATATTATCGACGCCGGAAGCAAAGGACAGCGAAGGCCAGAGAGCAGACTGAACAGAGGATTATAATCAGAATAGTGGTAGTCATTATATTACCGATACTAACCAGCGGAGTGACAATACCACCGAAAAGAAATCCGGCAGCTCCGAATACAGCCGATGCCGTACCTACCATTTCACGGCCTTCGTCCATGGCAATAGCTGTAGATGATGTCAGTATGAATCCTATGGCTACAAGCATCAGGAACGTCAGCCCTTCATATATTACGAAGGTATCAAATAGATGATAGGCACAAAACTGAAGGATACCTGCAACCGTGATACCTATTGTCCCAAATAGGGCCGCACTTGACATTTTCTTAAACTTAAGTGACAGTCCAGACCCGATACCGATGCCAAGCGCATTTACGGCAAAGAACAAAGAAAACATCAGTTCTGAAAATCCGTAGTAGCTCTGTATGATGAATGCAGCGGATGATATATAGGAAAACAGCACTCCACAGCAGAATGCGTACATAAGCACACATATTGTAAAATACTTCAATCGGAACACCTTCGGCAGATTTGCCATAAGACTTGCCAGTGTCCCCTTGAAACGGTTATCATGTGGGTGCGATTCACGGAATATCAAGCACATCACCAATATCAGCGCTCCTATTCCAAACAGAATCCAGAAAATACCCTGCCAACCCACTGCTTCAGATACAAGCCCACCGATGACAGGAGCCGTAACCGGAGCAATACCGTTGATAGCTCCGATAACAGCGAGAGTCTTGGCAAGCTCACGGCCTGAATAGCAATCAGTAGCTATGGAACGTGACAGAACAATACCTCCTGAACCTCCAAGGCCCTGAAGGAAACGGCATATATTGAAAAATTCGATTGTAGGTGAATAGATGCTGACTAACGTTGATACAACAAACAAAACCATAGCTGCTACAAGAACGGCCTTTCGGCCATACTTATCACTCAACGGGCCGAAGAAAATCTGCCCTACCGCAAGTCCGAGCATGCTTGCCGCAAGTCCAAGCTGCACCAACGAAGCTGATGTATTGAATATTTTGGCCATGGAAGGAAGCGTAGGCAGGTACATATCTGTCACAAACGGACCAAATGCCGACAACATCCCAAGAAACACAATCAGAAAGACATAATACTTTTTACTAACCTTTGTCATACCTTATATTTGCATTGTTGTTACAAAAAATAGCGTTTCAACTCAAAGTCAATTAGACTTACGTGTTGAAACACTACATATTGCTTTTCAGGTGCAAATTTAACAAAGGATTTGCACCTGAGCAAAAAACAATCACTATCCCCTGTCAACTTTTTTCTTTCGCTTTGGCATTATTCGTTCGTGCATGTATTGGAAAATGATGAAGAACACCGGTACCATAAACAGTAATGCAAGAGTTCCGAACAGCAGACCACCAACAGTGCCCACTCCAACCGAAATATTGCCATTTGCCCCCACACCAGATGCAAACATCAATGGAAGCATACCGAATACCATGGTGGCCGAGGTCATTATAATAGGGCGGAAACGTGCCTTTGCCGCTGAAATTGCAGCTGCAGCAAGCCCCATACCCTCCTTTCGTCGCGCCGTAGCATATTCTGTAAGAAGAATTGCAGTCTTTGCCAATAAGCCTATCAGCATAATCAAGCCAATCTGCATATAAATATTGTTCTCCAGGCCCCACCAACGTGCAAACAAAAAACTTCCCGCAAGTCCGAACGGGACTGCTACAATCACAGCTAATGGGACTGTCAGACTTTCATACAGCGCACATAGTATAAGATATATAAATGCAAGACATATACTGAATACCAATACTGTGGTATTGCCTGATGATGATTCCTCGCGTGACATACCGCCAAACTCATAGCCATATCCGGTAGGAAGATATTTATCGGCTACCTCTTTGATAGCCTTGATAGCCTCTCCGGAACTATAGCCATTGCCCTGCTCGCCATAAACGGATATTGCCGGGAACAGATTAAACCTCGAAAGGCTTTCCGAACCATACACTCTTGACAAGGTGATGAAATTGTCCAATGGGGCCATTTCTCCGGTTGATGACCTCACAAACATACTCTTCAGCGATTCTGCATCAAGTCTGCTCTCAGGATCAGCCTGAACCATGACACGATACAGCTTTGTGAAGCGGTTAAGGTTTGACGAATAACTTCCGCCTACATATCCGGCAAGCGTAGAGAGCACATCTGCCGGCGACACATTCATCTGCATGCACTTGGCGGCATCAACCTCTACCATATATTGAGGATATTTTGTGTCAAATGTGGTATATGCTCTCGATATTTCAGGACGTGAATTAAGCGAGTCAATGAATGTACGCGTCTCCTCAAGCAATTCTTCGGTAGTGGCACCGGAACGATCCTGAACATAAAGTTCAAACCCGCTTCCTGTGCCATATCCTGAAATCATTGGCGACTGCGACACTCTGATCTGTGCTGACGAAATTGCGGCCGTGCGCTTATATATCTCACTGATTACAGAATTAATATCGTGTTCCGATCCTTTACGTTCACTCCAGTCAAGCAGACGCACGTTAAAGGAGCCTGCCGAGGCCGATTGGTCGTGACGGGCATTTTTACCGGTAACCCGTGAATAGATATAAATTTCAGGGATATCCTTGATGGCATTCTCAACCTGATCCATTATCTCTTCTGTTTCTGCAAGATTACTACCGGGAGCCACCTGAATGTTAAGACTCAATGTTCCCATATCTTCCTGAGGCACAAGGCCGGTCTTTGTCGTGGTCATAAGCCATACCAATGCAACTGCCGAAAGGACAAATAGACCCAGTACAATCCAGCGGTTCTTTATGAGAAACATTATACCGCCCCTATACTGACCGACAACAGTGGTAAAAGATTTATCAAACGCATATTCAAACCGCTTGGCGTATGAAACCTTATCACCCGTTCCCTTTCCCGGATGCATAAGCAACGCACTCAGTGCCGGACAAAGAGTCATGGCATTAATCAGCGAAATGCCTACAGCTACAGCCATAGTCAAGCCGAACTGCTTATAAAAGGTCCCGGAAGTTCCTCCCATAAAACATACCGGAATAAAAACTGCCATGAAAACAACAGTCGTGGTTATCAACGCTGTCGACAAGCCACCCATAGCCGTCACAGTCGCTTCATACGGATCATTCTTCCCCTCCTCGAACTTTGCCTTGACGGCTTCAACCACTACTACAGAATCGTCGACCACGGTACCTATCACCAAAACTATGGCAAACAGGGTCAACATATTCAGAGTGAATCCAACCGCATATATAAACGCGAATGTACCGATAAGTGATACTATAATGGATAGCGCAGGAATCAATGTGGCACGAAAATCATGAAGGAAAAGGTATACCACCAGAACTACAAGAATCAGCGCTATAACGAGCGTTTCAATAACTTTAGCGATAGAAGCATCAAGAAAGTCCTTGGTACTCGAGATATCTGTCAGTACCATCCCGGCAGGAAGCTTCTTTCGAAGTTCGTCCATAGTATTGTCAATCTCCTTGATAACTTCGTTGGCATTTGAGCCGGCAGTCTGAGCTATCATGGCATTTGCTCCGGGATGTCCGCTCGTTTCACTTATCATAGCATAATTGACGGCTCCAAGCTCAACTTCAGCCACATCCTTTAGTCTGAGGATTGTACCATCAGGCAGTGCCCTGACCACCAGATTTTCATAGTCAGATGCATTCTCGTAGCGCCCACGATATTTCAGTACATACTGGAACGTATTCATTGATTCCGCTCCAAGTGTTCCTGTCGGCGATTCCAGATTCTGCTCAGCCAATACCTTATCGATATCTGCCGGAACAAGCCCATATTGTGACATCTTTGCCGGGTCAAGCCATATACGCATGGCATATTCGGCACTGAATATGTTTACCTCACCGACACCCGTGATTCGTGATATCTGGGGTTCGATGTTTATTTTCATATAGTTTGTCAGGAAGTTCGAGTCATAACTGTCATCCGGACTGTACAGCGTAATAGCCTTCAGCGTACTGTTCTGTCGTTTTCGTACTGTCACTCCGCTTTTCGTAACCTCTGCGGGAAGCAAACCCTGTGCTGAAGCCACTCTATTCTGCACGTTGACCACAGCCATATCAGCATCAGTACCCTGCTTGAAATATATTGATATTGAAGCCGTACCTGTATTAGTAGCCGTTGATGTCATATACAGCATGTCCTCTACTCCATTGAGCGACTCTTCAAGGGGCACAATCACGCTTTTAAGAACGGTTTCGGCATTAGCTCCGGTATATGTCGCCGAGACACGGACTGTAGGTGGCGCTATATTCGGGAACTGCTCTATAGGAAGCTGCATCAGCCCCAGCACACCTAATATCACAATCAATACTGATATCACTCCTGCTAAAACAGGGCGGTCAATAAAAGTCTTTACATTCATTTCATGATTTGTTTCCCGCAAAAATAACCTATTAAACCTTATGGATTGACAGCAGTCAAAGCATAAAATGACCAACGTCACATATCTAATGGCCAATGACATCATGAGGAGCAAAAGCATTCCTATTAAATCAGTTAACTTTGCATGTATATAATTAATATGTCCGGAAGATCACGTATGAAAAATATATCCATATACATCGATATAGTATTCTACCTGATGGTACTCCCTGTCATGGCCATGATATATCCTGTTGAACGCTGGGCGCAGCATTTCCAATGGTATGTCATTACTGTCGGTGTATGGTTATATCTGATATATATCCTTAACAGGGTACTGATTGTTCCATATCTTTTTCGTAAAGGAAAGTATCAGATAGTTGGAGTATGCCTGATAGTACTATCGATTGTCCTGACTTATATTATCTCACGTGTAAATCTATATACACCTAAACCAAACATTCATGACGTAGGTGTTACAAGAGTTCTACCGATTGTGCAGCAGTATCAACAGGCGGTATGGTCATTGTTTATGATTGTCGAAGCATTCAGTTTCGCCGTTGGTCTCCTGATTGAAGCCAATCTTCAGAAGTCGCGTCGTATGGCAGTTGAAACCGAACGCGATAAGGCCAATATCGAACTGTATAAGGCACAGATCAATCCTCACTTCATGTTCAATACATTGAATTCAATATACGGTCTGTTTCTCACCCATAATGTGAGAGCTCTGGAATCTCTTGAAAAGTTTATCTCAATGATCCGGTATATCCACACGACATCACGCTCCAACTATGTGCAGCTATCCGATGAAGTGGACTATGTGCGGCAATACGTAGGACTTCAGGAGCTACGTCTTAACGAGATGACCGCGATAAAACTTGAGATTGATATTGAAAACAGTAAGTTGAGAATCCCACCGATGATTGTAATGACATTTATTGAAAACTGCTTCAAGCATGGGACATCTCCAGTGGAGAGAAGCACTATTATAATACATATTTCTGAGAAAGACAGCACACTGACACTTACAACACAAAACAGAATATTCACGAATAAAAATGCAAACGGCCATACAGGACTTGCTAATTGCCGAAAGCGTCTTGACATCCTGTATCCACATAATCACATGCTAAGGATATCCGAAAAACAGGACTTCTTTCATGTCAAACTTACAATCAATCTTTCAGCATGATACGGTGTATAGCAATAGATGATGAGCCGATAGCCCTGAGCATCATTCAAGAACATTGCAACAGATACGGTGATATAGATCTGCAGTGCTTCACATCACCTGTCGCCGGGATGGAGGTTGTAATGCAGACTGAACCTGATATTGTGTTCCTCGACATTGAGATGCAGTCGCACAACGGTCTTACACTTGCCCGAGAACTTCCCATAGGTACATGTTTGATATTCACTACAGCCTATGCCTGCTATGCAATAGAGGGCTTCAATGTCGATGCGGTAGACTTTCTGCACAAACCGATTTTCTATTCCCGGTTTGAGCAGGCTATGGGGAAAGCGCGACGTTATCTCAGCCCCTCCCCTGGGTGCGGTTCTATAAAGGCAATAACGTTGAAGTCATCCCATAAAAATGTGGTAATCAATCTTAATGATATAATCGTAGTGGAGGCTATGGACAACTATGTAAAGATTCATCGCCGCAATCTACCCATGATAATGTCGCAGATTACCATGAAGGAACTGGAGTCAATGTTACCCGGCTCAACATTCGTCCGGGTACATCGCTCGTACATTGTATCTATCCAGATGATTCAGAAATACTCTAACCGGACTATTTTCATGCAGGAATTTCCCCGACCCATTCCGGTAGGACGCAAATTCATACAATCGCTATCGCAAATTAATGATGTTTTATCCAAATAATTAACTTCAATATGAAAAAGATTTTCACCTTGATACTCATGGTTGCTATAGCCATAGTATCTTCTTCAACAATCAATGCTGGAACCCCGATTAACCAATCGGAATTGCCAAAAGCATGTTTGACATTCATCACAAAACACTTCCCTAACGAGCAGATCCGAAAAGTAGAGAAGGACAACGGTCGTCGCGGTCTGGAATACGAAGTCGATTTTGTAAGCGGCGCTGAGATTGAGTTCAACTCAAACGGCGATTGGAAAGATGTCAAGGCAGCCCGTGGCAATTCAATCCCCGCTGCAATAATACCCTCAGCAATATCCAAGTATGTAGCAACTAATTTCAACGGTCAGTCTATAGTTGAGATTTCCCGTAAACGAGGCGGATATGAAGTTGAACTATCAAATGGCTCGGAACTGAAGCTCACTGAAAACGCGCAGCCTATGCCGGCACGCAATGGAGGACATCGTAAGTAATCAAAGTGCACACTTTGATTTATTTCAGGTATTAGTCAATCAGCCATATAGCACAAGCGCTATATGGCTGATTTTATTTATTTGGATAAAGTCAACTGTAGTACGGAATATGTCTAAAATGCTGAAATAAATTTTGCATTGCAGTGGACTTATTCGTATATTTGCGGTAATAATCTTAACTTCTTTTTTAGCATTATGGCAACTAAACCATTCAAATATCAGGAGATGTTCCCCATGTCAAAGGACACTACTGAATATTACCATCTTACTTCCGATTACGTAAAGGTTGAGAAGTGGGGCGACCGCGAAATGCTGGTTATCGATCCTCAGGCTCTTACCGTACTGACAAATCAGGCTACACATGACAATGCATTCATGCTCCGTCGTGAGCATAATGAACTGGTGGCTAAGATTCTGCATGATCCCGAAGCGAGTGAGAACGATAAGTTTGTAGCACTCACAATGCTCCGCAATGCTGAAGTAGCTGCCAAGGGCCAGCTTCCCTTCTGTCAGGATACAGGCACAGCTATTGTAATCGGCAAAAAGGGACAGAATGTATATACCGGAGGTCATGATGAAGAGCGCATATCAGAAGGCGTCTATAAAACATATACGGAAAACAATCTCCGATATTCACAGAATGCACCGCTCAATATGTACGATGAAGTCAATACCGGATGCAATCTGCCGGCACAGATTGACTTGTACGCAGTGGATGGCGATGAATACAAATTCCTTTTTGTTGCCAAGGGTGGCGGCTCTGCCAACAAGACATATCTCTATCAGGAGACAAAGGCTCTTATCAATCCCAAGACTCTTGTCCCCTTCCTTGTAGAGAAGATGAAAACGCTCGGCACTGCAGCATGTCCCCCCTATCATATCGCATTCGTAATCGGTGGCACTTCAGCCGAATTGAATCTTGCCACTGTAAAGAAGGCTTCCGTCAAGTACTACGACAATCTTCCTACTGAAGGAAATGAACTCGGACACGCCTTCCGTGATGTGGAACTCGAAAAGCAGCTTCTTGAGGAAACCCGCAAGATAGGCCTCGGTGCCCAGTTCGGTGGTAAATATTTCGCTCACGATATCCGTGTGATACGTCTCCCCCGCCACGGAGCCTCATGCCCCGTAGGCCTCGGCGTAAGTTGCTCGGCCGACCGCAATGTCAAAGCGAAAATTAACCGTGAAGGTCTTTGGATTGAAAAGCTTGACTCTAACCCGGCTGAACTGATACCGGAAGAATATCGTAAACAGGGCGAAGGCAACGTTGTCAAGATTGACCTGAATCGTCCAATGAACGAAGTTCTTGCCGAGCTTGACAAATATCCCGTGTCGACACGTCTGTCACTTAACGGAACCATCATCGTGGGCCGCGACATTGCACATGCCAAGATCAAGGAGCGCCTTGACCGCGGCGAGGAGATGCCTGAATATCTGAAGAATCACCCCATTTATTATGCTGGTCCTGCTAAAACTCCGGAAGGAATGCCCTCCGGATCGTTCGGACCTACTACAGCCGGCCGTATGGACCCGTACGTTGACCAGTTCCAGGCAGCGGGTGGTTCAATGATAATGATTGCCAAGGGTAACCGTAGCAAGCAGGTGACTGACGCTTGCCACAAGCATGGCGGCTTCTACCTCGGCTCAATCGGTGGCCCGGCTGCAATCCTTGCTCAGAACAGCATCAAGAAAGTAGAACTTCTTGAATATCCTGAACTCGGTATGGAAGCTATCTGGAAAATTGAAGTTGAAGATTTCCCCGCATTTATCCTTGTTGACAACAAAGGCAACGACTTCTTCACCGAAATTGCTGAAAAATGCAAAGCTTGTGCACTGAATAACAAGTAATAAATACTCCACAGTGCCGCCATCAGTCATAATTCTGGTGGCGGCATATTTTTATACCTGCTATCAGGCGGAACTGATTAATCTCACAAAAAAATGCATCGCATTGGACTTCAAGTCATAACCGTTTTCTTCATATTACTTACTCTTACCGCTTCATGTGGTGGGCATAGCAGTTCGACATCTCCTACTGGTCTCGATTCAGCAGTTTATGTCCCGGAATACGCTTCCGGATTCAAAATTTATGGTTCTCCGGACAGACAGAGCACCGTAATAACGGTCAGCAATCCATGGCAAGGTGCTGACAGCATCACTCTAAGCCTGCTGATCCGCCGTAATGAAGAGCCGGTCCCGGAAGGATTTAAGGGTCAAGTTATGTCCGGAAATGCGACACGTATAGTGGCGATGTCATCCACCCATGTTGCTATGCTGGATGCCACTGGCGACATTGATAAGATTTCGGCTGTGTCCGGACTTGAATATATTTCCAATAAGGCTCTGCGGTCACGTGGTGAAAACATCGCTGACATAGGTTATGAGGGGAATATTGATTATGAGCGGATAATGGCCATAAATCCGGATATTGTACTGCTCTACGGTGTAAACTCCGCAAGTCCGATGGAGGGCAAGCTGAAAGAGCTTGGCATCCCCTTTATATATGTGGGAGACTATCTTGAGGAATCGCCACTTGGTAAGGCCGAATGGACCGTAGCATTAGGAGAAATAACCGGTCATAGGAATGAGGCTTCTGAATTTTTCCAATCTATTCCTGAAAAATATAATGCGTTGAAACAGCGTGTTGCCGAGTCCGGCGTATCACCGGCAAAGGTGATGATCAACGCACCCTACTCCGATGCCTGGATCATGCCGTCAGACAATAGCTATGCCGTACAACTGATAAAAGATGCCGGAGGTGTATATCTTTACAAAAAGAATGATTCAGGGACATCCAGGCCTGTTGACCGCGAAGAGATCTTTTCCATGATATCTGATGCCGATGTCTGGATAAATACCGGTGCTTATGATACCTATGAATCCCTGCTTAAAGCATGTCCCGGATTTGAGAACACTTCTGTTGTTAAAAAGCGGAACGTATATAATAACTCGCTCCGGACAAATCCCTCGGGAGGAAATGACTATTGGGAATCCGGCATAGTTCATCCGGAACTGATTTTGTCTGACCTTATCAATATATTCCATCCCGGACTGTTGGATAAATCAGAACTCCACTATTATAAACCGCTTAAATAATAATCTAAAACCATGCGGCAGCGATTATTGCTTATTATCCTGACATGTCTGCTCCCTGTCATATTCGCTTTGGATATGACTGTAGGATCAGTAGATATAAGCATATCACAGATTATCGCTATCCTGTCAGGCGACCGTTCTGACCCTGCCGCAACAACCATAATACTCAATCTGCGCTTAGGAAAAGCTATCGTAGCACTGCTGGTTGGCGCGGCACTGTCGGTAAGCGGCCTTGAAATGCAGACACTGTTCCGCAACCCTCTTGCCGGTCCGTATGTCCTTGGTATAAGTTCCGGAGCTTCGCTTGGGGTGGCAATTTTCATCCTTGGTGCACCACTTGCAGGAATCACGGGCTGGATATCTACATTCGGTATTGCAGGAGCTGCTTGGATAGGTGCCGCCATCATTTTGACAGTAATCGGTATCGTAGGCCAGCGGATAAAAGACATCATGGTAATCCTGATACTCGGCATGATGTTCTCTTCCGGGGTTGGCGCCATTGTTCAGATTCTTCAATACTTGAGCCGTGAGGAAGCGCTAAAGTCATTCGTCGTATGGACAATGGGCTCGCTTGGCGATGTTACAGAGTCACAGTTAATGCTACTGAGCGCAGCCGTTGCTGCCGGGACTCTGCTTGCGGTATTGGCCATAAAGCCATTGAATCTACTTCTATTTGGAGAAGAATATGCCCGCTCCATGGGTACTTCAATCAAGGCGCTTAGAGTAGGTTTGTTCACATCCACTGTCCTTCTTGCCGGCACAGTCACAGCCTACTGCGGACCTATTGGGTTTATAGGGTTGGCAGTGCCTCACGTTGCACGAATGATGGCTGCTTCGAGCGATCATCGGATACTCGTCCCGGCATCTTTCCTGACTGGTGCTATAATAATGCTTATCTGTGACATGCTTTCAAAGCAGTATGCCCTTCCTGTCAATGCCATCAACGCACTCTTCGGTTTACCAATCGTTATCTGGGTAGTACTCAGAAATAAATCCATTACCGTATGATAGAACTGAAGGATTTATCGCTCTCTGTTCCGGACCGTCTGCTATTGACTGTCGACAACGCTATCATACCGGACTCCTCGCTGACTGCCCTGATTGGGCGCAACGGTACAGGTAAGTCAACACTACTGCGTGCTATAGCCGGACTTAATGAGAATTATAAGGGAGAAATTCTGATTGATCGGACTCCGATAGTCCGACTGAAGCCTAAGGATATAGCCAAGGCAATATCGTTTGTCAGCACCGGACGTCCGAGGATCGACAATATGACCTGTGTCGATCTTGTCGCTACCGGGAGAACTCCTTATACCAATTGGATTGGACGCCTGACAAAAGATGATGATCTGATAGTTGCGCAATCATTAGATGCCGTGGGGATGACTTCATACTCCAATAAATGCATCAACACTCTTTCCGATGGTGAATGCCAGCGCGTGATGATAGCACGGGCCCTTGCGCAATGTACTCCCGTGATTCTGCTTGATGAGCCCACGTCGTTTCTTGATATGCCTGCACGGTATGAATTGTGCGATTTGTTGAAGTTACTGGCCTCGGAAAAGAATAAAACCATACTGTTTTCCACTCACGAACTTGATATTGCCCTAAACATAGCCGACAATGTGGCATTGATAGCCAACGGTACGCTTTCCGTTCAGGCATCCAATGAGTTGGCCCGCACGTCAACAATCAAGGAGCTTTTCGGTGAGAACCTTCCCTGCTGGATAAAATAGACATAGGGGAATTTTTTAAGTCAAGTGTGAACCTTTGCTATCGCTCCAATGTTCTTATGATGTAACATTCAAAATTACATCAATAATGGAATCAGAAATATACACACAGCCCAAATTGCCATACGCACCTGATGCTCTTGCACCGGCAATCTCTCAGGAAACGGTGGAATACCACTATGGCAAACATGAGAAAGCGTACATCGAGAATCTCAACCGACTGATAAAAGGTACCGAATATGAAGATATGGAACTTGAAGATATCATCCGGTCATCTGAAGGTCCATTATTCAACAACGCATCCCAGGCTTGGAATCATATATTTTATTTCTTTTCATTCTCACCCGATGGTGGCGGAGAACCGGAAGGAGAATTGCGTAAGGCCATTGATTGCCAATTCGGTTCATTTGAAAAATTCAAGACCGATTTCGTTCAGGCAGGCGCAGGTATATTCGGCAGCGGATGGGTTTGGCTCTGCAAAGATGAAGAGGGCAAACTTTTCATAATCCAGAAACAGAATGCCGGCAACCCGCTCACTGATGGATTGACTCCGCTAATGGTATTTGACGTATGGGAACATGCCTATTACCTTGATTACCAAAATCGTAGAGCTGATGCCCTTAATATGCTGTGGAGCATCGTTGATTGGGACGTTGTAAGCAGTAGATACTAACTGAATTACATGAATCACCATACAGCCGGGTGCATAGCTCCGCTAATGCGATGAAGGCAATCATCCGGCTGAAACAGCAAGAATAGCACTAATAAGCATAATGTGATGAATGGAAGGAGAGGCACTCGTGAGAGCACCTCTCTTTTTTACATACTCTATTATTAATCTTAATTACTCCCCTTCATTCTTGAAAAGCTTATCTTCTTCATCAAGCTTGAAGTCATGAGCGAGTACCGCAATGAAATGAGATATCTGTTTTATGGCATTCAGTGTGTCTGGCGTTATCTCCTGGCCCTTTAGACGAAGCATCAGCATTCCGTACAGAGCATTGAAGCATGTTTCTATTTCACCGGGCTTTTCGTCGCCGGCCTTGGAGCGAAGCTCCACTATAAAAGGTAATGTTCTGTAGAACTCAGCCGAGTATTCCGGAAATCGGGGATCTTTCAACAATGCCTGATGCAGGGCCACAAGTTGGCCAAGAATATTACGGTTCATCTGCAGATGTCCTGATTTCTCAATCCCCTCGCGGCGCATCATATCTATCAGCGACTCATACCAGTCAACCATCTCCTTACGCTGTTGCGCCGTCAGGTTAAAACGGTCAATGACATTACGTTCTATCTTTTCAATATCAAGATCATTGGCTCGTATCATATCCTCTATCTGCCACATATAGAGCAGATACTCAGCAATATTCTCTTTTCGCTTCTGAGATGCTATAATCATATTGATATACTTTATTTGGTTATGCAAATATAACGCTTTTCAGATAAAAAGGATTTACTTTCTACCGAAAGTGAAAATTAGGTTAAATTATGTGTGCATGTTAAACCGAAATGACACATCAAGCGTAAAAGATGTGTAACTTTGTATTACCAAAATCAATTTTATATGTCAACAGTAACAAAAGAAGCAGCTCTTGAATATCATAAAGAGGGAAAGCCCGGTAAAATAGAGGTAATACCCACCAAACCTTACTCTACTCAACACGATCTTGCATTGGCCTACTCACCCGGAGTGGCATATCCGTGTAAGGAAATTGAGAAAACCCCCGCCGATGTATATGAATATACAAATAAAGGCAATCTCGTGGCCGTCATATCCAACGGTACAGCTGTGCTCGGCTTAGGTGACATCGGTCCGTTGGCATCCAAACCGGTCATGGAGGGTAAGGCATTGCTGTTTAAGATTTTTGCCGGACTTGACTGTTTTGATATCGAGGTTAATGAAAAAGATCCTGATAAATTCATCTCCATTGTCAAAGCCCTGTCACCCACCTTTGGTGGCATAAATCTTGAAGATATCAAAGCTCCCGAATGTTTCGAAATTGAACGCCGTCTGAAAGAAGAATGCGATATTCCGGTAATGCACGACGACCAGCATGGCACTGCAATCATATCGGCCGCAGGACTGCTTAACGCACTTGAAATTCAACATAAGAAGATTGATGAAATACGTCTGGTAGTCAACGGTGCCGGCGCGGCAGCCGTATCATGCACCAGATTATATATTGCCCTTGGCGTCAGACGTGAGAATGTAGTAATGTGCGATAGCAAGGGGGTAATCAATTCATCACGCACTGACTTGAATCAGCAGAAACGGGAATTCATGACCTCACGCCCCATAAGTACCCTGGAGGAAGCTATGGTAGGTGCGGATGTATTCCTCGGGCTTTCAGTGAAAGATGTTGTCACAGTGGATATGGTCAAGAGCATGGCGCCACGCCCAATTGTATTCGCGCTTGCCAACCCCGACCCCGAAATTTCCTATGACAAGGCAAAAGCTTCGCGCCCCGACCTGATATTTGCTACAGGCAGAAGCGATTATCCTAACCAGATAAACAATGTGCTTGGGTTCCCCTACATATTCCGAGGCGCGCTCGACTCCGGAGCTACTACCATCAATGAAGAGATGAAGCTATCGGCCGTACGAGCCATTGCCCGCTTGGCGAAAGAACCGGTTCCTCCGGTTGTCAATACGGCATATGACATGACCGATATCCATTTCGGTCCGGAGTATATTCTACCAAAGCCTCTTGACCCTCGTCTGCTCACTACCGTGGCACCGGCAGTGGCTCAGGGAGCTATGGATAGCGGAGTAGCGCGACGCCCGATTACCGACTGGACCGCTTACGAGGAAAAACTCCGTAAGCTTATGGGATACGACAACAAGCTAATGCGCCGGATATCGGAGCAGACCAAAGCGCATCCCAAGAGAGTGGTATTTGGCGAAGCCAACACCGACAATATGCTCAAAGCCGCTGTTCTTGCCCACAAAGAAGGGGTAATCATCCCTGTCCTTTTAGGAAATGATGAGATGATACAGAAACGTGCCGAGCGCCTTGGCCTTGACCTTACGGGTATCGAAATCATCAATCTCCGGCATGACCGCGAGGCTCCACGCCGCGAGCGATATGCAAAGCATATCTGGGAAAAACGCCAACGTGAAGGCGTTACATACCCCGAGGCTCTTGAGAAGATGTTTGACCGCAACTACTTCGGCATGATGATGGTCGAAGAGGGTGATGCCGATGCATTCCTTGGAGGCACCTATTCTGCAAGTAATGAAATAGGACGTATCGCCACCGAAATAATCGGTATCCGTCCAGGATATAAGCACTTTGCAGCAATGCACATCATGGAAACCAAAAGGGGCACATACTTCATTGCCGACACGCTTATTAATAAAAATATTGACGAGGATACCCTGTTTGATATCACCCGCCTTGCAAAAGATTCTGTGGAATACTTCGCACACCGTCCCGTCATGGCCATGATGAGTCATAGCAATTTCGGATCAATCTCAGAACCCGAATGCGTTAATTCACGCCATGTAGTTGACAGAATGCGCGCAGAGTTCCCTGAACTGGATATTGATGGGGAAATGGCAGTGAACTATGCTCTGAACCAGACGCTCCGCGACGAAACTTTCCCCTTCAACCGTCTTAAAGGAATGGACGTCAATACACTGATTTTCCCCAATCTCAGCAGCGCATCCACTGCTTACAGAATGATGCTTGAAATGGGACTCGGCGATGCCATTGGTCCTATTCAGATGGGCCTTAACAAACCGGTTCACTTCATAAGCGTCAACTCCCCCGTCAGAAATATCCTGGCATTAGCTACAATCGCCGGACTCGACGCGGCAGTTCTGCAAAAGAAAACACAGATGACCGAAAAATAAAAATGTTCTATTATCCGGGAGAGACGATCATTATATGTTACTCTCCCGGATAACATTTTTAATATTGCTGAGTATCAGGAGATACACGACACACCTCGAAAAAATAGCAAAAATAATCGTCCAAAAATTTGGAGAATTACAAAAACTGACGTACCTTTGTCACCGCTTAAGGGAAGTAACCCGAAGCCGGTCCCATAGCTCAGTTGGTTAGAGCACCTGACTCATAATCAGGGAGTCC
>OFEZ01000061.1_pt1 | contig 77096 bp, 73 predicted proteins | sample 1521241 | NCBI WGS metagenome assembly OFEZ01 (sample SAMEA3504099, study PRJEB24116) | mouse gut metagenome | biome: mouse gut; feature: mouse-associated habitat; material: faeces | place: Denmark | collected 2011
AAAATAAAATTTCGGCCACAAGCTATCTATTATGCTGCAACGATGGAAGCCGCGACAATACATGGCGCATAATCGAATCGCTTCACCTCAAGGACAACAGGATAAAGGGTATTTCACTGGCCCATAACCGAGGACACCAGAACGCGCTCCTTGCCGGACTGATGACCGCAATGAACCGATGCGACGCAGCCATATCCATCGATGCCGACCTCCAGGATGATCCTACGGCCATTTACAGAATGGTCGACAAGTATCTCAACGGAGCGGAAATAGTGTATGGAGTCCGGTCATCACGCGAAACTGATTCATGGTTCAAACGTACAACTGCCCGAGGCTTCTACAAGTTTCAGAAACGGATGGGATTTGAAACTATATATGACCATGCCGACTACCGCCTGATGAGCAACCGGGCGCTGCAACTGCTGTCGGAATACGGAGAAAGCAATCTGTTTCTGCGCGGCATCATACCCCAGATCGGGCTTCGTACCGATATTGTCAAGTACGACCGTCATGAACGTGTGGCCGGCGAATCGAAATATCCGCTTGCCAAGATGCTCAGTTTCTCCATTGACGGCATAACATCATTTTCCTCGACACCGATACGCATGATATTCCTGCTCGGAATCATTTTGCTCATTCTGGACGTTATAATGTCAATATACGTGTTCATATCCTATTTTGGCCACGATGTCATACCGGGATGGACCTCCCTGATGCTCTCAGTATGGTTCTTGGGAAGCCTTATTCTCATAGGATTAGGCGTGGTCGGGGAATATATAGGCAAGATATTCGTAGAGGTCAAGCACCGGCCGCGATATGCAATACGTGATTATCTTATAGACTGACAAAACTTATGAACATTACCCAAAAAGAATTAGTGCGGCGTCTGGCTGAAGCATCCGGATGTGACGCGAAGACTGCCGAAGAGATGCTGTCGGCTACAGGCTCGGCTCTTGCCGAACTATGCGCCGCCATGGATGCCGTGGCTGTCCCCGGATTCGGCACCTTCATGCCCGTAAAGACTGACGAAAGAATAAGCACCGAATCAGGCCAACGCGTGCTGCTCCCCCCCGCCATCAACGTAATGTTTAATCCGAGCGTGCTGCTCCGAAAACAGTTTGAGGGATGAACAATAAAATAACTATTCAGAGCTTCGCCTCACTTATGGCCACGAAAGCTGACGTTGATCAGCCTATGGCACAGACATTCATCAAATCGCTATTTGCCATCGTGGCCGAGGAACTCCATAAAGGAGAGCCGGTGACGGTGAAAGGTATCGGCACATTCTCTCTGTCGCATGAACCGGGAAAGCCCGTCGCATTCGAACCGGCCAACATATTGGCTGAAACGGTCAACGCACCATTTGCCATGTTCCAGCCTGAAATATTGGCCGATGATATGACCGACGAGATGATCACCGAGGACTTACAGCCTAAAGAGGAAGCCATAGAACCGCAGACACAACCCGCTGAAGAGCCCGCTGTTGCGGTCACAACACCCGCAGCAGTCGAAGAAATAGCTACAGTCGCTATCCCGGCTGAAGTTCCGGAGCCCGCGCCGATTTCGGAAGAGCCAGCTGAGTCAGTAGCAGCAATTGAGAAAGAGAACGCCGAAAGCATACCCGCAGCCGTCGCTGAGGCGCCTGTAGAGGAAACGGTCATAGAAGAATCTGCAATAGCCATTCCGGCCATACCTGAGCCGGCTGACACGAAGCCTGATGAGGATGCTCCCCGGCAGGTATACCCGATGCCTCCCATACCGGTGAAGCAGGAACTTCCTCCGCCTTACACACCTCCGGTCAGCACACCTGTGCATAGTAATCCGGCTGACCAATGGCCGGCCACTGACTGTCTGCCTGAAGATACTGAACTGTATGCCGAGGATGCTGCCGAAGCTAAGCCGAGCCGTGCCCGCCGCTTCTTCTATGGCCTTATAATAGGGCTTGTAATAGGCCTTGCAGTGGCCGCTCTGCTGCTTGTGGCATACACCGCTCTGACATAGCCGATAGAGCCGATTTAACATGATAAACTAATAATAGCTAAAATTAACATCCGTTTTTCCATCAATGGTTGTTATTATAGTTAATTTTGTAACCAGAAGCGCCATTGGTCAACCGAAGGACGTTTCAGCTAAATATATGAAATAACAGTCATCATAACCTCACTATGAACGAACCCGTAAATATACGCGAACTGAATGATCTGGTGGCAAGCAAGAGTAACTTTGTGAATCTTGTCACCAGCGGAATGGGCCAGACTATCGTCGGCCAGAAGCATCTTGTTGACTCACTTCTGATAGCCCTTCTTGCCAACGGGCATGTACTCCTCGAAGGCGTCCCCGGTCTGGCAAAAACTCTTGCCATCAAGACATTGGCACAAGTAATCGATGCTAAATACAGCCGTATCCAGTTTACCCCCGACCTTCTTCCTGCCGACGTTATCGGTACAATGGTCTACAGCGTGCAGAAAGAGCAGTTCCAGATTAAACGCGGTCCTATATTTGCCAACTTCGTTTTAGCGGACGAAATCAACCGTGCCCCCGCCAAGGTGCAGAGCGCTCTGCTCGAAGCCATGCAGGAACGTCAGGTGACCATCGGTGAATCCACCTTCAAGCTCGACAACCCGTTCCTTGTAATGGCCACACAGAACCCCATAGAACAGGAAGGTACCTATCCCCTGCCCGAAGCACAGGTTGACCGTTTCCTTCTAAAGGTCATCATAGGCTATCCTACCAAGGAAGAGGAGAAGGTGATCATACGCCAGAATATCGCTCCCGTGAAGAGAGAAATCACACCCATACTCCGTCCGGAAGAGATTCTTGACGCGCAGAAAGTGGTTGAACAGATATACCTTGACGAAAAGATTGAGCGCTACATCGTCGACATTGTATTCGCCACCCGCTATCCGTCGGATTACGGCCTGAAGGATCTGGAAGGCATCATATCATTCGGAGCTTCGCCCCGTGCCTCCATCGGTCTTGCACGTGCGGCACGCGCCTATGCATTCCTGCGCCAGCGCGGCTACGTGATTCCTGAGGATGTGCGTGCTGTGAGCCACGACGTGCTGCGTCATCGTATCGGCCTCTCCTATGAAGCGGAAGCCACAAATATAACCGCCGACGAAATCATTTCTGAAATCCTCGACAAGGTTGAAGTGCCCTGATACTTGTCCGGAAGCATCAGACATGCAGCCAGCTGCACTATCAGAACCCGTTGAAAAGTATCCTAATCTAACCATTTAATTCAGAGATGGAAGCAAGTGAACTTCTGAAAAAGGTACGCAAGATTGAAATCAAGACACGCGGCCTGTCGCAGAACATATTCGCCGGTGAATATCATACCGCTTTCAAAGGACGCGGCATGACCTTCTCCGAAGTACGTGAATATCAGTATGGCGATGATATCCGCGATATTGACTGGAATGTTACCGCACGCCACAATCATCCTTATGTAAAAGTCTACGAGGAGGAACGTGAGCTTACGGTGATGCTTCTGGTCGATGTGTCGCGCAGCCGTCTTTTCGGAGCCGAAGGTGAGGAGAAGAGAGAGATGATAGCCGAAGTGGCGGCTACCATAGCTTTCTCAGCCATCCAGAATAATGATAAGATTGGTGTGATATTTTTCTCTGACAAGATTGAAAAGTTCATTCCGCCCAAGAAAGGACGTCGCCACATACTGTTTATTATCAGTCAGCTTATTGACTTCAAGCCTGACAACAGCGGCACGGATATAGCCAATGTGCTCCGCTACTTCACGGACGCGTTGAAAAAACGCTGTACCACTTTCATCATATCGGACTTCATCGACGAACATGATTACTATAAATCGCTGTCGATAGCGTCAAACAAACATGATGTGATAGCCGTACAGATATATGACAAGCGCGACAGCCAGCTCCCCCCTGTAGGACTGATGAAGATGGCTGACCTCGAAACCGGGACCGAACGCTGGATTGACACCTCGTCAAAACGCGTACGCAAGGCTTACAGCAAATGGTGGTACGAGCGCCAGCAGGTTATGTCGGACATCATGCTGCGATGCAATGTTGACATGACCTCGATATCAACTGACGAGGATTTTGTAAAATCACTGAAATCATTATTCCAAAAACGTGGTGTAAGATGATGAATCAGAGCATTCGTAGAATAATAATATGCCTGGCACTGCTCGCCGGGATGCTTGCCGCTCCGACAGTATACGCAGCGTCAGACGTGTCAGTAAAAGCACGTCTTGACTCCGCATACCTGCTTATGGGCAAACAGACAGCCGTGCATCTTGAAATAGTAGGTTCGCTGGATGGCTCGGGACAGATCATGGCCAATGACTCCATGTGGCGTGATGTTGAGCTGGTCGGAATGACCGAACCTACCATAAAGGATCTTGGCAACGGACGTAAGGAGCTGACACGCGACATGATTATCCAGGCATTTGATTCCGGCATGTACACACTTCCCCCACTTCTGTATGTACAGGGTGGCGAAAGTATTGCCGCCAATCAGCTCGTTCTGAAAGTGCTCCCCGTTAATGTTGACACAATGGTCACAGTGCATGACTATGCCGATGTGGCATCAGCCGGACGCAACTTCTTTGACTTCCTGCCGGACTGGGCCACGGACTACGGTGCATGGATTCTTCTTGCGCTAATAGTGATCGGCGCCGCTGTTTTTGTATACTTCAAGTGGCTCCGCAAAGGAAAGATTCCACTTATCCCGGTCAAGAAACCGATACCGCCATATCAGGTGGCAATCCAGGCGCTCAAGAATCTACAGCAGAGCAACCTGTGCGAACGTGGCGAGGAGAAAGAGTTCTATACACGTCTTACCGAGATTCTGCGTGTATATCTGTCTGACCGCTTCGGTATCAACGCCATGGAGATGACCTCATCGGAAATCATTCGCGCTGTGCGCCATAATGAATCGACAAAAATGTCAGAGAGCCTTATGTCAGGTATCCTACAGACAGCCGACTTTGTAAAATTCGCCAAAGTGCGTCCGCTGCCTGACGACAATAAGCAAGCTTTCGAATCGGCCATGAAATTCGTTGAGGACACAAAGCCTGCGCCTGAAGAGGAAGCTTCAACAGAAACTTCTGACAAAAACGATAATCCTAAAAAAGATAAATAAACATGCTTTTTGCACACCCCTCATATCTTTGGCTTCTGCTGCTTCTTGTACCGTATATAGCATGGTACATCTGGCGCAGGAAAAACGAGCATGCCTCAATGGGGATGTCAACACTTGCCCCATTGCTGCGCTGCAAGACATACAAGCCTATGCTGCTGCATGCCATGTTTGCCCTGCGTTGCCTGCTTATAGCATCGCTTATAGTGATTCTGGCACGCCCGCAGAGCCATGACAGCTGGAGCTCATCGCGCACCGAAGGAACCGACATAGTGCTGGCCATGGACATTTCGACAAGTATGCTTGCCCGCGATTTTAAACCCGACAGATTTGAAGCCGCGAAAGAGATAGCAGCCAAATTCGTTTCCGGACGTGAAAATGACAACATGGGCCTCGTGATATTTGCCGGTGAGAGCTTCACAGCTGTCCCGATGACTACTGACCGTGGACTGCTGGCCAACTACATCAGCGAAATGCGCATGGGCATGCTTCAGGACGGCACCGCAATAGGCGACGGACTTGCCACAGCCATCAACCGCATAAAAGAGGGTAAGGCCAAATCAAAAAGCATAATACTGCTCACTGACGGCTCAAACAATACCGGAAATGTGGCTCCGCTCACAGCCGCCGAAATCGCCAAAAAGATGGGCGTAAAAGTATATACCATCGGTATAGGCACCAACGGCAATGCCCCGTTCCCGGCTGAGAACGAATTTGGCCGCATCACCTTTGTCACCATGCCGGTAGTCATCGATGAGGCTACACTTCAGAAAATCTCCGAAACTACCGGAGGCAAATACTTCCGCGCCACCGGCAACGCTGTACTCACAAATATCTTTAAGGAGATTGACGCACTTGAAAAGTCAGCTATTGATGTCCGCAACTTCTCCCACACTGAGGACAACTACATGCCATGGGCAATACTGGCACTGATTCTGCTGGCACTCGAATTGATAACACGTAACACACTGCTCCGCACCATACCTTAACCGCGGCTCATGTGAATGAAAGATATAATATGTAAAGCCTATGATTCATTTCGCTAATCCAAATCTGCTTTACCTGCTGCTTCTGATTCCTGTAATAGGGCTGCTATTTGTTCTGGCCCGAATAGGACGCAAACGCAAACTTGAACGCTTCGGCAAACCGGCTGTCATAGCACACCTGATGCCCGATGCCTCAAAATATATGCCTACAGTCAAGATCGTACTTGAACTGATAGCTGTAGCATTGATTGTAATAGCTCTGGCACGCCCCTACTCCCCTGCCCCGGCAACAGCCAACTCATCGGATGAAACTACCGAAGGCATTGAGGTGATGATATGCTTTGACGTATCAAACTCCATGCTTGCATCCTCTACCGACGATCCCAATGGCGTAAGCCGTATGCAGCGTGCTAAGTTTATCCTTGAGAAGCTGATTGACAAGATGCGCAATGATAAGGTTGGTCTGATAGTATTTGCCGGCGATTCGTACACCCAGCTCCCTATAACATCGGACTATATTTCGGCCAAGATGTTTCTCAACAGCATCGATCCCGGAATGGTACCGACACAGGGAACAGCGATAGGAGCCGCCCTTGACATGGCCATCAATTCATTCACACCTGAAAGTGAGTTCCAGAAAGCTATAGTACTTATCACTGACGTTGAGAACTTCGAAGACAATCCATTGGAAGCCGCAAAGAGAGCGGCAGAGAGCGGAATTCAGGTCGATGTAATCGGTGTCGGCACTGCCGGTGGAGCCCCGATACCGGTCAACATTACCGGTTCGGAATTTATGGTTGACCAGAATGGCGAGGAAATCCGCACAGCCATGGACGAGAAGCTTGGCGAGGATATTGCCAAAGCCGGCAAAGGTATCTATATATCAGGTAGCTCTAATTCAGCCGTATCAGAACTGACTGAACAGCTCTCCACATTGGCCAAGAAGGAGTACAAACGTAGCTCAGCACCCAACCCCGCCAGTGAACTCTTCCCTATAGCCATTACTCTGGCGCTGATAATCCTACTGATTGACATGCTGCTTCCCTACAGCAAGATTGAAATTCTCAAACGTTTCAGTTTCTTCTCTAAAAAATAATACTGATGAGATTCAACAGCAACAACATATACAGCCTGCTTACGGTATGCCTCCTGAGCCTGTCTGCTTTAGCGGCATCAGCCGCTTCAGGCAACAGCAACGATGTGATGCGTACCACCAAACAGGAACGCAACTATATAAACGAGGGTAACAAACTGTACCACCAGCAGCGGTTTGCCGAGGCGGAGGTCCTATATCGTAAAGCCCTGTCAGCTCAGCCGCTGTCAGAAGCCGCGGCCTATAATCTGGCCACAACTCTTATACGCCAGTCAGGTTCGGCGGACCCTAACAAAGGAAATAATCCGCTTCAGGAAGCTGAAGGCCTGCTACGCCAGATAGCGGAAAGCGGTAAGAATGCGTCGCTGATAGAACGTGCATGCTATAATCTGGGCAACCTGGCGTTCAATGCACAGCAATATCAGGCCAGCATTGACATGTACAAAGGAGCGCTCCGCAAGAACCCTGATAACGACAAGGCCCGTGAGAACCTGCGTCTGGCACAGAAAAAGCTGCAGGAACAGCAGAACAACCAAAACCAGCAGAACCAGAATCAACAACAGAATCAGGACCAGGACAAAAAAGATCAGAACAAGGACCAAGATAAAAAGAATCAGGACCAGAAAGACCAGAATCAGGACAAGCAACCTCAGCAACAGGATCAGAAGAAGAATCAGCAGCAGCCACCGCAGCAATCGGGCATAAGCGACGCCAATGCTGAAAAGATTCTGAAAGCTATGGAAAATGAGGAAGCCGCAACACGCAAGCGCATTGAGGCTCAGCGTAAGAAAGGAGCTCAGCCCAACCGCAAGCAGCCGATAAAACCTTGGTAAGCAAACCTCGCTGTCCAGATTTTAGATTTTCACCCGCCGTCAACCACACTCCGCATACAAAGCGGTAACATATCCAGTTCAAGTCAGATTTATGAAAGCATCAACATATAAAGCGTTATTGGCCATATTGCTGTTCGTCACAGCAATACCGGCCCTGAACGCACAGATTAGTTTCACAGTAAATGCTCCGGCCAAGGTGCCCGTAGGTGAGAAATTTGCCGTAACCTACCGTATCAAGAATGGTGAAGGTTCCGGGCTTAAAGTTCCGCAGATCAACGGATGTACTCAGATTTTCGGGCCCGCAGTGTCGTCAAGCAGCAGCTTTACCGTCATGAACGGCCATACTGAGAAGCGCTCCGTTGTTGACTATACCTATACATACCGTGCCGACAAAGAGGGCACATACACCATAGGTGAGGCATCCGTAACTGTTGATGGACGCCGATACACGACACGCCCCACACAGATTGTGATTGGACCGTCAAGAGGCGGTGCGTCATCATCGCAAGGGCAGCAGCCGTCAGGACGAGGAGCTGTTGACCTTGATGACATCACCACACAGTCGGCTGACCGCTCTGTATCAGGCAACGATGTCATGGTACGCATTATACTGTCGAAGCCCACAGCATACGAACAGGAGGCGATAGAATGCACCATAAAGCTCTATACAAAATATTCTATTGCGTCAATCTTCCCCACAAAGCAACCGAGCTTTGACGGCTTCCTTATAGAGGAGATGGATATCCAGCCCTCCCTCAATGAGGTGGAAGTCCTGAATGGACAGCGTTACATGACCGCGATGCTCAAAAAGTGCATAATATTCCCGCAGAAGTCAGGCAAACTGACTATTAACTCGGGCAATTATGACATGAGCGTGGTGCAATATGACAATGTCAACATGGGCCTCTTCCAGGTACAGACACCGCAGGAACGCAAAATAAAAGTAAGCTCCAATTCCGCATCAATCGATATCAAACCGCTTCCCACACCTCAGCCTGAAGGGTTCACAGGTGCCGTAGGACAGTTCACGATTGACAGCCGCCTGCTTGGCAACTCTTTCCGCACCAACGACCCTGCCACACTGATATATACCATCAGCGGCACAGGTAATATCAAATATGTCAAGGAACCGGTGATTGACTTCCCCTCCGAATTCGAGCAGTACACTCCGAAATCGGATATCGACGCAGCTGTGAGAGGCTCCAATGTGACCGGTAAGATGACTATCGAATACACATTCGTGCCGCAGGCAATAGGCGACTTCACAATCGGCAGCGACAAGTTTGTATACTTTGACATCAATAAGAAAGAATATGTCACCCTCACCACTCCTACCTATAATATAAAGGTGGCAAAGGGAACATCCCAACCTTCGGCATCGAAGAAAAATGTAGAGCAGAAGAATACGGACATTCTCCATATATTTACAGGCGACAAAGCCCCGTCAAAGAACCACATCCAGACTGTAGCCGAATGGTGGTACTGGATGCTCTACCTACTCGTTATCCTCTCCGTGGTAACCCTGCTGGCAGTGAACCGCCGCAACATCCGCCGCTCCGCCGATATAAAAGGCATGCGCATAGCCCGCGCCAACAAGGTGGCACGCAAGCGCCTCAAGCTGGCCAAGGACTACATGACACGTAAGGAAAATGAGAAATTCTATGAAGAGATGCTCCGTGCCGTTTGGGGATACCTGAGTGACAAGCTGCTGATACCGGCATCGCAACTATCGCGTGACAATGTCGCAGCCGAGCTTGCCAAATACGGCGCTCCTGAGAATACGATAACAGATATTATCGAGGTTCTTGATGAATGTGAAATGGCCCGCTACACACCGTCGGCCACAAGCGAACAGGCTGAACGCATCTACACAAAGGCTGCCGAATCAATCAACAGCCTTGAAAATACCAAGCGTGCCAAACAATCTTAAACCACTGTAAAAATCACCACGAAATGAAAAAACATATCATCTCGTTCATCATAGCATTAGCCACAGCTGTCACCACATGGGGCACTACCCTGGACCAGCAGGCTGACTCCGCATATTCAGCTGACAAGTTTCAGGATGCCGTAGAGCTGTACAATCAGGCCATAAATGAATATGGCTCTTCATCAAAGCTGTACTACAATCTCGGAAACGCATATTACCGTTGCGGTAATCTCGGGCAGGCAGTACTGAACTACGAGCGTGCCCTCCGGCTTGACCCGACCGACAACAATACCCGCGCCAATCTTGAATTCGTTAATTCAAAGCTGATCGACAAGCCCGGCGAGCGCGGCACATTTCTCGAAAATGCATTTGACAGCATGGCCACTTCAATGACCTCCAACGGATGGGCATGGCTGGCTTTCATCCTATTTGTCCTGTTTGCGGCAAGCGTGGTGCTGTACTTATTCTCATCGGCAGTGAATCTGCGCAAACTTGGATTCTTCGGTGGTGGCGTGCTCTTTGTGCTGTCAGTTATGGCTATCATTGTGGCAATCAGAGCCAAATCCATAGCCACATCCACTGATTATGCCATCATAACCTCACCATCCACCATACTGAGCACCACTCCGCGTGCTCCAAAGAACCGAAACGAAGAAGCGATGCTTCTGCACGCCGGAACAAAGCTCCACATCCTGGACAGCATCACCTCACGCACCGACAGCCTTAACATGACATGGTACGACGTTGAAGTTGACAACGAACATCGTGCATGGATTTCATCGGCTGATGTTGAAAAGGTTAACTGATAATACCGGCTTGATAACAAATAAGCGTATAATGAAAAATCAAAAAAAATATCTTCTTTTTTACACATTTCATTAGTTTTATTTGTTTTTTAATTAAAAACGCTTTATTTTTATTCCCATAAAACAGATTTACTAATCCATAAATTTTAAAAACCATGGCTAAAACTATCTCATTCAATGAGCTCCGCCGTCTGAAAGACAGTCTGCCCGATGGCGCAACACATCAGATTGCTGATAAACTCAATATAACCGTTCAGACAGTACGCAACTATTTTGGCGGCAGCAACTACGAATTCGGTAAAAACTGCGGTGTGCACATCGAACCCGGACCTGACGGAGGTATTGTGGTTCTTGACGACACTACCATCTATGATATGGCAGTTGAGATCCTGAAAGCTCAGAAAGCAGAGTAATCAAGACCGCACACAATCAAATACCAACTACTCATTCCCCTCTCTCTATTTTTTTCTGCTGCTTAGCCACCCTCCCAGATTATGACAGCCGACCAGGACCGCTTGATAACCGTGGCCATACACACCTATGACCATGCAATAAAACTTAAGAACATTTTAGCCGGTCAAGGAATCGAGGCTCGGCTCCAGAACATCAATCTTGATCATCCGGTTGTGGCAGCCGGCATGCGTGTACGAATAAAGGAATCCGATTTGCCTGCAGCACTGCGGATAATAGAAAATCCGGAGATATTCACACGCCATTCATCGGAGTGCGTCGAATCAGACACACTGCTTGTCCCCATAGACTTTTCCGATTACTCGCTTCAGGCATGCCGCATGGCCTTTGCCATAGCTTCCGTGCATAAGCTATCCATAGTATTGCTCCACTCGTTTACTGATCCCACATATGCAAATATGATGCAAATGAGTGACGTGCTTACCTACGACGTAGCCAACTCGGAGTCAAGCCAAATGTTTACTTCGGAAGCCGAACGGCTTATGACACGCTTCACATCTCACCTTCGTGAACTGATAAAGACAGGAGAACTACCTCCGGTAAAATTCAGCACCATAGTAAGCGAAGGGCTGCCGGAAGAGGTAATAAACTCATACGCCAAGGAGCACTGCCCTAACCTGATAGTAATGGGCACACGCGGTGCCGACCAGAAAGAACGTGAGCTTGTAGGAAGTGTCACGGCAGAAGTTCTCGACACATGCCGTTTCCCCGTATTCACAGTTCCGGAGGGTGTACGCATAAGCAAAATGTCCGATATAAAAAGAATACTGCTCTTCTGCGATGTCGATCAGGAGGATATGCTCGTATTCCAACGTCTGACAGCCATTCTGCCCGGATGCTCACCGCTTGTCACTCTGGTCAATATCCCGTCAAAGAAACAGAACATCGACCAGATGAACAGCTCGCTGCTACGGCTGAAGAAATATTTCGAAGAGCATTACCCCAACCTGACATTCGATACCGGCAAGCTTACTACAGGAAATGTCGAGGAGGATTACAACAGGCTTACCGAACTTCAGCACATCGACCTGATTGCAGTACCGAACAAGAAAAAGAGTGTGTTTGCCCGGCTATTCAATCCGGGCCTTGCCCACCGTCTGCTTTTCCGTACGGACTGCCCTATGATGGTAATCCCGGTGTGACTACCCGCCTAATCGCGGCGGGTAATGCATGCACCTATCGAATTCAAGCGCTGATCGATCGCTTCATATCCACGGTCAATCTGACTTATATTACCAATCTCGCTGGTACCTTTGGCTGACATAGCTGCCAGAAGCATGGCTATGCCCGCACGTATATCAGGCGACAGCATTTTGTTGGCTCTAAGCGGCAATTTATGGTCAAGCCCTATCACCACGGCGCGATGCGGATCACACAGCATTATCTGCGCCCCCATATCAATAAGACGGTCAACAAAGAAGAGTCGGCTCTCAAACATTTTCTGATGAATCAGCACACTGCCACGGCACTGTGTGGCCACAACCAACATCACGCTGAGAAGGTCAGGAGTCAACCCGGGCCATGGGGCATCGGCTATATTCAGTATCGAGCCGTCAAGCGCAGTCTCTATTTCATATGTATCCGATTCCGGGATAAAGATATCATCGCCCATACGCTCAATGGTTATACCAAGCCGACGGAACGAATCAGGAATAATACCCAGATTATCGTAGGATACATTCTTAATCCGGAGCGAACTCTGTGTCAGTGCAGCCATACCTATAAAGCTGCCCACCTCTATCATATCGGGCAGAATTTCATGCTTTATGCCGTGGAGCTGTTCCGTACCGTGGATTGTGAGCAGATTGGATCCTAATCCGTCAATACGCAGTCCCATTCCGCACAGCATGCGGCACAGCTGCTGCACATAAGGCTCACATGCGGCATTATAGATAGTGGTTGATCCCTCGGCAAGAGCTGCGGCCATTATAATATTGGCCGTTCCGGTTACCGACGCCTCGTCAAGAAGCATATAGCACCCTTGCAGCTTTCTATTGTCGGGGACTTCTAGCAGATACGCACATTTGTGGGAATCGTAGCTCATCTTAGCACCGAGGCGCTCAAGCCCCACGATATGTGTGTCTACCTTACGGCGTCCTATCTTATCACCTCCTGGCTTGGCAAAGTATGCCCGTCCGAACCGTGTCAGAAGAGGGCCTACCACAAGCACCGAGCCGCGCAGGGCAGCGCTACGTTTCACAAAATCGTCGCTATAGATATATTCCGTATTTATATCATCGGCCTTAAAGATATAATGCCCCTTGGCCGGGTGTGAAACCTTCACGCCCATACCCTTGATAAGCTCTATCAGATTATGTACATCCAGAATCTCAGGTACGTTCGTTATGGTCACTTCTTCCTTGGTAAGAAGTGTGGCACTTATTATCTGCAATGCTTCATTCTTAGCGCCCTGAGGGGTAATTTCACCATGCAGGCGATGTCCTCCTTCTATTATAAATGTGCTCATCAGCGATTAAAATATTTTTCAGATATGATCTACTTCAGGTTCGAGTGTGATACCGTAGCGCTGATCAACCGCACGGCATATATCCTGCTCAAGCCCTATTATTTCATCAGGTGTGGCTTGACCGTTGGCATTTACAATAACCAGCGGCTGCTTATGCCACACGGCAGCGTTCCCTTTGGTTTTGCCTTTGAAGCCGCACTGCTCTATAAGCCATGCCGCAGGAATCTTCACGCCAGCTTCCACTTCATAATGAGGTACTCTGACTGACTCTCCGGCAATAAGGCACACCTTGTCATAAACTTCTCGCGACACCACAGGATTCTTAAAGAAACTTCCGGCACTACCCACCAACTCAGGAGCCGGCAGCTTCTCGTCGCGAATCCTGATAATGGCTTCTCTGACATCCATCGGAGTAAGAGCCGAAACTTCTTTATCCTCAAGAGCCTGACGTATATTGCCATAATCCAGCTTCGGTCCGGAAGTGGCCGACAACAGTATGTTTATCGCTGTCACAACATAGCGGTATCTGTTCTCCGGAAGCTTGAACATAGACATTCTGTAGCCATAACCGCATTCAACTCTATCGATAGTACGGAAGCGATTCTCCTGAATGTCGTAGACCTCCACGGATTCTATCACATCCTTCACTTCCACTCCATAGGCTCCGATATTCTGCACGGCAGCCGCACCGGCATCACCGGGAATGGCCGATAGATTTTCTATCCCCCAAAGTCCTGCGGCAGCTGACATCTCTATGACTTTATCAAACGTCATGCCGGAGCCGACTCTCAGGCGGGTCATTCCATTATCGCACGGCTCGGTTTCGACCGACAGGATGGATGAATGGATCAGAGTACCGTCATAATTGCCTGTAAAGAGCATATTGCTTCCGGCACCTATACACCGGAACCGATGCCGGTCAACAGATGCAAAAACCGACGGCAGATCAGACGGCTCGGTATAATCGATCCATTTTGAGCACTCCACATTCATGCCGAATGTATTGAATGCGCGTATATTGAAGTCAGGTATCTCAGTTATCATCAGAATTGGAAGTAAATAAATGGTGTGACATCTTCAGTCATGAACTCTATCACCCACTGGACGGCAATGATAAATATAACAAGCTTCACCCACCATGGCGATTCGACAAACCACTCCTGGGCCTTATAATGCCAACACCTCGGCAGACAGTGAGCGCCAATTATGAGTACCATCAATATGAACCATACGTAACGCACCTTTATGAACGGCACGAAGTAGGCCAGATCGAAGTTGGTGAAGATATTCTTTATTATCAGCCATGAATCCTGAAGAGAATCAGCTCTGAAGAATACAAACAGAAGCGATACGTATACCATGGTTATGCTCCAGCTCACAGCCCTTACAAACCATGTATCAGGTATCTTTGACAGCCAGGGCTTACATAGCTTATGCACCGCAAGTCCCACACCATGCGCACCGCCCCAAAGTACAAATTTCCATGCCGCGCCATGCCAGAGTCCGCCTATAAGCATGGTAAGGAAGTTGTTCACATAAGTACGGATTGTACCCTTGCGGTTGCCGCCGAGCGGGATATACACATAGTCGCGCAGCCATGACGACAACGATATGTGCCACTTGCGCCAGAATTCAGTAATGTTCTTTGACTTGTACGGGAAATCGAAATTGAGACTGAGCTTGAAGCCCATTATCAAGGCTATGCCTATGGCCATGTCGGAATAGCCTGAGAAATCACAATATATCTGCATCACGTAGCCCACAAGCCCCATAAGCGACTCAAATCCGCTATAGCCCGTGGGCGACTGGAATATCAGATCATTGTACTGTGCGATATAGTCGGCAATGACAGCTTTCTTTATCAGTCCGATGATGACAAGCCACAGGCCGGCATACATCTCGGCGGAGGTGGCATGCTTGTTCTCCTTAAGCTGCGGAAGGAAATAATCGGCTCTGACTATAGGGCCTGCTACAAGCGCAGGGAAAAACGAAAGGAAGAACACATATTCAAGCCATGACTCGGTGGGCTTTACCCGCTTCTTGTACACATCCACAATATAGCTTATGGACTGGAAAGTATAGAACGAGATACCTACCGGGAGTATTATGTCAAGCGGTTGGAAATTGCCCTGAACCATAGCGTTCCAATTCCACATGAAGAAATTGGCATACTTGAAGAAGCCCAGAATGGAGAGCGATATGCAGATGGAGCATATCAGACAGAGTTTCTTCTGCCAACTCTCGGGACACCTCACCAATAGCTGCGACAATATCCAGTCAAGCAGCGATGTACATACCAGAAGCAGGAAAAACATCTGGCTTGACTTATAGTAGAAGTACAGGCTGAATGCAACGACGAAGAGCATCATCTGTACCTTACGGTTTTTCAGAAGAGCGTAGACCGGCAGGAAAACAACAAACAGGGCCCAGAACAGGCCACTTGAGAACAGCATTGGATTCGAGGCCTCGTATTTCAGGATATTCCAAAGGTTATGCAATATCTGCTGGAAGTCAAGCGATGCCAAAGTATCTGTCATATACCGTAATTGCTATTGAAAGGATTACTGATGTTTGGGTTGAAGGACTACTACATTCTCCGGACGGGCCTTCACGTCGTTGGCCGGCCGCGTCATCTTGATTGGATGTGCGGCATGCGCAGGCATCCATCGTGCCACACTGTCAAGCCACTTGGCAGCTGATTCATGTGTGGGATGTGCGCCATCCTTCGTACGGTCAAAGTGCATGCCGTCAGACAGGAAGAAACATCCTGGCTTGACATTCTCGGCTATAAGTTCATTGATACCGGTGTCCTTTTTCCAGTTTGGAGGTCCTATCCACAGATAAGGGATATCACCTATCTGCCTGAGGAATTCCTTGACGTACTTATCGCGTTTCGTCTTTATATCACGAACGAAAAGCTCGTTGCCACCGAGGCTTATGAATATAAACGTAGGTTTGAAGCGCTTGAGAAATACCTGAAGGGTGTCGCACGTTCCCCAGTATTCTGACGACGAGCTGTACCATATCACGGAGTTGAGCCGGTGGCCGTTGGCCTTTGCATACGCGGCAAGACGCGGGTTAAGACCCTCAAGCATTGAGTCGCCGATAATAAGGATATTCTGCGAAGTAGTATCAAGCGGTGCCGGAAATTTCGAAGCTATAGCCGTGCTGTCATTGTTGGCGCTGACAGCATCAGCCTCCGTATCCGTTGCAGTGAGTACTTCAGCTATAGGAGTCTTCTTCACTTCATAGCCAAATATACTGAATGGGTCGGCAAATGATATTGCCACAATAATAATCAGAGCTACTGTGATTATAGCCCATATGCCCAAATAGTGTCTGCGCATCTTCACGGATTTGATTAATATCCGCGAATATAATAATTTTATTCCGTAATATAAAATCAGAATGTGACGTGCAGGGCTATACGCACACCGCTCTTGTCGATACCGGGATTATTCCTGTAGGTAAGGCGCCACACATAGTCAACCCTGAGAATCTTGAATATGTTGTCAAGTCCCACACCTGCTTCCATATACGGAGTATGCCCCATAGGCTGTGTATGCGCCACGTCAGGGAATCGGAACAGCTCGGAGTTGTACTCCGGATTATTGCGTCGGCTCAGATGCCCCCACACTCCCCGGAATGAAAATGCCTCACGGAGCTTCAGCTTGTTAAGGATAGGAATATAGTTCAGTATGGCACCATTGGCCCAGTATGTCAGATCCCATGAAGCATAGCTGTCATTGATAAATTCCATAGCGTTCATCAACGCGAAGCTCTCCGGCTGGATGGTGTATGACAGGTTGGCGTTTGGAATCAGCAGATCGGGATAAGCCGACCGGCTCCATACATGTCCACCCTTTACTATTATATCGGCAAATCCGAAAGCTGACATCCAGAAGCGCTTCTGCAGGCTCAGCTCCGTGCGGTTTATGTCAAACATGCTCCCCATAAATCCTTTGGGCGAATAAGTGTGTGTCAGCGTCACCACAGGTGCGTCCAAATTAATAGGATAACGGTGTGTCTTGGACTGATAGAACTTCTCGCCCGGAGCATATCGCAGCTGGATGCTGAATGAGCTTTGCGTATAGTGGGGATAGATGCGACCATTGCCACGGATGAAAGTCATCATATCGGTAGCATACTGACGTTCATTGCGCAGACCGGCTATCACGGAGAAGTTATTGCGCAGTTCAAGCGTGTATTCAAGCTGAGCCACACGGTGATATGTCATCTGCAAATCCTCCTTACGCTTGAATGAAAGGAACATATTGTCAGGGTTCGTAAAGGTATAATGCTGTCCCAGCATATCAACATCGTACAGATAATAGGCCCGGAGCGAATGTATCGGGAACTCCCTGGCATGATACTTCTTATCGTTGAATGCCCATTCCACCTCGGCACGGTATTTCCAACGGTGGTCATGCGTGCCCCAAGCCACGTATCCACGTCCGAACAAGCGCTTGCACAGGTTGGCTGTAGTCATCCCTCCGGCTCTCAGGCGATATCCCTCAACGGAGTTATGGCTGATAACAGTGTTCATCGGGCCGATGTCGACCTTACTCGGATTGCCGGTGGATATATAGCCGGTAAAGGCTATCTTCAGAATCTTTTCCGTCCAGTAGTACAACGGCTGCTCTCTCAGGCGGTCAAGCATCTGCCCTACATTGCCCTCCTTTCCTGACATAGGCACGAAACGGGCCTGCTGCCAGAAAAGTGCATCACGGCTCTCAGCCCCCTCCTCGATGATTTCCTTTCCAAGCCGGCTGAATACAGCCTCACTCTCCGGAGCCGCGAAATTATGGTTGGCATAGGATGTATTGCGGCGCACATACAGTCCCTGTGCCCCCGGCAGTATGCTGACCTCAGCCGTCATGTCGTCCGACACCTTAAGGCGCGACCCGTCAGGTGCCTTCACGAAATTCTGCTCAAAGTAAATGCGGTCAATGAAATTCAGGTTTATCTCTTTGGGGACATTCATAATCACCTTCTTTATGAACATCGTGCTATCCCCCTCCGGGACATAAAGCCGGCCTGTGAAACCGAAAGTCTTGGCATTGCGCGGCACAAATGACAGCTCAATGCATCGTTCGCCACCCACATTGACGGTATCGCTCAGATAAAACTTATAGAAGTCAGGGGCCAGACGCGACAGCGGACTCACGAAGCGGTTCTGCAGGATATTGACATCATTGCCATACAGATCAATCTCACGCAGTATATCCTCCAGGAAAATACGGATATTATCCTGATCCATAAAGTCGCCGATACCCTCCTGCCGTATGCCCGACACTACGGTCTTTTCCGATTCAGGCGAGTGTCTGTAATGGACCGATGCAGATTTTTCACGCGAATTAAGATTCAATATGGGGCGTCCGGATATTTCCGAGGTATCTACATACTCTTTAAGAAAGCCATACCGCTTGAGCATGACATTTTTGGTGCTCTCAGGGTTAAAATTGTCAAAGGCAAGTGTTATACGCTCATATTGGTCGTAATTATAGTAGGGATTACGGCGCGGATCAGTCTTAGGACCGGCATCGGCAATACGATGCATGAACTCCACGGCCGGATTGTTGCGCTTGCTGTATTTCTCCTTACGCGGCTTGACCACAACCTCTCCAAGTGTCACGCCTGACGGAGTGAGATCCACCACGATATCAGTCACCACTCCCCGCTTCACAGGCATCTGCCTCGTAGTATAGCCCATAGCTGAAATCTGCATCAGGGAGAAGGGCTTGTCAGTGGTGATATCAAACACCCCGTTTTCATCAGCAAGTCCACCCCGATCGCTTCCCTTTAGGAAAATAGCTGCATAAGGCACGGGCTGATGACTTACCGAGTCACGTACCAGTCCGCGCAGCCTTGACTGCATAGGTGCAGCGGCATGACACACTGACACTATCAGCATCAGCATAAATAAGGCGGTCCAACGCTTATTCGCCGACCTCTTCATCGGCAGATGCAGTTCCATTGGAGCCTTCAGCTTCATCCCGCTCGCGGTCATAAGCCTCGTAGGCCTCCACGATACGCTGTACAAGTGCATGTCGAACGATATCTTTCTTTCCGAACTCCACCTTTCCTATACCATTGACATTCTTCAGAACGCGCAGAGCCTGAATAAGGCCTGAAGTTGTGGCACGCGGAAGGTCAATCTGTGTGGCATCGCCTGTTATGATCATCTTACCGTTCATGCCCAGACGTGTCAGGAACATCTTTATCTGATGAGTCGTGGTATTCTGTGCTTCATCAAGCACTATCACCGCATCGTTGAGGGTGCGTCCGCGCATGAAAGCCAGCGGAGCTATCTGGATGGCCTTGCTCTCCATATACTCTTTGAGCTTGGCTGCAGGCACCATATCCTCAAGAGCATCATACAGAGGCTGCAGATACGGATCAATCTTATCCTTCATATCGCCGGGAAGGAATCCGAGCTTCTCCCCTGCCTCAACAGCCGGACGCGACAGAATTATCTTGCGTACTTCGCGGTTTTTCAGCATCCTTACGGCAAGCGCTATCGCTATATATGTCTTACCTGTACCGGCCGGCCCAAGAGCAAATGTGAGGTCATTGCGGTTAAACTCCTCCACCAGACGCTGCTGATTAGGAGTACGGGCCGATATTGGCTTTCCGTTGACACCGAATATTATCACACCATCGCTCTTACGGTCGTGCGGTGCCTCTCCCCGCACAATATCAAGAATAACATCTTCGGTAAGACTGTTGTACTTCACGCAGTAAGCCTCCAGTTCATGGATTTTACGTTCGAATTCAGCCGTTTCGGCTTCATCGCCCATGACTTTTATCACAGAGCCGCGAGCCGCCACCCTGAGTTTTGGAAACATATTGCGTATCAGCTGCATATTGCTGTTGTTCACCCCGTAGAAACTTGCAGGGTCAGCGTTTTCAAGAATAACTATGCGTTCTATCATATTTTGTTTAACGAGGCTTTTATAATGTTATTGCCTTTTTGTACTTTTGTGTACCAACTCTTAGACACACTCTGTTAGTATATGGCTAAAGAAATTGAACGTAAATTTCTCGTGATTAGTTCGTCATACCGGGCTCTTGCTTCATCATCGTTCCGCATCCGTCAGGGGTATCTCAGCACCAATCCCGCATCAACGGTAAGAGTCCGCACCAAAGGTGACCATGGCTACATTACCGTAAAAGGTATTACCTCCGGAGCCACACGCAATGAATGGGAATACGAAATTCCGCTGAAGGATGCCGAAGAGATGCTGAAACTGACGGAGGAAGGCACTGTCATTGACAAGACTCGCTTCATAGTGGGCCGCTGGGAAGTCGACGAATTCCACGGCCATCTTGATGGCCTTGTTGTGGCTGAAATCGAGCTCACGGATGAAAATGAATCATTCGGGCTCCCCGACTTCATAGGCCGCGAGGTAACAGGCGATGCCCGATACTACAATTCTGTCTTAGCTGCCAACGGACGACCCTGACATCAGAATTTACGACTCAGACGCACTACATTCTCCACATGATGCGTGTGCGGGAACATGTCCACCGGCTGTATCTCCTCCACCTTGTATTTTTCATCAAGCATCGACAGGTCGCGGGCCTGTGTGGCAGGATTGCAGCTCACATATACTATGCGCCGAGGCTCTGCATTGAGGATAACCTTTATCACATCATCATGCATTCCGGCACGTGGCGGATCGATAATCATCACATCCGGACGTCCATACTGCGCTATGAATTCATCGGTGAGCACATCCTTCATGTCGCCGGCAAAGAAGCGGGTGTTGTTGATGCCGTTGACTTCCGAATTGATCTTCGCATCCTCTATTGCTTCCGGAACATACTCGATACCTATCACCTCACGTGCTCCTGACGATACGAAATTGGCTATCGTACCGGTGCCGGTGTACAGGTCGTACACAAGCTCATCGCCGGTCAGTGCCGCGAACTTACGGGCCACTTTGTACAGCTCATATGCCTGACGCGAATTGGTCTGATAGAATGACTTCGGGCCTATGCGGAACCGCAGGCCTTCCATATCCTCCTCTATATAAGGCTTGCCTTTGAAGCACACCACCGTCTGGTCACCGATAGTGTCATTAGCCTTAAGATTCACCACATACTGAAGCGAGGTTATCTCCGGGAATTCCGCAGCAACGGCTTCCATAAGCTCCGCGATATTCTCAGGCTCGTCAGCGCCGAACACCATGACAGCCATGATCTCTCCGGTAGATGCTATGCGCACCATCAGCGTACGCAGCAATCCCATCTGGGCTTTCAAATCAAAGAAAGTATAACCTTTTGACTTCGCATGGCTTTTGATGAATTTACGCAACCGGTTGGAAAAATCATCCTGCAGATGACAGCGGTCAATGTCAAGCACCTTGTCAAATGCTCCTGGGATATGGAATCCGGCGGCATCACGGTCGGGAAATTCCTCGCCACTGCGCAGCTGATCGAAAGTGAGCCACATACGGTTGGAGAACGTGTACTCCATCTTATTGCGGTACTCCCATATCTGCTCCGACCCGAGGATAGGGTTGATTTCCGGAATGGGCACTTTGGCTATACGCTGCATGGCATCAGCCACCTGCTGCTGCTTGCACTCAAGCTGGTAGCTGTAAGGCAGATGCTGCCAGCGGCAACCGCCACATACTGTAAAGTGCGAACATACAGGTTCGCATCTCAAAGCTGACGGCTGCTTCATATCCACGATATGCCCCTCGGCATAACTCTTACGCTTGCGGTCAATCTTGACATCTACAATATCTCCAGGCGCGCCAAAAGGGATAAACACCACCATGTCATTGACACGGGCAACACTCTTACCCTCGGCAGCCACACCGGTAATCTCGACATCTTCCAATACAGGAAGTTCCTTACGTTTTCTTGCCATATGAATCAAAATTGCGGCAAAGTTAACTCAAAAAATCCTTTTACAGAAAAAGCGGCCTAATTATTCCAAAATATTCCGATAATAATATAAAAAGGCGCTAAAAAACCGTGAAAATGTTTCGTGGTATGGATTAAATATTTAATTTTGCAGTACTCTCCCATGAAAACACGCCGAAGCCGGCACATTTTGTCCCGGCAGGCAGTAAAAACATTAATCAGAATTCAATCAATTTTACCTCATATTAATTATAAATTTAACCAACTGATGAAAAGAGTCTACACGTTTGGAGACGGAAAAGCCGAAGGCAATGCCTCGATGCGTAATCTCCTTGGTGGTAAAGGCGCTAACCTCGCCGAAATGAACCTGTTGGGAATGCCCGTACCTCCGGGATTCACCATCACTACCGAAGTTTGCACCGAATACACACAGTATGGCCGCGACGAAGTGGTGAAGCGCATCAAGAAAGAAGTTGAAGATGCCATCGCTCACGTAGAGCAGCTTACCGGCAAGAAATTTGACGATGCAGCCAATCCCCTCCTCGTATCTGTACGTTCTGGAGCCCGCGCTTCTATGCCCGGCATGATGGACACCGTGCTCAACCTCGGTATGAACGATGCTACCGTCGCTTCACTCGCTGAAAAGAGCGGCAACCCCCGTTTTGCATGGGACAGCTACCGTCGATTCGTGCAGATGTACGGCGACGTTGTGCTTGGCATGAAGCCCAAGAGCAAAACTGACATCGATCCCTTCGAGGAAATCATGGAGAAAGTCAAGGAAGAAAAGGGTGTTAAGCTCGACACCGAACTTGACGTTGAGGATCTCAAGAACCTCGTCAAGCTCTTCAAGGCTGCTGTGAAGGACTTCACTGGCAAGGACTTCCCCGACAGCGCCTGGGAACAGCTCTGGGGCGGCATCTGCGCTGTATTTGACAGCTGGATGAACGAACGCGCCATCCTCTACCGCCGAATGAACCAGATACCCGAAGAATGGGGTACCGCCGTTAACGTTCAGGCAATGGTATATGGCAACATGGGTGAAAACTCAGCTACCGGTGTGGCATTCAGCCGCGACGCTGCCACCGGCGAAAACATATTCAACGGCGAATACCTCATCAACGCTCAGGGCGAAGACGTGGTAGCCGGCATCCGCACACCTCAGCAGATCACCATCGAAGGTTCACGCCGTTGGGCTGCCCTTCAGGGTATCAGCGAAGAGGAACGCAAGGAAAAATATCCTTCACTCGAAGAGTCAATGCCTGACTGCGCCAACGAACTGTTCCGCATCGCTGACCGCCTTGAGGACTACTACAAGGACATGCAGGACATGGAATTCACCATTCAGGACGGTAAGCTCTGGATGCTTCAGACTCGTAACGGCAAGCGCACAGGCGCCGCTATGGTCAAGATAGCCATGGACCTTCTCCGTGCAGGTGAGATCGACGAAAAGACAGTGCTCATGCGCATGGAGCCCCAGAAGCTCGACGAACTTCTCCACCCCGTATTTGACAAGAGCGCCCTCAAGCGTGCCAACGTAGTGGCCAAAGGTCTTCCCGCATCACCTGGTGCCGCAGCAGGTCAGATAGTATTCGCTGCTGACGAAGCTGAAGCATGGGCTGAAAAGAAGAAGAAAGTAGTTCTTGTCCGCATCGAAACCTCTCCCGAGGACCTTCGCGGTATGGCAGTGGCTCAGGGTATCCTCACCATGCGTGGCGGTATGACCTCACATGCAGCCGTTGTTGCCCGCGGTATGGGTAAGTGCTGTGTATCAGGCGCAGGCGAAATCCGCGTTGACTACAAGGCCAAGACTGTAGAAATGAACGGCAAGGTTTACAACGAAGGCGACTGGATCTCACTCAACGGCTCAACCGGTGAAGTATATGACGGTCAGGTTCCCACCGGCGAACCCGAACTCGGCGGCGACTTCGCTTCAATCATGAACCTCGCAGCTAAATATACCAAGACTCTCGTCCGCACCAACGCCGACTCACCCCGCGATGCCAAGCAGGCTCGCCACTTCGGCGCCCAGGGTATCGGTCTGTGCCGCACAGAACACATGTTCTTCGAAGGCGACCGCATCAAGGCCGTACGAGAAATGATTCTTGCCAGCGATGTTGAAGGCCGTCGCGTAGCTCTTGCCAAACTGCTTCCCATGCAGCGCGGCGACTTTGAAGGAATCTTCGAAGCCATGGACGGCTACGGCGTGACTATCCGTCTGCTCGATCCCCCGTTGCACGAATTCGTACCTCATCAGACAGCCACTCAGAAAGAGCTCGCCACAGAAATGGGCCTCACTCTTGAAGAGGTGAAAGCTAAGGTTGACAGCCTCGAAGAATTCAACCCCATGCTCGGTCACCGTGGTTGCCGTCTGGGTATCACATATCCCGAAATCACCGAAATGCAGACACGTGCCATCATCGAAGCAGCTCTCGCTGTCAAGGAACGTGGCATCGATGTTCATCCCGAAATCATGATACCCCTCGTAGGTTCACTCAAAGAAATCCAGAACCAGGCCGATGTTATCAACATCACCGCTGCCAAAGTATTTGAGGAAAAAGGCGAAAGCGTACCCTACAAGGTTGGTACAATGATCGAAGTGCCCCGCGCAGCTCTCGTTGCCAACGAAATCGCTACCGTGGCTGACTTCTTCTCATTCGGTACAAACGACCTCACTCAGATGACATTCGGATTCTCACGTGACGACGCTCCCAAGTTCCTCAAGTTCTACAAGGAACACGGCATCATCAAGACTGATCCCTTCGAAGTACTTGACCAGGAAGGTGTAGGTCAGCTCGTGAAGATGGGTGTTGAAAAAGGACGTGCCACCAAGCCCGAACTCAAGGTAGGTATCTGCGGCGAACATGGCGGCGAACCCTCTTCAGTTAAGTTCTGCGCTAAGCTCGGCATGAACTACGTAAGCTGCTCACCCTTCCGTGTGCCCATCGCCCGCGTAGCTGCGGCGCAGGCTGCCATCGAAGAATAAGGCATAACTTAACATTGACAGACAATTAGGCTGTAATGCTCCGATAAAAAGGGCGTTACAGCCTATTGTATTCTTGGGAGATTCGTTCACTTGGCATCACTTTGTGTAGCCAATTGCGCGAAAAAGTGTACAGAATGTTGTACACTTTTCTTGTGGGTGTGTACAGCTGTGTACAGATGGGTGTACAACTCGCAATCGTCAGTGGCTACGCAAGATACATTTTTTGAGACGAAAAAATAATAACAATCAATCGGAACACGGAAGTCACCGGGCCACGCAGTGGCTCGCTTTTGACCGAAGAAAATGAACAATCCAAAAGAAATGGCAACATTCAAAGCAACTGTGCGCGGTGAGCGCAAGGATGGCTTTTATCCTATGTATATACGCGTGTCAATAATGATAACCTCCTCGGAATTGACAAGGATATTGTTGCTGCCCTATTTCATATTTGAGCAACGCGCGGTTAGTCAATAGCAAAAGCACGATGGGGATACCGCAACTCCATATCTCACCATTCTAATTCATGTGTGATCCTTTTCTTTCTTAACTTTTTATTGACTTTATTTCCAAGTGTAGGGTTCTGCTGAACGAATTTAAGGAAATCCATGCGAGAGGTAATAGTTGGATGATCAGAATACTCATCATAAAGTTGGTCATAGGTTGATCCTAAAATACGTAATCCATTTATGAATTCTTCACCAGAGCCGAGCAAATTCTCAATAAACCTGAACGCAATTAGGTCTGCTTCATATTCTTGCTCACGAGAGAAAGCGAATGTATGCTTGAGAGTCGAAACTTTAACCTCATTATCGAGATTAGCTATAGCATCATAATAGGGCGTATTGTCATAATATTGGCCTGTCATACCTGCGGTATAAGCATTTGCTCCGGCAGCTAAACCATTAAGCCCCGCCGCAATACCAGCAAGAAGTTCATTTTTACGACGCTCCTTAGCCTCGGCATAAAAACTTCGAATATGATGAAGTAAAACTCCATGTGCATATTCGTGGGCTACATACCCCATCAGCACTTCGTAGGTTACTCCTTTTTTAAGCATTAGTGCAGATGTCAGGCACATAGCGAAACCATTTTCAGTAAGTCTGGTATAAGCATTAACTTCATCAGAGTGGATAACATGTAAAGAACATTCCAATGGAAGTTCATTAATACCCATATTAATGAGCATGGTATCGCAGAATCCTTGCATGTCTTCAATGACAGACTCATCATATTGTGGATAAAACCGAGGTAGTTGAGCTGTTTTTTTCAAAGCTTCTTTTTCAGCACCTTTATTCTTTTTCATATCAATGCCAAATTTCAGTAATGATTCATTGCCGTCAAGAACAGCGTTCCAAAAAATTACAGGATTATTAGGTATGACTGATTTAGCCGAATCAGCAACGTCATATTTTTCTATAAGTTTTTTATATTCTTTGTCAAAACTACCGGCTTGTACTACAAATACGCAAAGAATAAATAATAAAACGAAGTGTAATTGTTTCATGGTTAATCTCAATAGTTAAGGTTGTTTATAAATTTCCACATTTCTCATATTCCACTATATAACGCCCAATCAGCCTGTTCCTGATCGTTGCAAATCGGTTAACTGCATTAACCACCGAAGTCTGCAATGCGGAATGAATGAGTGAAATCCTATTAAGGATTGCCTCAATTAGAGCGAGCAGAAGCATCGGTGATACTGCGAGGCAACGGAGTCTATGCTTGACAGATTTCATTGATACTACTCCTTGGATATAGAGTTTTGGTGACTTCGGGCTATTTCAATAGAACGGGTCAGTTTGTCCGCGAACCATTTCTTTTCGGGAAGTTCGGTAAGATACTGAGCGACCTTGATATTGTCCTCGCCGAGCATCATCAGTTCGATATGTTCGGTGTTGCCCTCGGAGCAAAGGAGTAAACCGATGGGCGTATTTTCGTGAGGTTGCTTTTCGTATCGTTCAAGATACTTGAGATAAAGCTCCATTTGACCTTTGTACTCGGGTTTGAACTTTCCGAGTTTAAGGTCAATAGCAATTAGCCTATTGAGTTTGCGATGATAAAACAGCAGGTCAATATAATAATCTGTGCCGTCTATGCTTATTCGCTTTTGGCGTTCCAAGAAAGCGAACCCGTTACCAAGTTCAAGAATAAACTGCTCTAATTGAGCAACTATCGCCACTTCAAGGTCTCTTTCGGAGTAGAATCCTCGCAAACCAAGAAAGTCCACAATGTATGAACTTTTTAGCATAACATCCGGATTAGCGGTTGGATTTGGAGCCTTGAGAGCAGCTACGATGTGATCTTCGGGCTTTGCCGCTACAAGGCTACGCTCATAATCCATAGCATCTTCGCGTCTGCGGAGTTCACGCAGACTCCAATGGTTGTGTGCCGACATTTGCTGATAATATAAACGCTTGGTGGCATCTTCGATGGTAGCTAATTCGATGAAATGACTCCATGACAATGTTTGTGACAGTGTCGCAAACATTTCCGAATTGAAAGTATTTGCCACCTTAACCATGCGCGTTAGAGCCGAATAGGTATAGCCTCTGCCATATTCAGCGGTTAATCTTTGCGACAGTGTCGCAAGAATTGATTTACCGTAATTGTCATACGCTTTATATCCTATTTCACGCGAGATATGTTTGCCAATAGCATAGTTGAGCAAACATAATGCTGTATTAACCGTTACTGCAACCGAGGCGCGAGATTGGTCTATCAGATTCTTTATAGAGGTGTAGAGGCTATTGACCTCATCGCCTATATTATCGTGAGAGAGTCTTGTTTCCACGAGAAATTTCTTTTATTACGATTGCAAAATTAGCGAAAACCTTTGAGATTTATACTATAATACTACACTCATAGACAGCAAGAAAGAATCGTGGTATGGGAATTTTTCGTGTCGGGCCTATCGGCTTGCCACTTTCTCAGAAAGAGTCCTCGTCCTGCTTCGTAGCCACAACCTTGCGCTACAAAATTCACGTAGGCGAGTGGCTGCAACAGCTCGCGCACTGAAATCATAGTAGCCCAGGTGACCTGCCCGCATACTTGGCTTCACTTTGTGCAGCCAAATGCGCAGCAAAATGTACAAATATTTTACACTTTTTGCGAGGCAGTTTTACACCTGTTTTACACCAAAAATTAATATCTGTTTAAGATAATATGATTGCTTTAGGATTGTATAAAATACTTATCTTTGCAGATATAGTAATAATCTACACAATGTGCAATATGGAATATCCACCTCTACCCCCTGTAAGAAAACCGTCATCTGTTATGTCATGGCTTGGTTTTGGAATATCATTAGCTTTGCTATGCGTAATATGGATTGTCAACATTGTAGTATTTTCACATATTGAAGAAAGTGACTCAGACATGTTTTCATTGTATATGTTCCTCTTCCTTGTTGGACCTTTTCTTGGGTTGCTTGGATTTATTTTCTCTATAGTAGGACTTGTACAAGCCTCACGTAATTTCACACCTAAATGGATGGGGGTATGTGGAATTATATTCTGTTGTCTAAGTGTTGTAAGTTTTTTTGTCCCCATGATTACAGCCGAAGTAATAGAGAGTAGAGCAATTGATGTAGATATTCCTGAATCTGTTCTTACTGAAGATGGAGCAGTCGTCAAGGATGATGTTATTTTGAAAATCACTCGCTATGGTGATATTAAATGTTACGATAACCGAAGCGGCAAAGACTCTGCTCCCGTCACCTTAAGTGCATATAGCGGCCTTAAGCACGAATTATCTACCTGGATGCAAATGAAAGGGATTGATGGAGCGACAGCTACAATAGTCATTGTTTCAGGACCTGACACAGATTATTCCAATGTAGTCCGAGTTATAGATACTCTTAAGGAAATGAACATAAAGAAGTTCAGGACGAAAACCTATTCAAAATAATCCGTGCTAACGCTGTCCGTTATATATGACCTACGAAAGCTTTGTGGCATATAGTTGTATCGCGATAATTATTATAGCGACTATAGCTTTTTTCAGGTGGATAGATAAAGGGAACAGGGATGCAAAGAAACGCCGCGCTGAATTTGAAAAACGCCGTAATGTTCGTGACAAGTGATACGCCGCAGTATATTACCATCATGCCGCTATATATTAGCAATTGGCTTTTGTTGAATAAAAAATTAAAATTACAACGATACAAATAATCATGAAAAAGATCCTTTTCTTAGCTTTAACTCTAATTGCTCCTTCAGTTGCTCTTATTTCTTGCATTGGTTCCTCCAATCCAGTTCAAGATATGGCTGACAAATATCACTCAGAAGAGATTTCTACTGATAGCATGTTGAAATTTGTTTCAGATTCGGTAAATATTGAGGCCGTTCTTGAATGGGCTAATAAGAATATCGAAAAAGATGATTTAGCGGCCTATATACTTGGACGTAATTATAAATTTGGATTCGGTGTTGAACGAAATCCATTAAAATCGATATTCTATTATCGTAAGGCAGTTGAAAATGGAAATATCAACGCAATGCTTGGATTAGGTCAATTATATGCCAGTTATCCTGGTCATGAGAATTTGGATTCGGCAAAAATATTATTTACCAAGGCTGCTGAAAAAGGAGATGGAAGTGGATATTATTGGCTATCTCAATTACTTGTAACGGAGAGCATGAATAATGGTTCTCCATTAGACACTACTGCAGTTATGTCTTTAGTTGAAAAGGGCATGAAACTCAATGATCCAATGTGTATGGGTGTAGTTGCGTCATCTTATTATACTGGACTGGGGGCTATACAAAATAAGAAAAAGGCTTTTGAAATTCTAAGTCTTGCACCAGAAGACAAACTCGTACCACAATCATTGAATATCCTTGGAGAAATGTATGAACTCGGAGAGGTTGTACCGCAAAATTTTAATTCTGCGTTCCACTATTATAAAAAATCCGCAAATATGGGTGATACATTTGCACAATGCAAACTCGGGAATTTTTATGCTGCGGGACAAGGGATTGAAAAGAATGATTCTCTTGCATTTTTAGAATATCAAAAGGCTGCTAATGCTGGAAATTCATGGGCTATGCGATGTGTTGGTTATAGTTACTTGACTGGAACAGGCATTAAAGAAGATCGATACTCCGGTAATCAGTGGTTGTCAAATGCAGCAAAACACGGTGATGATATTGCCATTGATTATTGCAAACGTAATAATATCGAATACAAATAAACCCATCCTAGAAGCTGCACCAATGAAAGAAGGTGGACAAGATCGGGGCTGATGTTGAGTGGAGCTTTATTCCTATCTTACAATCGTACTCGAATAAATTACAACAGTCGCACGGAAACTTACCGCACAGTACTGCCGCGCTATTTTATGCTGCATGTGCAGTGGCGCTTCAGCCATACGCCACGTGCACGGCATAAATGATTTCAGCTACGTGGCAGGCGGGCCATGGCTATCTCATAGACATTCAGGGAGGTGATCACTGACACTCCGGCAAGCAGAATGTACCCCAGGACGTGCGGCACCTCGTCCAGTGATACGCCATCGTATAAAGGCAGTGAGATATCGATATCAGCCATCCATGCACTTATCAGCGGGAATGCCAAGGTGCAAACAACTCCAACTATGAATCCGGCAAGCGCGGCTATGGCTATGGCCATACGGCTGCGCTTACGCATAGAACGGTGATACTGCTTTGCCAGTTCTACGGCATCCATTTTCTGCTGCAGACGGTCAAGAAACATGAAATCCGAAGATAGCTCGGGGTCAAATCCTTTGAACAGGTCTTTAATTTTATCGTCATCCATAGATAATACGTCTTTTCTTTTCATTTACTGAGGTGATAACATTCCGCGCAGATGATTCCGCCCGCGAAACAGATGTTGCTTCACGGCATCCTGCGTCAGCTCCTGAATAGCTGCGATTTCCTTAATCGAGTAGCCTTCCATATAGAAGAGCAACACCGACATGCGCTCCTTATCCGGCAGACGGTTGAGAGCGCCATATAGAGCCTGATAGCGGAAAGATGCGTCCGTGGCGTCACCCGAGGTCATATCACGCACCTCTTCATAACCGGCGAATTGCTTTTCGGAACGCTTATGATTGATGAACGTAGTGTAGCCTATCCGGAATATCCATGACTTAAACTTCTCAGGCTCCCGCATGCTCTCACATGACAGGAATGCCTTTATATATGCTTCCTGAGCTATATCGTCGGCAAGTCCGGTATCACCGCAGCAGAGGGCCACAAGAAAGCGCCTGAACGCCCTCTGCGTACCCTCTACGTATGAAGTGAACTGCTCCCGTGTCATCGGCTTATTTCCCTTCAGTATTCTTCAGCTGCTTGCGGGTCACTAAGTAGACTATAAGATAGCTTATGCCTACAGCTATAGATGCGCTACCAAATACAAACGGTACTGACACCGGATCTGAGTTAAATGGAGTTCCGTTAATAAGATTGAACAGTCCTACGATAATAAGTCCGAGTCCTACCAGAGAGAAGATACATCCACGCAACAGACGGAGGCTGAGAACCTCATGAGGCGTATTATTCGTCTTTTTCAACGACTCGACAAGCTTATCGGCGTCAACATTGTTGTTTGCCTCGATAGCCTTGATTATTATCTGGGTGCGCTTGTTGTCACCATTCATTTTAGTCAGTGCCACTATGAGAACTATTGCTATAGGCAGCACCATACAGACTGCGATGGGTACTAATACATTTGACATTTTAGATTCGTTTTTATTATGATTAATTATTTCCTTTTTGAGACATCTCGTATATATGACACACCCCGTTTGCAAAAGGTGACATCCCTATCAAAAAATTTTGCCACAAATTTAGCCATTCTTTTCATTGAAATAACGTAAATTTGTGAAAATAATAGCATTACCCCAATTATGAATTATCAGGAATTAAATTCATTTGAGCATCTGCTTCTGGCCGACCGGTCGGTACGCAGATTCAAATCAGATATTGAGATAACACGTGAACTGCTCGAACGTCTTGTAGGGCTGACGCGCTACTGCGCCTCGGGACGCAATCTGCAGCCGTTGCGGTACAGGATTGTCGACTGTCCGAAAGAGAAAGACGCTATATTCCCGCTTCTAAAGTGGGCCGGATATTATACGGAATGGGACGGTCCGGAGCTGTCACAGCGCCCTGCCGCCTATCTCATACAGTGCCTTGACACTGACCTTACAGAGAGCTGTCTATGCGATGACGGACTGAACCTGCAGGCCATCACTCTCGGAGCCACCGCCCTCGGACTTGGAGCCTGCATAATAAAAGCATTCAACGCTCCGGCGCTGGCGGAGGTCCTCGACCTACCCGAACAGTTGAAACCACTATATGTACTGGCCTTAGGCGTGCCTGCCGAGGAAACGAAGATAGTGCCCATGACGGATGGCGATTACAAGTATTTCCGCGATGAAGCCGATGCTCAGTGCGTGCCGAAGCGCAGCCTTGAAGAACTGATTATTAAATAAATGACCACACTCACCACATATGGAAAAACCGGAACTTAACGAACACAACAAACAGGAATATCCGCCCATGCACTCGGCCGAACACCTGCTTAACGGAGAGATGGCCCGCCGGTTCGGCTGCGGACGTGCATTCAGCGCCCATATCGAACGCAAGAAATCAAAGCTCGACTATCACCTCCCCTCACCGCTCACAGCTGAAGAACTGAAATCGCTGGAAGAGTATATAAACAGCGCTATTGATGCCGATGCAGAAGTGACGGAGGAATATATCTCCCAGCAGGAAGCCATGACACGCTTCGACATGAGCCGTCTTCCGGACAACGCTACCGATACAGTGCGCGTGGTACACATAGGCGATTACGACCAGTGCCTCTGCGCAGGGCTGCATGTGAACCGCACCTCTGAGATAGGACGGTTCCGCATATCCAGTTCACGCTATCAGGATGGCGTGCAGCGCATAGTGTTCAAACTTGACGAGCCAAAAATATAATAGCTACCTTACTCTATGTGGCATCAGATAGAACTTACCCTCAGAGCCAGACCAAACGGATTTCATTTAGTCACGGCCGAAATTCTGCGCCAGCTACCGCCTCTTCCCTCCGTAGGGCTGTTGAATCTGTTCATAAAGCATACCTCGGCGGCTCTGTCAATCAATGAAAATGCCGACCCGGATGTACGCACTGACCTGAAAAGCATATTTGACCGTATGGTGAAAGAGCGTGAGCCATATTACCGGCACACCATGGAGGGCGATGACGACATGCCGGCACATGCCAAGGCTTCAATCATAGGCAACTCCCTGACAATCCCTATCACGGATGGACGCCTCAATCTCGGCGTATGGCAGGGTATATATCTGTGTGAGTTCCGAAATTATGGTGGCCCTCGGAAAATAGTGGCTACTGTTTCCGGCGAATGATTGAATCGCCACCACACGCATGTAAACATTTATTAACACTCACATACAGATTTCTGACACTACCCGCTCGCTACCTTTGTATTGACCATATAAACAAGTCCCGTCATGGAGCCATCACGTCAATACATAGCTATCGACCTGAAATCGTTCTACGCATCCGTAGAGTGTGTGGAGCGCGGACTCGACCCTCTTGACGCATGCCTTGTTGTAGCCGATGCAAGCCGTACGGCCAAGACCATCTGTCTTGCCGTGACGCCGGCGCTGAAAGCCATGGGCATCAGCGGACGTCCCCGTCTGTTCGAAGTGGCCGCACAGATCAGGGAGGTCAATAGCCGGCGTGGACGGATGGGAATGTCAACATCCGCCCGCATGCTGGCCGATAGGCCGGACTTGGCTGTCGACTATATTGTGGCACCACCGCGCATGGCCCTTTACATACAATATTCCATACGCATCTACGAAATATACATGCGGTATGTGGCTCCGGAGGATATCCACGTCTATTCGATAGACGAGGTGTTCATTGACATCACCCCATATCTGTCTACCTACCGGAAGTCAGCACATGACATTACCCGAGGCATAATACAGGAGATTATGACGGAAACCGGCATTACAGCCACAGCCGGCATAGGGACCAATCTGTATCTGTGCAAAGTGGCCATGGATATCGAGGCCAAGAAAAAGAAGGCTGACAAGGATGGCGTGCGCATAGCCGAGCTGGATGAAATGACCTACCGCCGCAATCTATGGGACCACACTCCCCTCACCGATTTCTGGCGTGTGGGGCACGGTATAGCCCGTCGGTTGGCGGCATACGGAATCCGTACAATGGGAGATATAGCCCGATGCTCGCTAAAGAATGAAGCGCTTCTCTACAGTATGTTCGGAGTCAATGCCGAGCTGCTTATTGACCATGCGTGGGGATGGGAACCGGTAACAATGGACCGTATAAAATCCTACCGCCCCGCGGCTCACTCCCTCAGCTCTGGCCAGGTACTCACATGCGGCTACACTCCGGAAAAAGCGCATGTTGTAGTACTTGAAATGATTGATTCGCTCGCGCTTGAGCTTGTTGACAAGGGACTTGTCACTGACAAGCTTACACTCACCATAGGGTATGACGTAAAATCGCTGGATGAGCCGGCTGTAAGAGAGGCTTATCATGGCCGCATCACCACTGACCATTACGGACGCCGAGTGCCGTTTCATGCACATGGAACCGCATCCATAGCCACCCGCACATCATCATCATCAATCCTGACGGAGCATATTGACAATCTGTTCAAGCGCATTGTCAACCCCAGCCTTCTTATCAGGCGCATCACCCTTACGGCATGCAATGTAATGTATGAATCTGACATTCCCCACCGGCCTCAAGCCATGCAGCTCGACCTATTCACTGACTATGACAAGCTACGTGCCCTACGCAGGGCTGAGGCTGAAAGACTGTCGCGCGAGCGAAACCGGCAGAGAGCAATACTCAGCATCAAAAAGAAATTCGGTAAGAATGCCATTCTGCGCGGACTCAACTACGCGGAAGGAGCCACACAGAAAGAACGCAACATGCAGATAGGAGGACACCATGAATAAGTATGACGATATAATAAATCTGCCCCACCACGTATCTTCTACACGTCGGGCTATGTCAATGTCAGGCAGGGCAGCTCAGTTTGCTCCGTTTGCGGCCCTCACCGGCTATGAGGAAGCGGTCAATGAATCGGCTCGTGCAGCGATGACCCGGCAGGACCCAAGTCTGCAGGAATTCCACGACCAGATATGATGCCACATCCCTGATATCTGAAAAACACACAAAGCCCCAAAAGGTCAAATGGCCTCCGATACTGAATCGGAGGCCATTTGGCTTTGCAGCTAAAAATAAAAGCTTATTATTTACCGGCGATAGAGTCGCTCACGGTCAGACGAAGACGACCTTTTGCACGACGGCGAGCCAGAACTTTGCGGCCATCAGCGGTAGACATTCTTTCACGGAAGCCGTGCTTGTTAACTCTTTTGCGGTTGGAGGGTTGAAATGTTCTTTTCATTGCCTTATTTATTTTATTTCGTTTATATTCACAATTCGAGCTGCAAATTTACACAATTATTTTAATCTCTGCAAGTTCACGACATTAATTTTCTGCCAAGATTTTGATGGATTCCATGCACGCACGCGAATTATGGTAGGGACATTTCCAGAAGCCGGCCTTATCCTCCTTACGGTTCACGCTTCCATCGGGAAGAATACTCCAGTACCATTCGCCATTTTCATCCACAAGATTGGTACGGATATAATCCCATGTCTGTGCAGCCTTTTCAAGATATTCCTGCTGTCCATGCAACTTATACATATACAGCTGTCCTACAAGAGCTTCAGCCTGCACCCACCAATGTTTTTCATTATCGTAGCGTCCGTCGGCATGACGTTCATATACCATTGAGCCGTCATGACATCTTCCGGCCATGGAAGCCTCGGCCACAGCTCGGGCAGCATCCTTTGTCTCGGCTATCAGATTCTCCTCGCCAATAGTAATTGCAGCTTCAAGCAGCAGCCACGACGCCTCTATGTCATGGCCATAGGATATTATGCCATCCTGCCTGCGCCAATCGTCATCAAAAAACAGGCCGAGATGCCAAGTGGATCGGTCAATGATACGGTCCAGGAATACACGGAGTATGTACCGTGTGGCCTCACGCACACGCTCATTTCCTCCGGCACGCAACAGTGCGGAATATGCCTCAAGAATGTGCAGATGCGTGTTCATGGTCTTTGAGAAATTGGCATCCTTGTCGCTGAGCCTCATATCGTCAATCGGAGTCCAGTCACGACGTGTAGCCTCGATATATCCTACCTTATCATTATCACGGCTGTGCCGCTCTATGGTGTCAAAAAGCTCCATAGCCAGCGCCAGGACCTCCTCACTGCCGCCAAGAGCGATGGAATACTCCGAAAGTCCATAAATGACAAACGCTATGGCATAGAACTGCTTCCGGGTATCGGCCGGAGTACCGTCGGCATTGACCGACCAATATACTCCGCCATATTCAGAATCAATAAAATGCTCCTTTATATATTCATATGCTCTACGGGCCATGTCGAGATACCGGCTGCAGCCGGTGGCATTATACGCCGCCGAGAATGTCCATAGGATACGCCCGTTAAGTATGGCACCCTTCTCTGCATCGGGGACAAGAGCGTCATACCCGTCGCGGCGTCCGTAGAATCCACCCTCCGCTGTATCGACCATACGGTCCATCCAATAAGGGAGTATATTATTCTTCATATTGGCAAGGAGCTCTGAAGAGAGCTCCTTGCATGTTTCGTGTTCTGTAATCATGAATTTGTATTTGCAAAATCAGTCATTTCATCGGCCTCAGGCGAATTGCCGCCCGAGAGTGGCATGCGCCGCTGTCTGAGCTCCGTCACTATCGCATCGACACGCTCCGTAGTAAGCGGATAGAATGACACTACCGCTATGGCTATTACCGATACTGCAGCCGGGATGAAAGTCATAAGCATCCACAGGCAGGTTATGGCCCCTTCAGGCTGCGCTATACTGCCCGCCACTTCAGTGCCGCCGGTTACATATCCGCATGCTTCAAGCAGCCATAGGACAGCCGCTCCTCCAATGGCACCACCGAATTTCTGAGCCATGGATGACGATGAGAATATCAATCCGGTAGAGGCCGTATTGTTCTTCAGCTCGGAATAGTCCGACACGTCAGCATACATTGACCATACCAACGGCGACATGATACCCGTAAGCACCGATATCAGTATCTGCAGAAGCAGCATCCACCAATATCCGGCAGGCGATACCGGAACAAAGAAGAACAGCACACTGAACACTACCAGCAGTGCATTGACGCAGATAAAGGTAGTCTTCTTGCCGAATCGTCCCGCAATAGGAACTGTCATTGCCACTCCGGCCATATTGGCAACCTCGCCGATACTGAGGAACAGGCCGGAATAGAACAGGAAAGCGATGGAGAAGAAATAGATATTGGCATCGCCCCCTATCACATCGGCAAAGAAATAGGCTACCGTAGCCCCACGTACTGTGCAGAACATATTGAAGCTCAGGGCTGCCCCGATCAGAAGCCACCAGGGCTTGTTGCTCAGCAACGAACGGAAGTCCTTGCCTATGCTTACCGTCGACTCTGTGCGCAGATGCTCACGCGTAAGCTTGAAGCAGAGCAGGAACAGAATGAAACATGCCGTGGCAATCACAATCATGGCAAATTGCCAGCTTGTGGCAGGCGACATGCCGAAACTGTCGGCAAACATACCGCAAAGCGGCTCCCACAGCGCCAATGCTATGAATGAACCGCCATAGGCAAAAAACATTCGGAATGATGAAAATACGGTCTTTTCTTTCGAGCTTTCACTCACCACACCCAGCATGGCTCCATAAGGGACATTGATGCCGGTGTAGACTGTCATCATGAGGATATATGTGACATATGCCCATATAAGCTTGGCCCCATAAGCCCAGTCAGGAGTGGTGAACAGCAATATACCGCAGATGGAGAATGGCGCCGCCATAATCATCAGATAAGGACGGTATTTACCCCAGCGGGTATTTGTGCGGTCGGCCAGAATACCCATCATGGGGTCAGAGACTGCATCCCATATACGGGTGACAAGCACAAGCACTCCTGCATCAATCAGCGACAGGCCGAAGATGTTTGAATAAAAGAACGGGAGGTAGTAACTGAATATTTTCCAGAACATTGACGATGACATATCGCCAAACCCGTAACCGATTTTTTCCGAAAGTTTTGCCATGGATCAGATATGATGAATGATTATCCTAAGTAATCAAGATTTGAATCAATAAGCCTGTTTATTGACTTGACTGATTCTCCGGAGGTAAGACGGTCAACCGGAGTATTCATGCAGTAGTCCACCAGACGTTCCACAGTCGAAGTAGCCACATGCATGCGTGTGTCCGATGACGCATAGTAGATGTAGACCGTACCATCCTCATCGGCAATCCAGCCATTGGAGAAGAGCACATTCATTACATCGCCCATATATTCACCACCTACGGGAGCCATGAAGTAGCCGCCGGGCGATGCTATCTCACGCCAGGGTTCGTCAAGGGCAGTCATGTAGAGATAGAGCACATAGCGCAGCCCCGATGCGCAGGCACGCACGCCATGGGCCAGATGAAGCCAGCCCTGAGGAGTCTTGATAGGATGGGGACCCTCGCCATTCTTAACCTCCTTGATGGTATGATATGCGCGGCTGTCAATGATACGCTCGTCGGTAATCACTGCATTGGTCATATCATCGACCAGAGCCCAGCCGATACCGCCACCTGAACCGGTGTCGATAAATCCATCCTGCGGACGAGTGTACAGCGCATACTTGCCGTCAACAAATTCCGGGTGAAGCACGACATTTCTCTGCTGGCTGCTGCACTTCAGGTCGGGCAGACGTTCCCAGTTGACCAGATCATGTGTGCGGGCAATTCCGCATGCAGCTGTGGCTGCCGACAGGTCGCCGGGCTTGGTTTCGTCATGACGCTCTGCACAGAACAGTCCGTAAATCCAGCCATCCTCATGCTGAGTCAATCGCATATCGTAGACATTGGTTGTCACAGGATCAGTCTCAGGCATTGTGATGGGGCGCTCCCAGAAGCGGAAATTATCTATACCGTTAGGGCTCTCAGCCACCGCAAAGAACGATTTCCTATCAGCACCCTCCACACGTACCACCAGCAGGTACTTGCCGTCAAGCTTTATGGCGCCGGAGTTGAGAGTAGCGTTAGCACCGATACGCTCCATAAAGAACGGATTGGTAGCCGGATTGTAGTCATATCGCCACATGGGGGGAACAGAATCGGCTGTAATAACCGGATTCTTGTATCGTGTATAAACTCCGTTGCCCTCTACAGGCTCGTTGCGCCGGCGTATAAGTTCTTCGTAGCGTGACTCAACGAGCGCCTTTCTAAATTCAAATTCAGTCATAATTAAGAGATTCTTCTACTTTTAGTCATATTAATAATTTACCATATCCTCAGCGAACAGGGTAATCGAATCAGCCCGGAATGCCTTGATGGATTCTTCATTAGGGCCACCCTTGAACGGGGCATAGAAATGTCCGGGCTTATCGTGAGCGTTACGCCACACCACGACATAAGCCACCGGATGCTGTTTCAGCAGCGGGAGCAGTACGCCGTCAAACCAGCCATCCATTGTCAGCCCTTCAAGGCCGGTTTCTGAAAATGCAGGTATCTTGCCATGTTCTTTAGCCAGACGGGTAACTATCTCAAGTCCACGTGAGGCATCGGTGACATAGCGGTCCTTTCCGTCAGCTCCACCGAAATGATATACATCGATACCCATTATATCCACCAGTTCATCGCCTGGATAACGCTCCATATACTGTGCATCGTCAGCCACGCGGTCAGGCGAATATGCATAGAGCACATTATCCACACCTTCGGCATCGAGCAGCTCACGTGTACGTTTCCACAGATCCTTGTACTGCTGAGGGGTGCATAACTTCTCACCCCACCAGAACCAGCTTCCGGTATGTTCATGCCATGGACGGAAAATGACTCCTATTTTATTCCCATCTCTATCTTTGAGCGAATTGAAGAACGCGGCCAGATTTTTCACCATGGCGTCATAGCGCTCACCAACAGCCTTGTCGGTCAGAATCTTTTCAACAATAGTGGTATCGCTAACCTGCCAGCTGTCGGCGCTGTCAACCGGATTGCGAAGATGCCAGCTGAAAGTGTTGACGCCTCCCCTGCCATGCTGTGCGGCAACCTCACGACGCATCAGGTCAAAGCTGACGCCATCGAGATTGGCACTGTCGGCAAACTCAATTCCGCCAAGATCCCAACTCATCACCGCAGGATAGTCGCCCGCAGTCTCAAGCATATCGGAACGTCCGCTCTCCCAAGCCCATGCATGGCCATACACGGGATCATCATGATGGCCCATCATCACCTTTCCGGATTGAGCTACAGAGTCAAGGCGCACCCGAAGAGCTTCGGCCGGGGCCAGCTCACCCTCAGTTGCCTGATTTGCAGAATTGCCGCTCGCGCACGATACGGCCATAAGCATACCTAATGACATGGCTGCTACAGATTTGATTATATTCATGTACTATTATATTTTACTGATTGCAAAAGTACTAAAAAAGTGATAAATTTGTCACACCTAACACAGTAACTTTATGAAGCGTTCACTTTTAATAACTATCCTTCTTTCCATATGCGTTCACATGGCGTGGTCCGAAAATACCGTCGTGAATATTTCCGATTTCGGAGTACGTCCCTCCGGCAGCAAGGATATGTCAGGCAAAATTGAAACTGCCCTCAACAAAATAGCTGACAAATATGGGAAGAAGAATATCACCATAGTCTTCGAGCCGGGAGTCTACAATCTTCATCCCGAAAAAGCACGCAAGGCTGAATACTTCATATCCAATCACGATCAGCCCAATCCAAAATCGGTAGGACTCAACCTCACAGGCTGGGAGAACCTTACGGTAAATGGCAACGGGGCTGAATTCATGTGCTATGGACGGATGCTTCCGGTGGCACTTGTCAACTCCTCGGGATGCACACTGGAGAATCTGAGCATCGATTTTGCCAATCCGCATATCGCTCAGGTCACCATCGAGCAGTCCACGGATGACGGTATCGTGTTCCGGCCGGAAAAGTGGGTGAAATGGCGGATTGCCAAGAAACACCGTTTTATAACATCCGGCGACGGCTGGGAACTCTGTCCGCGAAACGGCATAGCTTTTGAAAAGGATTCACGCCATATGGTGTTCAACACAAGCGACCTATGGTGCCCTGTCGACAGCGTTGTAAAACTGCCTGACGGCTCCATCAAAGCGCCGAAGTGGAAAGACTCGCGTCTGAAACCGGGGACCAAAGTAGTGCTCCGCACATGGGATCGTCCCGCACCCGGAATATTTCTGTCGCTGTCCGACAACACTACTCTGCGCGATATCAAAGTGCACTATGCCGAAGGTATGGGACTGCTTGCACAGATGTGCGACGGTGTGACTCTTACCCGGTTCAACGTATGCCTGCGTGGAGATGACGACCCTCGTTATTTCACCACCCAGGCCGACGCCACACATTTCTCAGGCTGCAAGGGACACATCGAGTCAACCGAAGGATTCTACGAAGGAATGATGGACGATGCCATAAACATCCACGGTACATATCTGAAAATCATCAGCCGTCAGAATGACAATACCGTTACCGGACGCTACATGCACCCGCAGGCCTATGGATTCTTCTGGGGCGAACCCGGCGATTCAGTACAGTTCATAGCCTCGGCAATAATGCAAAAAGAGGGTGACATAAATGTAATTGAATCAATAACTCCGGTTGACAAGCCCGAAATAACAGGCGCCAAAGAATTCCGCATATCTTTCCGCCACAAGCTCCCGGATTCAATAGGAGCATCGTCCCGGGCATACGGTATCGAAAACCTGACATGGAGCCCGACTGCATCGTTTACCCACAACAGAATCCGCAACAACCGTGCCCGCGGGACTCTGTTCTCCACACCTCGCCATACTGTGGTATCGGACAACGTATTTGACCATACCTCAGGGACAGCAATCCTGCTGTGCGGCGACTGCAACGGATGGTACGAAACTGGGGCCTGCCGTGATGTAGTCATCGAGCGAAACCACTTCATAAACTCGCTCACCAACCGGTTCCAGTTTACCGAAGCTGTAATATCGATATATCCCGAAATACCACGCCTTGACCAGCAGACAGAGTATTTCCACGGCGGCGACGATGTGCCCGGTATCGTGATTCGGGATAACACGTTTGAGACATTTGACCACCCCATTCTCTATGCCAAATCGATAAGCGGGCTCAAATTCCAACGCAACCGGATTATCACCAATTCAGATTATCCGGAATTTCATCCCAATAAGTTCACGTTCAAATTTCAGAAAGCAAAAAATATAGTAATCAGCGACAACAGCTTTGACCATCCTGATAATGTGAGTATCGATATCGAATGATTACAGGTTCAGAACCTCAACAATATCCATGCGCATTGTCATGGCAGGCATTGTGTCAGCGGAATCCGCTTATTGCGACAGATCAGAAGCGCACACCGAAAATCAGTGTAAGCGATTCGATTGAGTTGAAAAACACATAGTCATTGTTGAAGTACATATTACCGTCAAAACGGCCCTGCAATGATGCGAACAGTGACTTATGGTTATAAACCACAGCAAACCGGGCTTTCAGATTGGTAGCAAACATATCACGCGCGCCCTCCGATGATTCACGATAGGAATATCTATACCCCACGGCCGGAAGCACTGTCAGATTTACAAGCCAGCGCCTCGGATAGAGCACCCAGTTGTGGGCATAACCGCCAAGCAATGTATAGTCAGTGTAACGGAATATGTATTTTGTGGAAGCCAAAGGAAGATGTATTTTCATATCTGCCGGAAGCCGCGAAAAGTCCATGTCTATACGCTGACTGTTGAATGCCACTCCGGCAATCCAGCTACCCGCACTCTTAAGCTGATACTTTGAGAATGCATAGGCCGCAGACTGTGAATAACGCCGGTGATTGAAAAAGTAATACAGGTCGCCGCTCAATGTACGCAGACTGGCATCATCGAATTTATATGAAAAATGATGTCCATCGTTATAATTCCCAAAATGCGTGATATTTATTCCACCCTCAGTATGGGTATAGTCAAGTGAAGCTGAGAAAAGAGAGCAGTTGAAGGAGAACTGTGAATTTTTACGCATGTTCTTTCCACGGCCAAAAAAATTGTCCACCTTTGCCGAGTAGCCGACTTTCACAGCCATAAAACTTAAGTATGCGCCGAGGTCATTGTAGATGTCGGAATGCATGTGGATAGTCTGATTCCAGTCGAAGAACATCATGTAGCTCTCCATCCAGTTGTAATTATTGAGTGTGGCACGCCAGTTCTTCCCCACACCCACCACATAGGTTGTATCGTAGGAATTGAATGTGCGGTCGCCCCATTCATAGACTTTCAGGCAGAACTTCGGAAATTTCGGATACTTTATTGCCGGATCCTTTATGTGAAATCCATTCCGTATCAGCATCAGGTACCATGGCAGCTCAACGGAATCTGGTCGCTCGACAACGCCCGTAACATCCAACGAATCCGGTAGGGATGCCTTTACCGTGTCAATCCGGGCCAGCCGTATCTCAGGCTCCGGCCGCGAGGCAGGAAAACAAGCGTTCTCCCCGGCGGCATAGACTACCACCGGGAAGAACAATATCATCATTAGAATCTGTTGCAGCTTTCCGAACATCGCTTCTTTATAGCTGCAAAGTTAACAATTATTCAATACATTGGCGTGAAGGGGGCTGATTTTTTAAGATGACGGTTAGCCTCGCCTACCAAATCCTTTGTGTCGGAAGTGACCAGCTTCATCACCGGAGCGCCCTTTCTCAAATCGCACTTTTTGAGGTCAATATAATATGCGCCCATATTTGTAGCCAGGTCAAAGTAATAACGCTTGTCGCGCAGGTTGCTGAACGAGCGCCACTGTGTGGAGGATACATTAGGTTCTGACTCTATTGTGTACAGATATGGTACCGATACATTGTAAAGTATGCTGCGTATGATAGAGAATCCGAGATCGGCATCACCCGTCTTCTCGACATGACCGTCAAAATAATAGCCACGCACAAAACGGTCAGGGCTTTTCACCGTACCGGGGAGCATATTGGCACCACCTACCTTAACCCAATAGTCATTGATAGCTGTCATGGCCGGATAAGCAGGATCATTGGTAAGCACAGGAATATCCTGTCCTTCATAGACTTTTACCACTCCGTTGTCAAATTCCAGGATAGCGCTCCTACCCTCCGCATCGGTAATACCCCAATGAAGAGCTGACACTGTACCTCCGTCGAAAGTCGAGCCTGTGATGTTGAAATTATGCTCTTTCAGCACGCTCACCACCTCAGGAGTAGTAGCATTCAGATCGAGCAGCCATGCTACGAACATAGCCATCGACATAGGAGGACGATTCTTGGTTGAATCATTTTCATATACCGTACCCTTGCAGAAGAGCCCGCTTATAACCAATCCTTTTTCATTCATGCCTTCCGTTACACCACCGTCATAACCTACGGCGTATACGGCACCATATTTCGATGTCCATGTTATAGCGCCGGGCAGATTGTGGGCTTTTTTCATAATACCACGGGGATAAACATAAAGATTGGTAGGAATCGGAGTTTTCCAGTCAAGCGATCGTCCGACAATGCGCAGATCATCATTCCCTACATACAGTATTCTTGAGCAGGCCGAAGCATCGCTTACGCCTGTAATACCCATTGCTATCCCTCCGAGTAAAGCTAATGACAGAAAAAAACGTTTCATATCGTTCAAATGTTATAAATTCATAAATACCCAACGTTTCAACCTCTTCAATGGTTCGCAAATATGGAGCTAAACTTGTCTTTGACGACACATTGAGGCTCAAAATGCAAATAATTCATTACCTTTGTCCGTCAAAACATAAACTTATGATGTTAACACGCGCCATAGCAAATTTTGGCAAATACTGCCAGTTTATGGGCCGGGTATTCACGCTTCCCGAACGTTGGCGTGTATTCGGCAACCGCACCGTTTTTGAAATCAACAAGCTCGGCATTGATTCAATACCGCTTGTTATAGTGATATCGCTCTTCATTGGAGCTGTAATAACCATTCAGATGAAACTCAACACTACATCGCCGCTTATCCCTTCGTATTCCGTAGGATTGGCCACACGCGATATCGTACTGCTTGAGTTCTCAAATTCAATTCTGTGTCTGATTCTTGCCGGCAAGGTTGGATCGAACATCGCATCAGAGATAGGCACCATGAGGGTGACCGAGCAGATTGACGCCCTCGAGATAATGGGAGTCAACTCGGCACGTTATCTTGTATTGCCCAAAATGATAGGGTTCATCCTTTTCATGCCTGTCCTTGTAGCGTTCTGCATCGGCACCTCTTTCTTCGGCGGTTTTTTAGTTGCCGTGTTCACTGACCTTATCTCCGTGTCCAAGTTTACCTATGGCATACAGGCCTTCTTCAATGAATGGTATGTATGGTATGGATTCATCAAATCGCTGTTCTTCGCTTTTGTCATCTGCTCCGTATCAGCCTTCTGCGGCTACTATGTGAAGGGTGGCGCCCTTGAAGTAGGTAAGGCAAGTACCAATGCGGTAGTGACAAGCAGCATCATGATACTTCTGCTTGACGTTATTCTCACCAAACTTTTGCTACAATGATTGAAGTTCGTGACATCACAAAGTCATTTGATGACAAGACGGTACTGCATGGCGTAAGCGCACGCTTCGAAACCGGCAAGACAAATCTTATCATAGGCCAGAGCGGTTCAGGCAAAACAGTGCTTATAAAATCAATAGTAGGACTGCTGAAGCCCGACTCGGGTGAAATTCTGTATGACGGACGCGACCTGATGCAGATGAACCCGGAACAGACTCAGGCTCTCCGAAAGGAGATAGGTATGCTCTTCCAGGGATCGGCGCTGTTTGACTCGGAAACCGTATTAGGCAACGTCATGTTCCCCCTGATAATGTTCTCCGACATGACGCGCGAGGAGATGCTTGACCGTGCCCACTTCTGTCTGGAGCGAGTGAATCTGAAAGGTGCTGACAAGAAATATCCGTCGGAAATATCCGGAGGTATGCAGAAGCGTGTGGCCATAGCCCGCGCCATAGCTCTCAATCCGAAGTATCTGTTCTGCGACGAGCCTAACTCAGGACTCGACCCGCGCACATCGATTCTTATTGACGAACTTCTGAGCGACATCACACATGAATACAATATAACCACCATCATCAACACCCACGACATGAATTCCGTGATAGGGATTGGTGAGAATATCGTGTTCATCAACAAGGGTCATCGTGAATGGGTTGGCGACAAGGAAGAGATATTCCACACAGCCAACGAAGCCCTGAACGATTTTGTGTTTGCCACCGACCTGTTCCAGAAAGTCAAGGAATATATAGTCAACAACGCACATCCGGCCAAATAAACCGAAGCGAATGCTCTACATAAAATCAGGGCGGCTGAATTTAACCAGCCGCCCCGTTTGTTTCAGACATATTCAGGACCTCAGGTCCGGATAGCATCAATAGTTTTCTTTCTTACGTTCAAAGTATCCCTGCTCCTTGCCACATACGGGGCACTTGCCGGGAGCTGACTTGCCGCGATGGATATATCCGCAGTAGCGGCACTGCCACAGCTCATCGCCATCGGCATCCTTGAATACGGTATCAGTATCAATACGTTCAAGCAGACGTCTGTAACGTTCCTCATGGCCCTTCTCTACCGCAGCCACAAGATTGAAGTGAGATGCTATACGGGGGAAACCTTCCTCTTTTGCCACACGTGCGAACTCGACATACATATCGGCCCACTCTTCATGTTCACCGGCGGCGGCTTCCTCAAGATTACGTCTTGTATCGCCGATAGGTCCTGCCGGATATGAAGCTGTGATTTCAAGCATTCCTTCGTCAAGGAAGCTGAAGAAACTCTTGGCATGGGCATATTCCTGTTCAGCTGTTTCAAGGAATATGGCTGCGATCTGTTCGTAGCCTTCCTTCTGAGCCACTTCTGCAAATATGGTGTATCTGCCGCGAGCCTGTGATTCACCGGCAAATGATTTCAAAAGATTCTTTTCAGTTTGAGTCCCTTTTATACTTCTATTGTCCATAATTATTTTGATTGAATGATTTTTCTCCATAATAACACCGCCGGGCAGCCTATGGTTCAAAAAAAATCGCCACCTCATGACGAGATGGCGACTCTTCAGAAAAATATATCAAAGTTGACGTTAGTCCTCAGTATTCTTCTCTTCGTATTCCTTCAGAAGTTTCTCCTGTACATCACCGGGAACAAGTTCATAGGAAGCAAACTTCATGGAGAATGATGACCGTCCACCGGTTATCGAACTCAGGGCGGTAGAATAGCTTGACATCTCCTTCAAAGGCACTTTAGCTATAATCTTTTCGAAGCCGTTTTCGCTGGACATGCCCATGATTATGGCACGGCGTCCCTGGAGGTCGCTCATTACATCGCCCATCACATCGGCAGGAACCATGACCTCAACATCATATACCGGTTCGAGGATCTTGGGATTGGCATTGCGGAATGCTTCACTGAATGCATTACGGCCGGCCAGACGGAAGGATATTTCGTTTGAGTCAACCGGGTGCATCTTACCGTCATAGATACATACGCGTACATCGCGTGCATATGAACCGGTGAGCGGTCCCTGCTCCATACGGTCCATCAGGCCTTTGACTATGGCAGGTATGAAACGGCTGTCAATAGCGCCGCCTACGATACAATCGCATACCACGAGCTTACCGCCCCATGCCAGAGGTATCTCCTGTGTGTCACGCACCTTCATAACAAATTCCTGATTGCCGAATTTGTAGGATGTGGGAGCGGGCATGCCTTCAGTATAAGGCTCGATGATCAGATGCACCTCACCGAACTGACCTGATCCACCTGACTGCTTCTTGTGACGATAGTCGGCGCGTGAAGCCTTGGTGATGGTTTCACGATACGGAATCTTAGGTTCTTCAAAAATGATGGGGAGCTTATCATTGTTTTCAACACGCCATTTCAATGTACGGAGATGGAATTCACCCTGACCTGAAAGTATAGTCTGCTTAAGCTCCTTTGACTGCTCAACTTCCCATGTCGGATCCTCTTCGTGCATACGGGTCAGAATACCACTGAGCTTCTCAGCATCAGCTTCATTGACCGGACGGATGGCACGCTGATACTTCGGCGCGGGATATTTGATGAAGTCAAATGCATAGTCGCATCCCTTGGCGTCAAGAGTATTACCTGTACGCACATCCTTAAGCTTGACGGTAGCACCGATATCGCCGGCACAGAGCTTGTCGGCAGGAGTCTTTATCTGACCGCACACGCAGAATATCTGAGCCAGACGTTCCTTGCTGCCACGGGTCACATTCTCAAGGTCAACACCGGGAGTCAACGTACCTGACATCACCTTGAAATAGCTTACCTCACCGATATGCGGTTCGACAGTAGTCTTGAACATATACAGGCTGAGGGGGCCATCTGAATCCGGAGCCACTTCCTCGCCTGCGGTATTTACCGGAGCTGGCATATCCTTTACAAAAGGAACCACATTGCCAAGGAACTCCATCATGCGGCGAACACCCATATCTTTTGCGGCGCTCACGCAGAACACGGGGAATATCGAGCGGTCCACAAGTCCCTTGCGGATACCTTCGCGCATCTCATCCTCTGTAAGGTGGCCCTGATCGAAGAATTTCTCCATCAGAGTCTCATCATTCTCAGCTGCGGCCTCGACAAGCTGCTGGTGCAGCTCGCGTGCACGTTCCATTTCCTCTTCGGGAATATCCTCGATGGTAGGTACACCGCCGTCAGGTCCCCAAGAGTATTTCTTCATCAGGAGCACGTCAATCATGGCATTGAAGCCGGCACCTGCATTAATAGGATACTGCACGGTTACAACCTTATTGCCGAATATCTCGCGCACCTGTTCTATTACATTTTCATAGTCGACCTTTTCGCCGTCAAGCTGATTGAGAGCGAAAATCACAGGCTTTTTAAGCTGCTCGGTAGTGCGGAATATGTTCTGGGTGCCCACTTCCACACCATACTGCGAGTTAATTACTATCACACCCGTATCGGTGACATTAAGCGCCGTGATGGCATTGCCTACAAAGTCATCGGCACCCGGGCAGTCTATAACATTAAGCTTCTTGTTCAGAAACTCAGCATAAAATATTGTTGAAAATACTGAATAGCCGTATTCTTTTTCTACCGGAAAATAATCACTTACCGTATTCTTTCCATCTATCGTACCGCGACGTTTTATAACTCCACACTCGTAAAGCATAGCCTCGGCGAGTGTGGTTTTACCTGAGCCCTTGCTACCGAGCAGAGCTATGTTTTTGATTTCATTGGTTTGATAAACTTTCATGCTATCAGATGTTTAATGATGTATATTAATTTTATTTGATGCAACGGACATGCGATACGTTACATGTTCGGGGCGCAAATTATAAAAAAAAGAGCATAAAGTCTGAATCATTTTATATGTTACATAACACGTTTTTCACAATTACCATTTATTTTGTAACTTTGGCATCCGTTTTGCTGTTGTATTCCATATCAACAAAATTCTGACAGCCAATATATGAGTAATAATCATGACAAAATGTTTGGATTCGGACAAATAGACTTATCGGATCGTAAAAACCGGAAGGAACCGGATCTTAATAATTTACCCGTCATTCCTACCCGTGACCTCGTTCTTTTTCCCGGGGTCACATTCCCCATAGCTCTCGGACGCGAGTCGTCAATAGCCACAGCCACAATGTCGGAGCAGTCCGGCATACCGGTGGCCATTGTGTGCCAGCGCTCTCCGGAGACGGAGCGCCCCTCCATACCTGACGATATATTTCAGTATGGAGTTCTGGCCGATGTGGTGAAGATATTCGAAATCCCCGATGCGCCCCGCACGGCAATAGTACGCGCCCGTACTAAGATAAAGGTACTCGGCCCGGGGGAAAATAATATTGAGGGAGCTCCAATCCCGAGCATAATGGCTGAAATTGTCAAGGAGCCTACTCCCCGCAAATCTGATGCGGAATTTGCAGCACTTGCGTCAGCAGTCAAGGACAAGGCCATAAACATGCTGAAGAAAGCCTCTGACGTCCCCTCGGAGCTGACATTCAATATCGACAACTGCCATGCTCCGGTAGAAATCATCAACCTTGTTTCGACATATGCGCCGTTCCATCCCCGAACAAAAATCGAGCTTCTGTCACTGAAGCATCCCAAGGAACGTGGACTCCGTCTGATGTCTGAAATGTCGCGCAGCGAGGAACTGATAGAACTCACGCAGCAGATCCACGAGCAGACACGTGCCAATATGAACGAGCAGCAGAAGGCCGCTTTCCTCCAGCAGCAGATGGAGGTGATACGCCGTGAGCTGTACGGCGACGACGATGACGCCACACAGCTCAGAGCCCGCGCTGAGAAAATAGGATTCCCCGAAGAGGTCCGTCAGACATTCGAGCGTGAGGTTGACAAACTGTCGCGCCTTAACCCGCAGAGCCCCGACTACTCAATACAGTTCTCCTATCTTGACCTACTGCTTTCACTTCCATGGAACAAGATTGATCCTCTCAGCACCAATCTGTTGGAAGCCGAGGATATACTCAACGAGGACCATTACGGGCTGGAAAAAGTCAAGGAACGTGTACTCGAACAGCTTGCCGTGATGATGAACACCCCTGACGGACGTTCACCTATAATATGTCTGGTAGGCGCCCCCGGTGTAGGAAAGACATCGCTCGGCAAGTCAATAGCAAAAGCGCTCGGCAGAAAATACCAGAGGGTGTCGCTCGGCGGCCTGCATGACGAATCGGAGATCAGAGGTCACCGTCGCACATATATAGGTGCAATGCCCGGACGTATCATCGACGCCATGCGACGTGCCGGCAGCTCAAACCCGGTGCTGCTTCTTGATGAAATCGATAAGATAAGCACGGATATAAAAGGCGACCCTTCGGCTGCCCTGCTCGAAGTGCTCGATCCTGAGCAGAACGCCAAATTCCATGACAACTATGTGGATGTTGACTATGACCTGTCCAATGTGATGTTCATCGCCACAGCCAACACTCTTTCCACCATACAGCAGCCGCTGCTTGACCGCATGGAGATTATCGAACTCTCCGGTTATCTGCCCGAGGAGAAAATTGAGATTGCACGACGCCACCTTATTCCCCGCAAGCTGAAAGAAAACGAGTTTGCGCAGGATGACCTTGCTCTGTCCGAGGAGGCTATCCGACAGATAATAGAGGGCTACACCTCTGAAAGCGGAGTACGCCAGCTTGAAAAACGCGTAGCCGCAGTAGTGCGCAAAACCGTTCTGAAGAAGGTGCGTGGAGAAGAGTTTCCCCCACTTGTCACCCCTGAATACCTGAAAGAATATCTCGGTGTAAAGCCATATATACGCGACCGCTACGAAGGCAACGACTTCCCGGGCGTGGTGACCGGCCTTGCCTGGACTGCTGTAGGCGGTGAGATACTGTTTGTAGAGTCATCACTGTCACGCGGGAAGGGTGAGAAGCTGACACTTACCGGCAATCTTGGCGATGTAATGAAGGAATCAGCCGTAATAGCGCTTCAATATATAAAGACTAATGCCCCGGAACTGGGCATTGATCCTGAGATATTCGACAGCCATACACTTCATATACATGTACCGGAGGGGGCCATACCAAAGGATGGACCTTCAGCCGGCATTACAATGGCCACATCCATAGCATCTGCAGTGACGCGCCGCAAGGTACGCGAACGGCTTGCCATGACCGGAGAAATCACACTGCGCGGCAAGGTGCTTCCTGTAGGAGGCATAAAGGAGAAGATACTGGCCGCCAAGCGTGCCGGAATCGATACAATAATCATCTCCGAAGCCAACCGCAAGGATATTGAGGAAATTCCTCAGAAATATCTTGAAGGACTGGAATTCATATATGTGAATACAGTCATGCAAGTGCTTGAAAACGCGCTACTTGACGAAAAAGCATAAAATAATTACGGAATTATTTCCATAATCGAATTAAATAACGTTAATTTGCAAGCATATACAAAACCTGATAATAAACAGAATCATGGAATCTCGTAAGCTTAAAATCAGAGATCTTACTATGCGTGACGGACAGCAGTCACTGTTTGCCACCCGCATGAGTCAGAGTACAATTGACCGTCTTCTCCCCTATTATGAGAACGCCGGCTTTTATATAATGGAAGTATGGGGCGGTGCCGTCCCTGATTCAGTGATGCGTTATCTGGACGAATCGCCCTGGAACCGCCTGCGCAAGGCAAGCGAAGCCATGAAGGGCCGTTCACTCCTCTCAGCGCTTTCACGTGGCCGCAACCTGTTCGGCTATGTTCCTTATCCCGACTCTGTGCTCGAAGGCTTCTATAAGGAGGCTATCCAGAACGGACTTAACGTGATGCGTATATTTGACGCGCTCAATGATATTGACAACGTCAAGGAATCTATCCGTCTTATCAATGAACTTGGCGGAATAGCTGACGGTGCTGTGTGCTACACCGTTGATCCCAAGAGTGAAGCACCGGCAGAACCCAAAGGATTCGGCGCGAAGCTGAAGTCATTGTTCGGTTCACGCCCTGCAGAACCTGAAAAGATATTCACTGACGAATATTTCGTTGAAAAGGCCAAAGCAATGGAAGCCCTTGGTGCCAAGATCATCACACTGAAAGATATGGCCGGCCTGGTAAATCCGCTACGCGCAGCCTCTATCATCTCGAAGCTGAAAGCCTCTGTTAAAGTACCCGTTGACTTCCATACCCACTGTACCCCCGGCTATGGTCTTGCATCGTCAGTAATGGCAATGCTGCATGGTGTTGACATTCTTGATACCAATATCTGGTGGTTCGGCGGAGGTTCTGCGGCACCTGCCATAGAGCTTATCTACATATTTGCCAACCGTATGGGCATAGAGGTTGACGTCAACATGGAAGCCGTAGGCCAGATCCGCAACGAGCTCCTCGGCGCACGCAAGGAACTTGCCGAATTTGACCTTGTAGGTGAAATGCCCATTCCGTTTGACCCGATCAATGATACCCTCCCTGCTGAAGTATCAGCACACTTTGACCAGGCCATAGCATGTGCCCGTGCAAATGACGAAGAGGGTCTGCTCGAACACTGTCACGCCATTGAACAGTACTTCCGCTTCCCGAAGCCCAATGAACTCGTGAAAAACGCCGAGGTTCCCGGAGGTATGTACTCCAATATGGTGGCTCAGCTCAAGGCTCTTCAGGCATCGGATCTGCTTGACGACGCAATGAAACTGATTCCCAAGGTTCGCCGCGATGCCGGTTTGGTACCCCTTGTAACACCCACAAGCCAGATTGTAGGCAGTCAGGCCGTGAGCCTTGCACTTGACCGCAAGAAAGGCAACCCGGATTACACCACACGCTCCAATCAGTTCATATCCCTGATCAAAGGTGAGTACGGACATACCCCCGTGGCTATCGACCCCGAATTCCGCCAGCAGATCACAGGCAGCCCTGAAGAGAAACCGTATGACGTGACAAAATATACCAAGCCTGAAAACCCCGTGGTACCGGAACTTGGCAATGTCAAGCTCGCGTCAAACAACGAAGAGTATCTTCTTCTTGAACTTCTGCCTAACGTGGCCAACGGATTCCTCCGTCGCCGCCGTACAGAGGAGTATCAGGCATCTGAAGCCGCGCGCCAGGCTGCCGCAGCTCCGGTAGTGGAAGAAAAGCCCGTAGATAATGAACCTATCACCGGCGAACTCGTATCAGCACCTATGGGTGGCCGCGTGATTGAGGTCAATGTAGCACCCGGACAGGCAGTCAAAGCCGGACAGGTACTTCTCGTCTACGAAGCAATGAAGATGGAGAATGACGTGACATGTGAAAAGGATGCCACCGTTAAGCGTGTATTTGTCAAAGAGGGCGATGTTGTGGGAACTGATGCTCCCCTGATTGAATTCGCTGATTAAAAAACGGCTGAAATCTTTGCATAATCCCCGGATTATGCCTATATTTGCAGGCCATTACATAAAAACGCCTTACCAGCGATGTTTTATAACTCTTTGGAAATCATAAATAATAAATAAAAATGAAGAAAGATATCCATCCGTCTACTTATCGTGAAGTAGCATTCAAAGATATGTCGAACGACGAGGTTTTCATCACCCGTTCAACAGTGGCATCAAAAGAAACCATCGAACTGGATGGCGTTACCTATCCGCTCGTAAAGCTTGAAATCACAAGCTCTTCACACCCCTTCTTCACCGGCAAGCAGAAGCTCGTCGATACAGCAGGTCGTGTGGACAAGTTCATGAGCCGTTATGGCAACCGCAAGAAAAAGTAAGCGCGAAAGTAAGTAAAGCTAACCGCTACATAATAGGCATCCCGGACCTCGCTGACGAAGTCCGGGATGCCGCTTAATTAGCGGGTCTTTAATATCCATGGAGCCTGAAGTATCAATAGAACATGTATCAAAAGCCACCTGCCGTTTCACTACCGGGGGTGAGATATTCTCGTCAGTAAAATGCGGGATATTTATCTGCATGGCCGGATGCGTGACCCTTGGCAATGGCGATACGACTTATACGCTGACGCCGGGTTCGCTATTCATCTACACCGTGGCGAATTTTGTCACGATTGTGGATATCAGCGAAGATTCCGAAGGCATAATCATAGACACCGACATTGAGTACCTGCTTGGTATAGTAGGATCGATAATGGACGTGCCCTCAATTCTGCATATAAGGCACAATCCCTTGATAAAGCTGGAAGAAAACAGCTTTCACCATATCATAAACCAGGCCAACGAACTGCAGGGGCTTATCCACTCAATAGCCCGAAACGGAGACAATGATATCACCGTCCGTATTGACAGGCAGATAATGCACGCCGGCTCAACGCGCCTCACTCTAACTATCCTGAAAGAATACTTCGCATGCCATCCGCCGTGTCATTCTACAGTCAACCGCAGCCACAGGATATATCAGGAATTCATGGTGCTTCTGTTCAAAGAATACAGCCGGCACCGCGATATAAAGTTCTACGCCGGCATGCAGAACCTTAGTCCGCGCCATTTCTCCACGGTCATAAAACAGGCTTCCGGCATAAGTCCCTCAGCCATTATTGACCAAGTTATTATATCGGAAGCCCGTAAAATGTTATCCTCAGGAAAAATGACGGTCAAGGAAGTGGCTGTAGCACTCAATTTCCCCTCGCAGTCATTTTTCGGCAAATACTTCAAGAAGCATACCGGAATCTCTCCATCAGAGTTCCGTTCAAGCCTCTATCCCGTCACGCTGTAGCATTGCGGTGATATCGGCATCACGGCCACGGAACCGGCGGTAAAGCTCCGCAGGGTTCTCCGAGCCGCCCTTCATCAGTATATTGCGTCGGAACGAACCGGCACATTCACGATTGAATATTCCCTCCTCCACAAACTTTCCGAAAGCATCCGCATCAAGCACCTCCGCCCACTTATAGCTATAATAGCCTGCGGCATATCCGCCGCTGAATATGTGGCCGAACTGAGGTGAAATCATCGAGCCATCCACCGGCTCAAACATAGCCACACTCGCCGTAGCATCTCGCTCGAACTTCTCCACGTCATCAACAGCATCACCCGGACGTAGAGAATGCCATGCCATATCAAGATAGCCAAACGACAGCTGACGCAGGCATGCATAGGCCGCGCCAAAACGCATTGAAGCCACTATCTTCTCTATCTCACTGTCGGGCAGCGGCTCGCCTGTCTTGTAATGCCGTGCGAAGCTATCAAGGAATTCCCTGCGGGTCAGGAAATTTTCATTAAACTGCGACGGGAGCTCCACAAAGTCACGATATACGTTTGTACCTGACAGTGTAGCATATTTCGTAGATGAAAGCAAGCCGTGAAGAGCATGCCCGAATTCATGCAGGAATGTCTGCACTTCATACGGAGTCAACAGCGACGGACGGTTTTCAGTAGGCTTGGTGAAATTCATCACAATTGACACGTGCGGACGGCTGTCGCTTCCATCCGCCTCAGCCCACTGCTCCTTGAACTCCGTCATCCACGCTCCGGGACGCTTTGTATCTCTCGGGAAGAAATCAGTGTATATGACACCTAAATAGGTGCCATCAGCATCATTGACTTCAAATGCCTTCACATCATCATGATAAACCTGTATATCGGTACGACGCTTGAATGTGAGTCCATACAGACGGCTGGCCAGTCCGAACACACCATCTATCGTACGGTTTAGCTCAAAATATGGCCGAAGCGCCTCCTCATCGTAGCTATAGCGGCTCTCCTTAAGCTTGTTGGCATAGTAGCTGTAATCCCACGGCATCAACTTGGCAGGAGCATCGGGCAAAGAGGCCACAAACGAAGCTAACTCCTCAAACTCACGGACCTGTGCCGGCTTATATGCCTTGCGCAGACGGTCAAGAAGACTATACACATTTTCAGGCGTGGACGCCATAGTACGCTGAAGCACATAATGGGCATACGTAGGGAATCCCAGCAACCGGGCAAGCTCGGCACGTTTTGCCACAATGTCACGGACTATGTCAAGATTAGAGAACTGCCCCTGACGGTTGCGTCCGGTGTACAGGCGATAGAACCGCTCACGCAAGTCCCTGCGCGAGCTGAACTTCATGAACGATACGTAGGTAGGCTGAGCCAGCGTAAACAGATACTCTCCGTCACGGTTTTTGGCGCGGGCTGCCTCAGCAGCCTCGTCAACGGTATTTTCAGGCAACCCATCGATATCATCAGCTGTCAGCCATATCTCGTAAGTGTTCAATTCACGTACCACATTCTGACCGAACTTATTTGTAAGGTCGCTTAATTCCGCGGTCAGCTTCCTGTAAGTTTCGCGGTCGTCCCCTTCCAGAAGCGCACCATGACGTGCAAATGAATCGAAGGTACGCTGCAGAAGCATGCTGTCCTCCGCATCCATCTCCATGCTGTCACGGCGGTCATATACAGCCTTCACCCTATGCCATAGAGCTTCGTTGAGAGTCATCCATGAAGAGTACTCGCTCAGCAACGGCATCACCTTATCGGATATTCCCATAAGCTCCTCATCGGACAAAGCCGACAGAAGCGGGAAGAACAAGTTCAACGCACGGTCCAGATCGCGTCCGGAGCGAGCCAAGGCCACGATAGTATTATTGAAATCAGCCTCTTCAGGATTCGAGCAAATTTCGTCAATCTCCTTGCGGGCCAACTCAATGCCACGCTCTATGGCGGGCATGATATGTTCATGCTTTATCTCCGCGAATGGAATAGTGGAAAGCGGAGTAGCATAGTCATTATATAATGGATTAGTCATATAGAGTCTTGTTTACAGTGTCAAGCACAATTGCTGTCATAAGCGGGTCAATTCCTGCAGCGGCAAGATATGAAGCATCGTCATGCATGTGGCGCGCAAATCGGTCCATGTCACGATTCATCTTGTCAAGCGCCTTGGAATAATGGTCCACAGCATCGCGGAACCGGTTCATGCCCATGAAAAGATGGCCCATATTCAGCCAATCGGATGCCGAGCGGTCAGCCTCATCAATACGTCCGTAGTACGAAAGCGACTTATCGTAATCAGCTGAAAGGAAGCAGCACCATGCTATAGGACGCGAAGTCCGGTCAGCCGCTCCTTTGATATATTCCACCTTATAATAATGGCGGAGCGCCTCGGAGTAGTTGCCCAATTCCATTTCACAGTGACCGATATTCATGGTCACATTCAAGTCGTCAGGCTGACGTTCGGCCACCTGCTTGAAGTAGCGCAGAGCCTCATCAGAGTGTCCGGTCATTTTAGAACATACGGCAATCCGCTTCAGCAACCATGTGCTTGATGGATTGATCAGCTCACCCTTACGGTACATGTCAAGCGCTCCGGCAATATCGCCAAGCTTCTGAAGGCAGTACCCGGCCTTCTGATACAGACTGTCGTCGAGCGGCGAGTCCTCTATCATACGCCTGTAGACGTTGAGCGCCTCGCTGAAATAACCATGACGGAAATAAAATTCTGACACAGCTGCAAGCATATCAGCATCTGAAAGCGCTTTGGAAAGCAACTTTATCTCCACAAGATTGATCGGCGCGGCAAAAGGATTATAGAACTCCCCTTTTCGCCGGAATAGGTTGTAGAACCGATACAAATCCTTGACATATAGGTCAATTTCCCGGTCACGGGCTTCATTGCCGGTATGTCCTGACGACATATTCTCAAATTCACGCGCATGTCCGGCCAACTGACCGAGCAACATGTTGCGCTGAGCATCGGGTACGCGTTCAAGCGACAGAGCCATGGAATACTTATCGCCGTCACAAAGCATCGGCGACACATTGACAAGCGACAGATAGTCAATTGCTCCCTTACCGGTTATGCTGTCAAGAACCGTGGCATCGGTATGATAGGGCAAAAACCAATTGGCTATATCATTAAAGAACGGAAACGACTTCAGGTGGGAGAATGTGCTCATCAGCACATCAGCACCCTCCGTCTGCATTTCGGTCAGTTTTTTGAGTTCATCCTCAATGCCCGATTTTTTCATCAGCTCCTCCCATTCGGGATTAGCCTCAATACCGGCAAGATCCTCGGGATTCTCAATATCGGCAAGTTTGCCGATGTCATTGCGGAGCTTCATCATGCGCGGTATCACTTCATCGTTCATGGTGCGGGTGACACGCTCAGTGTCGCGTGCACGGATAAACTGCATGAACACCGTACGCACATCGCGCTCCCAATCACGGCTGTCGGCCACAGCCTCCAGACGTGCCTGCAACTTTGACGGGATAGCAGTGTCGCGCCATTTCCACAGAGCAAGCAGCAAACCGCATATGGCTCTTACATCTATCCCATCGGCACAGTTTTCATAAACATCTGCCAACAGAGCAATCCGGCGCGCATCAAAATATTCCAGCGCACCAAGCGAAAGTGCTGATACGAACTGCTTACGTGCATATACAGGCATCGAACCATCTCGCATAAATGCGTCCAGAGCGTCACAGTCATGCCTCGATAATGGAGAAGAGACCCAGATACGCGAAAAAATCCGCATGGCCAGCGCCTCCAGACGGCTACGCATTGCAGCCGAGGTAGTACCGCCGGTGAATACACTCATGCTATGCTCGTTATACAGCGCTGAGTATTGCGTCAGCATGTCAGGAAGCGAGTCCGATGTCTGCGACCGTTCATAGCGAAGCGTGTTAAAATACAATGTGGACGACAGTTCAGCCTCCTTTTCACGCATCACATTGTCGCAAATACGCCGTATATCGGCGTCTATCTTGTCAAGCATATCAGCCCTTGACGGATCAGGCACACCGTCAAGGGCATAATCGGCAAGCATACGGTAGGTGGAGCCTACATGCTCCACCTCCATTCTTATTTCCCAACTTGCGCCCGAAGCCTCGGCCATCGACTTAAGTTCAATCAGAGCTACTGAATAACGACGTTCAGCCAGAGCAGTCTCTATACGGGCCTGTATGGATTTCAATTGTTTGGGGGTCATATATATTGTCAGCTTTTGCGTAATAGTAACAGGGTGTCAGACACCCCTATAAGTTATAACAAATATCATGCCACAAACGCCGACATCCCGTGTGGGAAACGAATCATTTTTCGCTGTCCACACATGCACGGGCCTTTATCACAGGCTTGACAAGCGCCACAGAGGCCACATGCGCAGGGTGTGCCGAATAAGCGGCTACATCGGCCATGCTATCGGCACATGCCACCAATACAAGGTCGTAATCCTCTGCCGGATTAATGTTTACCCCTACCTCGATACTGCGTAGCTGAGGTATGACGGCCGGAAGTTCAAGCAACGCTTTGCGAAACTTATCAGCGGCAGCGGCACGCTCCTGGGCTGTGCCGTCAAATCGGAACATAACGGTATGCTGAATCATGATGCTATCTGTTTTTGAATTGACACCCATTTATTTATAAAGACGTTCACGGGCTTCTGCCACACGTGAATCCGTGATATAATCATCGTAGTCCATCATCTTGTCAATGATACCACCGGGGGTAAGCTCAATGATACGGTTGCACACGGTCTGTATGAATTCATGGTCATGCGAGGCCAGAAGTATGCATCCCTTGAATCCTTGCAGCGTATTGTTGAATGCCTGGATTGATTCGAGGTCAAGATGATTGGTGGGTGAATCAAGGATAAGGGTGTTGGCACCCGGAAGCATCATGCGCGATATCATGCAACGCATTTTCTCACCACCGCTCAGCACTGATGCTTTCTTAAGCACATCCTCACCGGAGAACAGCATCTTTCCAAGGAATCCTTTCAGATATATCTCACTTGAATCGTCGCTGAACTGACATAGCCAGTCGACAAGATTCATGTCCGTGCGGAAAAATGCAGCGTTGTCAAACGGCAGATACGCCGTGGTGATTGTCTGCCCCCAGTCATATGTGCCTTCGTCGGCCTTACGGTTGCCGTTTATAATCTCGAACAGAGCAGTCATCGCACGCGGGTCACGGCTGAGGAAAGCCACCTTGTCGCCCTTCTCTATCTGGAAGTTAACATCACGGAACAACACCTCTCCGCTACCGGGCACCGACGCAGCGAGCCCGTGTACTTCAAGAATCTTGTTGCCCGGTTCGCGCTGCGGATTGAATATAATACCGGGATAGCGGCGCGATGAAGGCTGAATCTCCTCGACATTAAGCTTCTCAAGCATCTTCTTTCGGCTTGTGGTCTGCTTTGATTTGGCCACATTGGCACTGAAGCGCTGAATGAATTCCAGAAGTTCCTTACGCTTTTCCTCGGCCTTCTTGTTCTGCTGCTGCTGCTGACGCAGGGCAAGCTGACTCGACTGATACCAGTAGCTGTAGTTGCCGGCAAAGAGCGATACTTTGTTATAATCAATGTCAAGCGTATGCGTCGACACAGCGTCAAGGAAGTGACGGTCATGCGATACGACAAGCACAGTATTTTCGAAATTTGAGAGATAGTTTTCAAGCCATGCCACGGTGTCAAGGTCAAGGTCGTTGGTAGGCTCGTCAAGCAGCAGATTGTCCGGATTTCCGAAAAGAGCTTTTGCAAGAAGCACGCGCACTTTCTCACTACCGCTCAATTCCTTCATGAGCATATAGTGGCGGTCCTCCTTCACTCCGAGTCCGCTCAGCAGCGCAGCAGCATCGCTCTCGGCATTCCAGCCTTCGAGTTCGGCGAAACGCTCCTCAAGTTCGGATGCACGGATTCCGTCGGCGTCGGTAAAATCCTCCTTTGCATAGATGGCATCCTTCTCCTTCATGATATCCCAGAGTACAGTGTGTCCCTGCAGGACTGTATCCATAACGGTACATTCATCAAATTTGAAGTGGTCCTGCTCAAGCACGCTCATACGCTCGCCCGGCCCCTGGGTAACATTACCATGGGTGGGGGAAATCTGTCCGCTCAGTATTTTCATGAGAGTTGACTTACCGGCTCCATTGGCACCTATTATTCCGTAACAGTTGCCGGGGGTGAATTTCATGTTCACATCCTGAAACAGGACCCGCTTGCCAAACTGCATTGTAAGATTGTTGACTGCTATCATATTACTTATATAATCTTTTTTTACGCTTACTATTATGTTTTAAGGGCACAAATTTACTCATTTTTTTTGTGTTTTGAGCATCTGTTTTGCACTGTTGTGGATTATCACTAATTTTGCACTATGCAAACAAAAGATTCAGCCAAGACTATGCAGCAATTTGACAAGGCTCTTGCCGATTGCCGCAAAATATTTGCCGACAAGCTGGCCGACTACGGCCCATCATGGCGCATACTGCGTCCGAGTTCACTTACTGACCAGATATTCATCAAGGCAAAACGCATACGCACATTGGAAACCACCGGCGAAGCCATGATTGACGAAGGCATTGCCGCCGAATATCCCGGAATAGTCAATTACGGCATAATGGGGCTTATCCAACTCGAACTCCCCTACGCCGACACCGCCGACATCACCGCCGAGGAAGCCCTGAATCTATATGACCGCTATGCCGCCATGACACGCAGCCTGCTTGAAGCCAAGAATCACGACTACGGCGAGGCATGGCGTGACATGCGCGTGACATCGTACACAGATTTTATCCTTACAAAAATCGACCGCATCAAGGAGATTGAAAACAACAGCGGCGTGACACACGTGTCCGAAGGTATAGGGTCAAACTATATGGACATCATCAACTATGCCATGTTCGGCATGATAAAGCTGGCGGAATGAAAGCTTCGACTTTTGGCCTGTTCGGAACCGGAGCACACCCTACCGTGCGTAAATGGGCAGTATGGCTTCTGCGTCTGTCCATAGGATCCCTGTTCATAGCCTCCGGATTTGCCAAGACAATTGACATATGGGGATTCGTATTCAAGATTGAGGAATACCTCTCCGTATGGGAGATGCCCGAACCACGCTCGCTGGTACTGACCGTAGCTATCGCTCTTGCCGGAGCGGAACTTGTGCTTGGACTGATGCTTGCCACCGGCTCATACCGTCGATGCGCCGTATGGCTTATGATAGCATTCATGACTGTCATGCTCCCGTTGACAGCCTATATATGGATAAAGAATCCGGTAAGCGACTGTGGCTGCTTCGGCGACATGATTATCTTATCCAACAGCGCCACCTTCTGGAAAAACGTACTTATCACCGCCGGATTACTGTATCTCGCGTTGACCAACGATAAGGTCAAGGGACTGTATCACGCATATTCACAATGGATTCTCGCTGTAGGAGCGGCGCTTTATGCCGGAGCTCTGTCACTTACAGGCTACTCCATACAGCCTCTGCTTGATTTCCGTTCATTCCCTGTAGGCATACCTGTCATTACCGACTCCGATGACGATGAAGAGGATGACACCTTCGAATTCATATATGAGAAAGAGGGGCATGAACAGACTTTTACCGCCGATGCGCTGCCTGACAGCACATGGACATTCGTCGACCGCCGGCGTCTGTCGGGCCACGACTCTGACCGTACGGAGCTTGTGGTATACGATGAATCCGGCGAAAACGTCACTGACGAAGCCATAGCCACAGAAGGAAGCCAAATTATCATAGTGGTGCCGCAAGGCGAACGCGCCGACGTGTCATATACATATCTCATCAACGAGCTGCAGCGCACCATAGAGCAGCAAGGCGGGTCCCTGATAGAACTTGCATCCTTTAGCTCTGACGATGAAATGTCAGCATGGAAAGATCTGTCGATGGCCACATACCCCATATATTCAGCCGAATCAACGGTGCTTAAAGAGCTGTCACGCGGTGACATGTCAGCCGTAATGCTCGTGGACGGGCATATCAGGTGGAAACGCACGCTCGGCTCTATCGACACTGAACAGGTGGCATTCCGTAGCGGACAACAGGCTCCCGATCTCAGCCGGCTGCTGAACCTGCCGCTCCACAAATGGCTGCTCTACCTTACCCTCGGACTTGCCGGACTGTATATAATAGTCTACGCTATTGACCGAAGCACCCTTCTGATAAAGCTCATTGAGAAAAAAAGAGCACTCAAACAGAAGCATAAAGACAAAAAATAAGTAACTTTGCAACATAACTTTTTAATCTTGATAAAATGAGAAAGAATATTGTAGCAGGCAACTGGAAAATGAACACAACCGTGCCCGAAGGTGTAACCCTGGCCAAGGAAGTGAATGAGAAGTTAGCTGCCATCACCCCCAAGTGCGATGTAATCATCTGCGTACCCTTCACTCACCTCTGCCCCGTGAATGAAGTGATCAACAGCGAAAAGCTCGGCCTCGGCGCTGAAAACTGCGCTGACCATGCAAAAGGAGCCTACACAGGTGAAGTATCAGCCGCTATGGTAGCCTCAACCGGTGCTACATACGTAATACTCGGCCACTCAGAACGTCGCCAGTACTATGGAGAGACTTCCGAAACTCTGAAAGAAAAGGTAGCCCTCGCTTTTGAAAATGGCCTTACCCCCATCTTCTGCATCGGCGAAGTTCTTGAAGAACGTGAGAACGGCACTGCATTTGACGTTGTCAAGAAGCAGATTGTTGACGCTCTGTTCCACCTTTCAGCTGAAGACTTCTCTAAAATCATCCTCGCTTACGAACCCGTGTGGGCTATCGGTACAGGCAAGACCGCTACTGACGACCAGGCTGAAGAGATGCACGCATTCATCCGCGGTGTCATCGCTGAAAAATATGGTCAGGAAGTGGCTGACAACACCTCAATCCTTTACGGCGGCAGCTGCAAGCCCGGAAATGCCAAAGCCCTCTTTGCCAAGCCCAATGTTGACGGCGGCCTGATTGGCGGTGCTGCACTTGACGCTGAATCATTCATGGGTATCGTTACCGCATTCTGATATCGGACACCGAACTGATTGTTCAACAAATATTTTTAGGCTACAAAAATATAATTTTGTATTTTTGTAGCCTAAACTGTTATTATGAGCAAACGTATCAATCTATTTTTGGCCCTATTTATCTTATCGCTCGGCATAACATGCCGTGCTGAAAAGGCCGAAACAGAGCATCCGGATATCATAGAGCATATCACGGCCGACAGTATCCATGTCATAATCCAGGACGAGGAAGTGGCACGGCTGCTTGAATATGCCGAACCTACCAAAAACGAGCCTAAGAAAAATGACAATATAGGCTATCGTGTGCAAGTATTTTCTGACAATAACGCACGTACAGCCCGAAATGAAGCACGTTCGAAACAGCGCAGTGTGGGCAACCGCTTCCCCCAGTACCGCACGTATGTGACATACTCGGCTCCATATTGGCGTCTGAAAGTCGGCGATTTCCGCACACAGGCTGAAGCCAACACTGCCGCCACAGCCATACGCCGTGCATTCCCCGGATTCGCATCCGAAATCCGTGTGGTACGTGACCGCGTCAATATCAGCAAGACGCAGCAGCAATAAGCCTGCATGATTAATCATCATCATGGATGAATCAACGCCTCCGCTCCTCACACATATAACTACAACTCACTAAAAATGACATATGAAGAGAAGGTCGGGGAAATAGCCCGGCACTATCGAGCTATTATAGAACTGATAGGTGAAGACCCCGAACGCGAAGGCCTGCTAAAAACTCCGATGCGCGCGGCAAAAGCACTGCTTTACGCCACATCGGGCTACGAACGTTCGAGCGATGAAATTATCAACAACGCTGTATTCACATCTCCCGGCAGCGGACTGATTGTGGTGCGCGACATTGAGTTCTATTCTCTGTGCGAGCATCATATCCTCCCGTTCTTCGGACATATGTCAATAGGTTACGTCCCCGGTGAAAAAATCATAGGACTCAGCAAACTGGCCCGGATGGTCGATATGTTTGCCCGGCGCCTGCAGGTGCAAGAGCGGTTGGTCCACGAAGTGTGTCAGGAACTCTATAAAGCCTTAGACTGCAAGGGAGTGATAGTCCGCTGTGAAGCACGCCATCTGTGCATGCAGATGCGCGGTGTGGAGAAGCAGGACACCTCCACTATATCAGTGGCCGCCACCGGAGTGATGTCGACCGATGCAATGCTTCGTTCTGAATTCTTCGAGGCTATCCGCAGCAACAAGTCCTGATTCACAGACTCAGGATATCCCCGGCCTGATTTCATCAATACTGACAAGCTTGCTGACTATAGCATAGATAGTGAGGCCGGCCACGGAATGGATCTGTAATTTCGATGCTATGTTACGGCGGTGAGTCATCACGGTATTGACCGATACATTCATATCCGCAGCAATCTCCTTATTAGCTCTGCCACGTACCACACCAATCAGCACCTCGCGCTCACGCGGAGTGAGCTGTTCGTTGGCTTTATCATCGTCGGATGGTTCGGATGCCACCTTCACTATAGCTCTTTCCACCGCCTCCGTAGAGTCATACGCTGTCATCACAAGGTCAAAACATTTTGCCACCTCCGACGGTAGCGCAAGTGCCGTCACCCCTATCAACACAGCATTATCGGAAAGCATGGAACGGAAATCACCGTAGGATAGCGCGGTGAATGGATCGGCTATCACCACCTGTGGCCTGAGCCGTTCAACATTTTCAGCGAACATCCCCGGTTCGATGATATGGTAACTTACATTTGTAAGAGATGTTTCTGTAAGCGCTGTTCTCATCCCAAGCGCCATCAGGCGCGAGCGCAGTGTTATGACCACCGTCACATGCTTCATTGGTCAGTTATCTTTTTTTGGTGCCTTTAATCTTTCGTTCAAGCCTCTCGGCCCCGGGCACAAGCACATGATTCTCAATGTCACGATGTGTGTCGAGGTCCTCCTCGCAGTTATAAATATCCACCAGCACATCATACATCCTGTCAGGTACCGATGTGGTATAGAACCGGAGAATCAGACTTTTCAAGTCAGCCAGTTTCTCGCCCATTTCATCATGATGCTTACTGAAAGTATCTATCCGGAATCCGGAATCCGGCACATTATCGGCAAGAGAGCGTACGTATGGAAATACAGTGACATCCTCATATTCGAAATGCTTGCGAACTTCATTGACATAACTGTCAAAGAATCCCACAATGGCCGGATTGATGTCCGAGTGAGCCTCATCAAGAGCATTCAACAGATTTGCCCGTATGTGCGGAAATTTATAACCAAGAAAATATGTATGGGATTTCTGCAGGAAGTCAACCACCCCGCAAAGAGCCTTACCGGACAGTTCCTCCTCGGATAGCTGTCCGGTAAGTATGAAGTTGACCACAAGGATAAACAAGCCTGCATCAATTCCCGCTTCCTCACACACCTCAGCAATGGTCTTCCCATAAAAGCCAAGCGGTATTGAGAAACGGCTCAGTACCGGCAGTATATTATAATTGGCCTCTACAAGGTCAGTCACGGAGTCGGTTACTGAAAATCGGCGTATATTCCTGTGGTTCATAGTAATTACAATAGCAGTATATGTGTATTTATTCTACGTTCGGTGTTGTTTATTATTCTGCAGCATCAGCTTTTTCAGCAGCTTCGGCAGCTTCGTCCTCAGCTATTTCGTCATCCTTGAATTTCTCAACACCGGCAGCAATAAGCTGATTGTACCAGGCGTACACCTTGCGGATATCGTTGGTATATACACGGTCGTCATCAAATTCGGGAAGCACCTTGCGGAATGCCTCGCGCACTTCCTGGTCAGTCATGGCCTTTACATCCACACTCTTGCCCTGCTCCTGTTCTTTGATTGACTCAAACACGTCATACAAGGGCACATCACCTTCATTTGTATATATGGAGATATCGCCAAGCGAAACCACCTTATCATGTGAATACGCAGGTGTACGCTTACCAGTAGTAAGCGACTCGACGATAAGCATATTCTTGCCCTGATTAACAAGACGGTAAAGTCCGGGACGGCCGGCGATGGAAAGTATTCTCTTTATCATTTTGGTTTTTATTTGAGTTATAGTGTTGCAAAAATAATTATTTTTATCGATTCGGCAATTGACAGATTGAGTAATTTATTCGTATCTTTGGGTTCATACAAAACACTCACGCTTTACAAACGTCAATTAAATTTGCGTTTGTAGCTTACTTATTAGTAACTTTGCATCTGCTATGTTCGCACTATACCTAAAAGATATGTTACAGCTTGTCCTCTCGCCCACCCACGGATGGGAGGATATATCCTACGACCGTCCTGAACCACGCAAACTTCTGTTGTCAGGATTCATTCCGTGGATAATTCTGACGGCGCTTACATATCTGCTGCAGGGCATATATGACAGCACCATCACACCGCTTAATCTTGTTTTGGGCGTGATAGTGACATTTGTACGATACTTCATCACCTATTTTCTGGCAGTTTTTCTGTTTTCGCTTTTCATGCCACGCCTGAGCGGATTCCGCACCGTGGAGAAGCACTCACAGATATTCATAATGTTCAGCCTCGGGTTGCTTGCCTTGATGACGCTTGTCAAGAACTGTATGCCTATTGACCTGGCTATCCTGAACTTTTTCCCCCTCTATATCATTCTGATCATGTGGCGTGGAGCGCGATATATGAAAGTGACGCCTCCGGCCCTGACACCATTCGTGGCACTGAACGTATTTACCATAATAGTCCCGCCGATGGTGCTGTATATGTTTTTCAATCTGATAATACCCTGACAATGAAATTTTCCGAAGTCAATATACGAAACAAACGAGCTAACTTTGACTACGCCATATCCGAAACATTCACGGCAGGCATAGAGCTTACCGGGACAGAGATTAAATCAATACGTCTTGGAAAAGCGAGCCTTGTGGATACTTTCTGTTATGTTGCTGACGGACAGGTGTGGATTAAAAACATGTATATAGCCGAGTACTTCTACGGCACATATAATAACCACAAGGCCCGCCGCGACCGTCGCCTTCTCCTCAACAAAAAGGAGATAGCCAAGCTGGCCAAATGCGGCAAAGAGACCGGCTTCACAATCGTTCCGCTGAAAGTGTTTATCAACGACCGCGGACTTGCCAAAATGGTGATAGGCATAGGTCGTGGTAAGAAAGAATACGACAAGCGCCAGAGCATACGCGAGCGTGAGGATAAGCGCGCCATGGCCCGCATGTTTGAAAAATAAAACTCAGGCCAGCGGTTCCCCTACAATAAGACGCATCTCCCCTGCCGCTCTTACACCGAACAGCTTACAGGTGCCTCCGCTTTTTATTTTCAGACGGCGCTCAAGGTCCGTAGCGGTCATTACAAAGTTGCGCACGGCCACATTTATATGGCCGTACTTGCTCCTGAGTTCTTTTATACTGCTCTTATTGAATTCGTACACTCCGGCTATGCGGTAGGCTGTACCGGGAAAATCGCGGTTAAATTCATCTGACAGGAACAGATGTGTATCCAAATCAAGCTGAGCTACATCATACTGCAAGCAAAGCTGGCGGAAAGCTCCGCTCTTCATCACAGCCGGCCACGGTTCATAAAGAATCTGATTATCCACCACACTGTTGCATATTCTGAGTGTGATACCGCTGTCAGCGTCCGGATTCCACCCGAATAACGAAACGCCCTCCTTGCCTATAGTCACAGCCTCACGGCATACAGGCTCCTGGCTATCACGTCGGCACGTGATCAGAAGCTCCTTACATTCCGATTCGGTGCCGATAGTACGTACTGCAACGACATATGGTGAAAGCTCTTTAACCGCTCTGGCGATATCAAACATAGGGGATGCCTTGACGATGACTTCCGGAGCTACCTCAAGCATACGCTGCATCAGGTCCACCACATCAGGCTCACAGTCGGCCAGATTATATATCCGGCCCCCATCACCGTCACGCCGGGCCGGGTCAATAAATATCAGGTCGAACTTTCTATCTGTCCGCTTAATCCACTCAACCGAATCGGCGCATACCGCGTCAATATTATCGAGCCCCATCACCGAGGCATTATACTGAAGCGAATAGCTCACTTCAGGGGTACGCTCCAATGCCGTGACATGCGTTGCCCTACGGGCAATGGCAAGGACATCGATGCCCAACCCTGAGGTCATATCAAGCACCGAACTCCCGGGAGCGACAAGCGAGGCATGATAAGCGGCAAGAGCCTCCGAGGTACATTGCTCCACAGACAGAAGTGTAGGGAACAGAAATGCATCGTTCGCTGCCGCTTCCGGCAACTTGCGACGTACCTTCCTGCGACATTCAATCTGGAGAGCCGCATTGCGCCTGTCGGCGTCAGAACCGGCACTCAACATCAAGGCATGAAAATCGCGGTTACGCTGCCTTTCAAGCCAGCGTTTCACCTGAGGACTGAAATCACGTTCTGCTACAAGGTCAGGCATTGTCATAAGCTGGAATATCGGTTAAGAATTCATATGTACCCTTATCATAGTCAATATGACAGCAGTAGTGCATCAACCCGTTGCTTACGGTAAGGTATGGGACCTGAAGCACCATATTGTAACGAACTATCTGGTCAAATACCTTCTGTGTTATTTTTACCGACGGAGCCTTATATTCCACTATCATCCATGGATGGAGCTGATGGTCGTACACCACTGTATCGCACCGCCGGGAAGTGCCGTTGAGGGTAATCCCCACTTCATTTGCCATGAGTGATGCCTGATAGCCAAGTTTATCTGTGAGCATAGCTGTGAAGTGCTGCCTAACCCACTCCTCAGGAGTAAGCACCAGCCACTTGCTTCGCAGCGTGTCAAAGATATATGGCTTGGAATCACGCATCTTAAGGCGATCAGCTGTAAGAGGCGGTAGAGCCAATTGTGGTGTTAAAGAGATCTGTTGCATTTGCTCCGCAATAAAATTATGTGTAAATTTACGAAAAATATCATCAAGATGGCCACAACATCAGGCAAAACATACAAGGATATATGCGCTGACATCAAAGCCGGACGCTTCGCGCCGGTATATCTTATTCATGGTGAGGAGAGCTACTTTGCCGATGAACTTGCAAAGGCATTTGAAACAGCTATCCCGGAAGAGGAACGCGATTTTAACCTTTACCGCATATATGCTCCCGAAACGCCTATGGAGACTGTGGCCTCCACATGCCAGCGCTACCCGGTTATGGCTCCGCGGCAAATGGTCATTGTCCGTGAAGCCCAGTCTGTCCCGGCCCGTGAGATAGCCAAACTGATACCCTACATACAGCATGCCATACCAACCACGGTACTGGTTATACTGTGCCGCGGTGAAAAATCAAAGTCCACCACCCTTACCACAGCCGTGCGCAAAGCCGGCGTAGTGCTCGAATCACCGAAGCTGAAGGAGCGCGATGTCGACTCCCTGATTATGTCAATCGTGAAGGATAACGACCAGAGTATAGAGAGCAAAGGAATAGCTATGCTTCGCGACCATATAGGCAATGACGTAGCCCGTATATACAATGAGCTCGGCAAACTGCAGATGATACTCGGACGTGGCGCCATGATTACACCCGAGAGCATAGAGGTAAATGTAGGAATCAGCAAGGACTATAACAATTTCGAGCTTGTCGACTCCATTGCCGCACGCAATATGCGTAAAAGCTTTGAGATAATAGATCACTTCAGACGTGATCCGAAACGCAATCCTTCAATTGTGACCTGTGCCACACTCTTCACATTCTTCTCCAACCTCACTGTGGCGCACTTCACGCCCGACAAATCGACACGCTCGCTGATGGAAGCCCTTGGATTCCGATGGGAGAATCAACTGAAAGGCGTCATGACAGGCATGCGCAACTTCAATGCCCGGCAGTGCATTGAGATATTAAGCGCATTGCGCGCATTTGATGTGAAGTCGAAAGGTATCGGAAGCCGGCAGAATGAATATGACCTTCTGACGGAGCTGATGATTACCATCTACTCGGCCAAAGGGCGCATCAGTGCTTAAGACGGAACATATAGGCCAGCGATATCTCCACCGAAGTGACTCGCGAAGCTGAAAATTCATCCTTCTTGGCCGAGGGGAAAATATTGCCCAGTCCGAAATAGTAACGTCCTTCAAGCATAAGCGAATGGCGGTCATGGAAGCGTATCTCTATGCCTCCACCACCTACTATACCGTAGTCAACCCGGTTCTTTATATCCATCTTCATCTGATTAAGATGACGGTTTGACACAGGGAAGCCATCCACAGATTCAGGATCTGTATAATCAAAATTTGACGTGATTCCGCTGGAAAGCATGTAGCTTACGGAGGGACCAAGGTTTACAAATCCACGGAACCGCTTCGTGCCGAAATTGATGTGGGTCATAATCGGTAACTCCACATAGGTAAGCCTACGCTGATACGTAAAATCAGTCTCCTTAAAATTTTCTTTCCATCCACGCTGGCTGAGTTTAATCTCAGCCATCAGTCCGAAAAGCTTTTCCTCGCTATAGCGGGCGGCGACACCGAATTCCATTCCCTGAAGCATGGATTGCTCCACACCGGGAGAAAACTGGATATTTGACAAAGTCATCCCACCTTTGACTCCGATGTCAACAGTAGGACGATAATATCGCTGTGCGGAAGCCTGCGACAGGATTCCCACAGCACACAGTAGCACCAACAGAAGTCGGGCCGAAAATTTAATCATAAAACAATTTTTTCAACCAATCCGCTCGGACGCAGATTTATCATGTACAATTCATCATTCACCCATCCGGAATTTTCATTACCGGCACGACGGAAATGGAACGGGTTCTGAACCCCATCATATACAATGGAGTATTTGTCAAAATCTCCCTGATTGACGCTCAGGCTACGGATCAGATAAAGAGCCACATCAAACCCGAGCAGTCCCTGACGGGGAAGGCCGGACATCATGTTGCTGCCATACCAATACTTATATTTGCTGTCGAGATCCTTTGCCTCCGGATCATTATTGGAGAAGAAGAATCGTGAGTATATATACGTATCCAGCTCCTGCATGTTCTCAAGCGTCTTGCCACGGTATGTTATCCACTCCGGATATCCTAACAGACGTACCGCATCCATTGAGGTCAACGCTCCTTTGAAATCCACAAGCGCAGGGAGAAACTTATTGATATCAGCCTGACGTGATACTACCGGTATAAACATATAGCGTCCGCTTACAGGCAGCTTCTTAAGCGCATCGTCAGTAAGCTGTTCGTCATAATTTATCTCTATCGGAGTGACACCCTTGGCAGCCAATGCCGTCATCAGGCCGGACACATACTCTTTCTTATCCACAGCACCTTTTTTACGCAGTATGACAGGTGTAAACTCAGGCGCCATTGCCGCTTCATAAGCTATGGCGCGTTCAAACATCGCGTCATGCGGAATATTGGCTTGCATCAATTCCGGTTTTGACTCAAATAGAGTATCTTTCACAGAGAACAGATTCAGGACTTTTATCCCACGCGATGCTCCATAGTCGGCAAACATGGCAAGATGTGATGTATTATCCGGCCCAATTATTACCTGGGCATCAGCAAGAACAGGATTCTCAAGAATCTCAGCCATACCTTCATCTGTATCCTGGGTATCAAAGGCAAGTATAGATATCGGATTGCCACAGCGACGCATACTGTCAACACCAAGCATGAATCCACGATAAAACTCCGCATATTGGCGTGCCTGCTTTGAGGGTTCCTTCTGCGAGGCCATGAATGGGAGTGCTACAGCCACAGTAAGACGGGAGCGTGAGTTATTCATACTGCCCCCTTCATGTATCACCGGTATCTCACCCGAGCCAATCATTATGGCCGGCTGCTGCTCCTCGGCACATGCCTGGGGGATATTTATCACCGTCCCCTCCTGAAGTATGTTCAAGCCAGGGTTTGCGTTCTGAAGCTGCTCTATGCTTATACCATAAGCACGCGAGATGCCGTAAAATGTATCACCGGCCTTTACAGTATATTGGTTATTGTTCTGTTCAAATGCAGAGCTCACTTTCGAATCGGCAGAAGAAGCATCCGTATCAGGAACCAGTATTTCGGCTCCGGCCTCGTAGTGCGATGCCTGCAGCCCCGGATTAAGCGCCAGCAGGTTTTCAAGCGTTATACCGTGATTATGCGCTATCTGATACAGGCTTTCATGGTCGGCAATAACATACTTCTTCAATCCTTTTACTTCATTTACCGCAACAGGAGCGCTTGTATTGCTGTTGACCGGCGCCTGATTTACAACTGAACTTACCGCAGCGCTTAAGTTAGTATCGGCAGATTTGACTTTAGCCTCGGCTGGAGTCATCATCACCTTATAAATATTCCCCTCCTTGACACCGGCCTCAGCTTCAGGATTGAGTATCATAAATTCATCCTGCGTCATCTTGAACATCTTGCTCAAGCCATACAGAGTGTCGCCCTTCCGTGCCTTATACTGATACACTTCGCGAGGCTGCTTGAAGTCATCAACCGGAAAGTACAATTGCTGATCAGCCTTAAGCCCTTTGGATACCTCGGGATTATATTTCAATAACTGTTCACGCGTAATCTCAAGCTTGTGACATATGGCCAACTCACCCTCCTTGGGGAGAACTCGATAAACGTAGCAGTTGCGTCCTTTTATTTGTTGAACCGGGAGGTCATATACGGAAGCGGAGGCCGAGAGCCCCATTAAAATCGAAAGGCCTAAAAGGAGTGTTTTCCGAAACATATAATATCTTTTAATAATTCACAAAGGTACACTCTTTACCTCAAATATGCAAACAGCCTCCTGCATCTGAGCAGAAAATGCTAACTTTGCAGCATCATGACTGAATTCAACAAACTCCAGACTGTAAAACGCCGTTTTTTTGCCATGCGAAACGGTATTATTGCCGATACTTTACGTCGTGCCGGCTCCCCTTACCGCATTATTTTCGGCCTGAATCTGCCTCAGCTTACTGAAATAGCAACCGAAATAGGTCAGGATGCCGATCTGGCCATACAGTTGCGTGACAATGTGACTACCCGTGAAAGCCAGATGCTTGCTCCCATGATTTATCCTATAGAAGAGCTTACGGAGGATAAGGCAGAGCAATGGATTGATGCGGCTCAAAGCACAGAAGCCATCGATATACTCTGTCACCGGCTGCTACGGCATATGCCATTTGCCTACGGACTGATGCATAAATACGCCGACAGCCCTGTCGAGCTTCAACGCTATCTGGCACTCAGGCTGCTATGGAGCTTTGTCCAGTCACGTCCGGAGGAGGCTAAACTTATCGCAAAAAAAGAATTAGACCGCAACTCACCTCTTACACGCACTGTGGCATATCAGCTTTTGGATGAAGCGGATTTCATACTTGAAGGTGAGGAGTGACTACAATAAAACCTATCAGCGGGGATTGGAACTGCTACCCGGGCGGAGCCGCTTGCCGCTGAGCTTCTCACTGAGAATAACACCTATCATGATGATAGCGCAGCCGGTGTAGCCTATCCATGTCACATGCTCATCAAGCACAACCGCTGACATTACCAAAGTGACAATAGGACTTACATACAGATAATTGCTGGCCTTCATCACTCCCATACTCTTGATAGACTGCGCCCACAGGAAGTATGCCGCAAGCGATGCGAACAATCCGAGGAACAGCAGATTGCCCAACACTGCCGGACGCATAATCACACTGAGAGGTTCAAGTTCAGGCTCTATGGCCAGGAACGGCAGTGCCGTAATCACGCCGTAGAAAAATGTCTTACGGGTTATAAACCATGCGCTATACACCGCATTAAGAGGCCTGAGCAGTATGCTGTAGAAAGCCCACGCCAAAGCAGCCAGGAACGAAAGCATATCGCCGAGCGGCATCACCTTGATAACAATACTGCTGTTGAAAATCACCAGCGCCACTCCCAGAAATGCCAGAATAGACCCGAACAGGAATCCACCGGACGGGCGCTCATTCTTATACATCACACCCATTATAAGAGTAGACAACAGTGGCGCTGTAGTGACAATCAAGGACACATTGGTGACCAAAGTATAATCCACTGCCGTATTCTCCGCTATGAAATATACAGAGCCTCCACATATTCCCACAAGCAGGAATTTGACTTCATCCTTTACAGAATGGCTCAAAAAAGGCTTAGGACACAATAGCAGTACAAAAATATATGCCAGAAGAAAACGGTAAATATATATTTCTACAGGACTCAGGCCGTTTTGCAGCAAAACCTTGGTAGAAATGAACGAAACACCCCAGGCTGTAACAGCCAATAGAGCACCGGCATGGTATTTTAGACTTACCCCGCGCTTGTTATTACGCTCCGGGGAGGAAACATTGTTGTTCATACTTCTGGCACAAGTGATATTGTGAAACAAAAGTAACACTTTTTTACCAACCCGCAAATATATAAGTTATAAAAACAAGTCTTTAATCAGAAACAATATCTAAACATTAGTACGCTGATTTTTGTATTATTAAAAAGAGATTGTATATTTGTAATTATAAAAATTAACTTAACAAACATAACCCGTATGAAAACATTAAAAGTACTCGGAGCCGGTGCTCTCGCACTCTGCTTATTTGCATCATCAGGATGTAACAGTATGACTAATTTAGGCAAGGGTGCCGCAATAGGCGGTGGCGGCGGTGCTGCCGTAGGTGCCGGAGTAGGTGCGCTGATAGGTGGTGGCAAAGGTGCCGGTATCGGTGCTGCAATAGGTGCAGCTGTAGGTTCAGGAGCAGGCATGCTTATAGGCCGCAAGATGGACCAGCAGCAGAAAGAACTTCAGGAACAGCTCGCTGAAAAGGCCAAGGTGGAATCCGTTACTGACCAGAACGGCCTGCAGGCTATCAAGGTGACATTTGACGGAGGTATCCTCTTCCCCACCAACGGCACCACACTCAGCGCAAGCGCCAAGAAGGATCTTACTCAGTTCGCATCATCGCTGATCAACAATCCTGAAACCAACGTACAGATTTTCGGTTATACTGACAATACCGGCGGAATGGCCGTAAACGAACGCGTTTCAACCGGTCGTGCCGATGCAGTTGAAAAGTATCTCGAAAACAGCGGTGTATCTGCAAGCCGCCTTACTGCCAAGGGTATTCCTATGGCTGACTATGTGGCCTCAAATGACACCCCCGAAGGACGTGCACAGAACCGCCGCGTTGAGATATACATCTCTGCCAACCAGCAGATGATTCAGCAGGCCGAGGCAGGTACTCTCAAATAAGTTTTTTCGATCTATCAAATACA